>Ga0307437_1002862_pt1 | contig 10318 bp, 18 predicted proteins | sample SalMarWE160390MG_FD_202146 | JGI IMG/M metagenome (GOLD analysis project Ga0307437, IMG submission 202146) | Salt marsh sediment microbial communities from the Plum Island Ecosystem LTER, Massachusetts, United States - WE1603-90 | ecosystem: Environmental > Aquatic > Marine > Intertidal zone >...
GCCATTGCCGACGCCTTTTCCGATGCTCTTGGCATTCATGTTTCAGAGGAATCAGAAAACATTCACACGACCGGGCAAATCTGGGGCGCCACCATTGCAACATTCATGGCAAAGTTAATCTTTGCCTTGACTTTCGTCGTGCCGGTCCTTCTTCTGCCTCTCTTCACGGCCATCATAGTCAGTCTCGTGTGGGGGTTGTCCATTCTTACAGTTCTGAGCTACTTCATTGCAAAAGCTCAGGGTGAGCGACCATGGAAGATAATTGGCGAGCATGTCCTGATAGCCATCGTTGTAATTGCCATCACCCACTGGGTTGGCGACTGGGTGGCTACACTCGGAGCATGAACCAACACCCAACAACCGGCTCCAGGCGACGGTCTGAAGCCCGCGCCTGAGCCTGAGCCGTTCGGCAGAAATAGGCAACTACGAAACATGTGAGAAGTGAAGAGCAATGGAGCTGACAGCCTCAACATTCGCTTTCGTGAAGGAGTTGGGTGGTTTCTCCTATGAGTTGTCCGCTTTGGACCGCGTTTGGGATATATTGACTTTCGGGACGTTCTTGAATTTGTTGAAATATTATGATAGTAGTAGAGATATCTTTTAAAGGGGATGCAAGATAATGCCACGAAAGGCGAGACTTGATACACCCGGAACCCTACATCAGGTGATCATTCGGGGAATAGAAAAGAGGGCCATTGTCGATGATGGTAAGGATAGGAAGGAATTTGTTGTACGAATGGGTGCTCTTTCAACAGAAGAGGAAACTCCTCTTTATGCCTGGACTTTAATGACCAACCATTTCTTATGTTGAGCTCAACATAAAAAGTGTAGCCCGATTGATTTATAGAAAATGGATGAGAAGAATAGAATATCCCAAGCTCTTAAGTTGATCTTCGAAGGAATCAACAACTTGAAGGATGCTTTTCCTAATAAGAAATTTACAATTGATGGACGTCTCGTTGGTGATATAGGTGAAGTAATTGCGGCACTTGAATACGATATTGAGCTTTTCGATGTCTTGGTTAAAGGACACGACGGTAAAACATCAGATGGTCGCCTTGTCCAGATTAAAGCTACATTTAAAGATTCTCTCACATTCCGCACTATACCTGACTACTATTTAGGCTTGAAGTTGTACCGAGATGGAAATCATGAAGTGATATACAACGGACCTGGAAAACCAATCTGCGAAAAATACAAACATAGAAAGGGCATTGGAAAAGACTTACTTTCATTTCCTAATTCAGACTTACAAGAGTTGTCTGCCAAGGTGCCTGAGAATGATCGTATTCCAAAACGCAAGTGCTAACCTGCTTGCTGCACTCTGACCGGGGTTCCGCTGCCGCTCCACACCGGCAGGTGAGCTTTTCGGCGGCCCGGCAACGAGTAGAAGTCGGATGTACCTGCGAAGCGCACTATAGTGAGGAGGAAATCGTGGTGAAGAAGGGCTTTTATGTGGCCCCCCCCATATTGACTGCAGTCAACTTCTCGATTCTACTATTCGTGGGAATCGTGTTTGTGAGGAAGCAGATAGTCCTTTGGGACTATGTCTCTATAGCTGCTGGCGGGGTATTAGTCGTTGTGTTCGTAGCATCCCTTGTTTCGACCCACAAGATAGAGCAAGTGCAGGTGAAACCTGAGGATGTTGACAAACTGGTGACAGATGGGCTTTATCAAGTTGTGAGACACCCGAACTTCGCGGGGTTCATCTGTATGAACATAGCCTACCTACTCTTCTTCCGAACACTATACCTTGTTCCATTCATCTGCGTGTTCGTAACACTTTGGTATCTCGAAGCGAAGTACGAGGAAAAGGTGTTGATGGCGAAGTTCAGAGAGGCATATGAGAGCTATATGGCGTCCACCGGTATGTTCTTTCCAAAGCTGTTTCGTTAGAGCGGGGCCGCCCAACACCCACTGCAACCGACCGCTTAATCTCGTGCCAAATTCAAGACATAGCGATTGTGTGAGCAGCCTTGATCACAAAGGTTTTGCGGCAAACCCAGCGGCGGCTGATTTTTTTCGTTATCTTTTGGATATGTTTATTGATATACACAAATGTATTATGATAATGTGTATAAAAGATCAAAAATAGAGGTGACACAATGAAGCGTACGAACGTTTTACTCGATGATAAAATTGTTGAAGATTGCATGAAAGCGACTGGAATCAAGACTCGCAGAGCTTTGATTGATCACGCTTTACATGAGTTACTTCGACACGAATCTCAAACTAAGATCCTCGAACTCAAAGGTAAGGTTCATTGGGAGGGCAATCTTACCGAGTGGCGCCAGGGTCGTGATATATGATGGTCCTCGTCGATACGACTGTTTGGATCGACTTCTTTGCAGCACGCTCATCGCCACATGTGGCAGCATTAGAGAGCCTTATTGAGCGCAGAGAAGACATCTGCATCTGCGGAATCATCTTGACTGAGGTACTTCAAGGCATACGGAAAGATTCTGAATTTCAAAAGACAAGAGATCTTTTTAACAATTTGATTTTCCTGCCAATGCATTACCCCGTTTTTTTAAGGTCAGCCGATATATTCAGAAAATTACGCAGTAAAGGGATTACCATTCGTAAATCTTTAGACTGCATGATCGCATCTGTTGCTATTGAAAACGATATACCCCTTCTACAAAATGATAAGGATTTTCAGCCCATTGAGAAGCACTGCAGCTTAAAAGTGCTATCATTACCTGAAAAAAGATAACAATGGCATGCATGCCGATCCCAAAAGCCCGGCGGCTTTTGGTCCAGGCGATGCCCGCCGTTGGGCAGGAGATAAAGATGATACGCCAGTGTAACGAATCGGATTTCAATACTATATTTGAGATCATCAATGATGCTGCTCAAGCGTATAAAGGAATTATACCAGAAGATCGTTGGAATGAACCATACATGCCCTTTGAAAAACTAATGCGTGAAATTGAGGATGGCGTTTTTTTCTGGGGATTGGAACACGATGGAGGGCTTCTTGGGGTCATGGGAATTCAGAACAAAGACGACGTTAGGCTTATTCGCCATTCCTACGTTCGGATGCAAGCTCAAAAAATGGGGATCGGGACAAAACTGCTCCAGCATTTGGAGAGCATGACAGAGAAACCTGTCCTTATCGGTACGTGGGCAGCCTCTTTATGGGCAATCTCATTTTACGAGAAGAACGGATATACCCTGGTTTCAGAGGAAGAAAAGAATCGCCTTCTCCGTAAGTACTGGTCGATCCCAGAGCGACAAGTGGAAACATCTGTGGTTTTAGCGAACCAAACATGGTTTAAAGCCCAAAGCTAATCCAGCCGACACAAAAAGCCGCGCGGCTGATTAGCGGCGTTAGCACTTGAAGGTACGGCGGCAATATTCCCTGACAGGATATGATAAGGGAGCTAGTGGTTTACAGCTTACCGTGTACGGGCAGGACCGGAGAAGGAGGATGCCATGGCAACGCAAAAAAGAAGAAGAACGAGGGCTTCTGTGCACATTGACGCGACGTTGATGATGGGAGGGGAAACCCTGTCTCTGAAAACGGAGAATATCAGCTTGAACGGCATGCTCTGCAAGCCCGACGGAAGGATCAAGGTGGGTGAAGCGGCTGATATTCGAATCGTTCTCAGTCCTGAAGCGATCATCACCGCCCGGGTGAATATTGCGCGAAGCGACGACGAGGGAATAGCCCTTGCCTTTACCAGTGTGGATGAATCCGGTTTCTTCCATTTGAAAAAACTGGTGCAGTATAACGTCGACGACGCGGATCGGGTCGACCGGGAGTTGGCGAAGACCGGTTTCTGAGTATGCGACGCCGGAAGCGACGATGATTCAACAGATCCCGGGTGAGGCATGACGGTGATGAACGAGGAACGGGTTTTCTTTGAGAGCGGAGGGCTGACCATCGAGGGGCTCTATGCCCCAGGAGACGGTTCAAAGGGCGTGGTCGTCACCCACCCCCATTCCCAGATGGGGGGAGAATGACGAACAATGTGGTGGATGCCCTTGTGTCCGCCTTCCATGACCACGGGTACGCGACCCTGCGGTTTAATTTCAGAGGCGTGGGACTTCGTTGTTGACTATGTTGACAAAATAATATCGGATATCGCACAAGAGAACCGGTAAACGCGGAAAGAAAAGAGGGGATAGAGACAATGCCCAGGCAGGCGAGATTGGATTCACCCGGTACGCCGTTTTACCAACGGATAGTAGCTACGTTCGGTACGGATGGAGCAATGGCGGCGCCACATGGTGCGACGCACTTCATCCAACAATGTTGTGGACATAGGTCGTGCGTTCTTTTGACAGATACAAAATCATTTCTAGGGGAATAGTGTATAGTGCCAACAGGCAAATCTGCCTTATAATCAATGGTTGGGCGTCATAGGAAACGATGATCTCTCGCGCCGATCGCAAGTCGGGGAAGCAGCAGTACCGTGAGCTTTTCGCTCTAGTCGGGGAGGTTGTTCGCGAATGGGATCCCTGCGGCCTTCTCGCGGGCGGGGCGCCACGCGACGAGTTCGACGGGGAAATTGGTCGCGTGGTAGCGCAGGTCCCACGTATTCACTCCGCCGCTGACGCGACCGCAGTTGTGTCACGCGTTTTTGGTTCCGCCTTTGAACGGGAGGAGTTTGCGATCGAGACATGTGCACCTGTCGGCGAGCGTTTGTTCGCCAGGCTTCGTGCTGGTGGTTTTGTCTGACAGCATGGTAACCATGACGCCCAACCTTGCTGCTGCAGTGGACGGCCCAAAAAGGCGGGCCGCCCTGAGCAGCCCGTTGGCCTTAAAAATGAATCTTGACAAAATGCCATCTATGATGTACAGTTGGATGTACATTTTAGGGGGTGCAGAAATGAAGACCATTGCTTTCACTGATTTTCGTAAAAGGGCTTCAGATTTAATAACTGAGGTAGAACATGGGGAGACGCTTGTTCTTCTCAGGCGCGGAAAACCGGTGGCTGAAGTAGTTCCGTTTTCTGATACGGCGCAAAGAACTCCAGCATGGAAGCAATCAGGGATATGTTTGCGTATCCGGGGAAGCGATTTATCCTCTGCTATCTTAGAGGAACGTGAGACGGCTGCATGAAACTGGCGGTTGATTCATCATCATTTGCCAAAAGGTATGTGCAAGAGGTTGGCAGCGACAAACTGCATCGCTTTTTGGAGAGCGCTTCGGAGTTAGCTTTCTGCGTTATTTTGGTACCTGAAATTATTTCTGGCCTCAACCGACGACTAAGAGAACGCAGTTTGACTATCGTGGACTATCGGGCGGTAAAAAAGCAGTTGATGGATGATGTCCATGATGCAACTGTTTTGCAGATCACCCCTTCAGTCATCTCACGTTCGGTAAAGCTTTTGGAGGGCAATGTTTTGCGCGTATTGGACGCTCTGCATGTCGCATGTGCTCTGGAGTGGCAGGCAGACCTGTTTGTGACCTCAGATAGAAGGCAATTTATGGCCGCCAAGAATACAGGTCTTCGCACCGAATATGTAGGCCAACCAAACGCTCCAGGCGACGGCTAGTCGCCGCGGATGATCTTTCGTTAGATGAAAACCGATAGAAAAGAATCTCGATAATAAATCATCTCATGCTATTGAAGTGGTAAAATTTGTCGGCAGTCAACATTTAACCGACATACGGGACATTAAGAATCACCAAAGGAACATTGCTTTCCAATGAATGCGGGACATAGTTGACTATGTTGTCAAAATAATAGCGGATATCGCACAAGAGAACCGGGAAATGGGGCAAAAAAGAGGGAATAGAGACAATGCCCAGGCAGGCGAGGTTGGATGCATCCGGTAACCGCTATGACAAAAGATTTAGAAGATTGAAATGATGTATTTTGTGACAGTTGGAACAGTGCTGGGCTTCTCTGCTGGTTTTGCACCTGGCCCGCTTTTGACACTTGTAATTTCAGAAACACTTCAGCATGATGTTAAATCCGGCGTCAAAGTTGCCCTCGCTCCGATTATCACTGATTTGCCGATAATCATTGTGACATTGTTTGTTTTGTCAAAATTATCCAATTTTCATAACATATTAGGAGTAATCTCTCTCGCAGGTGGGTTCGTTATTTTAACCATAGGCTATGAAAGCATACGTACAAAAGGAATTGAGCTTAGTATTCGAGAAGCAAAACCTAAATCGTTAACAAAAGGGGTGTTAGCAAATGCTCTAAACCCTCATCCCTACCTGTTTTGGTTTAGTGTAGGCGCTCCAATTATGACAAAGGCAATGAGCCTGAATATCAGTGCTCTTTTAGCTTTTATTATTAGTTTTTATTCATTTCTTGTAGGGTCAAAAATCTTATTGGCCATAGTAACTGGCAAATCGAAATCTTTTTTGAGTGGCAAGGTATACATATATACCATGCGTTTCCTTGGCTTAGTATTAGGTGTTTTAGCATTTGCTCTTTTTCACGACGGACTAAAACTATTGGGAATAATTAAGGCCTAACATGGCAATCCGGCGGACTCGCTCTGCTCACCGCTGATTTTTTCGTGTGTGCCGGGCATGGCACGTGACTAGCGGGGTGAAAGTCCTCGTACCAGGTGAGTTTATCCTGAGAGAAATTGAAGGACGGAGCCGAAGGTCAGGAGAAGGGCAAGGGCGTCGCCGTTAGGCGGGGTCTGGAGGAAGCCCAATCCTAAAGCGCGGGACGCCGAATCCCTCCATCCGCAACAGGGACGGGCTTTATACATCCGGCATTTACGCGCGGAAAACTCTGTTCCTGCCTGTCGGCAGACAGGTCTTACCCCGGGAGGGGGGCGCGAGGCTTCTCCCTATCCCGATTATCTCTTCACATCAACATATCATCCATAATTATTTTTCATATTGCCATACACGATAATATTGGTGTATTATAGCTATATTTATCCACATTAAAGGAGTTTATTATGCGCACTATACAAATGACCCTTGACGATGAGCTTGTAAAAAGGGTTGACGCCATTTCAAAAGAGCTAAACACCTCTCGCTCCGCATTTACTCGACATGCATTGCAAGAAGCGGTCAAACAGTATAATATTGACCGTCTTGAATTAAAGCATCGTCAAGGATATGCGGCTCACCCCGTCAACAAAGAGGAATTCGGTGTCTGGGAAAAAGAACAGAATTGGGGGGATGAATGAAAAGAGGCGAAATCAGATGGTACAAATTCAAGGCTCCTGATAAGAAAAGACCGGTAGTAATTTTAACCCGTAATTCTGTATTGGAATATCTTGGAGAAGTCACAGTGGCGCCCATTACATCTACGGTTCGGGATATACCAAGCGAAGTATTCCTTTCTAAACAGGACGGAATGCCAAAGGATTGTGCAATAAACTTCGATCATATTCAGACAGTCTCAAAAGAAAAAATTGAATCGCTTATAACAAAGCTTTCTATAGATAAATTGGAACAAGTGCGGAATGCTATACAATTTGCTCTGAATTTATAAGAGATAACATTGGGTTTAACGAGGACATGCAGGAAAGACGCTGCATGCCCGTTAACCCGGTGACTTCATCGTTATACGGGTTAACAAGAAGCCTCTTAAACAACCGGAGGCGTTGATTCGCTGTCAAAAGAGCAATAGCGCTGCAAACAACAAAGGCCACCATCTTAATAAGGAGGGACGTATCAAGGGCATGATGAAAGAATTTAAGGAATTTGCGGTAAAAGGGAATGTTGTCGATATGGCTGTCGGCATTATTATTGGCGTCGCTTTCGGTAAAATCGTTTCATCCTTCGTAGGTGATGTGATTATGCCCCCAATCGGCGTGCTTTTGGGTGGAGTCGATTTCTCCAATTTGGCGCTTACTGTTAAAGAAGCTGCGGGAGAAGTTCCAGCTGTCGTCATCGGCTACGGAAAGTTCATTCAGACGGTCATAGATTTTACGATCATCGCATTCGCTATTTTTATCGCCGTCAAGGCAATTAACTCGCTTAAGCGAAAAGAGGAAGAAGCACCTAAGGCTCCACCAGAACCCCCGGCTCAGGAAGTATTACTTGCGGAAATACGTGATTTACTGAAGGATAGGAAGTAAGTTTTTTCAGAACCAAATCGTATAACAAGGCTAATTCAGCCGACGCAAAAAGCCGCGCAACTGATTAGCAGCATTCACTGTGGAGCTTTCCCTAAGAGAGGAGGATCACCATGGAAGGATGGACTGAAGAGGAAATCAGAAACAAGGATTTGATGGCCCCATGCGGCTTGTACTGCGGTGTTTGTGCAATATACCTGGCAACGCGGGATAAAAACGAGAAACTCAAGGCCATCCTCGGTACCCTCTACGGAACCAAACCTGAGGAAATCGAATGCTACGGATGCATGCAAGCCGACCCACCGAAGAAACTCTTCAGCTTTTGTAAAGCATGCACCATCAGGGAATGCATACAGTCCAGAGGCTATTATTCGTGCCACCAGTGCAGTGACTGGCCCTGTTCTCTGATAGAGAACTTCCCCTACGCCACAGGCGTCAGGGTAATGAAACGGACGATTCCCCTCTGGCGGGCTAAGGTAGCCGAACTTGGACAAGAGGATGGAAGCAGAGCATGGGCTCGATCAGAAGGTGAGCGGTATCATTGCCCTTCTTGTGGCGCACCACTGTTTCGAGGCGCACAACAGTGCAGGGCCTGCAAAAGATCCGTGGCTGATGAACTTGATGGATCGCTTTGAAGTAGAATACAAGAAAAACGGCTAACAAGCGTTTGAAGATGGATCGGCAAATCCGCTCCTTTGCCGCCCACGTAACCACGGCTTTGGGCACAGCCCTTGTGGCGTTTGTTGAAGGCCGCAGCTCAGAGGAAAGGTGCTGTCGAAGCGAGGAGCAGCGGTAGGCATGTGTGCCTGCGAAGACTCGCTATACTATCTTGGGAATAGACTATGACTGATCAGAGCGGTAAATGGATCTTCGTGCTCGTATTTCATGCCCGTAGGGCAGAAAAGAGAAAATGGTTCTAGTTTTGGCGGCGGAACTATGCAGAGCTATATAGCTACATCTGCGCAAAAGGTGTGCAAGATGCCAAAGAAGTAGCGCAGAGTGAAATGCACAGAAAAGGCCTTGAGATATTGAGGTATACTGCTATAAACAGACTTGAAGAAGGGAACTACCCACCCGAGAATCTGCGGCTGATTGAGTCTGCTAAGAAACGCGGCGCAAACTACAGGCACTACGGATTGCCCATGTCGGCAATCGAGGATTTGGAGGGGAAGACTGAACCGCTGGAGATTGCTTCTCGATATGTTGACTACGAGGATGTCACAATCGATTTGTCCGAAATCCCAAGAGAACTGCACTGCATTGTTCCATATGCAGAGAAATGGGCAATCTGTGGTGACGTTGAAAGATCCGAGTATAAGAAACGGGTATCAAAAGAGGAAGTGAAGGAGTTTCACAAAGCAGTTTCTTCAAGAGTCGAATCGATAGAATCATACTGTAATCAGCGCAGAAACGAAACCCCAGTCCCGGATGAGGTGGTACTTTTCGATTTGATGCTTGAAGCCTTTGCCGAAATAGGCCCTGGCATTGAACACGTTGATTCGCTTCAAGACTGAATCGAGGTCGGCATAGTGTGTGGGGATGTTGGGCTGGGTGTTTGCCTGGCGGTATGGTGCCAGAGGCGTATGGGCTGCGCCTAACCTCTCGCCCGACTGAAGCGGGAACAGCACTGGCGAGTCAACTCGTCGTTGGGTTGTCCAAGGATTGAGAGCGCATGGTTTCGAAAACGAGACTTGAGCGGCTTGACACAAAGTGGCGGCCTTGCGGGCACTGTGATGAAAGCAGCCGGGTGGTCACACTGGTGCGTTGGAAGTCGGGCAGCAGGAATCGCCGGATCGAGAAAATACCGCCCAAGGAGCTCAAGCTGACCGCTCAACCGCCGTGCGGTTTCGCATCGTCCGAACTTGACCATCGGGCGGAGGGAATGTCATGGATATTCGTACCTACCAGCCAAGAGATGAGGAGGCTGTCCTTAGGCTCTGGGAGCAGTGCGGCTTAACCCGTGCATGGAACGATCCGCGCAAGGACATCGCGCGCAAGCTCTCAGAGCAGCCGGAGCTTTTTCTTGTCGGCCGGATCGGCGCAGAGGTGATAGCAACGGCAATGGCCGGTTTTGATGGACATCGTGGCTGGGTGTACTACGTGGCTGTTTCGCCGGAGCATCAGAGGAAATCCTACGGGCGCCAGCTCATGCAGGAAGTTGAGCGGCTCCTGATAGCTCGCGGCTGCCCAAAGCTGAACCTCCAGGTGCGTGCGTCCAACCAGGAAGTCATCGAGTTTTACCGGGTGCTCGGCTACGCTCAAGATGAGGTGGTTAGCCTCGGGCGGCGGCTTATCCCGGATCAA
>Ga0307437_1002863_pt1 | contig 10313 bp, 9 predicted proteins | sample SalMarWE160390MG_FD_202146 | JGI IMG/M metagenome (GOLD analysis project Ga0307437, IMG submission 202146) | Salt marsh sediment microbial communities from the Plum Island Ecosystem LTER, Massachusetts, United States - WE1603-90 | ecosystem: Environmental > Aquatic > Marine > Intertidal zone >...
AATGCATAATGACCATCTTTGAAGTGTTATCTTTCGATTGTTAGAAAGTCTCTGGTTATGAATTGATAGCCCGGAATTTTTGGAGCTGATTGTTCTATAACGTTTCTATTTTCTTTTCATTATCGCCTGCCATCCGGTCACTTGTTGATATATAGGTGCTAAAGGCTTGCTGATATCCACAGCATGCTCTGTGATGAAGAATGCGTCGGGATCTTCTTCCTTAATGATTGGAATTAGCTTTTTTAGATCTCGTCTACGACAAACGATGTATAGCTCGTAAACGGGTCCGGTCATACCCTCTCCCTGAAATATGGTAACGCGCTGTCCCATTTTTCTGATACGTTCAGTCATTGTCTTTGATTTGGTTTTGGTGATAACCCGAAAATTTATTAATCCAAAAGCAAGTTTTTTTTCTGTAATAATTCCAACCACATTACCCGTCGCATATCCCAAGGCATAAAAAAATATCAGAATGGGTTTTTCCCTGATTTGATTAATAACAACGCCGGCAACCGAAATCCATATAGTAACCTCAAACACGGCTAATATGAATGCTATTCCTGTTCTTCCTTGAACGGTGGTGATCGTCCGAACGGTTCCAATCGAAACATCACATATTCGAGCAAAAAAGACCATGAAACCTGTAACTATTGTTTGAGTATCGAATATACGCCTCTTCAAAATTCCGGGCGGCTGCGCCTTTGCAACCGCCCGGTGATTTTTGCTTTAAACCGGATGCGTTGCACCCGGTTGCAACGCAACGATTAACGTACGGACGTGCTATTGCCTTAGCCCGGCCAAGGACTAATACCGGACAAATTCAAGCCATTCCCCTCATATAGCGAAATGACCGTTGACTCTGTCAGCTGGTTTTTATTTCGATTTTTTTGCCTTCTGTGGCTTTGGTTTTCTTGAAAAGGAGTTTTAACACACCTTTATTATAGGATGCGTCGATATTTTCCTGATCGACTTCTGCAGGTAAATTCATCCTTCGGGTAAATAAACCATAGGATCGTTCGACACGATGGAAGTTTTTCTCCTTTTCCTCCTTTTCCTTCTTTTTCTCACCTTTGATGGTAAGGGTGCGTCCATCCAGACTAACGTTAATGTCTTTTGCATCGCAGCCGGGGATTTCAGCCTGGACCGTGATCTCTTTTTCCCCTTCGCTCACATCGACGCGCGGGATCCATTGTCCCTCTTTGAAGAATTCGCGTGTGATTGGAAAATCAAGATCAAAAAAGTGATTAAATAAATTATCGAGTTCACTTTTGAACCCCACCAAATCTTTCCCTTCGCGTTTGCGCCATGGCATTAAATCAAACATTTTTCCATCCTCCTTTTATTATATACCGGTTTTAATGAGCACCGGCTATAATTTGCCGGTAGAACCCCCTGTATCCAATAAATTATGGATACTTATATCTTCTATAAGTAGTAGGATGATATTCGGAATGTTGTTATTATTCCTCATCCATATCCGGAGCCTCAGCTTTCGCCGGTTTCTTCGGCTTTTCTGAAATCATTGCCTCGGTAGTGAGCATTAGACCGGCCACGGAAGCCGCATTTTGCAGAGCCAAGCGGACCACTTTGGCAGGATCTATCACGCCGGCGGGAATCAGGTTTTCATATGTTAGTGTTTCGGCATTGAACCCGAAGTCTTCTTTACCTTCCAACACTCGGTTCAACACAATTGAACCTTCCAGCCCGGCATTTCTTACAATCTGTCGCAGTGGTTCGGTCAACGCGCGTCTTAAGATTTTAACGCCGTTTTCTTCGTCCCCTTCAAGCGCCGGGTTTTGTAACGCCGAAAGACAGCGTAACAGAGCCACACCCCCACCGCTGACAACACCTTCTTCAACAGCCGCTCGGGTTGCGTTCAGGGCGTCTTCCACGCGGGCTTTTTTCTCCTTCAGTTCCGTTTCCGTGGCGGCTCCAATCCGGATGACAGCCACTCCGCCGACGAGTTTGGCCAACCGTTCCTGCAACTTTTCCCTGTCATAGTCAGAGGTGGTCTCCTCAATCTGGGCTCGAATTTGAGTGAGGCGGCCTTCGATCGCTTCTCTGGCACCTGCGCCGTCCACAATGGTTGTATTGTCTTTGTCGATACGAACGCTTTTACAGGTACCTAGTCCCTCGATGGTAACCTTGTCCAGCTTTACACCCAGATCCTCGGAAACCACTTGACCGCCGCAAAGAACAGCTATGTCCTGAAGCATAGCCTTGCGCCGATCCCCGAAGCCCGGCGCTTTTACTGCCGCTGCTTGTAATGTGCCTCGAAGTCTGTTTACGATCAGGGTTGCCAATGCTTCACCTTCAACATCTTCTGCGATGATCAACAGGGGCTTTCGATGGCGGGCAACCGATTCCAATAGGGGCAAAAGATCCTTCATGTTGCTGATCTTTTTTTCATGAATTAGAATATACGGCTCCTCAAGCCGGACCTCCATCTTTTCGGGATCGGTGACAAAATAGGGTGAAAGGTAACCCCGGTCAAACTGCATCCCTTCCACAAAATCCAATGTGGTATCCATGGACTTGGCTTCTTCGACTGTGATGACGCCCTCTTTTCCGACCTTGTCCATGCCATCGGCAATCAAACGACCGATCACTTCATCGTTATTGGCCGAAATCATGCCCACCTGCACAATTTCGGTTTTATCCTGGATCGGCTTTGAGATCTCTCTTAATTTCGCAACCACATCCAAAACCCCTTTATCGATGCCCCGCTTGAGCGCCATGGGTGCCGCACCGGCTGCAACCAACTTCTGCCCTTGGCTGAAAATGGCCTGGGCCAGTATAGTTGCCGTGGTGGTGCCGTCTCCAGCGTCATCACTTGTTTTGCTGGCCACCTCCTTGACCATTTGAGCGCCCATATTCTCAAATCGATCGGTGAGTTCGATTTCCTTGGCCACAGTAACTCCGTCTTTGGTGATAGTGGGCGTTCCCCATGATTTTTCCAGAATGACATTGCATCCACGAGGACCCAAGGTCACTTTAACAGCATCAGCCAAGCGATTAACGCCCCTCAGCATTTTCGCTCGGGCATCACTACCGTATTTGATTATTTTTGCGGTCATATTTATTCATCTCCTTTGATCTATTCGATAACACATAAAATATCGTCAGCCTTAAGAATCAGGTAATCCGTACCCCCTATATTAATTTCCGTTCCGGCATATTTAGCAAACAAGACCAGATCCTTTTCTTTTAAATCCAATGAGATCCGCCTGCCGTTTTTGTCCGGTTTGCCCGGACCAACCGCAACAACCTCACCCCTTATGGGTTTCTCTTTGGCAGTATCCGGAATAATAATCCCGCCTTTGCTTTTTGTTTCTTCATCAAGTCTTTTTATGGCCACACGGTCATTAAGAGGTTTTAATTTCATCATGGGATCCTCCTTTTTTTTGTATAACAAATAGTCCGAGGTGATCTCTTCCTTTATCCCGGATATAGCAACAAGGATGCCAAATTTATAACATCTTGAAATTTCTTTAATTAATTTGATCAAGACAAATCGGAACCGTATCATTATCCACGTGCTTGAATTAAAGGCCCAATCCGCCCTCGCCCCGGCAACCATGGGCACTTTGTACTTATTTGTGTAATATCAGTATGCTAAAAATAAACCTGTATATTTTAAATCCATAAATTGAATCGGTTTAAGCCATGCCATCGTAGACATCGCATGTCCGGTAGCGCTGTAAATAGGAACCCATGTGTCCTGAAAATGCTTCAATTGTAAGATGCTAAGGCCAATTAACTTTAACCTAAATTGAGCGATTTTTTACTCGATCTGCACCGATCTCTTGCGCATCAAGAATCCGCGAAAAGCCTCGACATATCCATCCCGATGTCTTTTCGGGACGGTTTTCGCGAACCCTTATGCATCAAGATCTCAGCACATCCCTTCGCAAAAAATCGCTCAACTTAGGTTTAAATTTGAATGGCTTACAAAGAAGGCCATCAAAGCCCATTTCTTCAATTTGACCAAACTCAACCTCTGTAACACCACCAGAAAAAGCATAAATAACGGTCTCCGGGCTTCTATCTTTAATTCGCATGCAAAATTCAATGCCGTCTATCTCTGGCAATCTTAACTCCGTTAAAATAAGTGGAAACTCTTCCTTGTCTAATATTTCAAAAGCCTCTTTCCCATTTTTTGCAAATTCAGGATCGTATCCAAGCTTACCAAGCCCTATTTTCATTATTTCCCTCATAGATTCTTCATCGTCTACAACTAATATCTTTTTTAAAAGCGTTGTTATTTAACTCCCTTTCTTGTCTTTAAATGATTTTTGTCAAAGATTAATTTTAAAAATCATTTTCGATTTTTTCATGAAAATTAAAGGAATTTGGTTGCCCACAACCTAGCCTGAAGACGGTTGGTAACATTTATCTTTTTGTAGAGATTGTAAATATGAACTTTGACGGTGTGAATACTGATGGAAAGCTCATCAGCCATAGCCTTGCCGGTGTATCCGGAAGTGATATAAGAAAGCACTTCTTTTTCTTTAAATGTCAAACTGGACGTGGCCGGATGTATTGACGAATTGTCTGAAGATCTTAATTCCAGAATGCACTTGGTCAAAGCTTTTCTGGAATACCATAATTCTCCTTTCAAAACAGCATAAATACCTTTGGTAATTAACTGCAGGGGATCGTTACTATAGAAGATGCCCTGTATGCCGTTATCCATAGCTTTTTTTCAATCCCCGATGCGGGTTCGGCATTACACAACACAAAGAAACATTGGGAAGCCTTTGGACACTCCCACTCATGGATGGACGCCCAAAGATTTTTCATATCAATACTTTTACAGTCCAAAATGAGCACTTGTGGGATTGATGACTCATCTACATCAATTGGTGTTATCGATTCCAGCGTTGGAAACCATGAGCCCTTCAGACCCGTTTCCTTTTTCAGAAACGAAAGCAAAAGTTCATTTTGAAGCATATTTCGGCCCACAATCTTTAGAAAAGCTTTGGGAATGGAACCGGGGCCGGCTTTTTTTGTCATCTTCTTTGAACGCATGGTGTTATAGCCCTTTTCATTTTCTCAAAACGTTTACCGCACTTAGCGGAAGGGAATACGTCCACCCAAACGGATGTAAATCCTATTACTAATTCAAAATGCATGCCAAAATCTGTTTTGTGCTTATAAAGTGGTAAAAAACCTTATTTGATAGTGGGTTATGAAAATTTGGTTGTAAAATGTGGGAGATTATATATAGCAGGCGGTATTAAAAAATGCACAGAAAAATGTGCGCGATGCACAAAAAAATGTGCATTGCATTTGGATTGTAATTGAGGGGGTGATTTCGAATCTAAATCATAACCATTATTAGAATGGGCTGGATTTAAGGTTCAAGGCAGGAAGCATCACCCCGATTGAATAAAATAATGAAATTGTAACATCTGGTCATTAAAAAAGCAGGGTCGGATGACGATGTGTCATCAAACTTATTATTTTCCATCATTTTATTGAGGAGTAATATATATGCAGTGTTTTTTAATCGTGTCTATTTTATTCAAATCTGCCAAATAACTTTCTGCAAATCCGCAAGTACCACATACGTAGTCCTCAAGGTGGGCGCAAGTATCAATAGCAAGAACAAGAGAACTTCTGTAACCCCCTGGAAAGTTTCTTTTGTAAACGGTGGCTGATTTACATTTTGGGCATGTTCCTGACTTCATAATCCTCTCCTTTTGGAGGTAATATTTTACCTGAGTTGAGCGATTTTTTGCGAAGAGATGTAACGTGATAGTTTAATCATTTGCATAAAACTTGTATCGATTCCTATACAGAATTAATTCTGCGTATCGAAATATATCTTAGCGTTTACATCATTTTTCTTTAATTGGCAATTTTAACCGTAGTTGAAAAATACTTTAATCTGCGAAAGTTCCAGAAAGCTTAAAGATTCCCAAATCTACTTTTTAGTTTTTCAGAAAAGGTTCTAAATAATCCAAGGCAATTATTAAAATCCATTCCTTTTTAATAATAGTGCCACTGTCGAAAACTATTTGTAAACCAGCGGGAAATTCGGCATGGTTTTCGGAATCTCAGTTGTTGGGTGCTGGGAACCATTGGTAAGTGCTTTTACACGTTTGGTGATGTAAAGATCTATCTCCTTTATGTCTACCGTATTGTCCCTATCATAGTCAGCTTTCCCTTCAAGTCCTTCAATAAGAGCCTTTGTGAATGCGCCATGTCCCCATTCAAGTCGTTCCTGACTGCTTTCCTTTCCGGTGGACGCCGTCATCACAACGACACCGCTTTCCGAATTTACCAGTTCCCGAAGCGCGTCAGTCACATCCACAGCGCCCCGTCTTTTTCCGGTGGCGCTTCCGCTGTGGCAGGTGTCCACAAGAAAAATAACCTTGGAAGGGAGGCTCGATAACACATCTTGAAATTCGACCCATCTCACACCTGTTCGACGAAGTTTATCAGGATCACCGTCATGGGGAAGAAAATAATAATTTCCTCTATCGTCCTTCAAACCGTGACCTGCAACAAAAATGACAGACAGATCCTTCTGGGTAGACTCTTTTAAAATCCAGTCAAGCCCATCAAGGATATCGTCCTGTGTCGCTTTATGATCGGTAAACACCCGTTTATGAATCTTTCCATAAAGCTTTCCGGACTGGCGATTTAAAACCGATGCGATCTCCTCTGCATCCTTGTGAGCATAATCCAGACTGTATCCGGATTGCTGATATTTGGAAACCCCGATGGAAAGAAGATAAAGGTCGGGTTTGTAAATATCCTGGGTTCCTGCAACCGTCCCAATGGCTTTTGTTTTCCATTTGACATTAAGGATCTCAGGTTCTGACTGGGTGTGTCTATTTGATGCGATGACAGATATCCTGTTATCCGTCTGAGTCAAAGGGACCATAACATCTATTTCCGCCCTTAATCTGTCTATCTTTTTACTTACCTTTGTTTTGACCCCGATCCCTCGACTTTCGCTGATGCGTCGGCCGTTCACCAAAAGCCAGATATCGGTGATTGGCTCATTGTTTACGGTCTTTGCCACCGCCCTGATCCGGATGCTGTTTTGTTGTACGGTTACATTTCTTTTTTCAGGAATCTGGAAAAATACTGCCGGGGGTAAAATATTGCCGATGTCAGATACGGTCGTCTCTTTGATCTTTTTTCGTCGGGGTCTTTCCAGGTTGACAAGCCGGATCGCTTCTTTAATATCTCCGCCGGTTTCAAGGTGTTTTGCCACGATCTTGGGGGAGTAAAATTGTTTTGAAAACCGGGATGCCGGATAGTAAAGCGCTGATCTGTTTTCACCCCGATTGATATGCCACCCCACATATTTATCCCCGTTTAAAGACGCCGTGTAATACCCTTCAGGGGTCCAGGCCACCCACTCATTATCGGTTCCCCGGAAGATGGTTAAAAGAAGTTTTCTTGAATCGATTTTCCATAGTTTTACGGTCTGATCATCTGATCCTGAAACCAGAAATCGACTGTCAGGAGATGCAGCAACTCCCCATACATCACCAGTGTGCCCGACAAATTCGTGGATCTTTTTTCCGGTTTGAGGGTTATAGGATGTTAGATATCCATTACCTCCTCCGCTGATGATGGTTTTTCCATCCGGGGTCAGGGTCAAACTTCGGTGCGTATAACCACTGGTTGATCCCCTTGTGATTTCATGAACCACGCGGCCGTTTTTCAGGATTTCAAGGGTTTTGTGAACTTTTCCGGTTTTGGTTCGTATTGACCAAGGGCCCACAGATTCAATCCTTCTTAAGAAATCACCGTCAGACTTGACTTCAGAGCCCATGGACAGCTCATAGGTTCTGCTGTATGACTTGATTTGAAAAGACTGTTTCAAGAAGGCGTAGTGGTTAAAATTCCAGTTCCTTTTTAATATTTTCCCCCACGCAATAAACCGGCCGTCTTTTGCAAACCCCACACTCCAGATCCTTTCCCCTTTTCCGACTATCTTTTGTTTAACTTTTCCCGTGGTCAAATCCCAGAGATAGATTTCATTATTTTCCCCACCTCCAGTTGCTGCGATTTTTCCATTAGGAGAGATGTCTGTTGCAAGGACAATGTTTTTGTGTTTTTTAAAAGAGGTTATTTTTTTACCAGAGGGTATGGAAAAAACATTGTTTGACCTTTCTCCGGATTCGAGTCCATGTCCAGTTAATACCTTTGTTCCGTCAGGAGATATTGAAAGACTGTCTACGGTTCTGTTCTGACGCGCCAGCACTTTGATAAACCTTCCGGTTCTTCCGTCCCACATACGGATGGTTTTATCATCGCTTCCTGACAACAGGTAATTTCCGTTAGGTGTAAAGGTAACTGATCTTACATCTCCTGTATGTTCTCTAAGGGTTTTAATTAAATAACCGCTTTTTGCATTCCACAGCTTTAACGTATCGTCATTGCTTGCTGTAACTGCTAAATTACCATCGGGTGAAAATGCCACCCCAAAGATGAAATCCGTGTGACCTTTAAAAATGTGGATGGTTCTTTGAGTAAGAACATTCCAGATACGGGCGGTTTTATCAGCGCTTACTGAAATCAAACGGTTTCCATCCGGGGAGAACTTAAGTCCAAAAATTACATCGCTGTGTCCCCTGAGGAGAGCAACAACTTCACCTGTTTGGAAGTTGATAAGACGAATATTTCCCACCTTGTCATCGTCGATGCCAAAACCATGGGCCATAAATCCCCCCACCGCCAGAAGCCTATTATTTGGAGAAAGGGCGGCCGCATAAATCTTTCCTTCATCGCCCGCCCCTATTTGGCCGCGCAGCACCCGCACAACTTCACCGGTGGAGGTGTCCCAAACCCGTATGGTTTTATCATCTGATGCGGAAACAAGATATCTTCCGTCTTTGGTGAAAATGAGTTCCCATATTTTTGTCTTGTGTCCGCCGGTGTCGATGGTGAGGATCGGTTTGTCTGCAATTGCATGCACAGGGATAACCATGATAATGATAAAAAGAAATGGCAACAGACGTTTCATGTGGGTCCCTCCATGATTAAGTTCAAAATGCGAAGATGCAAATAAGAGGGTTAGAAAATATTATCGAAATATGCATCCAAAACAAAACTGCAAAGATTTCGCTTGATGACTAATAACTTACCCAATCATAAAGAAAAAATATCGAAATGGCAAGAATGGAAAATTCCACATATTGTGATTCGCCCAAAACTTAAAATGTAAATATAACTTGAGAATATACTATAAAAATCTGGCTGTTAGAAGCCCGCGATCACTTACCGTATCTCGATTATTCACAACAACAATTGACATACAGATATCATATTTTGCTGATGTCAGGTCAAGTAAATCCTAATTTTGACCGTTGTCAAATCATCTTCGTCTACCTACAATTAAAGCCTCCTTGGAAACAACACGGAATAAACAAAAAGTCGTGCGAACATCAAAAATTTGTCAGCTTTTTTGTCAACCTAACCCACACAAAACCCAATATAATACACCATAAAAAAAGGCAGGAGCTTCATTATCGCCCTGTTGTTGTTTGAAAAATGGAATATCATAGACGCTTTTTGGCAAACGCTCTACCTGATGGGCTTTTTAAGTATGCCTCAAAATCGAGGGCCTTTTGGCGGTCTGTGAAGGCAATGGCTGTTTTGATTCGCTAAGGGCGAACAAGCCTCTCCATTTATGAATTTTTACCCGCCTCTGGCAGACCTCGACACAGAGCCTAATTCATCAAGCCAACTTTTACAGATTTTGAATTCTGTATATAATAACAAATAGTTAAGCGGGGTATAAGCGCGGAAGAGTAGACATGATATTTTAACTGTCCATACTTGCAAGAGGTATCTCAGGACACCAGGAGGTAGGCGTTGAGATCCTCAATTAATTCCCCAAATGAGGCAAAGACATAGTGTTTGAACTGATCCTTGTTCATATCTGGGAAAGCAGATGATGGACGTTGCTCTGTAATCCATAAAACGCCTTCGGAACTTATGCTTTCGAAATAAAGGCTAAGGTTATTGACGAATGTCCGAAACCAGATCGGATACTTTTTAGAGAGGTCTTCAAAACCATCCATGATATCTGACTTTATCTGGCTGCATCCGGTTATGATATCAAAAATATAATAAAGATCCTTTGCTCCTTTTTCACGATATTTTCGACGCTTAAAGACCAGACCTTTATGAAATATGTATGCCGGGGGAGTTGGAACCTTGACTTTCAAGGCAGACGGATCTCCAACAGAAAGAGTATCGTCAACTGTCACTTCGATTACATTTTCAATCACGATGGATATGAACCTAAACGCTTCAGCATGCAGAGCTATAGCGCTGAGATA
>Ga0307437_1002866_pt1 | contig 10309 bp, 7 predicted proteins | sample SalMarWE160390MG_FD_202146 | JGI IMG/M metagenome (GOLD analysis project Ga0307437, IMG submission 202146) | Salt marsh sediment microbial communities from the Plum Island Ecosystem LTER, Massachusetts, United States - WE1603-90 | ecosystem: Environmental > Aquatic > Marine > Intertidal zone >...
ATTTTCCATTCATCCCATCAGCCCGCCAGTCCGAGTCGGGATGAAATCCCATCAGATCCCATCCAAGAAGCGCCTCAGCAAGCTTCTGTGCACCGCAGTAATCGCGTAAACCCGCTGTCGCCGGTGGAGGTGCCCACCATTCCGACGGCGGATAATCGCCATAGTCACTCTTGAACGCAGCAAGAGCCAGCTCAACCGTAGTAAATTGCGCTTTTTGCTTCGTCCCCTTCGCAACATTGCGCACCGAATTCAAAGCAGGTATCAGCAATCCAACCAACAGCGCGATTATCGCAATGACCGTTATCAACTCTATAATTGTTAAGCCTGTCCTCTTACGCACCACAGTTGTCCTCTTTCAAAATAATAACCTCAACACTGGTATATACTTATTATTCCATCCTATTAACAGCCCTCGGCGCTGCAGCTACGGACGATACTTCCAGTCATAATTGCACACATCATCAGACGTCCCATACTCCCCGTCAAAACCAGCGGAAATGAGAATGAAGGTCTCCGCTCTATAAGGCCTCGGCGTTGTAATCTTGTCATTCCTTGTATTCTTATAGAACCTTTCCGGCTCAGCAAGCTCGTGGTCGGCCGCGCCCGGATCACTGGGCTTTCCTAAAAGAACCAAATCTTGGTTATCCCAATAATTATATATGTTACCCATGTCGTCGGTACGTGTCGGTACTACCGCTGGATCATGCAGGCTGTTAGATGTGTTTGCCTTGTAGTATAATATCGGCATACCAATTGTAGACGCGCCCTCGGAGCTACGATTTTTCACCCGCGCATACACATCACACAGAACGAATCTGTCACTTGGAAGAACACTTGTATCCTCGTATAAATCTTCTAATGCGTAGGCATTGGCATTCTCAAGCGGTAAATACGGCCCTCTTCTCATTCGCAAGTTATCAACATAATGTGGATCAGTCTCAGGCAATCCATATAGCAGGGTAGCCGCCGTACCATCTATCGTCCCATCGCTTCGGAAACGAGAATCCGGGTGAAAACCCATCAAGTCCTGACCCATCATCGCTTCACAAAGCTTCATCGCACCGCAGTACGGCAAACCACCACCTGTGGTCGACCCATCCAACGCACTCGATGGCGGATAACCATCATGCTCGTTAAAAAACAGTTCCATGGCTGCCTCGATGCTGTGGAACTGGGCCTTCTGCCTTACCATCCTTGCATATCGCCTGACTCTATTCAGCGACGGCACAAGAAGGCCTATGAGGATCACAATGATGCTCATCACCGTCAGCAATTCGACAATCGTAAATGCCCCCTTGCTTTTGGATTTGTTGATAATCGGATTCATTTTTTTCTCCTTGTACTAAACGTTAGTTTTTAACTCGCAGTGGAGCTTAACCCTGATATAACCTGAATCATTGGTAAAAACACTGACAAAACAATGGTCATTACAATGCCGCCCAGCCCAATAATCATTACCGGCTCAAGAAGTGACATCATCGACCCAACCAGCACCTCCACCTGCTCGTCGTAGTTGTCCGCTACCTTCAGTAGCATCTTGTCCAGATCACCGGTTTCCTCACCTACCGCAACCATATTAGATACGATCAAATCCACCGTCTTTGACTGCCGCAACGGACCTGCGAACGTGTCGCCCTGCCGAATCGAATTGTGAACATTCGCTAACATATTGGCGTAAACCTCATTGCCCGCTGTCTCACGTGTAACATTCAGCGCATCTAGTATCGGAACGCCGGCACTAATAAGCGTCCCGAGCGTTCTCGTCCACCTCGTAATAGCAACCTTACTTGTTAACTGACCCATGATTGGCAATCTCAACTTGACAGTATCCAGAACTAACCTGCCGCCACGAAACTGCTTGGCAAGTCTGAGCAGAAAAACAATCAAAAACGGCATCGCCAACAAAACCGCCCAACCCCCTATCCGTATCCCATAAATCTCGGGCGCCCAATCTGGTCCGTACGCGATCCAACTACTTATTCCCAACACCGTCCTTGTCATTCTGTTCAACTGCTGACCCTCAAGCATCTCTGTAAGCACGGTCTCAAATTGTGGTATCACAAACTTCATCAATCCAAGAAGAATTAGAAACGCTGCGCTCAAAACAACAAGCGGATATATCATCGCGCTTTTGACACGAGACTTTAGTTTCATGGCACTTTCTTTGAAGTCAGCCACGCGTGCCAGGATTAAATCCAGCACACCGCCGGCCTCGCCAGCCGCCACCATATTTACAAATAACCGATCAAAAGCTCTTGGGGACTTGGCCATCGCCTCTGACAGTGTCGAACCTCCTTCAATATCATCGGCGACGTAACCAATAACCCTCTTGAACGTTCCCGATTTTTGGTGCTCTTGTAAGATGCGAAGCGAACGCAAAATAGGCAAACCCGCATCCTGAAGCGTAGAAAGTTGTCTGGCAAACTCTGTTATATATCTAACCTTGACCTTGCCGCCAGCACCTCGTCTGCGTTTTGGTTTCACAGCAGCTTTCGCAGCCACCTTTTCTGCGGCTCGCGAACGAACCTTCGTCGGGAAATATCCCATGTTCCGTATCTTGCTTATTGCTTCCTTCTCACTGAGGGCTTCAACCTCATTTTTTATTTCTACCCCCTGCGAGTCCAGTGCTGTATACTGAAAAACAGACATTTTAAACTACCTCAAATTGAACTCGACACTTCCATTAAAAAATCACAAAAAAATATAAACTAATGCTCCCTGACGGGTCATTCTATAAAATTATCACAGATTGCTAACATTATCATTCAATTATTGTTTCTTTGACCACCTCATCGATGGTGGTAACACCGTCGTAGATTGCAGCTAAGCCGTTATCCCGCAGCAGTCTCATTCCGGCCTTCTGAGCTGCAGCACGCAGAACATTCGTCGACGCACGATTCATTACTAATTCGCGCATCTCATCGTTGAACGTCATAATCTCAAAAATACCTATCCTGCCCCTATAGCCGGTGTTATTGCATCTATCACAACCTCGTCCATAGTAGAACTTCTTGCCCTTGACGTCGTCTTCCGTAATACCCAACTCGCGCAATTGTGTCTCATTCGGCTCGAATTGTGTCTTGCAATTCTCACATATTCTTCTGACTAATCGCTGAGCAACGATACCTTCAAGCGTAGCAGTCACAAGGAATGGCTCCACCCCCAGATCCAGAATTCGAGCGATAGAACTCGGAGCATCATTCGTATGCAAAGTTGTAAACACTACATGGCCGGTCAGCGACGCCTGCGCCGCAATCTCCGCCGTCTCAAGGTCACGAATCTCACCAACAAGTATGATATCCGGGTCCTGACGTAGAATCGAACGCAAGCAACGCGCGAATGTAAGGCCTATATCCGGTTTCATTTGAACCTGAATCAAACCATCAATGTCATACTCTACAGGGTCCTCCGTCGTAATTATCTTCGTCTTAATGTCATTTAATTCACTAAGCGCTGAGTAAAGCGTCGTGGTCTTGCCGCACCCTGTTGGCCCAGTGACGATTATAATGCCATTAGGTTTGTGAATCAGTTGACGCACCAATGCCACGTTATCCCGTCGCAATCCCAGCTTTTCCAGATCAAAACTGACCTGAGTCCTGTCCAATATACGCAGGACAACACTCTCTCCGAACATCGTCGGCAGAACGCTTACACGCAGATCAATCGGATTGCCTTGGACAGTTAGTGATATTCGCCCATCCTGGGGCAGACGACGTTCAGCTATATCCAGGTCAGCCATAACCTTGATACGCGAGCTCAGTGCAGCCGCAATGTATTTCGGTGGTGGAATCATTTCATACAAAACACCATCAATACGATATCGCATCTTGTACTCATTTTCGAACGGCTCAAAATGGACATCCGATGCCTTATCCCGTATTGCCTGCAGAAGTACCAAATTCAGCAACTTCTTGACGGGATTTGACTCCGACAGCTCTTTCAGTTCATCAAGGTCGATACTTTGATTTCTACCCTCGAATTCCGCTAAAAAAGTATCTGCCTGTATTTCACCTATGAGCTCGGTGATGTTCTCATCCTGCGTATCGTAGTATTTGGTCAAAGCGCTCTCTAAAGCACTCGGATCAGTTATCTTTGCAACGACCTTAAAATCCATTAGTGTGCTTAGGTCGTCAGTCGCTCTGAAGTTATCTGTATTATCCAGTGCCACAATGAGCTGGTTCCGCTTCTTGTCAAACTCAATGGGAACTATATGGTATGTCTTTGCCATCTGTGCTGGAACCTTTTCGATTATATCAGGAGGTATTTCCAGCCCGTCTATATTCACATATTCCATACCTCGCTGAGCCGCCAGTGCGATACGAAGATCATTTTCACCCACCAGTCCCAGTTCCACGAAGACCTGCCCTATCCGCACATTCCCATTCCGCTGGCTCTGAACTTTCAGGCATTCATGCACTTTATCACGGCTCAACAACCCCATCTTCATCAATATCCGACCGAGCGGTCTGCCTCGCAGTTGCTCGATAGGAGGAAGTTTTTCCGCTATTTTAGTCTTGGCCATATAAGTTTCCCCTAAATAAAACTTACCTCATACCTATTTTATTATACGACATTAAAACGTTCTTGTACAATAAATTATAAATTGGACACTTAATTTATAAGACATGCTATGCCGATAACATCAATCTTAACACGCACTCCGATTACACACAAATGGAGTGAATCAAACGTCCAAAGCCCCCGAAACACCCTCCAGACAGCATTTGCAGCACATAAGCATAACTAATCATGCTCTCAAAATCGGCCCCATATCCTCCATCTCCTTGTCTACAGCTTCCCTTTTCTTTCTTCCCGCCTTACCCTTAGCAGCATTCATCTTCAGAATAGCCTTTTCCTGCAAAGCCCCTGGCTGCCGGCTCTTGTCAATCATCTCATCCAGAGTAATCTTACCTACGTCGTAGAGCTGCCAAAGGTGTTCATCAAGAAGCTGCATCCCCAGCTTCTTGCCCGTCTGGATGCTCGAATCGATTCGATAAGTTTTGTTCTCGCGGATAAGATTGGCTATGGCTGGCGTTACAACCATGAATTCGTATGCGGCAATCCTACCTCTACCGGTGGCTAACGGGCACAAGGCTTGGCTGAGAACTGCTATCAGATTGCTGCTCAACTGAATACGTATCTGCTCTTGCTGGTCTACGGGAAAAACGTCAATCATTCTGGTAATCGTTCCTGCGGCACTCGTTGTATGAACCGTGCTAAAGACCAGGTGACCGGTTTCAGCGGCTCTGACGGCAGATTCAATTGTTTCGAGATCCCGTAATTCACCGACCAAAATCACATCTGGGTCCATTCTCAGAACACGTCTTAACGCCTCGCCAAAACTCGGTACATCAACACCGACTTCTCGCTGGTTAATAATAGATTTTTTATGCGTATGATAATACTCTATCGGTTCCTCAACGGTTATAATATGGTGGTCAAAGTTTTCGTTAATATAGTTTATCATACAAGCTAAAGTGGTCGTCTTTCCACATCCGGTTGGACCCGTAACCAAAAACATTCCTCTTGGTCTGCGGCACAAAGCAGCACAAATCTTTGGCAATCCTATCTCCTCAAAAGTCATAATCTTTGAGGGTATAAGACGTAGAACCAATGATATATCCCCTTTTTGCCGAAAGATAGACACGCGAAACCGGCCCTTATCACCGAATGCAAACCCAAAATCCGTCCCACCCTCTTCTTGAAGCTCCTGTTGATTCCTATCCGGCGTGATACTCTTCATCAGGGCCGTAGTATCATCCGGCTCAAGAACCTTTGTCTCCAGCGATCGCAATCGCCCATCTATCCGAAGCACAGGTGACCGCCCAACGACAAGGTGCACATCTGAGCCACCTTGTGCAACGCACGCCTGTAGCAGTCTGTCCATGTTAACCGTTGCCATCTCAAAATCCCCGATTAATTATCATTCATGTTCAATCTACAACTACACCTTCCGTTTGAGTGATCCTCGCTACCTCAGCGGGTGTCGTAGTCCCCTTGAAAATTTTAAGCTTACCATCTTCCATTAGTGTCCGCATACCGCTGGCTTTAGCTGCCTTTCTTATTTCAGCAGCCGGTGCTTTTCTAAAAGCTAACTCTCGCAATTCATTGTTCATTTCTACCATCTCAAATATACCAATTCTGCCCTTAAAGCCCGTATTTTGGCACTGACTGCAACCAACTCCTTTGTACATAGGATGCTTCTCTACATCTTCAGGTATAATGTCAAGCAATCGCAGATCTTGGGGGTTCGGATTCGGATCAACCTCTTTACACTTCTTGCAAATCACTCTCACAAGTCGCTGTGCCATAATAGCTTGTATTGAGCTGGCAACAAGGAACGGCTTAACACCCATATCGATAAGACGCGTTATTGCGCTGCACGCATCATTAGTATGCAATGTACTGAAAACCAAGTGTCCTGTAAGAGCCGCCTGGATAGCTATGTCCGCCACCGCGCTATCTCGAATCTCACCGATGAGTATGATATTAGGTGCCTGTCGCAGCATCGATCGAAGAATTCGCTCAAACGATAAGCCAATCTCTTCTTTGACCTGACACTGGTTCATCCCATCAAAGTTATATTCGACAGGGTCTTCAGCTGTGATGATTTTCTTATCCGGCTTATTGAGTTCCTGCAACGCTGCATACAACGTTGTTGTCTTGCCGCTACCGGTTGGTCCTGTAACTAAAAAGATGCCATTAGGTCTCTTGATTATCCGCTGAAATATTTCGTAGTTGTCTTGTTCGAATCCTAATGATTCGATACCGATATTAACGGCATCCGGACGAAGAATACGCAACACTATGCTTTCACCGTGATTGCCGGGCAGCGCCGACACACGGAAGTCGATATCCTGTCCAGCTATCTCACGCTTAATACGACCATCCTGCGGCAGTCGTTTCTCAGCCATATCCATGCCTGACAGAATCTTTAAACGTGCGATAAGCGGCGCCTGCATATTCTTCGGAGTGTTATCCTTCTCCAGGCAAACACCATCGACCCTGTATCTGACACGCACTCGATCCGCCATTGGCTCAACATGGATGTCGCTGGCCCGCATATGATACGCGGTATCAATTATCAGATTTACCAACCGAATGATAGGACCCTCGTCATCTTCTCCGGCTGCTTGAGCTCGCATGGCTTCCGCCTGCAGCTCACTACCTGCTTCAGCAAGTTCCGCTGCGGTCGCATCTATGCTATGTCTTAGTCTGTCGTCTTCTTGTTTATTCACAGTAGCCAACGACTCCTTGATATAGGAGCTAATCTTTCTGGGATTCGCAAGATAGCACTCAAGTTCAGCGTTTAAGCGAAGTCGGAGCGTGTCCCGCATATCGAGGTCCATCGGATCGCTGATTACCACTCTTAGCTTACCATTGTTCATGTTAAGCGGCAGAACATTATGCCTTTTTATAAGCTCCTCAGGAATAATACTACCGATGTTGGATGGAATGGAAATCTGGTCTAAATTGACGTATTTTAGCCCAAATTGTTTTGCAAGCGCCTTGGTCAATGTCTCCTCATCTATCAGTCCAAGTTCGATCAGAACCTGGCCAAGACGCTTATTGTTCTTTTTCGCTGTTTTGATTGCATTGATGAGCGCTTGCTTCTCAATAAGCCCAGCTTTGAACAGTATTTCTCCTAAGTGTCTGCGCTTTCTGGCCATACAAACCTCGAACTTTTGATTACACTTTGCATGATTATTATAGCATAAATCCGCGTATAAGTCAAACCTGCAATTCCAACCTTAACACATCCAGCGCCGTTAGCGCTGCTCGAAATCTCACTAAATCACGATCACCAGAAATGATGTAGCGCTTGGTTTGCAATCCACCGTTGCTGCTAACAGTAATATATACAAGGCCCACAGGTTTTTGTTCGGTTGCGCCGGTTGGACCAGCTATGCCAGTTATAGCAATTGCAAAATCTGTTCCAGCTCTGCTCCTTGCACCCTCAGCCATCGCACTGGCAACCTCAGAGCTAACCGCACCATGCTCTTCGATCAATTTAGGTTCAACTCCAAGCTCTCTAATTTTAGCATCGTTGCTATATGTAAACCACCCATACGTAAAATATCTACTCGCTCCTGGAATATCCGTCAGCAGCTTAGCCAAAGTGCCGCCCGTGCACGACTCCGCTACAGCCAACGTCTCGCCCCGCCGAGCCAATTGGCCACCTACAACCTCAGCAAGAGACTGGTCCCCGACACCGTAGACCAGTTTTCCCAGCTTAGTCCGTATTAATTCCTCGTCTTTCTCGACTATGGTCTGCGCTTCATTTTCATTTGCTGCCGTGGCGACAATCTCCAGTGTAATAATGCCACATTTAGCCGTACAATTAATAAGGGGATTCCTGCCGCGCTGCATGATCGGGCCTAACATTTCAGCAATCGCCGACTCCCCTGCTCCAAAACACCCCAGCCTCTTTGAAACTATCGCCTGTCCGGATGCAAATTGCCGCAATTCAGGAAGTACTGATTCCGTAAACATCCGTTCCATTTCTCTCGGAACGCCCGGCATAGCAATAAGCAGCTTGTCGCCGGCTGCTGCCATTATGCCAGGAGCCGTGCCAATATTGTTGAAAAGGGCTTTTGTGCCCGCCGGTATATAAGCCTGACATTTATTTCTCGCTGGCATCCGTCGTTCTCGACGAGCAAAAAATTCCTCGATAGCGTACAAAAGCTCACTTTGTAGCTGCAATTTGACACCAAGGAATTTCGCAAACGCCTCACGCGTCACGTCATCATCGGTAGGACCAAGCCCACCGGTTGCCAATACAATATCAGTATCTCTACATGCCAGATTTAGCGACCTTACTATTGCATCTACATCATCCCCGATTGTGTAACAACTAACAACAGGTACGCCGATTGAAAATAGCTCTCTGCCCAGAATCGCAGCATTTGTATCGATCGTCCGGCCACTAAGAACCTCATTGCCAATAGTAACAATACTTGCCTTTTTCATAAAAGCGGATTCTAATCTCGTCCACGAACGGGAACAAGGGAAAATGCCTTCTTGGCGTTGCCGAGCATTCGAAGTGTTTCAGCCAATAAAAAGTGGGCCATCCATTCTCCGTAGCAGCTATGCTTCGCCCTGCATAGCTTCGCAGAGGGAGCTTCCGAGCTTTGTAGCCGTGGTTATTACTACAGAGCAGGCACTCCGCAGAGTAGCAAGCTTGCCCGCCTTTGGCGGTGCCCATCCTACGAAACTAATTCCTTACTCCCAACCGCCGTTCTATGCTTTCTGGAGGATGTCGGCAGCCTTTACAGCATCTTCGGCGGAGTCCAGGCCAATGTAGAGGATGAACCTTGCTCCGATCACAGCCACCGAGAGTCCTCGAAGACTGATCCCTTCTGCAGCGAGCTTTTCTGTTAATTCGGCTGTGACGCCAGGTCTATTCTCTCCTTCGACGCGAACCGAATGGACGCTGTTCGTAACGTTAAAGCCTAACTCCGCAGCCGCGGCGACCTCCCTATCACCACGTAGCGGTGTGACAAACACAACACCTGTGCCAGGCTTTTCCGGCGATCGCCTTGCGATGATGAAATCAAGGTCAGCACCTGCATCCCGCAGGCCGGTGAGCAGATACGCTAAGCCGCCGACTTTGTCTCTAATAGTTGCGGCCCACACATTCACACGTTCGACAATCAGGTCCATAATACTCTCCTTTTGGATTAACGATTATTGACAAATTACCTGTAACTGCCATTAGGTTTACTGCGTAAAAACACTTATTTTCAACAGCCCTGCTGTCTTTAGTTCTCCATCTACTCGGTCCATAATCCTGCCGCTTAGAACCTCATTGCCAATAGTAACAATCCCTGCCTTTATCATAAAGGCGGATTCTAATCTTGGTCGTAAGTGCATACAAGGGGAAATTATTTCACGGCGCTCCCCAGCAGTCGACGTGTTTTCAGCCAATAAAAAGGGCGGCCATCCAAAAGGTAATCACTAGTTATACGTTTTCCGATATGTAATACCCTATATTTATAATTTCAATTCTTATAATCGGTGCGATTATAGCACCCTACATTACTTGGCCATTCTGTGAATCGCCATGATGAAGCAATCTCTGATTCAGCATTTTAACAATCAATCACGAGAAAAAGCATATACGTAAAGCGCGTACGCGCTTTACGTATGCCATATTATTATATTTAAAATGTTATGAAAATTGCCATTCTGGAATGAATCGCAACCTTCAGCACTAAGTAAAACCGAAGTAAAAGGCGAAGCCGAGTGCGGCAATCTTAAAATAATCAATCATCCATAATCAATGAAAATGGCCGTCGCTGTTTGTGTG
>Ga0307437_1002870_pt1 | contig 10304 bp, 6 predicted proteins | sample SalMarWE160390MG_FD_202146 | JGI IMG/M metagenome (GOLD analysis project Ga0307437, IMG submission 202146) | Salt marsh sediment microbial communities from the Plum Island Ecosystem LTER, Massachusetts, United States - WE1603-90 | ecosystem: Environmental > Aquatic > Marine > Intertidal zone >...
ATCTTCATGGGTCATCATATTAGAAATAAATCCAACGGTCTGCTTTCTTGGAAAGAAATGAAGAGTAAAACCCAGAAACTTCTTGATAAACTTGAATTGGATATCCATCCTGATACTAAAGTAAAAAATTTAAGTATTGCTCAAAGGCATATGGTGGAAATTGCCAAAGCACTCTCACTCAACGCAAAAATAGTCATTATGGATGAGCCAACCTCTGCACTTACTCTTAAAGAAGTTGAATATTTATATAAAATTATTAGAAAGTTGAAATCAGAAGGAAAAACCATCATCTTTATTTCTCATAAATTTGAAGAGATTTTTGAAATTGCGGATTATTTTACAGTGTTGAGAGATGGGAAATATGTCGGAGAAGGAAGAATGGCTGATATTACCGTAGATAAAATTATCCAGATGGTAATTGGACGCAGTCTTGAACAAATGTATCCGAAAATGGAAGCAGAGAAAGGTGACATTATTCTAAAGGTCGAAAATCTTACCAAGATAGGTGTATTTAAAAACATATCTTTTAACTTGCATAAAGGCGAGATATTGGGATTTTTTGGATTAGTGGGAGCGGGGAGATCAGAAGTAATGCAGACCATTTTTGGAATTGATACCAAGACCTCAGGTGAAGTTTTTATAAATGGCGAAAAAATTAGTATTACCAATCCTTCTGAGGCAATGAATCATAGTCTTGCTTATCTCCCCGAAGACCGACAGATACAAGGTGCTATTTTAGCTATGAATATTAGGGAGAATATTACTTTGCCGATAATAGATAGAATAAGCAGACATATTTTTTTAGATCGTAATAGGGAATTTGAAATTACTGATGAATATGGAAAAAATATAGAAATAAAAGCTTCAGGTTGGGAACAGTTGGTAGAAGACCTCTCAGGAGGTAATCAACAGAAGGTAGTTTTAGCTAAATGGATTGCCACCAAGCCAAGAATATTAATTATGGATGAGCCAACCAAAGGAATTGATGTAGCGACCAAAGCTACTGTACACAATTTTATTTCTGAACTCGCAAAAAAGGGCATAGCAATCATCCTTATTTCCTCTGAACTTCCTGAGATTCTTGGTATGTCTACCAATGTTATCGTCATGCATGAAGGAGTTATCACTGCTAAATTTACTCGCGAAGAAGCAAATTCTGAAAAGATAATTAAAGCTGCAACCGGGAGTATTTCAAAGTGAAGGAATTTAAAAACGATGGAATTATTTAAGAAAAGAGAGTTTAATCTTTTTGTTTTTATTTTATTTATCATATTTGGGGTTAGTTTGAGAACCCCCAGCTTTTTATATATTAATAACTTTGTAGACATTTTGAATGATACTGCTATTCTGTCTATGGTTGCCATTGGGCAACTTATGATTATTGTGACAGGGGGTATAGATTTATCCGTCGGTTCCAGTCTCGCTTTAAGTGGTATGAGTGTGGCCCTTCTAAATCAATATCACCCTGGAATTCCTATCTTTATGATTATTTTAATTTCAATAGCCATTGGACTCCTGCTTGGTTCGATAAATGGCTTGTTGGTTTCCCAGGCTAAAATTCCACCTATCATAACTACTCTTGGTACTATGAGTATATATAGAGGTTTGGTATTCGTACTTTGTAAAGGAACCTGGGTTAGCGCTCATGAGATGACCGAGGTTTTTCGGATGTTTCCCAGAAGAAGTTTTTTAGGTATATCCAGTCTTATATATCTATCGATACTAACAGTAGTATTATTTTTAGTTTTTTTAAATTTAACTAGAACTGGAAGAGAGATTTACGGGGTGGGCGGCAATAAGATAGCCTCTCAATATGTGGGTATTAGCCTGAAGAAAATTCAATATATTGTCTTTACCTTAGGTGGAGGAATTACTGGTCTTGCAGGATTTCTCTGGGTTGCCCGTTATGCCGCTGCACAGAGCGAAACTGCTATCGGCTTCGAACTTCAGACTATTGCGGCTTGTGTAATTGGAGGGGTAAGTATTATGGGTGGTTCCGGGTCGATTATCGGTGTTGTACTGGGAGCCTTTTTCATGGGAATTGTATATAATGCTCTGACTATGATTAATGTTTCACCCTTCTGGCAGATGGCGATTCAGGGCTTCATTATACTTTTTGCAATTATAATAAATACTGTTATGGATAAACGTAATCAGCAACTGATGTTAAGAAAGAGAAGTTTTAATGAGTAAAGAAAATGATAGTCTTGATATTAAAAAAATAAGAAAAATTTCCCTGATAAATATTATGTGGCAGTGGGAAATTATTCTTCCTTTTATTTTTATTATAGTGGTCATCATCAATTCAAATTTATCTCCTTATTTTTTAGATTATACCAATCTTATGAACACCACTTTTAATTTTATAGAAAAAGCCATCATCGCTCTTCCCATGATGTTTGTGATCATATGTGGTGATATTGACATTTCTGTTGCCTCTATTATAGCTTTATCTTCGGTTTTTATGGGTATGGCCTCCCAAGCCGGAGTTAATACTTTTGGGTTGGTTGTGATAGGACTTTTTGCGGGTTCGGCGGCAGGTTTTTTAAATGGTTTCATTATAACAAAATTTGGGATTCCTGCGATCGCTGTTACTCTGGGAAGTATGTCTTTATTTAGAGGGATTGCTTATGTCATTCTCGGAGACAAGGCATTTACCAAGTACCCAACCTCTTTTGCCTTTTTTGGGCAGGGATACATAGGAAACACTATGATTCCTTTTGAGCTGGTCGTTTTTTTTATACTTGCTATAATTTTTGGTATCATTTTGCATAAAACGATTATAGGACGGAAGGTATTTGCCATTGGAAATAATTCTACTGCTGCTCGTTTTTCGGGGATACCTGTAAACAGAGTACGTCTTGTTATTTTTACAGTTACCGGACTCTGTTCAGGATTAGCTTCAATCTTGCTCACTTCCAGGATCGGAAGTACACGTCCAAATATTGCTAGTGGTTGGGAGCTTGAGATTATCACCACAGTTGTGCTGGGTGGAGTAGCTATTACCGGCGGAAAAGGAAATATTTTTGGAGTAGTTATTTCCATTTTTATCATTGGATTTCTTAAATTCGGCATGGGCCTAATTAATATACCTGGCAAGGTAATGACTATTATTATAGGCTTATTACTCATTTTAGCAATTATGCTTCCTCAATTAATTGAAAGGTTAAAACCAAAAAATAGTTTTGGTAATGTTAAAAAATAGTTTTAGGAGCAGGTTAATGAAAAGAGCAGCATTTAAAATGAAATTAAAAGTGGGCTATGAAGAAGAGTATAAAAAAAGACATGTTGAAATCTGGCCTGAACTTAAAGAAGAATTATCCAGGGCGGGAATTTATGATTATTCCATATTTCTTGATAAAAAAACGCTTACTCTCTTCGCGGTGCAAAAATTAAAAGATAATAATACGGTTGAGGAACTTCCTTCGAAAGAGATAATGAAAAAATGGTGGGATTATATGAAAGATATTATGGAAACTAATCCAGATAATTCCCCCGTTACTCTCTCCTTGGAAGAGGTTTTTCATATGGATTAAAGATATTTTTATTAAGTAAATAGATGAAGAGAAAATAATCAAAACAGTTCTATCTATTTAAAAAATGAAAACCGCCAATATAAGAGTATAATAATTTCGGAAAATATTTTACAAGTAGAAGAACTTTTTTATCATAGAAGAAAAGATAAAAAGTAGAAGAACTTAATCATTATGAGTGAGGAATGGAAAATGAAGGAAAGAAAGGATATTCAAGCGGAGATTTTACATAAATTGGTAAAGCTTTCTAATAATTTGGGAAGAGCAGACTACCATCTTGTAATTATTGGAGAAGGTAACACTTCAGCTAAAGTTGAGATAAAAGATATTGCTGATAGTTTTTTTATAAAAGCAAGCGGGACTCAGCTTGCAACCGTAACCGGGGATGATTTTGTTCAGGTTTATTTTGAACCAATTGTGCAACTTATAAATTTAAAGGATCCTAATACTGAGGAAATTAATGATATCTTTGAAAAAGCTAAGGTGGATAAAAAATGTCGAGCTAACCCTTCTGTAGAAACTTTATTGCATGCTATTTGCCTTAATTTGGAGGGGGTAAATTTTGTCAGCCATACTCATCCCACAGCGGTAAACAGATTGACCTGTTCAAAGAGTTTTCCGGAGAATCTAAAAGGGAGAATTTATCCTGATGAAATTGTTCTGCTGGGAAAAGAATCAGTCTTTATTCCTTATACAGATCCGGGGGTTCAACTTGCGCAAAAAGCAAAAAAGGAAATTGAAATATTTTTAAATAAACATGGAGAGAGACCCAGATCTATTTATATTCAGAATCATGGATTTATTGCTTTGGGTTCTACCCCGGCTGAAGTAGAGAATATTACCTTAACTGCCAGTAAGGCAGCGGAAATTCGTTTTGGTGCATTGCTAGCGGGTGGAATAAATACCCTTCATGAGGACATGGTAACACATATATCGAAAAGACCTGATGAAAAATACCGACAAAACCTGTTTAAAAAATAGTAATAATTTATTGCAACAACAAAATTCTATAAAAAAATATAATCAGTTTTTCTTAATTTCTAACTAAATTAAAAGGGGTTATACTGTGAAAAAATTTGTGGCGATTGATCTGGGTGCAGAGAGCGGGAGAGTCATTGTTGGGGATTTATCAAAAATGGAGATAATATATCGTTTCCCCAATCATTTAGTCAGGGTGAAAGATAGTATTTTTTGGGATATTCTAGGCATATTCAATGAGATAAAGAAAGGTTTAAAGAAAGCTTTTAAAAAATATCCCCATCAGATAGTGAGTATTGGCATTGATGCCTGGGGAGTTGACTATGTTCTTTTGGATGATAATGGCGATCTTCTGGGAAATCCTTACCACTATCGAGACAAGAGAACAGATAATATCATGGAATTAGTTTTTAAACGAATACCTAAAAAGGAAATATTTGCCGAGACTGGCATCCAATTTATGCAGATTAATACTATCTATCAACTATACTCATTTGCAAGGGAAAAACCTCAAATCTTGGAAGATACAAGATATTTTCTGACCATTCCCGATCTTTTAAATTACTGGTTAACCGGAATTATGAAAAATGAGTATTCGATTACCACGACTACTCAGCTCTATAATCCTATAAAAAAGGACTGGTCAACCAAGATACTGGATAAACTTGGATTTAAAAAGGAGATATTTGGAGAAATAATTATGCCTGGAATAGAAGTCGGGACACTTTTGCCGGCGATTGCGCAGGAGATTGGTGCTGATTCAGAAATAGTGATTATTGCTCCTGCCTGTCATGATACCGGGTCTGCGGTTGCGGCGGTTCCAATTGAAGATAATACTCATTATGCCTATATTAGTTCAGGTACCTGGTCTTTAATAGGAATAGAATCTCCAAAACCAATTATCAATGAAAAAAGTTTCCAATTTAATTTTACCAATGAAGGTTCTGCTGATGGCGGCTTCAGGTTTTTAAAGAATGTTACTGGCTTCTGGATTATTCAGGAGTGTAAGAAATTCTGGGATGAGAATGTAAAGTTATATTCTTATGATGAATTGACTGAAATAGCTCTAAAATATGGTCCTGCAGATTTTAAAATTGACCCTGATGATTCAAGATTCTTAAAACCTGGTTTAACTGATGACAATATGCCAGATAGAATAAAAGCTTATTGCCGGGAAATAGGGCAAAAAGTGCCAGAGTCACCTGCAGAGATCACCAGAGGAATTATTGAGAGTTTAGCCGATAAATATACCAAGACGATTGAAATGATAGAAGAAATTACAGATAAATCTATTAAAGAGATATATATTATAGGAGGGGGAAGTCGAAACGGTCTTCTGTGTCAGCTGGTGGTTAAAGCAACGGGTTTACCTGTTTTTGCCGGACCGGTTGAGGCAACTGCCATTGGGAATCTAATGATTCAGGCAAAAACTATGGGGCAGATTAAATCAATTGCTGAGGGTAGAAAGATAATCAGAAGCTCCTTTGATATTAAGAAATACTTTCCTGAAGAATAAAGATAAATGAGTTAAATATGAAAGTTTTGTTTTAAGAATGGTAAAATACACCAAGGAGGGATAAAATAAATGGCCATAGCAGTACTTATGCCCAAACAAGGACAGTCTGTTGAATCCTGTCTTATTATTAAATGGAATAAAAAAGTAGGGGATAAAGTAAAAGCTGAAGAGTCTATCTGTGAAGTGGAAACCGATAAAGCAGTCTTTGAAGTGGAAGCTCCTGAAGCTGGAACAATACTAAGAATCTTTTATAAAGAGGGAGACGATGTTCCAGTTCTTGATACTATTGCCATCATTGGAGAGCCGGGAGAAAAAATTGAGCATCTTATCCCCACCAAAATCATCTCTGTTCCTAAGGTTGAATATGGTGAAAAACAGAAAGTCGTAACTCCGGATAAATCCCTTAAAAAAATAAAACCATCTCTTGAGACCGGATCAATATCCATATCTCCGGTTGCAAGGCGTTTAGCAGAAGAGAAGGGAATTGATTTTTCCCAGCTCATCGGTACAGGTCCGGGTGGAAGGATTATTAAAAAAGATATAGAAAATGCAATAGCCGAAGGTGAAGCGCTGGTTTCCAGTACGGTTAGTGAGAATTTTTTAGCACCGGCTAAGGAAATTACGGTTGAAGGAGTGCGGAAGATTATCTCTGAAAGAATGATGACCTCTCTACAAAGTACTGCTCAACTTACTTTAAATGCTTCTGCTGATGCTACTAATTTATTAGCTTGTCGGGAATCACTAAAATCCAGTCCCCCGATGAAAGGGCTAAACACAATCAATATGAATGATTTTCTACTTTATATCGTTGCTCATATTCTGCCCAAATTTAAAAACATGAATGCTCATTTCCTTAAAGAAAAGATACTCGAATTTGAACAGGTCCATCTGGGATTTGCTGTAGACTCGCCACGAGGGCTTATGGTACCGGTCATCCATAATGCCCACCTCTTATCTTTACAGGAAATTTATAAAGAGGCAAGACGGTTAATTACTGCCTGTCAAGAGGAAAATATCTTGCCGGATGAACTGAAGGGAGGGACTTTTACGGTCACCAATCTTGGAACAATGGGCGTCGAAAGTTTTACACCTATCTTAAATATTCCTCAGGTGGCAATTCTTGGTGTCTGCAATGTTTCTCTTAAACCAATGTTGAAAGAAGATAAAATACAATTTATTCCTCACCTGGGTTTATCGCTTACCTTTGATCATCGAGCGATAGATGGTGCTCCGGCGGCTAAATTCCTGCAGGAACTTAATAGGCACATAGCTAACTTTAATTTGACAGATTTAAAGTTACCGTAATAGAAAAAAAATAGGTGATTTAATCATTATTAAAAAATAGCAAGATGTTTTAACAGAAAGGAGAAAGTTATGCCTAAATCTATTTTCATTGACCCCAAAGAAATCAGAAAACCACAAATATTAAAAATAAATGACATTCCCATAAATCAGTATAAACCGGATATAAAAAAAGAAATGAAGAAGTATGGAGAAGAAAAACTCCTTAAGATTTACTATGATATGCTCATCATCCGCGAATTTGAATCCATGCTGAATGCTATAAAAACCCAAGGTTCTTATGAGGGGATTCAATACAATCACTCGGGCCCTGCTCATCTATCTATTGGTCAGGAGTCATCTGCTGTGGGTCAGTGTGTACATCTTGGAATTGAAGATTTTATTTTCGGTTCTCATCGTAGTCATGGAGAAGTTTTAGCCAAGTGTCTTTCAGCAATAGATCAGCTTGATGAGAATAAACTTCTTAAGATGATGAAATCTTATATGGATGGAGCTTGCTTAAAAGTAGTAGAAAAGGAACATAAAGGACCTATTAGATCACTAGCTCAAGATTTTGTACTATATGGCGTTCTAGCCGAGATATTCGGACGGGCTAACGGTTTTAATAAGGGCTTGGGTGGCTCGATGCATGTTTTTTTTGCACCCTTTGGTAGTATGCCTAATAATGCGATAGTCGGAGGAGCAGCGGATATTTCGGTAGGTGCTGCTCTTTTTAAAAGAATTAATCAAAAACCAGGTACAGTAATCTGTAATATCGGTGATGGCTCTATGGGCTGTGGTCCGGTATGGGAAGCCATTATGCTAGCCGCAATGGACCAATACCGCACACTTTGGGATAAAGATCTTGGAGGTGCTCCACCTATTCTGTTCAATTTCTTTAATAATTTCTATGGCATGGGTGGCCAGACTTCAGGTGAAACAATGGGTTATAAAATTCTTGCCCGGGTAGGAGCCGGGGTAAACCCTGAAAACTTGCATGTTGAACGAGTGGATGGATATAATCCTTTGGCAGTAGCTGATGCGATTGAAAGAAAGAAAAAAATCCTTCTCAAAGGAAATGGTCCGGTTCTTCTGGATACCATCACTTATCGAATTTCAGGTCATTCACCTTCTGATGCATCATCTTATAGGAGTAAAGAAGAGATTTCTGCCTGGCAAGAGATTGACTGTATTGGAGGATATGGGGCTTACCTGAAGAAAAACAGAATGATCACCTCTAACGAAATGGATGCTTTAAAACAAGAGGCAACCTTAAGAATTACTAAGGCACTGAAGTTAGCGGTGTCTCTTGAAATCTCACCCAGGGTAAAGGCCGATTTTTTTGAAACAGTCATGTTTTCTAACCGGCATGAAGATAGAATGGAGCAACGAACACCAGAAATTCTCATTCCCAAAAAGGATAATCCCCGGGTTAAATCGCTTACCCATAAATACCGTTTCGCTTTAGATGAAAATGGTAAAACTCATCCTAAAGTAAAAGTTTTTTCCTATCGTGATGCCCTCTTCGAGGCCATGCTTTATCGTTTTTATGAAGACCCAACTATGGTAGCTTATGGAGAAGAGAACCGTGATTGGGGTGGGGCATTTGCCGTATATCGAGGCTTAACCGAGGCTCTTCCCTATCATCGATTATTCAATACACCTATTTCTGAAGGGGCTATTGTGGGATCAGGTGTAGGGTATGCTTTGTGTGGGGGGCGTGCGGTGGTAGAACTGATGTATAATGATTTTATCGGACGAGCAGGGGATGAACTTTTCAATCAGGTAGCCAAATGGCAGTCAATGTCAGCAGGTCTCCTTACTATGCCCCTTACCATTCGAGTATCAGTAGGGAATAAATATGGTGCCCAGCATTCTCAAGACTGGACTAGCCTACTTGCCCATATCCCTGGTCTTAAAGTTATGTTTCCATCCACGCCTTATGATGCCAAAGGCATGTTAAATCTTGCTTTACACGGTACAGATCCGGTGGTATTTTTTGAAAGCCAAAGACTTTATGATATAGGAGAATACTTTGTTCCCAGCGGAGTTCCCGAAGATTATTACGAAGTACCGGAAGGTGAACCAATCATCAGGAAAGAAGGAAAAGATGTTACTCTTCTCACCATAGGTGCAGCTCTTTATCAGGGAATGGAGGCTGCAGAAGAACTCGAAAAGAAATATAAAGTATTGGCAGAAGTAATCGATTTAAGATTTATTAATCCCTTAAACTATGAATTGATTATCGAATCTGTGAAGAAGACCGGGAAATTAGTGCTTGTCTCTGATGCTTGTGAACGAGCTTCTTTCCTTCATACGATTGCTTCAAATATCTCCCAATTTATATTTGACTATCTTGATGGTCCTGCAGTGGTAGTTGGTTCCCGTAACTGGATTACTCCGGCTGCCGAAATGGAATCTAGTTTCTTCCCCCAGAAAGAATGGATTATCGATGCGATTCATGAACGCCTTTATCCTTTAGAGGGGCATCAAGTAACCACTGATCAGTCTATAGCTGAGCAGATAAGAAGAAATAAATTTGGGATATAAGATTTTTATTGAAGATTAAAATTAGTTCGAGATAAAAAGATGAAGGATAATATTGTTCAAGAAATAAATAGTAGTAATAAAAGGTTCAGACTTTATGGATTGGAAAAAATCCATAAATTAAGGGAAAAAGAAAAAGAACAGTTCAAAAAAACAGAAGAAGTGAATAATCATGTACATACGATTTATTCTTTTAGCCCTTATTCACCTTCAATGGCTGCTTATTTAGCCTGGAAGGCTGGTCTCCAAGCCGTGGGAATTATGGATCATGATTCTGTTGCCGGTTGCAAGGAACTGATAGAGGCGTGCAAAATAATTGACCTTGCCTCAACTGTAGGATTTGAATTACGAGTAAATTTTTCCGGAACTATAGTCGAAGGAAGAACATTAAATAACCCGGATTCTAAAAATATAGGTTATATTGCTATTCATGGTATCGCTGAATCAAA
>Ga0307437_1002873_pt1 | contig 10296 bp, 8 predicted proteins | sample SalMarWE160390MG_FD_202146 | JGI IMG/M metagenome (GOLD analysis project Ga0307437, IMG submission 202146) | Salt marsh sediment microbial communities from the Plum Island Ecosystem LTER, Massachusetts, United States - WE1603-90 | ecosystem: Environmental > Aquatic > Marine > Intertidal zone >...
GCTTCTAGCATAGTTCAATCCCCCTTTTGTTTTTTTATAGCTATTTTTAGTTTTATTCTTTTTGCGGCTCTTCTTCCCCATGCGTCTGTACCGCCAGCGTCAGGAAAATAAGCGTCAGCCCGCCGAAGATAATGGCCTGGATAAAGCCGATAAGCAGCTCCAGCCCGTAGAAGGGTATGGCGAAGAGCCAGGGTATCAGGAAGGCGGCGACGAGGAGCAGTATCTCGCCCGCCGTCATATTACCGAAAAGTCGGAAGGTCAGGCTGATAACGCGGATAAAGACGCTGATAAGCTCCAGGACGGCGGTAAAGGCGGTCACCACGCCGGTGACGATGCCCATTAACCCTTTAACGAGCTTGCCGGTGAAAAGCTGGCGGAATCCCCTTCCCAGCTCCCGGAAATTAAAGAAGTTCTCCAGGAAACGGCCGCCGATGTCCCTAAAGCCGAAATACCAGAAAAAGACAAAAGAGAGCAAAGCCAGCGCCAGCGGCATGTTGATGTCGGTATTGGCCGCCCGTATCAGGTGCACCTCCCCCGCGGAGGTATGGGCGAGGATGGAGCCAAAGCCGGGCAGTAAAGCCAGCCAGGCGTTAAAGCCGACGAAAAGGAAAATGGTGGCCACCACCGGGAAAAAGCGCCGCCCGTTCTTCTCGCCGGCAACGCTGACGCAAAGGTCATAGAGCCAGCCGATTAAAAACTCAAAGGCGGCCTGCAACCGCCCCGGAATCAGCTTCATGCGGCGGGTGATGAAGTAGGAAAACAGCACCAGGAAGATGATGGTAATCCAGGCGCCGATAACGGCGTTGGTGATAGGGAAACCGAAAATGGTGAAGACCGTTTCGGCGGGGAGGTGCGGGTCGGGGCTACTTACGCTGAGGGCGGTAAGCCAGCTGGGCAGCTCGATATCGAGCATGCTCTGGCCCAGCGGCCCGATGAGAAAACCGCCGACAACGATAACCAGGAAAACAACCAGAAGCCCGATAAAGAGCGGGAAAGAACAGCCCAGGCAGCCCCGCTTTTTCTCAGCCACTAACGGTTTTCCCCGTTCCGCTTGTTACGCATGATAGGCAGCAACATACGATAAACGCCATAGAAAGCTACAAGTAGCCCAAAAATTAAGCCTAAAATCACCAGTATAGGCTTGGTGCCGAATTTATTATCCAGCCAGAGACCGCCCAAAACCCCACCCACGATGCAGATGCCGACAAACCACCCCACCCCGATGAACCTTAGCGCCGCTGCCCACCTGCTCATGCTCTGGCAGCATAGCAAATCTGCTCTGGTTGGTCAAGCCTCCCGGGCTATAAAAAAGCCCCAGTTCTTTATAGTTCCAGGGCTTCCTATTATCAAAGCCGCCCGCTTAGGACTTGTGCTTGTCGAAGTCCTCCAAATCGAGGGTGTTGATAAAGTCATAGAAGGCAGACATCCTCTTTATCTCTTCCTCACTGGGCTTCTTGCCCTCCACCCCACTCGCTTCCATATCCTGTAAAGGCTTGCCCGTCTCCTTATCCAGCAGGATGCCGGCTTTATCCAGGACTATCTCCTCGGCGAATATGGGCACGTTCACCCTCACCGCCAGCGCCAGGGCATCGCTGGGTCGGGAGTCGACCTCCGTCTGCCCTCCATCCACGCTGAGCACAATCTTAGCGTAAAAGGTATCGTTCTTAAGCTCACTGACGATGATAGAGCTGACAGTCGCCCCCAGGACATCGATGACCGAGCGCAGCAAGTCGTGGGTCAGGGGGCGGGGCACGGTAACATCCTGCAGCTTCACGGCGATAGCGTCGGCTTCGGCGGGACCGATCCAGATAGGCAGATAACGGTCGGCATCCTTCTCCTTCAGAATCACCACCCGCTGATAGTTCATCAAGCTCACCCGGATACTATCAATCGTCATCTCAATCATATGCCGAAAACCTCCTCTATCTCACCAGCACCTAAATTTTACTCTACCACCCACCCACTGTCAATAAACAAGTGGCTGTACCCGAGCAGTTCTACCCCACTGTACTTGTCACGGCGAGCGAAGCGAAACAGAGGTGTTACCTCTGTAGATTCTCGTTTGTACAATAATGACAGTGGTATTCGGGGTGTTTTAAAAAGGGGGTGAAACCCCCTTTTTACCTCAAAAGGGCGGTGGGCGGGAAAAGATATAAAACGGGGGTGGGGTTGGGTATTCCCCATAAAGGGTCTCATAGGGGTCTAACCCCTATAGGGTGGGCCGGGTGGGACATAAAGACCTTCGCCAACAAAGTGGGGTGATTAGAGGGAAGCACAGCTTAAAACCGACCACCTCGTTATGGTATAATAGCCACGTGATAAATCAGCCCGTGGCTTACATTTTTCCCCCGGAAGAGAAGCGCTAAGGAGGCACCAACATGCAAGAAGGTCAAAAGGCTATTGTCCTCTTCAATGAAGTCGGCAAAGACAATGTGAACACCGTCGGGGGCAAGGGCGCCAATCTGGGCGAAATGACCCAGGCTGGCATACCCGTTCCACCGGGCTTCATTGTAACCGCCAGCGCCTATTTTGACTTCCTGGACAAATCATCGCTCAGAGATAAAATCGCCAGCTGGCTAAAGCCCCTCGACCCCAGCAACAGCAAGCAGCTCCAGCAGGTAGCCAGCGTCGTCAAAAAGCTCATCCTCGACACCCCTATGCCCCCCGCTCTGGCCGAAAAGATTGAAAAAGCCTACAAAGATATGGGCAGTGGGCTGGTGGCAGTGCGGTCATCGGCGACGGCCGAAGACCTGCCCGAAGCTTCCTTTGCCGGCCAGCAGCGCACCTTCCTCAACGTACACGGGGGCAAAGAGGTGGTCATCGCCGTGCAGGAATGCTGGGCGTCCCTCTTCGAGCCCCGCGCTATCTTCTACCGCCACCACCAGGGCTTCGACCACTTCAAGGTGGGCATCGCCGTGCCCGTGCAAAAAATGGTGCAATCCAAGACTTCGGGCGTAATGTTCACCCTGGAACCCGTGACCAGCGCCAGCGATAGGATTGTTATCGAAGCCGTCTTCGGGCTGGGCGAAGCTATCGTCTCCGGCGAGGTAACCCCCGACCTCTATGTCGTGGCTAAAGAGAGCCTGAAAATCCTCAAGCTGAAGACGGTCACCCAGGAGACACAGCTCGTCAAGAACCCCGATGCCCACGCCAAAGAGACTAACGTCTGGGCACCCCTCCCCGCCTCGACCCAATCCAAGCAGAAACTCAGCGAAAAAGAAATCACCAAGCTGGCTCAGCTGGGCAAAAAGATAGAAGACCACTATAAATTCCCCCAGGACATCGAATGGGCTAAGGAAGACAGCAAAATCTATATCTTACAGACCCGCCCCGTCACCACCATCAAAGAGAATGTCGAGGTCGAACCCGAAATCGCCAATCCGGTGCTCCTCAGCGGCGAAAAGGCAAGCCCGGGCATAGCCTCCGGTCCGGCCCGGATAATCCCCGACGCATCGCAGATAGACGTGGTCAAAACGGGCGACGTCCTGGTGGCAGAGATGACCACCCCCGACTTCGTCCCCGCCATGAAACGAGCGGTGGCTATCGTCACCAACCGAGGTGGCAGGACTGCCCATGCCGCCATCGTCAGCCGCGAGCTGGGCATCCCCTGCGTCGTCGGCGCCGAGAAGGCGACCACTACCCTCAAAAACGGGCAGGTAATCACCGTCGACGGCTCGCACGGCAAAATCTACGACGGCAAGGTGACCCGCCGCATAAAGACCACCGCCGTCGCCGATATACTCCGGGAGGCCATCAAGACCCAGACTAAGGTTTATGTAAACCTGGCTCAACCCGAGCTGGCGGAAAACGTCGCCAAGCGCAATGTGGACGGTGTCGGCTTGCTGCGCGCCGAGTTCATGGTCGCCCAGATTAACGAGCACCCCCAGTATATGATTAAACAGAACCGGGGTAAGGAGTTCGTCGATAAGCTCTACGATGGTATCAACACCTTCGCCAAGGCGTTCGACCCCCGCCCCGTGGTTTACCGCACCACTGACTTCAAGACCAACGAATACCGCAAGCTCAAGGGCGGTGAGGAATTCGAATCCGAAGAAGAAAACCCGATGCTCGGCTATCGGGGTGCGTCCAGATATATCACCGATATCGAGGTCTTTAAGCTGGAGATAGAAGCCATCAAAAAGGTCAGACAAAAATTCAAGAACCTCTGGGTGATGATACCCTTCGTCCGCACCATCGATGAGCTGGACCGCACCAAGCAGCTTCTGGAAGCCGAGGGGCTGAAGCGCTCTCCGGACTTCAAGCTCTGGATGATGGTCGAGGTGCCCTCCAACATCTTCCTCATCGAAAAATTCCTCGCCGTCGGCATAGACGGCATCTCCATCGGCTCCAACGACCTCACCCAGCTCGTGCTGGGCATCGACCGCGACAGCGAAAAGCTGGCCAGCACCTTCGACGAACGCAACGAGGCAGTGCTAATCGCCCTGGAGAGGGCAATTACCATATCCAAGAAAATGGGCGTTACCTCGTCCATATGCGGGCAGGCGCCCTCGGTTTACCCCGAGCTTACCGAAAAGCTGGTCGAATGGGGCATTAACTCGGTTTCAGTAAGCCCGGATATGATTGGCACCACCCGCGAGATAATCGCCAAAGCCGAAGCCAAACTTAAGGGCAAATGATTGGTGAGCTGAATATTCGTCAACTAACCGAGGAACGGGAAGAGAGCCTCTCTCCCCACGCTGTGAGGAGTAAGGACTCGAAGGGCAGAGCCAAGCCCGAAGCGCCCTGTCCGGTGCGCACCGCCTTCCAGCATGACCGCGACCGCATAATACATTGCAAGTCCTTCCGCAGGCTCAAGCACAAGACACAGGTCTTTATCGCCCCCCTCGGCGACCACTATGTCACCCGCCTCACCCATACCCTTGAGGTGGCGCAAATCGCCCGCACCATCGCCCGCGCCCTCAACCTCAACGAAGACCTGACCGAAGCCATCGCCCTGGGGCACGACCTGGGGCACACCCCCTTCGGCCATGTCGGCGAGGAGGTCCTAAACGAATTGTATAAACCCGGTTTCAGCCACAACGAGCAGAGCCTGCGCGTCGTTGAAAAGCTGGAGAAAGACGGCAAGGGGCTCAACCTCACCTGGGAGGTGCGAGACGGCATCTTAAATCACTCCAAGACCAAAGAGGATATACTGGGTGAAGGCGGCGGAAAACCCGGCACACTTGAGGGCGCCGTGGTCAAGATTTCGGATTCGGTGGCTTACATTAATCACGATATCGACGACGCCATCAGGGCGGGCATGATTACCGAAGGCGACCTGCCCGTGCTGGCTATCGCCAAATTAGGTAACACCCACTCCAAGCGCATCAACACCATGGTCTGCGATATCATTGAGCACTCCTGGGATATAAGGGACGGCGAAGCCGAAAACCCCACCGTCACAATGAGCCCCGAGACTCTGGAGACGACCAACAATTTGCGCAATTTCCTCTTCGAGCGCGTCTATAATATCCGCTCCGCCCAGGAAGAATCGGAAAAGGCGCGGGAGATAGTCCGCAGGCTCTACAAGTACTTTAACGACTATGAAGACAAGATGCCCCCGGAATACAGTTACTATAAAGACGAGCTGGAACGCCGAGTGGTGGACTATATTGCCGGCATGACCGACCTCTACGCCATGAGAATGGCGGAAGAGCTTTCCCCACCCAAGCCCAAGCCCGAAAAGAAGAGCCCCAAAACCCCGAAAGATAAACCCCCGGAAATACAATCCCCCACCATGTTTTAAGGAGGGGTAAGGGGAAGAGGTATACCCTCAGGTTAAGGAGTTTACTCATTAGGGTGGGTATTGGGTGGGAAAATAATACCTACGCTAACAAGGCGGGGAGGTCGGGTGCCCCCCAAGTGTAGTAAAATCATACTATGAGCGTTATCGACGACGTAAAACAAAAGCTAGACATCATCGACATCATCGGCCAGCATATCACCCTGACCAAGTCGGGCCGCACCTTCCGCGGGCTTTGCCCCTTCCACGGTGAAAAACACCCCTCCTTCTATGTCTACCCCGAACAACAGAGCTGGCACTGCTTCGGCTGCAACACGGGCGGCGATGTCTTCTCATTTATTATGAAAAAGCAGGGCATCGACTTCAGCGAGGCGCTCAGAGAGCTTGCTCAGAAAGCCGGTGTCGTTATCCCGTCGAAGTTCGAGCCCGGTGCCGAAAGCGAGGAGAGGCAAAAGCTATATCAGATTAACCAGGCGGCGGCGCTCTACTTCCAGAGTATGCTCAACTCCCCCGCGGGGGAGAAGGCGCGGAATTATGTAGAAAAACGCGGTTTCAAGGATGAGACCGTCAAAAACTTCCAGCTCGGCTACAGCCTCAACAGCTGGGAGGAACTGAAGAAATATCTTACCGAAAAAGGCTACAGCGGAAAGGATATGCTCGATGCCGGCTTAATAATTGAAGCCGATGAGGGCAAGAAAAGCCACGACCGCTTTCGTCACAAGCTGATGTTCCCCATCGCCGACGTCCGCGGCAGGATTATCGGCTTCGGGTCAAGAGTGCTGGATGATTCCCAGCCCAAATATATTAATTCCCCCCAGACCCCCATCTTCGATAAAAGCGGCAACCTCTACGCCCTGAACCTGGCTAAAGAAGCCATCAGGGAGCAGGGGCTGGCGGTTATTGTCGAGGGCTATATGGACGTTATTACCGCCCACCAGAACGGCTTTAGCAACGTCGTCGCCTCGATGGGGACATCAGTCACCGAGAGACAGGTGAGCGCGCTAATGGGGATTTCAGCCACCGAGAAACAGGCCAGCATCCTGAAGCGGATAACCAAAAATATAACCCTGGCTCTCGATGCCGACGCCGCCGGTGAGGAAGCCATGCTGCGCGGCGTCGAATTCGAAAACGCCCTCGGCGCCGAGGTCAGGGTCGTCATCCTTCCCCAGGGTAAGGACCCCGATGACGTTATTAAAGAAGACCCCACCACCTGGCCCCAGCTGCTGGCGGGGGCGCTGCCCGTGGTCGATTTCACCTTTGACATGGTCACCGCTGGGCTCGATTTGACCACCGCCAAGGATAAGTCTTTAGCCGTGGAAAAGCTGCTGCCCATCATCGCCGAGATAAAAGACCCCATCCGCCAGGCACACTACCTGCAAAAGCTGTCTCGCCTGCTCCAGGTCAACGAGCGTAGCATAGAAGCCGCCCTGAGTCGGCTCAAAATCAGGCCCAAACGAGCGCCGACGGAGCCAAAACCGGAGACAGCCTACCTGCAACCCATCTTATCCAACCCCGTCGAGGAATACTGCCTGGCGCTACTTTTGCAGCACCCCGAGCTTAAGGCTAAAGACGAGGAGTTGCTGTCCGAATACTTCGAAAGCAGCCAGAACCGCGAAATCTTTATTGCTCGGCAGCAGAGTGCTAAAATAGAAGAGTTGAAAGATAAGCTCGACCCGGCAACCCACGAGAACCTCGACACCCTGCTGGGCAGGAGCCTGTCGAAAAACCGAATAGCCCAAAAATACGCCGAGTGCACGCTGCGGCTGCGGGAAAAATACCTCCGCAGCCTGGCGGCGAAAATAGAAGCCGTGCTGGCGCAGGAAGCCGAGTCGGGGGGCAAAGCCGCCGACCTGGCCAAACTCGAGGAGCAAGGGATAGAGGTCAACAGCCAGCTGGGCGAGGTTTTCGCCCGGAAAAGGCAGTGGCGGCTGGAGCAAAGGGGGTGAGGCAGTGAAAAGTGAAAAAGAAGAGAAACGGCGCTTCCGTCCGCGGGACGACGACTCTGAAGACGAAGACAGAGACAACAACGATTCCTCCGAATCGACGACGCTGTGGCGCGAGACAAGGCGGCTCGACTTTGAGAAAGGTGATTTAGACCAGGACACGGAGACAGAAACGCCCCTGGAGCAGACCGAGGAGCAGGAGGTTGTGGACGACCCCGTCCGCATGTACCTGCACGAAATCGGGCGGGTGCACCTACTCACCGCCAAAGAGGAAAAATACCTGGCGCGGAAGATGGAGGAAGGCAGGCGCATCAAGGAGATTAAACAAAGCTACCTGCTTAAACAAGGTAGAGACCCCTCAGCCACCGAGATAATCATCGCCGTACTGGAGGAGCTTTCCCGGGCCGCCCCCACCATCCACCTCATCCAGGAACAGCTCCGGATAGAACCTGCCAGCGGCTTTTTAGAGACCATCTCCAACCCCACGCTGCGGGAAAGCCTCGACGGCGAGATAAAGCCGCAGCTCATCCTGGCCATTTCCCACCAGACCGAGAAGGCGATATCCGAAACCGAGCTCTTCCTGGCCGAACTATCGCTGAACACCACCCTGCTGCCCAGGGAGATACTGGAGGCTATCGGCGGCAAGGTCACGCTGGCGGGAATAGCCATGCTGGTGACCAAGCCCAGCTGTATCCAAACCATAAGTGAATACGAACAGCAGCTCCAGGCTTATCTGGGTAACATTGAGAGCGAGGCGGAAAAAGCGGCTAACCACCTCACCGAAGCCAACCTGCGCCTCGTGGTCAGCGTGGCCAAGAAACACATCGGGCGGGGCATGTCGCTGCTCGACCTCATTCAGGAAGGCAACATCGGGCTGCTCCGGGCGGTGGAGAAGTTCGACTACCGCAAGGGTTATAAGTTCAGCACCTACGCCACCTGGTGGATTCGCCAGGCGATTACCCGCGCCATCGCCGACCAGGCGCGTACCATCCGTATCCCCGTCCATATGGTCGAAACAATCAACAAGCTGCTGCGGGTAAGCCGCCGCCTGGCTCAGGAACACGGGCGTGAGCCTACCGCCAAGGAAATCGGCAAGGAAATGGAAATCTCGGCGGAAAAGGTGGGCGAAATCGTCAAGGTCTCGCAGTTGCCCATATCGCTGGAATCGCCTATGGGCGAGGAGGAAGACAGCCACCTGGGCGACTTTATTGAGGACCGCAACGCCCTGCCCCCCGCCGACGCCGCCTCCAAGCAGCTGCTCAAGGAACAGATAGACTCCGTGCTCTCCAGCCTCAGTCCCCGCGAGCAAAGGGTGCTCCAGCTCCGCTTCGGTCTTGAGGACGGGCGCAGCCGCACGCTGGAAGAAGTAGGTAAGGAGTTTAACGTCACCCGGGAAAGAATACGACAGATCGAAGCCAAAGCCCTGCGTAAATTGCGCCACCCCAGCCGTAGCCGAAGGCTAAAGGATTACCTAGAGTAGCACCCCATCTGTTAAGCTGGCAGTAACTATGTAGCTCTCTATATCAGGTTCTCCTTGGCAAATATCAAGAACGATAGCTTTATACTCCTTCGATTTTAGATACGCGTCGAAATGCTCCCGTGTTTCCCATATCAAAAAAGCAGCCTGGGCCAGCGTTTCGGGATCCATAGTGAAGAATTTCTCCTTAAGTCCGGGAATCTTCCTAGAGACTTCAACTACATTGCCTAGATGCTTCCTCACGGCTTCGACATCGGCCAACTGCTTCTTTACTTCGTCCTTCACTTCGAATCTGACTCTTACGCCTATCATCGTTTACTCATCCTTTCCCGCTGCTACTAAATGGCTATTATAGCATACGAAGAATCTCAAGAGAGTCCCCCCCGTTTTATATCTTTTCCCACCCGCCACCCTTTTAATGTGAAGAGGGGCTACGCCCCTCTTCAAAACACCCCGTATAGTCTGGAAGTCAAAAGGACGTCAGTCTGTATATATTTTGGGGGAGTTGAAGAGGGGGCTTTGCCCCCTCTGGAAAAGACCTTTGTGGGTGGGTTGGTGTGGGTAAAACAACCTGGGGCAGGGGGCACAATCCCCCAATAAGAGGTATAAGAGGAGTCTAACTCCTATTGGGTGGGACGAAATCACGTTCGCTAACAGAGTGGGGTGGAAAAACCATTAATAAAGGGGCTAACTAGGGTCAAGCTCCTTGGCCAAACATCTTCATCATATTCTTCGACATCTTCAGCTTGCCCCCCATCCCCATCTTCATCAGCTTCTGCATCTGTCGGAACTGGTTAAGCAGCTGATTTACATCCTGCGTCTTGCAACCGCTCCCCCGCGCGATGCGCCGCCGCCGGCTGCCGTCAATCAAATTGGGGTTGTGTCTTTCCTCAGGCGTCATGGAAAATATCATCGCCTCGATTTTCTTAAGCTGCTGCTCCTCCGTACCTGCGGGTAGCTGTCGGGCCAGCTTTGAGGCTCCGGGCAACATCTCCAGCAGGTTGGACACCGGCCCCATCTTCCGTATTTCGGCGAGCTGGGAAAGGAAGTCCTCCAGGTTAAAGCTGGCGGTGCGCACCTTCTTCTCCAGCTCCTTGGCGCGCTTCTGGTCAAAGGTTTTCTCCGCCTTCTCG
>Ga0307437_1002875_pt1 | contig 10292 bp, 7 predicted proteins | sample SalMarWE160390MG_FD_202146 | JGI IMG/M metagenome (GOLD analysis project Ga0307437, IMG submission 202146) | Salt marsh sediment microbial communities from the Plum Island Ecosystem LTER, Massachusetts, United States - WE1603-90 | ecosystem: Environmental > Aquatic > Marine > Intertidal zone >...
TTAGTCAAGAAGAATTCGCTATCTTGAGGTCACAAATTGTGACCTCAAGTGACTGGGGTGGGCGACGCTATCGCCCATATGCCTTTACTGAACAGGGCGTTGCCATGCTATCCAGTGTCTTGCGTAGTCAGCGTGCTATCCAGGTAAATATTGAGATAATGCGGGCCTTTATCCGCTTACGGCAGATGCTTGCAAGTCATGTCGAGCTTGCTCGCAAGCTAGACGCCCTTGAGAAGAAATATGATGCTCAATTTAAACAGGTGTTTGAAGCTATTCGTCAGCTTATGGCGCCACCGGAACCGAAACGGCACCCCATAGGATTTCGAAAAGGGGACAAATGAGATCACGGTCTGGGATATCAAGATCGTATTTAGGTATAGAAATGCCCAAGAAGCTGGTGGACAAGAGCCAGGCTTACTTCTGGACGAGGCGGTGGCAGGAAGGCGAACGGGAGGCTGACGAAGACATCAAGGCCGGGCGTGTTAAAACCTTCGACTCGGTTGATGAGCTTGTCAAAGATTTAGAACAGGAATAAGGTAACTAATCCCCGAAAGGGGAGTGCGATTACTCGGTTTTGTTCAGAAGTCCGATTCTGCTTTTCAGCTTTTGCACTTTGATCTGTCATTTTGTCTTTGATTTTTGTTCTTCGTTTGTCATTTGGACTTATTTAACTTTTGCCTTTTAACTTGTCATTTTTATTTTTTATCTTTAATTTTTACTATTCCTTTTGTTTTGCCGGTATTTTTAACAGAAGCATCTGCTATAAGATTGAGGACACCGCGCCTGTCTAAACTTTTTGGCACACTAGCACATAAGCAATGAACAGACACAATTGTCTCTGTACCCCAATAAGATTATGTTGTATAACCAGTTAAAATGAGTTTATAATTTGACTGGTAGAAAAGATTGACTTAGATATTTTCACGTAAGAGTAAAAATATAGAAATGATTTCGAAAAAAGAACTATCGGAAAGAGATATTTGTACAAAATACATCTTACCAGCTCTGGTTAAGGCTGGTTGGGATATAGAAAAGCAAATTCGAGAAGAAGTCTTTTTTACTAACGGTCGTATCTTTGTTAAAGGTGATAAAGCCGTTAGAGGAGAGAGAAAGCGTGCGGATTTCATTCTTTATGCAAAGCCTAATATCCCTGTTGCTGTAATTGAAGCCAAAGACAATAACCATCCCATTAGTGCCGGGATTCAACAAGCATTGGATTATGCGCAGATATTAGATGTCCCCGTAGCTTTCAGTTCTAACGGCGATGGTTTTATTCAACATGACAGGTCCGTATTGTCCGAAGATCTTGAAAGAGAATTATCGTTAGAGTCATTTCCTTCCCCAGTAGAAGTATGGGAAATGTACAAGAAATTCAAGGGGCTTGAAACACCAGAGCAAGAGAGTATCGCTTCCTTTGATTACTTTTTTGATGGTTCTGGACGTTCGCCACGATACTATCAGCAGATCGCAATTAACCGGTCTATAGAAGCTATTTCTAAAGGGCAGAATCGCGTTCTTATTGTAATGGCAACTGGAACAGGAAAAACCTACACAGCTTTCCAGATTATTTATCGACTTTGGAGAGCTGGGATTAAAAAAAGGATACTTTTCTTGGCAGATAGAAATGTTCTTATCGACCAAACAAAGCGCGGTGATTTCAAACACTTTTCGGACCGAATGACGATAATTAAGAAGAAGAAAATTGATAAGGCATACGAGATCTATCTAGCTCTTTACCAGGGACTGACTAACTATAACGAAGACAAAGACGCCTATAAAGAGTTCAGTCGGGATTTTTTCGATCTTGTTGTGGTTGACGAATGCCACCGTGGAAGTGCTGATGCCGATGCTGCCTGGCGGGCAATCCTTGAATACTTTAGTAGCGCCACGCAAATTGGGCTAACTGCTACACCGAAAGAAACTGAAGAAGTATCCAATATAGAATATTTTGGCGAGCCTATCTATATCTATTCGCTCAAGCAAGGAATTGGGGATGGTTTTCTAGCCCCTTACAAAGTCATTCGTATAGGGATAAACGTCGATCTTGAAGGATGGCGCCCAGAAGTTGGTAAAACAGATAAGGCGGGAAATCTAGTTGAAGACAGAATATATAATATAAAGGATTTTGATAGGAATTTAGTCATCGATGAACGTACTAGAATCGTAGCTCAAAAGGTGTCCGAATTTTTGGGAAAGACGGACAGATTTGATAAAACCATTGTTTTCTGCGTAGATATCGAGCACGCTAGACGTATGAGGCAAGCTTTAGCTATAGAGAATGTGGATTTAGCTCTGGAAAATTATAAGTATGTAATGTGTATCACCAGTGACGACGAACAGGGCAAACGGGAATTGGATAACTTTATAAATCCCGAGGAGCGATATCCGGTCATAGCTACTACATCGAAATTGATGACAACTGGCGTTGATGCCCAGACATGTAAATTAATAGTCTTGGATTCCAATATCCATTCCATGACCGAATTTAAGCAGATTATTGGTAGGGGGACTCGTATTAATGAGGAGTATGGCAAAATGTATTTTACCATTATGGACTTCCGGAACGTTACCGACCTGTTTGCCGATCCGGCCTTTGACGGGCCTCCAATTATGGTTAAGGAAATAGGTAGCGAAGAAGAATTAACGGACCAGGATATCCACCCTGAGGAAGAGGTTATCGATCCAGAGACAGGCAATCCGGTTGATTTCGGTGAAGAGCAACCGATTGAATATGAAAGTCAACCTAGAATTATCCAGGGAGGCCCGATTGTTTCTGAACCATCGCCGAAGGTATACGTATCAGGAGTTGATGTTTCAGTATTAAATGAGCGCGTTCAATATTTGGACGCAAACGGTAAAATAATCACCGAAAGTCTTAGAGATTATACCAAGAAGAGTCTCTTACAAGAGTTTCGCTCGCTTGATGATTTCCTTTCCCGTTGGAACGGAGCCCAAAAGAAAATGGCGATTGTAGATGAATTGGAATCACGTGGAATTGTTCTCCAAAATCTGCAATCGGAAGTAAAAAAGGACCTGGATATTTTTGACCTTATCTGCCATGTCGCCTGGGATATGCCTGCACTTACCCGAAGGGAACGCGCAGAAAGAGTCAAGAAGAAAAATTACTTTATGAAATATGGTGAAGAGGCCCGTGAGATTATCGAATCCCTTCTAGAAAAATATGCCGATGAAGGTATCGAAAATATTGAGAATATGGAAGTCTTACGCGTAGAGCCATTCATCGAGATTGGTACACCTACTGAAATAGTAGATATTTTTGGCGGTCGTGACCAGTATCTACATGTCATCGAGGAACTGGAGCGCGAAATCTATGCTGTAGTGTAAAGGACAATCATGAAAAATATTGGAAATATCATTAAGACACTTCAGAACATCATGCGAAAGGACCCAGGAGTATCTGGAGACGCTCAGCGTATCGAGCAATTAGGCTGGATGATAAGTCTTAAGATACTGGATGATAAAGACAAAGAAATTGAGATGATGAATGAAAAGTACGTTTCCCCTATACCCAAAGAACTTCAATGGCGAAACTGGGCAGCTGATGATGAGGGTATTACCGGCGACGAACTCCAGAACTTCATCGATAGTCAACTCATGCCGCAACTGAAGAACCTTGACTTGAGTTCTGGTAATAAACGCACTCTGATCATCCATGACATATTTTCTGGTACTAATAACTACATGAAAAACGGCACTGTCATTCGCCAGGTGATTAATCAATTAAACCAAATCGATTTCAATAGCTCTGAGGACCGCCACCTATTTGGCGATATTTATGAAACGATTTTGCGGGATCTGCAAAGTGCTGGTAACTACGGTGAATTCTATACGCCACGTGCTTTAACCGAGTTTATTACGGAAATGATTAATACCCGGCTAGGAGAAAAGGTACTGGACCCGGCCTGCGGTACTGGAGGATTTTTAACCAGCGCAATAGAAAACATCCGCAAGCAAGATGTTAAGAGCGTTGAAGACCTCGCAACGCTTGAAAGAAATATCCACGGAATGGAATTGAAACCCCTACCCTTTATGCTTTGTGTAACTAACCTGATTTTGCATGATATCGAAGTACCCAACGTGGATTATATTGATAGTTTGAATCGCGAATATACCTCGATTGGGCATAACGATCGGGTAGATGTAATCCTTACAAATCCGCCTTTCGGAGCCTCCGTTGCTGACCGGGTAGAGACCAATTTCCCTCAAAACTTCCGTACTACCGAAAGTGCAGACCTTTTTCTGGTACTCATGATACGGTACCTTAACGATGGAGGAAGAGCTGGCATTATATTGCCGGACGGGTCGCTAACGGGCGAAGGAGTAAAGCAGCGTATCCGGCAACATCTACTGGAAACCTGCAACCTGCACACAATCGTGCGTTTACCAAATTCAGTCTTTCAGCCTTATGCAAGTGTTGCGACTAATATGCTTTTCTTTGTAAAGGGAAAACCGACTAAGGAGATATGGTACTGGGAACATAAGTTACCTGAAGGAGTGAAAGCTTATAGTAAAACAAAGCCAATAGAGAAGAGGGAATTCGATAACCTTAAAGAATGGTGGAACAATCGGGAAGAAAATGAACAGGCATGGAGAGTTTCTATTGATACAGTTGTAGCCAATAATCATAACCTTGATATCAAGAATCCTCATATTGCAGAAGAGGAACAGAGTTACTCAAGCGCGGAAATAATCTCTATGCTTCAAGATTCATTTAAGGAAAGCGATGAGCTGTTAAAGAAATTGAAGGCAGAGTTAAATGGTTAATCTGCAAAAAGTACGAATTAGCCAGTTTTTAAAAGAACGAGTGGGAAGATATCGCCCAAATGATGAAGCCGTACGAAGCCTGAAAAGGTTAGATAAGATAGATTTCTCAGGAAATGTATATCTTACCGACAAAGATTCTAAAACTGATATGATCATTATCGAACCTGGGGACCTTGTCATATCGGGGATTAATGTTTCAAAGGGCGCTATTGCTGTTTACTATGGTGAAGAACCGATTACGGCTACCATTCATTACTCTTCTTATGTATTCGACAAGAACCAAGTTGATATTAATTACTTTAAGCGATTTATTAAGAGCCCGTCGTTTGTTCAGGCACTCAAAGATCAGGTTAAAGGTGGGATAAAAACAGAAATCAAACCAAAACATTTACTACCACTCGAAATTTTATTACCAGATATTGATAAACAAAAGGAAATCGTATCATTCTTTAACACTGCTGAAAATGAGATTGATTTGATAAGCAAAAATAACAACCAGCAGCAGTCTCACATTATTAATCTCCGCCAACAAGTAATACAGGAGGCAATAGAAGGAAAGCTGACCGCCAGCTGGCGTCGAGAACAGCCGGCACTCATCAGCGGAGACAATCACGCCTCTAAATTATTAGAAAAAATAGAAGCAGAAAAAGAACGATTAATTAAAGAGGGTAAGATTAAAAGGGGAAAACCTCTGGCTACAATCACCGATGATGAAAAGCCATTTGAGTTATCTGAGGGTTGGGAATGGTGTCGATTAGGAGATATTGTAAATTTTGATACAGGTAAACTTGATTCAAATGCAGCGGTTGAAGGAGGTATATACCCATTCTTCACTTGTTCAAAAGAGCCTCTTGAAATCGATAATTACGATTTTGATTGTGAGGCTGTACTATTAGCGGGTAACAATGCAGCTGGTAAATATAATGTCAAGTATTTTAAAGGTAAGTTTAATGCGTATCAAAGAACATACGTGATAACAGCAAACAAATTGATGGGCGAACAATTTAACTATCGGTTTTTAAAAATTCTTCTTGAATATAGCCTTGAGTATTTACGAGAAAAATCTCTTGGCTCTTTGACACAATATTTAACGCTAGGAATTCTCAAACCATTAGTAATTGCATTTTCCCCATTAGCCGAACAAGGTGCTATTGTTGAACTGATACGCAGGCTTACGGAAATGATTGACGAGTTGGAGAAACAAGTTGCTGAACGTAAAGAGCAGTCTGAAATGCTGATGCAGTCAGTAATGAGAGAGGCGTTCGCGACGAGTTAGGGGGAAGTATTTTATGGGATGAATGACCTATTCAGTGGAAACAGTTACAGTAGGAGGTGAAGCAACATGCCAGTAAATCAGTCAATTTGGAAAATAGGTAACACTCCCGAAAAACTTCCGATATCTTCGTTAACTAGTGAGAATGAACTCGAGGAGATGATTTGTAATGACATTGGAATTCTGAATGACGGCTGGCTAGCAATAGGCAGGCAGGTGCCAACGGAATACGGCGGTTCTATTGACGTTTTAGCTATGGATGCAAATGGTAATCTCATAGTAATAGAACTAAAGAAAAACAAAACTGCTCGTGATGTAGTTAGTCAAGCCATAGATTATGCCTCGTGGGTAAAGAGTATTGATTCAGCTAAGGTAGCTAGTATATATAAGAACTCGAAAAATAAATTAAAATCATCAAGCGAATCTCTCGATCAGGCATTGAATAAAAAATTTAATAAAGAATTCAGTGAGGAGGAAATCAAAGGTTCATATCATCAAATTGTAATAGTGGCGTCTGAGTTAGATCCAAGTACCGAACGAATCGTAAAGTATTTGAATGACTATGAAATACCTATCAATACACTTTTTTTCAATGTGTTTAAGGATGGAGAAAAACGCTATATCAGTCGAGCTTGGTTAATAAATCCTGCCGAAACACAGGAGCATGCCAATTTACCCAAGGATTCCTCAAATCGAGTGGGTTGGAATAATGAGTATTACGTCTCGTTCGGTCATAATATGGGCAGAAATTGGGAAGACGCACGCAAATATGGTTTTATCAGTGCAGGTGGTGGCAGTTGGTATAGCCAGACTCTCAATCAACTTACAGAGGGAGCTCGTGTATGGGTAAACATTCCGAGAACTGGCTATGTTGGTGTTGGTATTGTCGAAGAAACGGCCACGATCGCTAAGGATTTCAAAGTCGCAGTAAATAATAAAATGGTGCCAATCTTGAATACACCGTTGGAATTGAATGAAAAGGATAAAGGATTTTTAAAGAAATACGCAAATGATGAAGAAAGGGCGGAATACTTCGTAAGAGTGAATTGGATCAAGGATGTTCCAATTAGACAGGCAGTTAAGCAAATGGGATTTTTTGGAAATCAGAATAGCGTCTGTAAGCCTAAAGTGGCTTCATGGTTGTTCACTGTTGATACCTTAAGGAAGAAATGGGGAATCAAGTGAAAACCACACCATATAATACGAATCTGGCTGGCGAATTTTGGGTATTATCGGCGTTGAATAGGCTGGGCATCGAAGCCCAACTTACTCTGGGGAACAAGAAATCGGTGGACATTCTGGTCGTACAGAATTCTATAATCTATACCCTGGATGTAAAAGCACTAGCTGATCGATATGATTGGCCGGCGGATAATATCAGAGTCCTCGACAATCCGAATCACGTTTATGTTTTTCTAACATTCGATGGGAAGATCAGTGATCCAAAAGTAAATCCTTCTGTCTGGATAATTCCATCGAATAAACTACAACCCTTTATCAAGAGGTACACTAATAGGTCAGTAGTTTCGCGTTCCTTGATGATAAATAATGGCGGTAGATATCAGGACAACTGGAAGTACCTAATGAAGGAAGAATTGTAAGAGTTGAGAATCCCAGGGACACCATACCAATTAAGCCTGCTACAAATCAGGGTATTACGTCCCCAGAATACCACTATATACAGAAGTAGTCACGGTTTAATTATTACAGTTTTGGAGGTATAGATGCCTACCGTATTAGGAATTGTATCGAGAGGATATTTCCCTCAGGAGCTACCTCCGGCGTTTACGTCTCAATGTTGCGGTATTGTCTTAGCAACGAATATAAGCTCCTTGCCGAATGATTTTAATGTCGAACGTTCAAGTAGCATCTTATCTCATAATTTGTTGGTTAGAGGAATACAAAGGAGGAAATTGGGGATACCAAATCCGACCAACTTTTTCCGTACAGCCCATTTTATCTCTAATAATTGGTCTCACTTAATAGCTATAACATCTTGTTCAACTATCTCAAAGACTACACCTGTATCTCTTAGACCCCCAGGTCGAGCTTTTGTTCGGAAGAACAGCTTTAAATTACGAGTAGAACAGAAAGCCCAAATTCGAAGCAAGTCACGTTATCTACTAAAAACAGATGTCAACCAGTATTATCGCTCTATTTACACGCACAGTATCCCATGGGCAATTCATGGAAAACAATTTGCAAAAGCACACATAAATAACCAACGTCTGCTAGGCAATAAATTCGACAAATTAATTCGTAGTTCCCAAGACAAGCAAACCATTGGGATCCCGATTGGGCCGGATTCTTCATTGCTGGTTGCAGAAATTATTTTAAGTAAAATCGATGTAGATTTAGTAAATCACGGTTTCCATAACGGCATTCGGTTCATAGATGATTATGAATTCGGGTGTGACTCATTGACTCAGGCAGAGGCAATCAGAGAGTATCTTTGTGAGGCACTTGCTCACTACGAATTGACACTTAATACTTCCAAGACTTCTATTATTGAATTACCCGAACCTATCGAAAGTCTGTTTATCTCTCAATTGCGTGCTTATGATCTCAGTTCTAGTAGTACTCATAGTCAGAGAAATAAAATTGTAAATTATTTCAATATTGTCTTTTCCCTCCTTGATGAATGCAAAACAGAATCCCTGCTGAAGTACGCTGTTTCAAAATTGCGAAGTATCACTATAGATCAGTCTGACTGGACTCTGGTCGAGAACCTATTGCTGCAATGCATAGTTGTCGATCCAAGTACAATACCACCTGTTTTGAATCATTTCGTTAGGTATAGGGGGATCGGATATACTATGAATTATCACCTTATTGAAGAGGTACTTAATAAAGTCATAGAGCGACATGCTCCATTCGGTCACGCAAGTGAGGTAGCCTGGTCGATCTGGGCACTGTTAGTTCTAAATCTTCCAGTGCACAATTCTAGTGCTTTAAAAGCATCAAATATGGATGACTCAATTACAGCAATTCTTTTGCTGGACGCAAATGCAAAAGGGCTTATTTCACCACCTATTAATTTCACACATTATCAAACGTATATGACCGGTAACGATTTATACGGCGATCAGTGGCTCTTAGCGTACGAAGCAAATATAAAGAATTGGTTACGATCATCAACTGGGATTGATTACGTTAGAAGAGATAGGTGTTTTTCATTTCTAAAAGCGAATAATGTATTTTTTTATGATGATACATTAAGTGGTAGAGTGACTTATCAACCGTATGATCCATCGGAGGACGAAGAATATTAATGTCGAACATCGCGTTTATGAATTATTATAACTACTGAGTGATCTATGTGAATTCCAGGGACACCATACCAATCAGGCCTGCTACAAATCAGCTATTATGTCCCCAGAGTACCACCGAAGCTGAATATATTTAGTTATGATAGAGTAATATACATGGATTATGAGCTACTAATCGATACTCTGAAACATGCGCTGCCGATCAACCGGAAAGAAAGGTTTTACACTGGAACAGTATTGCCTTCCCTGCTGTTCCACGGCGGATTGTCCAATCTATACAGCTTCCTGCGTCAGATTCGTGGATTTCCTGATGAAGTAAATGAAGAAAATACAAAAGATGCCTTTTTGTTCTATACCGAATATAACCTGAAGGAATCAGCGGGCAAAAGGAACGTTGGCACTGAGATATTCACGGCGACCAGAGATACCCCGGATGTAGTCATCCAGATTCTGCAACCGGTAACCGCATTCGTCATCGTCGAAGCCAAGATGTTTGCTAAATTAACGCAAAACCATTTTGACAGGCAGATGAAGGCACAGAAAAACGCGATCATCGAGGTCCTTACACAAACATACCAGGGCTGCTATGCGTTTCACATAGCGCTGCTGCCTAATAAACTTGGATTTCAGGACACCTCTGACGACTATCAGATATTGAATTGGGAGTTCTTCCTCGACAATAAGGGGTTAAATCTCCAGGGTAACTACTTTATTGACTACCTTAAATATGCACTGAAAAATTATGATAAGCTGGTTTCAAAGGCTGGAGGAAAGGCTTCAACTATACAAGCCCAAAAAAGCGGAATGTCCATCTATCTTGATTATAAAGAAGACAAAATCTATTGGGTCGGACGATTTGGCGGCATCGCAACAATTGAAGATGACGTGAGAACCGGTGCTTGGCGAAACAAGCTATATGGGATCAATATTGAAGAACCCAGGGACGGTCGTGAAGGAAACTGGAT
>Ga0307437_1002880_pt1 | contig 10277 bp, 9 predicted proteins | sample SalMarWE160390MG_FD_202146 | JGI IMG/M metagenome (GOLD analysis project Ga0307437, IMG submission 202146) | Salt marsh sediment microbial communities from the Plum Island Ecosystem LTER, Massachusetts, United States - WE1603-90 | ecosystem: Environmental > Aquatic > Marine > Intertidal zone >...
GCCGTTCTATACCGAGAAGAGGCCGGCCATGGCCGATTTCATCGTCGACGGCGCGCCCTTGAGCGAGATTGCCGGCTACTACACGGGGCGACACGGGAATTCGAGCCTTATCGAGGGCGCTTATGAAGCCGAGGAATTTTTCCCCGAAATTGGCGAGGAGGGAAAGTGGCTCCATTTTACCGCCAGCCCCATCAGAGATAACGACGGAAAAACCATCGGCGCCATCGAAACACTGGAGGATATCACCGAGCGCAAGCACGCCGAAGAAGCGCTGAACGAGTCGGAGAAGAGCTTTCGGGCTTTGTTCGAGGGGGCCTACGACGCCATCTGGTCGCATGACCTCGAGGGCAACATCCAGACGGCCAATAAAGCCGCCGCCGAGCTTAGCGGCTACCCGTTAGAAGAGCTGCTGAGGATGAACGTGAAGTCTTTCTTGGGCGAAGAGAGCCTGGCCTTGGCGCGGGAGGTGGGGCGGAGGCTGGTGCAGCACATCCATGTGGAACTGCCCTACGAGTTGAGGATGATTAAAAAAAACGGCTCGGAGGCGATATGCATGGTCTCCACCAACCTGATTAGCGGCGAAGGCGAAGCCAAGGGTTTTCACAATATCGCCCGCGACGTAACCCAGGAGAAGCGGATGCAGGAGAATTTGCGCTACTACCTGCAGGAGATTACCCAGGCGCAGGAAGAAGAGCGCAAGCGCATCGCCCGCGAGCTGCATGACGACACGGCGCAGTTGCTCGGTTCTCTATCCCGGCAGCTGGACAACTTCGTGCGCGATAAGCCGGGACTGGCTCCCAAAGAGGTCTTGTTCCTGAAAGACCTGCAGGCGCAGCTCAACCGGGGGGTGCAGGGGGTGCACCGCTTTGTGCAGGACTTACGCCCTTCGCTGTTGGACGACCTGGGCTTGATTCCCGCCCTGCGTTCGCTGATGAAAGACATGCAGGAGTACGACGGCATCGGCAGCAAGCTGGAGGTGCTCGGCGACGAGAAGCGTTTTGCGCCCGAATTCGAGTCTTCGCTTTTCCGCATCGTCCAGGAGGCGCTGAGTAATATCCGGCGGCACGCGCAGGCTCCGGAAGCCAGCGTGGTCATCGATTTCACCAAGGATAAGGTGAGGGTGACCATCAGCGACAACGGGCAGGGTTTCAAGCTGGTGGGGAGGGTGGACGACCTGCCCCGCAGCGGCAAGCTGGGGCTGGTGGGGATGCGGGAGAGAGCCAGACTATTAGGCGGAACGCTTGAGGTAAAGTCGACGCCGGGCAAGGGCACGACCTTAATCGTGGAAGTGCCCGGCTAACAAATCTGAAACAATAGCCTAAGAAGGAGGAAATGAGGAAGTGTCCCAAAAGAAGTATGCCAAATACATCATAACAGAATGTTTTCCTGAGCCACCTCCCGCGGGATTTCTTAAAAGGATGGAGGAGCAGAGGCAGGCCGGTAATTACTTCGAAGCCACCCGTATGTTATCGCTGGACGAGAGTGTACTTAAGGGATCCTTTTACTTTGATTGTGTCTGGCTCTGGGAAAAGCACGGTTCGGAAGCGGTGGAGATGGAAATAGCCCATACCCATGATTTCGATGAAATTCTGGGATTCGTGGGCAGTCGAAGGGAAAATCCGCGTGATTTGAATGCCGAAATCGAGTTCTGGCTTGAGGATGAAAAGTATATTATCACGGAAAGCAGTCTCATCTTTGTTCCCCGGGGCATGAAGCACCTTCCCCTCTTGTTCCACAGAATCGATAGCCCCGTTTTATTTTTTACCGGCGGCAACGGGGCTTTGTACACAAGGACATCGGGGCACGAAGAAGAATGACCTTCACCCTGGATTACGCAGCCCCCCACCTTGTTTAGCGTACGTCTTTGCTTCCCACCCAATACCCACCCTTAGAGGTTAGACCTCTAGAAACTCCTTATTTTGGGGGATTGAAAGGGGGCTCTGCCCCCTTTCTACCTTAAAGGGCGGTGGGTGGGAAAAGATATTAAAAGGGGTGGGGTATCTAGCCAAGGGCTTGGCGCAGTTCCTTGAGAAAATCTCCTACCTGGGGCATGTCCCCGGACTCCATGAGCTGGATGATGCGGCTGCCCACAATGACACCGTCGGCCAGGCGGGCGACGCGCTTTGCCTGCGACGGCGTCGATATGCCGAAGCCGACACAGAGGGGTTGGGCGACCGACTGCTTGACCCGGCTGACGAAGACCTCTAAATCGGCGGGTAGACGGTCCCTGGCGCCAGTAACGCCCGTCACCGAGACCAGGTAGATGAAGCCGCGCGACCTTTGCCCCACCAGTCTGATGCGCTCCTCGGTGCTGGTGGGGGCTAAAAGATAGATGAGGTCAAGGTCCTGCTTTTTGGTGATTGTCTCCAGGTTGCCGCCTTCCTGGGGGGGGAGGTCGGGGATGATTAAACCGTCGATGCCGGAGCCGACGCAGGCGTTGCAAAACTCCTCCAGTCCATAATGAAACACGGGGTTATAGTAGGTCATAAAGACGAGGGGTATATCCACCTTTTCCCTAAGCTTTTTGGCTGTCTCGAAGCAAATCCGAGAGGTAATCCCTTGCTGCAGGGCGTTATAGCTTGACCTTTGTATGGTGACGCCGTCGGCGAGGGGGTCGGAGAAGGGAATGCCCAGTTCGACGATATCGGCGCCGTTTTTAGCCAGAAGGGGGACTACCTTCAGGGTGGCTTCTAGGCTGGGGTAGCCCACGGTAACATAGGGAATTAAGGCTTTATGGTCGCGCTGATTAAATACGGAAGCGATTCTGTTCATAGCTCCACCCCCAGCTCTTTAGCCACGATATCCATGTCCTTATCGCCGCGGCCGGAGAGGTTGACCACAATGATTTGCTCCTTGTCTAAGGATTTAGCCATCTGAACCACATGGTAGATGGCGTGGGCGGGTTCCAGGGCGGGGACGATGCCCTCGGTCTTGGCCAGGAGTTGAAAGCCTTCTAGGGCTTCTTCGTCGGTCACGGCCACGTATTCGGCACGCTTGGTGTCTTTAAGGTAGCTGTGCTCGGGGCCGACACCGGGGTAATCTAAGCCCGCCGAGACACTATGAGTCTCTCTAATCTGACCTCCCTCGTCCTGAAGGACGTATGATTTCGTGCCGTGCAGGACGCCGACAGTGCCTGCCATCAATGGTGCGGCGTGAAGGCCGGACTCAATGCCCCTGCCCGCCGCCTCGACGCCGATGAGCTTTACCCCTTTATCATCCAAAAAGGGATAGAAGATGCCGATGGCGTTGCTGCCGCCGCCGACGCAGGCGACGATGTAATCGGGCAGACGTTTTTCTTGAGCCATAATCTGCTCTTTCGTCTCTTTGCCGATTATAGTCTGGAAGTCCCTGACCATGGTGGGGTAGGGGGCGGGGCCGACCACCGAGCCCAAGAGATAGTAGGTGTCGGGGTTGGTCACCCAGTCCCTGATGGCTTCGTTGATGGCATCCTTGAGTGTGCGGCTGCCGCTGGAGACAGTCCTGACCTCGGCGCCCATGAGCCTCATCCGAAAAACGTTGAGGGACTGGCGCTGGACGTCTTCCTCGCCCATATAGACGATGCAGTCCAGCCCCAGCATGGCGCAGACGGCGGCGGCGGCGACACCGTGCTGGCCAGCTCCCGTTTCGGCGATGATTCTTCTCTTGCCCATCTTCTTGGCCAGAAGCCCCTGGCCGAGAGCGTTGTTAATCTTGTGGGCGCCGGTGTGGGCCAGGTCTTCCCTCTTGAGGAAAATCTTGGCGCCACCGCCGTGTTCGGTCAAGCCTTTGGCCAGGTAAAGGGACGTCGGCCGGCCCGAATAGTCGCGGGATAGCGCCTCGAACTGGCGCCAGAAAGCCTTGTCGTCCTTTGCCTTCTGGTAGGCTTGTCTAAGCTCGTCGAGGACGGGCATCAGGGTTTCGGGGACGAATTGCCCGCCGTAGTCTCCGAAATATCCCCTTTCGTCTGTCATGAGCCTCTCTCCTTAAGGTAGGCGCTGAAGTTGCGCTTCATCTCACCGATGCTGTCGCCGCCGAACTTCTCAATCATGGCTTCCCCTAAAACCAGCGCCAGCATCGCCTCGGCAATGACCCCCGCTCTGGGGACGGCGCAGATATCGGAGCGCTCCACTGTTGCCGCCGCCGACTTACGAGTCGCCGTATCAACCGTCTCCACGGGCTCGCCGAGTGTTGAAATTGGCTTGTGGTAGACGCGGCAGACGATGTTTTCGCCGTTGCTCATGCCGCCCTCTATGCCGCCCGCATTGTTGCTCTCGCGGGTGAAGCGGTTGCCCTTATAGCTTATGGGGTCCTGAAATTCGGCGCCGGGCATGGCTGCGCCGCTAACGGCGTTGCCGACTTCGACTGCCTTGGCCGAGGGAATGCTCATTAACGCTTTAGCGATTTTGCCGTCGAGGCGGCGGTCGTAGTGCATAACGCTGCCCAAACCTGTGGGGACGCCAGCGGCGATGACTTCGACGACACCGCCCAGGGTGTCTTTTCTGGCGGCAGCTGCCTTGATTGCCTGCTTCATCTTCTCTGATGTTTCTGAATCAATACAGCGAATATCGGGGTCGGTGGTAAATGCTTTTGCCACCTCGTCGAAGGAATAGTTGCCTTTATCCAGAGCCACCTCGCCGATGCGAACGGTGTGGCTGGCGATGGCGATAGCGAACTCGGTCAGCATTTTTTTTACCACTGCCCCCGCCATGACCCGGCTTATCGTTTCGCGGGCGCTGGCCCTCTCCGAGATGTTCCTGATGTCGTCCTGGCCGTATTTTATGGCTCCAGCCAGGTCGGCATGGCCGGGGCGGGGCTTGGTTACTTTTTGCGCTGGTTTATTGGTTTCCTCAAGGCTCATCTCATCCCGCCAGTTGGCGAAATCCAGGTTCTTGGCCATCAGAGCGATGGGGCTGCCCAGGGTCTGGCCGTAGCGAATGCCGGAGATGATTTCAGCCTTATCCTCCTCGATGAGCTTTCTTCCGCCTCTACCGAAGTCAGCGTGGCGGCGCTTGAGGTCGCTATTAATGTCGGCGACTTTGAGCCTGACCCCGGCGGGCATGCCCTCGATTATGGCCAGGCAGGCGGGGCCGTGAGATTCTCCAGCGGTTAGAATGCGTAGCATGACTATCCTCCTCCCAGGGCTTGAATTAACGCTGTTGCCATGACTCTTAGCGGGGCGGGGTGGCCGGTAAAGAGTTCGAACTGTTGGGCTGCCTGGTAGAGCAGCATCTTGTCGCCATGGACGATGTTGCAGCCCTTTTCCTTGGCTTCCCGGAGCAGCCGTGTCTCCCTGGGGTTATAGACGATGTCGAAGACGGTGAGGCGCTCGTGCAGGAATTTTTGGGGAACAATGGTCTCACTGGTTTCGGGCGCCATGCCCACCGTGGTGGCGTTTATCAGTATATCGGCCTCGGCGACCAGCCAGATTCTGCTTAAATCCCCCGCGTCCTCGGCATCGAGCTTGTCCGCCAGTTGGCGGGCTTTGACCACGGTGCGGTTCAGAATCACAAGCTTAGCCCCCTTTTCCTTGAGCGCGGCGGCGATAGCCAGGGCGGCACCGCCGCTGCCGACGAGGACGACTCTCTTGCCGCCGAGGTCGGTGACTTCCTCCAGGGCTTTCAGCGCGCCCGCGCCATCGGTGTTATAGCCGGTGAGCACGCCGTTATCGTTGACGATGGTGTTGACGGCGCCGATGGCCTGTACGGTGGGGTCAACAAGGTCAAGGTGTTTCAAGGCGTTGACCTTGTGGGGGGTGGTGACGCTGGCTCCCCGTATGCCGCGCTCTCTTATCTCCGCTACCGCCCGCTCGATGTCACCGGTGGGTAGGGTAATATAGGAATAGTTGATGTCCAGCGCTTTATAGGCGGCGTTGTGGATGGGGGGGGATAGCGAGTGCTCGACGGGGTCGCCGATGAGGCAGCAGATTTTGGCGTTGGCGATTAGCTCAGCTACGGCTTCCGGTGTCTTGTCCTCGGTGTCGATGGTGATGTCGGCGGCCTTTCGGTAGAGGGGTTGACGTTCGGCCAGCGTTAGTTCGATATCCTCCCGCTGGTTTTTACCCACCAGCAACGGTCGGCTGTCGTCCTCACCGATGCGCTTTGATAGGCTATCAATATTGGCGGTGAGCCAGACCAGCAGCCCGTTTTGCTTGAGATTTATAATATTCTGCTCCCTAACGACCACGCCGCCGCCCGTGGCGTTGATAATATTATCCCACTCAGCCACCTCGGCGGTTACCTCTGCTTCAAGGTCGCGGAATCTTTCCCAGCCGTGTTGAGCTACAATCTCGGCGATGCTCAGTCCCGCTTTCTGGACGATAAGCTTATCCATCTCGATAAACTCCCGCCCCAGCTTCTGGGCTAGAATCCGGCCCACCGCTGTTTTGCCCGAACCCCTCATGCCGATAAGGACGATGTTCATCACAGCTCCTCGACCCTGGCCCCTAATTTCAGCAGGTCGCTAAAGAACCGGGGATAGGACTTGGTGACGGCTTCGGCGCCGTTGATAATGCAATCGCCATCGGCGGAGAGGGCGACCACGCTCAGGCTCATGGCCAGGCGGTGGTCGTTGTGGGCGTCGATTTTAGCGCCTAAAGGTTTGCCGCCGTATATTACCATTGTATCACCACTGACCTCGGTTTTAACGCCCATTTTACCCAGTTCTGCCGCCGTGTCTTTGATACGGTCGCTTTCCTTAAAGCGCAGGTGGGCGATGTTGGTTATCTTGGTTTTACCTTGGGCATAGGCGGCGACCGCCGCCAGGGTGGGGACAAGGTCGGGGTAGTCGCCCAGGTCGATAGTAATACCCTTGAGTGCACCAGTGCGTTGGACTCTCACCGCCTCCTTTTTATAGTCAACCGAACCGCCCATTTCGGCGAGGATGGTCAAAAGTTGTCTGTCGCCCTGTACCGAGTCGGTCTTGAGATTGGTTACGGTTACGGGGCCGCCGCCGATAGCGCCCGCCGCCAGGAAATAGGCGGCGGAAGAATAGTCGCCCTCGATGCGGTAGCGGCGGGCTTTATACACCTGCCCGCCTTCGACCAGAAACTCTTTATAGTCGCGGTTGACCGCCTCGACGCCGAAGGCTCTCATGGCGTCCATTGTGATGTCGATATAGGGGCGGGAGCGAAGCCCACCGTCAATCTTGATGCTCAAGCCTTCTTTAATGCCGGGAGCGACCATGAGCAGGGCACTGACGGGCTGGGAGCTGTTTTCTCCGGAAAGGGTAACCTCGTTAGCCTTAAAGTCTCCGCCCTGAATCTCAAACGGGGGGCAGCCTTTAGCGTTCAGCGAGCGGGTTTGAATCCCCAAGCTCTGTAGCGCCGAGAGCAAATCGCCCATGGGGCGCTGGCGCAGGCGGCTGTCGCCGTCGAGTATAACTCTTGTTTTGCCCAGAGCCGCCAGCGGGGCTATCATCCTGATGGTGCTCCCCGAGTTGCCGGCGAAAATTTTTGGCTTTTCGACCTTGATTTCACCGCCCGTGCCCTTAACGACAAGGCTATCTCCCCGCAGCTCTATTTCGGCCCCCAGGGCGCGGCAGGCGTCAATAGTATAACCGATATCATCTGACAGCAAGGGGTTCTCGATTATGCTTTCCCCCGTTGCCAGCGAAGCCACTATCACTGCCCGATGGGTGTAGCTCTTGGAGGGTGGGGCCGATACCTCGCCCGTTACCGATGACGGCGTTGTCTTTACCTTCACTTTTTCTTTCCGCTCTTAATATGTTCCACTAGGGCTTCCAGCCCCAGTATATAGCTCTGTTTTTTAAGCCCGCTAATCTGCTTGATGGCTATATCGGCGATGACCGATTTTTGGCGCCATTCCTCGCGGTGCTGAATGTCCGACAGGTGCACCTCGACCACGGGCAATCCGGCGTCAACCAGGGCATCGTGGAGGGAGTAGCCGTAGTGGGTGAGAGAGGCGGGGTTGATGAGGATGCCATCGGCTCCCTCTGCTTTCCCCTGGATAAAATCGATGATGGCGCCTTCGTGGTTAGACTGGAAGAAGCTAAGCTCGCAACCGAGCGACTCGCTTTTCTCGATGAGCTTTTGCTCGATTGCTTGCAGGGTGTCGGAGCCGTAGTGCTCGGCGTCTCTTTTGCCCAGCATATTGAGGTTGGGACCGTTAATGACCAGTATTTTCATCGGCATAGCTCCTTCAGCACTTTTTTGACTACATCTGCTGCCACCGTTTGGTCGGTTATACCTTTGCCTATTCCTTTGACTAAAACCCAGCGGGTCCGGCCCAGGGTCGTTTTCTTGTCGAAGCGGATGGCGGCAATTAAAGCGTCGGGGCTTACCCCCGAACAGGCGACGGGCAGGCCGAACTTGGCTATCAGCTTTTTGATGCGCTCAACGTCATCTGCCTTGAGGATGCCCAGCCGCTGGCTTATTTTGGCGACGGCTATTATGCCCACCGCCACCGCCTCACCGTGGCTGTGTCCCTTGAAGCCGCTGACCGCTTCCAGGGCATGGCCGACGGTGTGGCCGAAGTTCAATATGGCGCGCTGGCCCGTCCGCTCCGTCTCATCAATTTCTACTATACCCGCCTTCAGGCGGCAGCAGCGCATCACGATATCCTTCAGCTCGGTAGTGCTGAAATCATTGGCCTCTTTCTGCTCAAGAATACGGTATAGCCCCTCGTCCATGGCTATACCGTATTTTATGACCTCGGCCAGGCCGTGGCGCATCTCGGCGGGGGGCAAAGATTCCAGCAGGGCGACATCGGCGATAATTGCCCGGGGCTGGTAGAAGCTGCCGACCATGTTCTTCTTGCCCTCGAAGTTGACCCCTACCTTGCCCCCGAGGCTGCTGTCCACCTGGGCGAGGAGGGTGGTGGGCAGCTGGATGTAATCAATGCCGCGCAGGTAACTGGCGGCGATAAAGCCGACCGTGTCGCCGACCACGCCGCCGCCGAGGGCGCAGATTAAGCCTTTGCGGTCCACGTTGTTGGCTAAGAGGAACCCGTAGCCGCGCTCGACGGTGCTCAGCGACTTGGCCCTTTCGCCGGTGGGCAGGGTGAAGAGGCAGACCTTCTGGCCCGTCGCCTTGAGCTGCTGGCATACATTTCGCCCGTAGAGGCGTTGGACGGTGGTGTCGGTAATGAGCGCAATGGCGGAGTAGCCGCTGAAATCAAAGTGCTCGTCGAGCTGTTCGATTATACCGTCGCCGACGGTGACCGGGCACTGCCGGCTCGTCTCCAGTTTAATGACACGGCTGGCTTTCATGGCGCTAACCCCTTTATCTCCCTGATTAATTCGTCGAACTGCTCCGGATATAGGGACTGCATCCCGTCGGAGAGGGCGTGGGGGGGGTCGTGATGAACCTCGACCAGTAGGCCGTCGGCGCCGACGGCAATCGCGCCCTTGGAGAGGGGGATGACGTAGTCTCGCCTGCCCGCGGCGTGGCTGGGGTCGACGATGATGGGCAGGTGGCTGACCTGCTTGACCGAGGGGATGGCGCTCAGGTCCAGGGTGTTGCGGGTGTTGTCGGAGAAGGTGCGTATCCCCCGCTCGCATAAGATTATCCGGCTGTTGCCCTCCGAGCTGATGTATTCCGCCGACATGAGCCACTCTTCAATGGTGGCGGCGAAGCTGCGCTTGAGCAATACCGGTTTTGAGGCGTGGCCGGCGTGGCGCAGCAGGGAGTAGTTATGCATGTTGCGGGTGCCGATTTGAATGATGTCGGCGTATTTATCCACCAGCTCCAGGCTGCTGTCGTCGATGGCTTCGGTTATAATCAATAAGCCGGTTTCCTCGCGGACCTTGGCTAGAATCTTAAGCCCCTCCTCCCCCAGCCCTTGGAAGCTGTAGGGGGAGGTGCGGGGCTTAAAGGCGCCGCCGCGAAACACTTTAGCACCGCTTTTCTTGACCAGGTGGGCGATGGTGAGCGCCTGCTCCTCGCTTTCGACGGCGCAGGGGCCGGCCATAATTATCGGTTTGCCCTCGCCTATTTTGATGTCCCCGATGGTGATGGCGGTGGGCTGGGGGTGCGTTTCCCGGCTCACCAGCTTGTACTGCTTGGTTACCCTGACCGTCTCTTTGACGCCGTCCAGCACCAGCAGCCCGGAATCGTCGACGGGGCCGGTATTGCCTATGATACAAATGGCCGTGCGCTGGGCACCGGGCATGGGCACGCCGCGGTAGCCCATCCCTTCTATTTCCTTGATGACCGCTTTCACCTGGGCTTCGGTGGCGTCGTTTTTCATGACTACTAACATCTCACTGTCCTCCTTTGTTGAGATAAGGCTTTAAGCCGCCTTGGCCGCTTTTATAAAAGCCTTGATTTTTTCAATATCTTT
>Ga0307437_1002884_pt1 | contig 10266 bp, 13 predicted proteins | sample SalMarWE160390MG_FD_202146 | JGI IMG/M metagenome (GOLD analysis project Ga0307437, IMG submission 202146) | Salt marsh sediment microbial communities from the Plum Island Ecosystem LTER, Massachusetts, United States - WE1603-90 | ecosystem: Environmental > Aquatic > Marine > Intertidal zone >...
TACACTTACCAGATTAACGAAAAAAAGATTGTTGAGGCCGATGATTTAAGTGATCTTCAAGCTGGAACTGAGGAAGAAAAGTTGATTTTACAAACTTGCTGGCCACCGGGAACAGCCTGGAAAAGGCTTTTGTTAATTGCTGTTCCTATAACTTGACAAATAGAGATTTATAATTTATAGTATCACTACCTGCCTAAAATGCAGGTTTTTTTATAGAAACAAAAGATGAAAAACAAAATCTTTTTTGCCTTATTTTTAACCGCTTTTATTTTTGTCTTAAGCAATAAAGTAACTTTAGCCCGTTGTGAACAACAGTATGGTGGAGGAGAGACTTGTTATGAAGGCGAATTAAGATTAGATAAAGTCGTTAAAAATCCTTCAAGTGGAACTTATGTTGATAATCTTTTTTCTTCTGATCCTAATTTTTCCGCTGACCAGGAAGTTTGGTTTAGATTGAATATTAAAAATACTGGTTCGGATGATTTAAATGATGTTGAAGTTAAAGATAAATTTCCCAATTATATTCTTTTTGTTTCTGGCCCTGGCAACTGGGATGAGGCTAATAAAACCTTAAGTTGGAAAATTGATCATCTTTCTCCAGGAGAAAGTAAAGATTACGAAATTAAGGGTCAAATCGTTGGCGAAGGAAGCTTACCTACCGATTCAGGTATTTATTGTGTTACCAACTATGGAGAAGCCAAAAAGGACGACAAAAGTGCCAGCGATACCTCACAACTTTGTATTGGTAAAAAAGTCTTAGGAATAACCTATATGCCCAAAACTGGCGCTAATTTATATTTGATTATTTCTTTATTATTAGTAATTGTTAGCTTCGGAATTATTTTCCGAAAGCAGTTCTTGAAATCTAGATAATCAGAGCTTAATTTACGATTTCCTGAACAGCTCTTTTAAATAGCCATTCTTAATAAAACCAGGGAAGAAGATTTAGGAGGTGATCACTATGAAATGGTGGCAGAATTTAATTTATATTATTGTTATAGCTGCAATTATTATCGCTTTTATTTTTGTAGCCATCTTTGCGGTTAATAAACCTACTCAACTAAAAGTGATAAAGGGAGTCCAAGCAGTCGCCGTTGAAACAGAAGAAACAACAGCTTTTGTTGAGACAACAGTGGAAACAGCAGTGAAAAAAGTTACAGAGGAAGAAGTAACAGAAACCATTGAGGCAGTCTCGATTATCCCCGAACCATATGAAAGTGAGGGAGGAATTCCTTACAACGGATCTGAATGGACATGCGATGTTGCTCCTGATGAAATAGAGTGTCTTTCTGTAGGCCCAGGTGAATCAGCTGGTGTTGAATTCAAAGGTGGAGCTAATCCTGACCGAGGAGGCATCTTTATTTTCTTACCAGGAAAAGAAGTCATCAGATATCAAGTTAAGAAGCTTATTGAAGGCTCGAACTGGCACGGTGCTTATGATTATAACCGAACTCCAACAGAAGAAGATTGGAAATTATTAGTTGAAGATAGAATTCAGGCTATGATGCAAGCACCAAATGGAACATCAGGAAAAGGTTGTCAAATTGTTGATGTCGCTGTAATTTCAGACGGTAAAGTTATTTTCCAAAAAACATATCAAAAACAATAAATCAAAATTCCTGGTTAACAGGATGGCTTAGGGAAGAGGTGGAAAGCTTCAAAATTGATTTAATTTATTAAGTCAACAAAAAAGCTCTCCGCCTCTTACCTCGTAAACTTTCTCATTTCTGCTAAAATAGCTTTTTTGTTAAAATTAAATTAAATGTTTTCCTTTTTTAAAAAAAATTTCTTTGTAATTCTTTTGGTAGTTATTGCCACTGCTATTTGTGGCTTAAATTATATCCTCGGAACCTGGCTTTCCGGCTGGGATACACTTCACCCGGAATTTAATTTTGCTTTAAACTTTCAAAGAATCTTTAACGGCGTTTGGCGGCCGGAACAAGGTTTGGGCGCTGTCGCTGGTCACTCTCATATGGCTGATTTAACTCGAGTGATAATTCTTTGGTTTTCACATTTCGTTTTACCACTTTCATTTCTCCGTTATTTTTATGTCTTCCTATGTCTCATTCTCGGTCCCCTAGGAATTTATTTTTTTCTGACAAAGATTATTTTTACAAAATTACCTGATTTAGAAAAAAAAGCTTTTTCTTTTTTAGGAGCCTTGTTTTATCTTTTCAATTTAGGTACTCTTCAACATCTCTTTGTTCCTTTTGAAATGTTTACCACTCAATACGCGGCTTTAGGCTGGATTTTTCTTTTTGCCACTCAATTCTTACAAAAAGCCAACAAAAAAAGTTTAATCTATTTTTCTTTAGTCAGTTTCCTGGCGACACCGCAATCCTATGCGGCTACCTTATGGTATACTTTCTTTGCTTCTTTCATTCTTTATTTACTAACTTGGTTAATTATTAATCGATTTAAACAATCAAAGCGGGTTCTAATTTTAATGGGTATAACTTTAATTGTTAACTCCTTCTGGTTTTTACCCAATCTTTATTATATCTGGCAACATAGCGGGGAAGTCTTAAACGCTAAAATTAACCAGCTTTTTTCTGAAGAAGCTTTTTTACATAATTATGAATACGGCAATATCCAAAACGTCGCCGTTTTAAAAAATCACCTTTTCTCCTGGACGCAGTTTAATTTTGCCACCAATAAATTTGAACCTTTGTTTAAAAACTGGATTATCTACTTTCAAAATCATTTTATCTTCAGCTTAGGTTATTTGTTCTTTTTTATTATTCTTTTAGGACTGATTGCCAGCTTAATAAAAAAAGAAAAAATCTCTTGGCCGCTTATTCCTGTTTTCCTTTTCACCTTTATTTTCTTAATCAACGCCACTCCGCCTTTTAGTTATCTTTTCTCTTTTCTAAGAAACCATTCTTCACTGTTTAGGGAAGCTCTACGTTTTCCTTTTACCAAATTTTCTTTGATTTTAATGTTTACCTACGCCATCTTTTTTGCTTTTGGTTTGTGTTGGTTTTATCAAATTACCAAGAAATTTTTTAAGAAAAAGGTAATCTTTCTTATTTCTCTTGCTTCACTTGTTACTCTTTCGCTCATTATCTTCATTTGGCCGGTGTTTCAAGGTCAACTAATTGATAAAAGACTAAAAATCAAAATTCCTCAAGAATATTTTCAAACTCAGCGATGGCTTAACCAGCAAGATGAACAAGGAAGAATCTTACAACTACCCATTCATACTTTCTGGGGATGGGAATATTATCAATTTGGCTTTCAGGGGGCCGGTTTTAATTGGTTCGGGCTAAAATCACCCCTGCTAACTAGAGATTTTGACCGCTGGAATTTAAAAAACGAAAAGGCTTATCAAGAATTAGCTTATGCTCTTTATGCTAAAGATTTGTCTCTTTTTGAAGAATTATTAAGTAAATATCAAATTGAATACCTTTTGTTAGATAAAAGTGTAATTGCCCCAGGGCAGGACAATAAAATCTTATTTTTTGAGGAAACCGAAAAATTATTATCTTCTTCTTCAAAAATAAAGCTCGTTGAAGAATTTAATTTTCTTAAAATTTATCACTTTGATAATTTAGATAATTGGATTGAAACTTATCCTGAAATGATTGATTTTGAAAATCCGCCGGAAGAGTTAGAGAAATTAGCTAAAGAAAAAGCGGAAAACTATGGCAAAATTGATTTTGATAATTTCTGGTTGAATAAACCATTCAGCTATAAAATTGATTTGAAAAAAATGACTTTAAAACCGGAACTTTGCGGAGAAGCAAAAGAAAACCAAGTTTTTGGCTTAAATCTAGTTACCGAAGATACTTTCGGCCTTTATGGTAAAAATTCCTTAGCTTGCATCAAAATTGAACTAAACAAAATTATCAAAAACAGGCCATCTTCAAATTTTCTTTTAGAAATAAACTATGGAAGTGAAAAAGAAAAAGCCAAAATTTGTTTGGCCAAATGGGGGACAGATGATTGTTTGAAAGGGGAAACAAAAAATAGTATTTTTTTCTTTCAATTCCCCCAAAATCGTGAATTAGAAAATTATGAATTAAGGTTCTTACTGGATACTGAAAATCAATTTGAAGAAAAACAATCCTTAATTAAAAATATTAAATTAACAACTTATTCAGCTAAAAAAACACTTGCCGAAGAAATCATTGATAATCTTGATTTGGAAAGTAAAAAAACCCAATTTATTTCCTTTAAAGAAGAAAAACGTGAGAGTTTATCTTTCCCGGAATTACCTCATAATCAGAGCTATGCTTTGCTAATTGAGGCAAAAAATAGCAAAGGTTTACCTTTAAGGGTCTGTCTTACCAATTACATCTCAAAACGCTGTGATTTATATAGTGACCTTAAAGACGGTCAAAATATCTTTTTTATCCCGCCAAGCGATGTGGAAGGTAAAGGTTATGATGTTAATTTGGGCAATTTTGCTGTTGGCCCAATTGAATCAATTAATTCATTAGAATCTGTAAAAATCATTCCTTTGGACTATAACTTTATTAATTATCAAGAAAATCCAAAGGGGGAATATTTAACCAACCATCAATCTTATGAAAAGAATTGGCGGGCCTTTGAGTATCAAGGAGAATTGGAGATAAAATCACTAGGAAAACCGGTGATGGTTAATGGCTGGGAGAATGGCTGGCTGTTAAAAGATAAACCTGAAGGGCAAATTATCTTCTTTTTCTTACCCCAATTATTAGAACATCTAGGTTTCTTTTTACTCCTTATCTTCATTGTTTTACTGGCTGTTTTTTGATAAAATTCAATTAATCTGGTGATCGTAGCTCAACGGTAGAGCGCCTCCCTGTGGAGGAGGAAGTTGCGGGTTCGATTCCCGTCGATCACCCCATCAGTAAATTTAAAAACATTAGCTTGAGATATTAAGCGAAGATAATTTTTTTTGAATATCTTTAGTTATTTTTTCAATTGTTTTCTTATAGTCAGCTTTGAAAGATAAACCAAAATTCACCCCAAGAATTTTCGTTTGCTTATCACGTTTGATGATAACTGGTAAAATTTGAAGATTCTCATCCCCGGTTTTTTTAATCATTTTACCAAGTCCCAACTGGAAATCTTTTAACTCACCATTATCGGAAAAAGCCGCCTCTGGCAAAATACCAACGACTTCTCCCTGTCTTAAATAATTCAAACCCTTAAAACAGGCCCGCCCTCTTTCCCAAAGCAATGCTTGTTTCCGGCCACTTTTATCCATGGTGGGGACACCAATAAAATCATAAGTTTTAATAATTGACTTTAAAAAAACATCATCAATTAACTTAAAACTGAATTCCGCAAAAAGGCGGGGGATTTTTTTCTCTGGCAGATTCTGTCGAGGAACATTTTTGCCGATAAACCAATGAATTCTAGACGACAGTTTTCTTTCTTCTCTCACTCCGGCAAAAATTTGGGAGATTAAAAAAGAACCTAGAAGAAAATCAATAATATCAGGATGATTACAAACAATCATCAGTCTGGAATCATTAAGGGGAATATTGTCCAAACCACTGATTACAAATGAATTTTCGCCATACTTTATAATCCCTTCGGTGTCCCTGGCAAAATCACGATGAAGGTTCAACGAAGCGGCAACTAAAAATCTAATGGCAAAATTAATTGTTCCTCTATTAATGAAATTTTTTAACTCATTATTTAAGAATTCCAACTCTTGATGATTGGTTTGTTTATTTAAAATGATAGGCTCGTTTTCTTTCATGAACAAATTTTAGTTTACGAATAGGGGGAAAGTCAAATTATAGGGTAATTTAAGCCATAAAAAAGGAGCCTCGGTCGGGGAGAGTTAAGAATTTAAAAAACAGATAAATTTCCGCAGAAGAAAATTTAAATTCTTAACTCATAACTAAAATCGACTTTGGCCCTTTTTTGCACTTTCTTCATTGCCATCTTGTTCTCTTTTTTTGCCTTTTTTATTGTAAAAGATGACGACTGTGACAATGGTAATTATTATCGTTAAAACAGCAAAAATTATGGCGCAAACAATATAACGATATTCTCCGTGTTCAATCTTGGTTATGGCATACAGTGTGGAAGCTGCAAAAATCAAGCATAAAACAATTGCTACCGCTAACTGAATGCGATTTTTGACTTTTTCACTAAATTCTCCGTTAGATATTTTATGGAACATTAAAATCACTTCCTTTTGGAGAACTTTAGATGGAAATCTTTAAAGTGCTTATAAATATATAGGAAAGATAAGATAGGATGGTTTAATAATTCAAATGGTTTAGATTTCTCCGACGATTTCTGTTCTCCTGGACTCAAAATAATTTATTGCTTCATCAATATCTGGCCCGCCTATTCCTTTGGTGGAAAACCATTTATCACCGTATAATCTATCCCAGACAAGATAATTTTTACCCATAAGGATAATTTTAAACAGACAGAGACGATCCTCATTAACTATTGACCAAAAACAATAATCTTTGTCGGGGTGTATTTCTATATTTTCTAAAAATCTTTTCCTTGCTAAATTATTCAACTTCTTTTCAACCATATTAGTAAGATTTCTAAATTGTTTGTTTTTTTTAGAAGCTGAATTTTTGTTTTTGTTATAATCCTTTTTACTCCCCTTAAAAACTTTTCTTCTATTATTATAAGTATAGACCATGTAAACCCCCTCTTTTAACTTTAGTAAAATCTTCCATTCCTATCTTATCTTGTAAATTTTTAATGAACTACAAATATCAACAATGACATAATCATATTAAAAGCTATAGGTTTTGTCAACTTTTCTTTCCAAAAAGCTGGGTTGATATCTCTTTTTCATCTTCTTCGGTTAACAATTCAATATTTTCGTTTTTAATTTTCTCTAAAGTTTCTTTTTCTAATTTCTTAGATTCTTCAAAAATTTTCAAAACCATTTGCGGTTCATCATCAGCTGCCAGGCGGTTGATGGAAATCTGGCCGCAGTCTTGGCATTGATGGATAATCATTAGTTCTCCCTGACGGGATTTACCATATTTATCAAAACCTTCCTTTTTAAAGGTCAGGCCAATTGGCTCCATATCGCCACGGCAAAGAGTTAGACGATCACCGGATTTTTTCTCATCAACGTGCTTCGACCAAAGGCAATGGGGGCAATGGTTGCGAAAACTAGTTCCAATAAACTTATCAAAAGGAACCCACTGATGGCAGTGAACACACTCAAAACCTCTAACCTTCTTAAAGCTCATTTTGACTTTATTAAAGAACATCTTTATCCCAAAATCAAGAAAGACTCTTGAAAATGGACAATTAATAGTCAATAATGAAAGTAATGTCCAATCTAATATCCACCCTGCCGGTTGGCGATAACCCACCTTTTGAAGTTAATTGTATAGTTGAAATCCCCAAAGGCTCCACCAATAAGTATGAATACGACCATAAACTTCATGTTTTTCATTTAGACCGGGCTTTATACGAAGCTGTCTTTTATCCGGCTGAATACGGTTTTGTTCCCCAAACCCTAAATGAACAAGACGGCGATCCTTTAGATATCATGGTTCTTTCAACCTTTCCAACTTTCCCTGGCTGTCTCCTTCCTTGCCGGCCAATTGGCGTCCTTCGCTTGGTTGATTCCGGCGAAGATGATGATAAGATTATCGCTGTTTCCGCCAATGACCCGCGCTTTGAGGAAATCAAAGAGCTAGATGATTTGTCAACTCACGCCAAGAAAGAAATCAAAAACTTTTTTGAAAATTACGCTGAACTTCAAACAGAAAAGAAAATTAAAATTGAAGGCTGGAGCGGTAAGGAAAAAGCCTACGAAATCATTAAAAAGTCAGTTAAATCTTACCAAGAGAAGAAAAAATAGGCAAAATTTAACCCCTTACTCGGTTTTTTGCAAAGAACAAAGTTCTTGCTAAAACCTTTCGGGGGTTTTGTTTAAATAAATTATTTTTGCAGGGAAAAAGCTGCATTAAAGCCCTCCCTTCATTGGCTGTCTCTAGTCTTCTCGAATCTGTCTAAAAATTTAAATGACAGCTTCTTTGCTCCTATAAGAGCGAAAACCGTAATAGCAACAATAGTGGGCCAGCCAATAATAATCTCCATTACCTTATAAAAATCCATCGTGCTCTTAACCTCCTAAATCTTAATTAAAAAATAAAAAATTCAGAATCTTTCTCTCTTTCCTTTTCAGAGAATTAATAATTTATTGGATTTAAAGGGATTATTTTCCTACAAACCAGGAGTAAAAGCATCCGATTTTGCTTTTTTCTCTAAAGGATTAATCCTTTTCTCCAAACCATTAATTTTCTCATCCAAGGCCACTAAAATTTTTAAGCTCAATATCAACTTTTCTTTATTCTTTTCTATTAAGTTCTTAACAGTAATAAAACTATCTTTCCCTCCAAAATTTGAAGCTTTAACTAATCTTTTATGTAATTCTTGAAAATCTTCAGCGGTCTGGATAATTCTCTTTGCTTCAATTAAAAGTTTTTTCAACTTATCCATAGCTCATTCTCCCTTCTTAATTTTATTTTTTGCCCTTATGATATTTACGGAAAAGAATAATTGCCAAAAGTATTAAAAAAAATACTATTATGGTAAATATTCCTATCCAATACGTCTCCCAAGGATATCCAGGTGGGAGCATTTTACTCACCTTATCCTTTCTCTTAATATTGCTAAAAATTTATTTATATAAAAATCTCTTTAAAAAAGATTTAATTTTTAAAGATCTTGATTAACTAGCCGAATAATAACAGAAAAGAAGATAAAATTCAAGTTATAGGATTAATTAACAAAATGGCTCTCAAATGTTATAATAATTTTGCCTGCGCCTGTAGCTCAACGGATTAGAGCACTTGTCTTCGGAACAAGTGGTTGGGGGTTCGAATCCCTCCGGGCGCGCCAAGGGACCGTAGCTCAGTGGTAGAGCAGTTGCCTCTTAAGCAATTGGTCGGAGGTTCGAATCCTCCCGGTCTCACTATTTTTATTGCTGGCCTTGACAAACTACTTCAAAATATGTCAGCATAGATAAAGGCTGTCCAGATGAAGAAGTTTTTCTCAATTTTTGTTTTTTTTACTTTTACGCCTCTGACGCTGCTGGCGAGTATCTTTACCTTTAATCAAATCAGCCCTCAGAAAGAATCACCTCAACTCCAATCATTTCAATCAGTTGGTCAGCTTTACGCCGCTTTACCTCAGGAAACCGGCGAGGTTCTGGGAACCCTTACGGCTGATGACGCCCGGCCGGTAATTATTGAAAAATATCTGGAAAAATATGATTCGCCTTTGCTACCTTACGCTCAAGACCTTTTTGAAGCTTCGGAAAAATATGGGGTTGATTACAAACTGATTGTCGCCATTGCCCAGTGTGAATCCAACCTTTGTAAGAAATCACCAGCCGGTTCTTTTAACTGCTGGGGCTTTGAAAACGGGGAAACTAAGTTCCTTTCCTGGCAACAGGCTTTTGAGCAAGTCGCTAAAACTTTAAGAGAAAGGTATCTTGACCAAGGCTTGACGACACCTGAGGAAATTATGCCCAAATATGCCCCGCCCTCAGTGGAAAAGGGCGGCCCCTGGGCTAAATGCGTCACCCAATTCATGGAAGACTTAGAATACGGCGACTTTTAATCTCTCCCTTCTCTATGAAACCAAAACTGATTCCTTACTACAATGACCTTCGCTTTGATTACCGCCAATATTGGCAAACCAGAGAATATGAAAATCAAGCCGAGAAAATCGCCTTAAAAAGACTTCTTAAACTCATTCCTAAAAGCCAAAGGGGAAAAATCATTGATATCGGCGCCGGTTTTGGCCGACTAACTTCTATTTACGCCCCTTTGTTTAAAAACTGCCTTTTAATTGAGCCTTCAGCCAAGCTTTTAAAGGAAGCTGAAAATTTCTGCCAGCCATATTCTCATCTTTCCTTCCAGAGAAGCTTTGTCGAGAAACTGCCGGCAGAGGACAACAGTTTTGATGTCGCTCTGATGATTAGAGTTGCTCATCATCTTCAGGATTTGGAAAAAATGATTGTTGAAGTCAAGAGAATTTTGAAACCCAACGGCTATTTCATTTTGGAGTTTGCCAACAAAACCCATTTCAAGAATCGCCTGGAGGCGATTTTCCATTTTAATTGGCGTTTTTTTGCTGACCATACTCCTGAGAGTCTCAAAACCAAACGCTTATCCAATCCTTTTTTTAATTATCATCCCAACCAGATTAAAACCCTGCTTTTAAGCCATGATTTTCAGATTGTTAAGTCTCTGTCTGTTTCCAACTTCCGCAATTCCTGGATGAAAAAATTAATGCCGCTCAAATTGCTTTTGTGGTTAGAAAATA
>Ga0307437_1002887_pt1 | contig 10244 bp, 8 predicted proteins | sample SalMarWE160390MG_FD_202146 | JGI IMG/M metagenome (GOLD analysis project Ga0307437, IMG submission 202146) | Salt marsh sediment microbial communities from the Plum Island Ecosystem LTER, Massachusetts, United States - WE1603-90 | ecosystem: Environmental > Aquatic > Marine > Intertidal zone >...
AGCGCCGCTTTATCGAGGACTCCAAGACGCTGGTCATCAATATGAGCCTGCAGGAAGGGCACAAGCGCGTCCAGATAACGCCGCTGTTCCACATCGCCGGCAATACCCACTTCCGCTCCTCGCTCTACACCGCCGGCTCTAATATCATCGTCAAGTTCTTCGACGCCGCCGAGACGCTGGAGATTATCCAGCGGGAGAAAGCCACCCACATGGACTCCGTACCCACCCACCTGGCGGCGATGCTTAACCTGCCCGACCTGAAAAAATACGACATCAGTTCGCTGCAGTTCTTCTGGTACGGCGGCTCGCCCATGCCCCAGGAGGTCTTAAAGAAGGGCATGGAGGTCTTCGGGCCTATCTTCGCCCAGGGCTTTGGGCAGAGTGAAAGCGGCCCCGCCATTTCCCACCTCTCCAAAGATGACCACAACGTGCTCGACAAGCCGGCCAAGGAACAGAAGAAGCTGGCTTCGGCGGGCCGACCCGATATCGGGGTGCAGGCCAGGATTGTCGGCGAAAAGGGCAACGACCTGGGACCGGGCGAAGTGGGCGAGATATTGGTGCGCAGCAAGCAGACTATGGTCGAATACTGGAAGAAGCCCAAGGAAACCAAGGCCACTCTGGTTAACGGCTGGCTCCACACCGGCGATATGGGCTATTATGACGAGGAGGGCTATATCTATATCGCCGACCGCAAGAAGGACATGATTATCAGCGGCGGGGAGAACATCTACCCCCGAGAGGTGGAGGAGGTCCTCTACCGCCACCCCGCCGTGCTGGAGGCGGCTGTCATCGGTATCCCCGACGAATACTGGGTGGAAAAGGTACACGCCGTCGTCGCCCTCAAGAAGGGCAAAGAAGCCACCGCCGATGAGATTAAAGCCTTCTGCAAGAAGAACATCGCCGGCTACAAGACGCCGAAATCGATTGATTTCGTCGACGCCCTGCCCAAGAACGCGGCGGGCAAGATTTTGAAGCGCGAGCTGAGGGACAAGTACGGGGGAACCCAGAAAGAGAAAAGGAGCTAACTCAGCCTATCTATAGATTCGGGAGATGATAACTTATAGATGAAAACTTATAAAATAAAGTTTGAGCCCCTGGGCCTGAGCGGGCGCTGCCGCGCCGACGAGTCTCTTCTCGCCTGCGCCCAGAGCACCGGCATCGGCATTATCAGCCTCTGCGGGGGCAAGGGTAACTGCCAGTCCTGCCGCGTGCAGCTGGTGGAAGGCACGGCCTCCAAGCCCACCGCCAGCGAGCTCAAGGCATACTCCCGCCAGGAGATTAAGGAAGGCTGGCGCCTCGCCTGCCAGACCTACCCCACCAGCGACGGCAAAGTCGGTTTGCCCCCCACCTCGCTGACCACCACCCAGCGGGTGCAGACCGAGGGTCAGGAGGTAGGCGTTGAGCCCGAGCCCGTGGTTGTCCCCTACCAGGTCAAGCTTGCGGCGCCTTCGCTGACCGACGCGCAGGCCGACGCCGACCGCCTGCTCAAAGCCCTGAACCGCCAGCACCACCTCCGTTGCGATAATATCGATATCGGGGCTTTGAGCCAGCTATCGCCGCAACTGCGTTCCTGGGGCTGGCAGTGCCGAGCTTCCGTCCGCGAAAACGAGCTAATCGCCTTCGGCCCCCGGCCCAGCCGCCAGCTGGGGTTGGCGGTTGACCTGGGCACCTCCAAGGTATCGGGCTACCTGGTCGACCTCGACAGCGGCCAGACGCTGGCGTCTAAAGGGGTAAGCAACCCCCAGACAAGCTACGGCGAAGACATTATCAGCCGCATCGCTTACGCCACGCAATCGGCGGCTAAAGCGACGCAGTTGCAAAGGCTGGTGGTAAGGGCCTTAAACAAGATGGCTGTCGACCTCTGCGCCGAAGTCAAGGCTAAGGTCGGGGATATCGTTGACTCGGTGCTGGTGGGCAATACCGCCATGCACCACCTGCTGGCCGGGCTGGCCGTAAAGCAACTAGCGCTGGCTCCCTTCGTCCCCACCGTAAGCCGGGCGATAGACATCAAAGCCAGCCGCCTGGGGCTTAAATTCGCCCCCGGGGCTTATTTGCACCTGCTGCCCAACATCGCCGCCTTTGTCGGCGCCGATCACACTTCCGTGCTGGTGGCGACGCTGAACGGCGAGACTAAAGAGACGACATTAGCCATCGACATCGGCACCAACACCGAGGTCTCGCTGATAGATAAGGATAAGATAACGACCACCTCCTGCGCTTCGGGGCCCGCCTTCGAGGGCTGGCACATCAAGGACGGCATGCGCGCTGCCAGCGGGGCTATAGAACGGCTGCGCATCGTGAATAATAAGGTTGAGTACCAGACCATCGACGATAAGCCCCCCATCGGCATCTGCGGCTCGGGCATCCTGGATGCCATAGCCCAACTCTACCTGGCCGGGGTGCTGGGGGAGGGGGGCAAGATGGACGAAAAACACCGGCGCGTGCGCCGCGGCGATAAGCAGCTGGAGTTCGTGCTCGTCGGCGGCAAGGAGAAAAAGGGCATTACTAAAGACATCGTCATCACCCAGCAGGACGTGCGCGAAATACAGCTGGCTAAGGCAGCTATCCGCACCGGCATCCAGGCGCTGCTGGAAGCCAACGGTTACGGGGAAGAGAAAATCCAGAAGGTGATAATTGCCGGCGCTTTCGGCACCTATATCGACGTTGCCAACGCCACAGCCATCGGCATACTGCCCGCACTCCCCCTGGAGCGCTTCCAGCAGGTGGGCAACGCCGCCGGTACTGGAGCCAGGCTGGCTCTAATCTCCCGCACCAGGCGGGCCGCCGCCCAGAAGATAGTCTCGGGAATAAACTATATAGAACTGGCCAGTGTCCCCGGCTTTAATAATACCTTCATGCAGGCGAGCTATCTGGGGCGGTTCCGACTAAAAGAAGGTAAGAGAACGGAGGTTTAGGTGATGGAAACGAAAATAACCAGCGCCAGCAAAGAGGTAATAATCGGCGGCGACCGGCCAACGGTGCTCATCGGTGAGCGCATTAACCCTTCGGGCAAGAAGAAACTGGGCGAAGCTCTAAAAGAGGGCAACCTGGACATTGTGCGTAAGGAAGCTAAGGCTCAAACCGAGGCTGGTGCCGATATCCTCGACGTTAACGTGAACATATTCGGCATCGACGAACCCGACCTGCTGCCCAAGGCTGTCAAGGCGGTGATGGAAACCTCGGACCTGCCCATCTGCATCGACAGTGCTGTCCCCGAGGCGCTGGAGGCGGCCATCAAGGTCTACAAGGGCAAGCCGCTGATTAACTCGGTCACCGGCGAGGAAAACTCTATGGCCAAGATACTGCCCGTCGTCAAAAAGCACGGCACCGCCGTCGTCGGGCTGGTGCAGGACGACGAAGGCATCCCCAAGACCCCCGAGAAGCGGCTGGCCGTGGCTAAGAAGATAGTCGAGCGCGCCGAGAAAATGGGCATCCCCCGCGAGGATATCGTCATTGATTGTTTGAGCCTGGCGGTGGGCGCCGAGGCCAACTCAGGCATAGTCGCGCTGGGGACGATTAAACTCATCAAGGAGGAGCTGGGGCTGAACATGACGCTGGCGGTGAGCAACATGTCCTTCGGGCTGCCCGACCGCGCGCTGCTCAATAACGCCTTCGTGGCGGCCTGCGTCGCCGCGGGCATAACCTGCGTCATCGTCGACGCCAAGAAGATACGCCCCGCCGTCCTGGCCGCCGACCTGGTTATGAACCATGATAAATACGCCCGGCGCTACGTGGAAAACTTCCGCCAGCGCCAGCAAGAGCAAGCCCAGCAATAAAGCCAGACAGGCTAGCAATAGCCGAGCCATCTATGCTATCATAAAGGGCGTTTTACGACCGTTTGCCCCCCCGTAATATAAAAAGGGGGTATAGCTATCAAACAACGAAGGAGGCAAAGATGGGCAGGTTAGACGGAAAAGTAGCTATAGTTACCGGCGGCGCCAAGGGTCTGGGCAAGGCTTTTTGCTTCGCCCTGGCTAAAGAAGGCGCCAAGGTGGTAATGGCGGCGCACCGCCTTGATACCGACGAAGCCAAGCAGGCGGCTAAAGATATAGAGACCAAGGGCGGCATGACGGTAGAGGTCGACGTTACCGACGAGGCGAGCACCATAGCCATGGCCGAAAAGGCCTTTAAGAAATTCGGCCGGATTGATATCCTGGTCAACAACGCCGCCTTCTACTACGGGGTGGGCCGAAACGCCTTCCACGAGGTTAAGCCGGATGACTGGGATAAGGCGCTGGCGGTGGGGGCTAAAGGTGCCTGGCTCTGCGCCAGGGCCGTCTTCCCCTACATGAAAGAGCAGAAAAAGGGCAAGATTGTCAATCTCTCTTCAGATACCGCCTTCGCTCCGACCAAGGGGATGATTAACTATATTACCTCCAAGGCGGCTGTTGTCGGCATCACCCGCGTCCTGGCCGGAGAGCTGGGGCAGTATAACATCTGCGTCAACGCCATCGCCCCCGGTTATACCGATACCCCGGCCAGCTGGACCATCGGCAACGTGGCCAAGTTCAATACCAGCGACACCCCTCTGGGGCGGGTCGGCAAACCCGAGGACATGACCGGGGCTGTTGTCTTCTTCGCCAGCGATGACAGCGACTTCATCAGCGGCCAGACACTGATAATCGACGGCGGCCGGCGGGTACACTAAGCCGATAGAGCGATACAAATTCTCTCTCCCCCAACCGTGATCGGGGGGTCTTTATTGCCGAGAGGGGGTAAATGAGCCCGGCGAAACTAATATTCAGGTTCGAGGAGCTGGGGCGAGAGCACAAGAAGCGGGTCGGTAAGAAGTGCGCCAACCTGGGGGAAATGCTGCGTATGGACTTACCCGTACCGCCCGGCTTCGCCACCTCCATCGCCATGTACCGCCGCTTTGCCAGGGAAACCGGGGCCGCGGCGGAGATCTCCGGCTACGTGAGCCAGATGGGCAAGCTCAAGGGCAAGAACATCTCCGTCTTCGACGAAATGAGCCGGAAAATCAGGGGCATAATCGAGAACAAAGAGATGCCCCCGGCCTTAGTTAAGATGATAGCCTCTCATTATAAGGAACTGGAGAAAAAGGGGAAAGCCCCCGACGGCGCCGTCTCGGTACGCTCATCGGGGACGGAGAGCCGACCGGGCATGTTCGAGACCTACCTCAACGTGGTCGGCATTGAAGACGTGCTCGACAAGATAAAAAAGGTCTGGTCGAGCGCCTACACCGCCCGCGCCATCGCCCTGCGCGTCAACAAGGATATACCCGTCACCGGCGACGAACTCGGGGTGGCTGTGGCCAGGATGATAAACGCCCGCTCGGCGGGCATCAGCTTTACCCTGGACCCGGTTACGGGCGATACCTCCAAGGTAATCATCAACTCCAGCTGGGGGCTGGGGGAGGGGGTGGTCAGCGGCGACGAGGACGTTGACCACTTCGTGTTGGACAAGAAGACGCTGGAGATAATCAAAAGCACCGCCGGCAGGAAGGCAAAAAAGGTGGTCAAGAAGAAGCGGGGGGTGGAGTGGGATGACGTGCCCTCAAAGCAACAGTCGGCGCTTTCTTTAAGCAACAAAGAGGTTTTAGCCGTAGCCAAGCTGGCGTTAATGCTCGAAGAACGTCTGGGCAGGGCGCAGGACATGGAGTGGGCCATCGACGCCGATGCCACCCCGCCCGACAATATTTTTCTCCTCCAGACCCGCCCCGCCAAGCTCACCGTTAAGAAACCGGAGTCGGTTACCGACCGTATGATTGACCTGATTGTTCAGAAATTCTACAGACCCTGAGCGCAGAGGTGAAAGGTGCCCAAGAAAAAGCAGCTGGGAACTAAAATCTGGGACGTAGTGCCCGGCTACGACTTCATTGAGGAAGTCGACCTCGCCGCTATACCCTCGTGGTTCCTCGACGGCACGCACAGCGTGCCGCCGCTGACGCCCCTCTTCAGCTACCAGTGGGCCAAGTTCTGCAGCCACGGCTTCAAGGCGGCCTGTGCCCAGCTCAGCATCCCCACCTGCAAGGGCTGGGAGATTCGCATCTGCAACAGCGGCATCTACTGCGGCCTGCATATCGTCAGAGACCAGGAAGAGATTGCCCAGCGCGAGGTCAAGTTCCGCCAGGCGCTCAGGCCCTGGCTCGAGGACTTCGACCGCCACTGGGACGCTTATAAGAAAGAGCTGCTGGACATCTACGACCAGCTTAAACAGCTCGATGTCGACCGCGCCACCAACCTCCAGCTCTACCACCACAACTACGATTTGATGGAAGCCTACAAGCGGATGTGGGAGATTCATTTCATCGGCATGTACACCTCTTTCAACACCTGGCTGCTCCTGGAGGCGCTGACCAAGGAGCGCTTCGGCCTGAGCGACCAGGAAGCCGAGTTCCAGGACATGATGCGGGGCTTCGATAACAAGATATACCAGATGGACAAGAAGCTCTGGGAGTTCGGCCAGCTGGCTGTTGAAATGAAGCTGACCAATATCTTCAAGGAAAACAAGCCACCCGCCATCCTCACCAGGCTCAAGCAGTCGGAGAAGGGCAAGCAGTGGCTGAAGCAGTTTATGGACTACATGACCACCGACGAAATCGGGGGCTGGCGGATGCAGCACTTCACCGACTTCAACGAGCCCTACTGGCTGGAAGACCCGGCCACGCCCATCGGGCTGGTCAAGGACAATATCATGAGGGGTAACAGCTACGACCTGGAAGCCACCCGCACCGAGATTGCCAAAAAGAGGCGCGCCGCCATTGCCGCCTTCTTAAAAAGGGTGCCCCCCGAGGAGAAGGAGCTCTTCAAAGGGCTGATAGCGCTGGCGGGCAAGTCCAGCTCCTACAGCGAGGAGCACGACCTCTACTGCGAGCTGAGTGTGCACGCCCTGATGCGCCGCGGCTACCTGGCTATGGGCAGAAGGCTCGCCCAGAGCGGTACCATCGATAACCCCGAGGACATACTGATGCTCAATCCCGACGAAATCGACCGCGTGATAATGGTGCCCGAGGCGCATGACATGCGCTGGATAACCAGAAGGCGGCGGGCGGACTGGGAAAAGGCACATAAAACGACCAACCCCCCCGTGCTCACCAAGCGCACCAGCCTGGAAGAAGCCGTTAATTTAGACCTGCTGCCCTCGCGAGACGCCATCGCCATCAAGATTGTCGTCGGCGAAATGCCCCAGCCCAAGCCCAAGCTCAAGGCAGACCTCTGGGGCATCTGCGGCTGCCCGGGCCAAGCCGAGGGCATCGCCCGCGTGGTGACCAAGTACGAAGACCTGAAGAAGGTGCAGCCGGGCGATATCCTGGTCTGCCCCAGCACCAACCCCACCTGGACGTCCGTCTTCGGGCTGGTCAACGGCGTCATTACCGACACCGGCGGCACCCTCTGCCATGCCGCCATCATCGGGCGGGAATACGGCGTGCCCACCATCGTCAACGCCCAGAAGGCTACGGAGAAGATTAAGACCGGGCAGCGAGTCAAGATAGACGCCACCAACGGGGCTGTTTATATCCTGGATAAATAAGGCTCCTTAGAATATAAAACTGGCTGGTATTAGCCACCAAAGGTGTGCTATCTTTAGGTAAGAGCTCTAAATTGGAGAGGAGAAAATGGCAGAATACAAGCACAGCAAAAACATTATCACCAAGACCAAGTCCGACCTCAAGCTCCCCGATTTCCGCCGCGAAGCCCTCAAGACCACCGGCGACACCCGCACCGCCATGGCCTATATCGACGACGATGTCTTCAAAGGGGCTTTCTATTGCGAGTGCGTCTGGTTCTGGAAGGGCATGGACAAGCCCGAGGTAGAGGCCCATACCCACCCCTTCGACGAGGTTATCACCTTCTACGGCACCAACCCCGACGACCCGGAAGACCTCTGCGGCGAGGTCGAGATATGGCTGGAGGACGAGAAGATTACGCTGACCAAGAGCTGCCTCATCTTCGTACCCAAGGGGATGAAGCACTGCCCGCTGCACATCAAGAGGGTGGACAGGCCCATCTTCCACTTCACCGCGGGGCCGTCCAGCACCTATAAATAAAACCGGGAGGGGACGAGTAAAGTTGTTGCTGAAGGGGAAGGTAGCCGTTATCACCGGCTCGACCTCGGGCATCGGCCGGGCGGGGGCTATCGCCTTCGCTAAGGAAGGCGCCAGCGTCGTCGTCAACGGCCACAATAAGGAGCGGGGAGGGGAGGTGGTGGAGCTAATAAAGAAGCAGGGCGGCCAAGCGCACTTTGTCGCCGCCGATGTAATGGTGCAAGCTGATATCGAGCGGCTAGTTAAAGCGGCGGTGGATGCTTACGGGCGGCTGGATATTTTCTGGCACAACGCGGGCATCATGGGGCCCGACGATATCGATTCTTTAAGCCAAGCCAGATACGACGAGATGATGACCACCCACCTCAAAGCGGGCGTCTTCGGCGTCCAGGCAGCACTGCCCCTACTCAGGAAGGCGGGCGACGGCGCCGTTTTATTCACCGGCTCGGTGGCGGGGCTAAAGCAGGCCAGCTACTCGCTGACCTACTCCCTGGCCAAGAGCGGTCTGGTCATGCTCACCCGCAAGCTGGCCGTAGACCTGGCCAAAGATAACATCAGGGTCAACTGCCTCTGCCCGGGGCGGGTGCAGACCGGGATGAGACCCGAAATCTCGCAGCGGCGAGCCAAGGAGCTGGGCATCACGCCCGAGGAGTGGGAAAAGCGAGACAGGAAACGCATACCCCTGGGGCGGTTCATCACCGAGCAGGAGGTAGCCGACGCCGCCCTCTTCCTGGTCTCGGATAAGGCTTCGAGCATAACCGGCGTGGCCCTCCCCATCGACGGGGGCTTTCTGGCCGTATAACTTTAGTCTAGAAAGAGGTTTTAAATGGGAATATTAGACAACAAGGTAGCTATAGTAACCGGAGGCGCCAACGGGCTGGGCAAAGCCTACTGCCTGAGGATGGCTCAGGAAGGCGCCAAGGTGGTGGTCGCCGATATCGCCGATAAGGAAGCGCAGGCGGTCGTCAGCGAAATCAAGGCGGCGGGCGGCACCGCCATCGCCCTACACACCGACGTCACCTCGGAAGCCGCTACCAAGAAAATGGCCGAGGAGACGGTAAAAGCCTTCGGGCGCATTGACGCCCTGGTCAACAACGCCGGCTTCTACCACGGCATGTCGCGAAAATCGTTTGACGAGATTTCGCTGGCGGAGTGGGACAAGATGTTCGACGTCAGCGCCAAGGGCACCTGGCTCTGCACGCGGGCGGTATTCCCCCAGATGAAAAAACAGAACAAGGGCAAAATTATCAACATCGCCTCCGAGGCCTGCTTCGCCCCCACCAAGGGGCTGATTCACTATACGGCGGTCAAGAGCGCCGTTATCGGCATCACCCGCGTCCTGGCCGGCGAGCTGGGGCCGTATAATATCTGCGTCAATGTCGTCGCCCCCGGCGTCATCGACACCCCGGCCACCCGCAGCTACGTAAATATGGAGAAGATGGATGCCAGCTCCGTGCCCCTGGGGCGTTTCGGACAGCCCGAGGACACCGTCGGCGCCATCGTCTTCTTCGCCAGCGACGACAGCGACTTTATCAGCGGCCAGTCGCTGCTCATTAACGGCGCACGGCGGGTGAACTAAGGTAACGCTCTTTAGCTTAAAGACAAGATACGGTATAATAGGCAATACGGCTAAAAAATAAAGTCTTAAGGAGGAAAAAGCTATGCCCTGGACTTGGAATATACACCCCCGAGAATTCTGGCCGAAGCGGGACCTGAAGAAGTTTCCGCTGTGGTTCGTCAACCTGGGCCACAGCTACCCGGCCTGGACGCCGCTCTTCAACTGGATGTGGTGTTACCCCCTGGCCCACGGTCTCTGCTACGGCATCAACGAGGCTTCAATACCTACCATCAGAGGCAGCGAGACCCGCGGCATCGAAGGGTGCGCCCTGGCCAGCTCCCTCAGAATCAGCGACGAGAACGAGATTAAAGAGAGGGAAAAGGGCTTCAGGAAGTTTATCATGGAAACCTACGCCCCCAAGGGAGACCAGCTCTACACGGACATGGAGAACGAACTGATAGGGCTTTGCGCCAAATTCAGGAATTTCGACTACGAAAACGCCCCCCAGTACGAGCTTTACAAGCTCTTCCGCGAGGCGGTGCAGATGCTCTACCGGGAGTGGGAGACCCATTTCCACCTGATATACCCCGTTTACGAAGCCTGCTGGAGCTGCAACGAGATTGCCGAGAAATACGCCGGCATCAAGGAGTTTTCCCCGGAATGGCACCGGATAATACGCGG
>Ga0307437_1002891_pt1 | contig 10235 bp, 5 predicted proteins | sample SalMarWE160390MG_FD_202146 | JGI IMG/M metagenome (GOLD analysis project Ga0307437, IMG submission 202146) | Salt marsh sediment microbial communities from the Plum Island Ecosystem LTER, Massachusetts, United States - WE1603-90 | ecosystem: Environmental > Aquatic > Marine > Intertidal zone >...
CGTTTCATCCATAGGTAATAAAATGTATCCGAATCTTTTTATCCCGCTTTTATTTTTTAAGCAGTCAAAAATAGCTTTGCCCAGGCAAATACCCACATCCTCTATCAGATGATGACTGCCCACCTTCAAATCACCTGAGGCCCTGAGTTTCATATCAAACTTGCCATGTCTTATAAAACTTTCCAGTATATGATTAAAAAAAGGTATAGAAGTCTCGATATCAGATTTCCCGCTGCCATCCAGGTCAAATTCAAGCTTAATATCGGTTTCTTTTGTCTTTCTGATTATTTTTGTTTTTCTTTCCATTATTTCATTTTATTACATTTTTAATTTTATTCATAAATTTACTTATTAAATCATATTTGACCCTGTAACTCGTAATATTTGCAATCAGTCTTGTAGTTGAAACAATAACTTCTTCAATTTCCATTAAATCATTCTCCTCCAGAGTTTTACCCGAAGCTGTAATATCCAGTATCTCATCGGCAATTCCTAAGGCAGGCGCCAGTTCTACCGAACCATAAAGTTTGATTATTTCTACCTGCATTCCCTTGCTGTCAAAATATTTTTTTGTAATATTGGGGTAGCTTGTTGCAACTCTTATAGAGCCAAAATGTCTGTACTTCTCTTTTACTTTTTCCAGGTTGTCCTTTAGAGTAGCGAGGACTATCCTGCATTCTCCATTTTTCAGGTCAAGTAATTCATACACTTTGCTTTCTTTTTCCATCAGCATATCCTTACCCGAAAAGCCTATATCGCATGCGCCGTGTTCCACATAAACCGGAACATCCATGGGACGCGATATTATATATTGTATTGCATCCTCTCCGGAATATACGGAAAGCTTTCTGTTATTTTCCATCAGGGATTTTACTTCAAATCCCGCTCTGCTTAATATATCCAAACACTTATCAAATAAATAGCCTTTTGGGATTGCAATCTTAAATCCTTTTTTCATCTTTCATCTCTTTTAAGAATTCGGTTATTGTTTTAACTTTCGTCATGTTATTTTTAAGATCTTTTATCTTTACATTTTTTAGGTCCTGTTTAAATTCAACAATCAAATCGCAATTCTTTTCTCTGGCAAAATTTTCATAATCAGGTATGTCTTCAAAAGATAATTCGACTATGATACCATCATCCCGCAATTTGCCCGCTAATCCTATCAATTCCGCAGCATTAACATTTTTTACACCTATTATTAAAATCTTTAATTTTCCCTTTAGTTCTATTTCGTTAACCGCTTTGTGTACCAGATCTATATCCAGTGCAAATCCGGTTGCAGGAACGTCCAATCCGAATTTTTTTATCAGTCCGTCATATCTCCCGCCGCTGCCTATTATATCGGTTATATTCGCTTGATAAACCTCGAATAAAAGCCCTGTATAATAATCAAAATCTCTTATGATACTGAAATCGGTTACGAGGCATCCTTCATAATCAAGTCCCTTTAAAATACCGTATATTTCTTTTATGTAATTCAGGCTTTTAATTACTTTTTTTTCCTTTATTCCTGAAACCATATCGGATATTTTTTCGATACTGCTCTCCGGCTGTATCAATTTCAAAAAAATTTTTGCTTTGACTTTATTTTTCTTGCTTAGAAAATTTTCCAATGCCACAAAGTCTTTCGCAACTATTTTCTTCCTTATGTGTTCCCTGTCTTTCATATCCAGTTCAAACCAGTCGAACAATCCCTCTATAAATCCAATGTGTCCTAAACCTATTTTATAATCACGTAAATTCAGTCCGTCTAAAATATTTATTAATATGACCAGAATTTCTACATCTGACATTAAGGCATTCGAAGAGCCGATAAACTCGATGCCTGCCTGATTGTAAACTCTACTTACACCCTTTTGTATATCGGATTGCCGGAAAGAATCTGCAAAATAACAAAATCTTACCGGGAGCTGATTTCTTTTTATTCGCATTCCCGTAAGTCTTGCCACCGGTATAGTCATGTCGGTTCTGAGAGATACCGGACTTCCGTCGACATCAAAAAAATTGATCAACTTATCTTTCCAATTTTTACCTGCTCCGATTGAAATATTTTTTGTAAATTCGATTATAGGAGTGTAAACTTCACCATAACCCCACAATTTGAACTTTCTTGCGATAATTTCTTTTATCCTATTTCTTTCTTCTATCTCAAAGGGGAATATATCTCTTAATCCGAAAGGTAACCTTACGATCTGGCTATCTTTTTTATTCTCAAACATTTTTTACGGACCCCCCGGGATTTATATATAAAGTAAGTATTTTATCATACTACAATGTTTTAAAAAAAGGTTTAATTTTCAAAAATTTCAGGTATCCTGCTCAATCTGTCTTTTTCCGATATGGGCCTGCATTTTTCATCCACGGCTACACATTTACCATTCAAAAACATGGTTCTAATCGTTCCCTTTGCCGCCCTGACTCCGAATAAATGCGGAGCATCCAAAACACCTGACCTTATTGCTTTTGAGATTACTGCCGGAGAAATCAAAGGATCTTTGATTTTTTTATCTCTGCCCAGCATCTTTATCTTATCTATGATTAACTTTGCATCTGCAATCAATTCGGCTTTTCTTTCTTTTACCATTTTATCTGTCTTCATATCGGGACAGCCGTATAAACAATTTTCAATGACCTTTCTGGCTATTTTTACACTTGCTATAATATCTTCCGGTCTGGCAGCATGGTCCGCTTCACAATACGCAACGACATGAATAATGTCAGGGTCAAGCTGCATTTGAAGAAAAGTAGAAGAAGCGAGCTGTCCTTTACTTTTATTAAAATCGGCAGGGTAGCTGTATAATCCGGCTCTTGTCTGCCTGATAGTCGTAAAATTATTATCATGAAGAGATTCTATGAGTTCCGTTTTGGCAAGCATTTTAGCCAGATCCATTACAAACGATGTCTCGGGTGGAGTATTAAACATATATTGAGAAATATAAGTTTTTACTTCCATCATTTTAGCATTGTAAGCAGCAATATATGCCGCTGCCACAGCAATAGAATCAGGCGAATACCTCAGACTCCAGTGATGGGATTCGTTGACTTCTACAGGAACATTTCTTTCTGCATGCCATTTCATTACTGCTTGATTTTCGGCTATCGACTGCTCTAATTCTCTTCCGCTTCTATTATCGAGCTCATTGTACCAGCAAAGCGGAACGGCACACCATGCATTATTTATATTTTCCAGAAGCACCTTTGCCATTCTCAAAATATCATTTGTGCCGCTGTAACATCTCATCAACGGATAGTTGCCGGTTCTAGATGCGAGATATAGATTTTTAAAATCTTTCTCACTTCTTAAAGGAACTCCTCCTGCCCCATCCTGTCCGGGATCCATTTTGTCCTGATGGAAAAAAAATTCCTGAGTATTCTGATCCGGACCAATGGATATCACATCCAGCACCCCGCTGAGCGAGATCTCTTTTACTCCTTTCACGGTTTCATCAAGAGTCGGCCTGCCGAAATGATGCCGTATCACGGGAAAAGGTTTGTTGTATTTGATTCTCTCTAAAATATTTTGAGGGGGGATCTTACCTTTTGTAAATACCTTCTTTTTACCTAAAAATTCTTCGATTTCCTCTATGCTTTCTTCACCGGTAAAAATAACATCAAAAATACCAAGTTTTTTTGCAACTTCTGCAACGGGCTTTGTACTTCCCAGTATAAACACTTTTTTTGATGGATATGGTTCATTGATTACTTTCTTTTTCAATTCCTTAAATACTGGCATGACGCTCTCCGGTGAAAGCCGATAGCTTACAGCTACTATATCAGGATCATACTCATCTATTTTCTGCTTCAAATAATCGATTTTACACGCAGAGCCTAAAAACATGGTATTATAGCCATGTTTATCGGATAAGTTTAAGAAATTCAAGATCCCTGCCACATGTACACAGCTGCCAATACAGGCACCGAGTATTTTTTTCATAACTTTATAATTACTTTTTTCCTTTTGTTAGAATATCTCTTATCTCATCCAGATTTAATCCCTCCAGGCCAAGTGTGGAAATATTCCTGCCTGTCTTTCTAAAATCCTTTTTAAATATAGAACTGGCCATATTGATAAGTGAATCGATTATTGTAGTTTTTACTTTAAGGATCTTTCCGAATTCAGAAATAGGCACCAGACTCATCGGGATATCTTCGGTTATATATCTTACATTTATAGTTATTGGAGCCATAATACCCACATAGCCGGGATTACTATGAATCGCATCGAACAGATTATCTTCAACCACATTATAAGCCATCGATAACCATTCAATAGCCGAATATATATTGGCACACTTTAATTTTCTTGCGACCAATACTCTTTCTTCATCCACTGCCTCCAGGATTTTTACTACTGACTGTGTCACACCCTCTATATAAAATTGAAAATTTCCAAGAGTAGACTCTATGCGGCTTAAGTTAAGTATGGTAATGGCAGGATGGAAAACTGCACCCATATTATTAAAACTTGTTTCAATCACGCTCCTGGCAGGGATAAACTCCGGAAATGCTTCGTTTAATCTCCTGACTACCATTTCAGTTTTTTTTGAAGATATTGCAGCTACGGGTATTGCCTGTTTTATTCTGAATATTCTTGCCGTAGCCGGACCCATACCTCTGCTTGCATAAATAAAAGTTTGTGCTTCAGCTATTGTAATATCCTTATTATTACCTTCTTTCCGTAAAACATTCAGAAATTCCAGAGCACCGCATGTTCTTCCGGGATTCAATACTACTATCTGATTCTCTTTTAGATACGGCGCACACAGGCGGGCAATAAAAGCATGGCCATTTGCCGGCACGACAACCATAATTATATCCACGCCTTTTATTGCCTTCTCGATGTCACTGGTAATTATATTAAGTTTACCAAAACCTTTTATTTCACCTTCAAGCTCGATCCCCTTCATCTTTTTTATTGGTTGAATTCTTGAAAATGTTCTATTGTAAAGGTTTACTTTGAAACCTTTTATTGCCAGATGAGCGGCTACCGCTTTCCCACCATGACCTGCCCCTATTACTGCAAATTTTAAATCATGCATATGATTCATAGCTCCTTCTATTTTTTTATCTATATCCTGTCCCAGTTAATTTTATCCGAAAACACTTTCTTAAGGTTTTCTTTAAGGGACTGATTTAAATCTATCCTGTATGTGGAGGGGAGTTTATATATCTTATTTGTATCTTCCCCGCTATCATCTGTTATTCTAAACTCAACTTCATTAAATCCCGGATATTTTTTTAATATATCATAAAACCTGTTTATAAAGTCCCTGTCAAGATCATTCTTTTTTGCGGTAAAAATTATTCTGCCATTTCTATCGCTTATTAATTCTTTTTGATCCCTGTTTACTGTCTTATCTCTATCCAGCTCTTCTATTTCATTTGCTATAATCTTCAACTGGTCTTCTTTTTTATCCAGCTTTCCCTTGATTTTTACAATCTTATCTTCTGCTATTATTCCCCTGCACTTCATAAGAACTGAGGGGAATACTATTACTTCCACACTATCGTCGATATCTTCCAGATCCAAAAAACACATCTGCTGGTCCTTCTTTGTGTATACGATCTTTACTTTGGTTATTACTCCGCCAACAGCTATATTTGTTTTGTCTTCTACATCAATCAGGGCTTCTATTGGAGTTACCCTGGCAAGGGAGTCTTCATATTCGAATAAAGGATGACCTGAGATATAAAGACCCAGCATTTCCTTTTCAAAATTCAATAACTCTTTTTTTGAAAACTCCTCGAACTTCTCTTCGGTTTGATATACTCCGTTCAGCAGTACTTCCTTTTTTTGACCATCACCGATATCGAATAACGAGAATTGTCCGAGATCCCTGTCCTTTCTGATCTTCAGGGTTTCTTCTGTTATTCTTTCGTAATTATCCAGAAGATGTTTACGGCTCTGGCCAAGAGAATCGAATGTCCCGCTTTTAATCAGGCTTTCAAGCGTTTTTTTATTTAGTACATTACTATCGACTCTTTCACAGAAATCGATGAAACTCTCAAATTTGCCGCCTTTTTCTCTTTCTTTTTCAATACATTCGATAACATTTATCCCGACATTTTTAATTGCCGAAAGTCCGAATCTTATGGAATTCTCTACTACGGTAAAATCTGTAAAACTTCCATTGATATCCGGTGGAAGTACTTCGATATCCATTCTTCTTGTCTCATTTACATACTGGGCCACTTTTTCCTGACTGCCCATCCTGATACTGAGCAGAGCAGCCATGAATTCTACAGGATATTTTGCTTTAAGATAAGCTGTCTGATATGAAATCATGGCATATGCGGCACTATGCGATTTATTAAATCCATATTCTGCAAAATGATTTACCAGTTCGAATATTTTCAAAGATATTTTCTCATCTATTCCCTTGTTTTTGGCGCCTTCTATAAACTTGTTTTTTTGTTTTGAAAGTAAACTTCTTTTTTTCTTGCTTATGGCTCCTCTCAGAATGTCTGCTTCCGACATGCTAAAACCGGCCAGTTCCGATGCTATACTCATAACCTGTTCCTGATACAGAATAATTCCATATGTACTTTCCAGTATTTTCTCCAGAGATGGGTGCAGATAGCTTATTTTCTTCCTGCCATTTCTGCTTTCGACAAAATCACTCACCATACCACTTTGAAGCGGACCCGGTCTGTACAACGCCAGAAGAGCAATCAAATCTTCGAATTTAGTTGGCTTCAGATTTATTACCAGTTCACGCATTCCCGAACTTTCCAGCTGGAACACACCGAGACATTCACCTTCGCTCAGCATTCTGAAAGTCTCTTTATCATCAGGATCTATATTATTTATATCTATATCAATATTATTAGTTTTTTTGATTAAAAATAGGGTCTTGTCTATTAGCGACAGTGTTTTTAGCCCAAGAAAATCCATCTTAAGCAGTCCTATTTTTTGAATATCTTCCATCTTGTATTGAGTTACGATATCGCCCTCATTTTCTTTTTGTATCGGCGTATAGTTAAAAAGCTCTTCCGAAGATATTACAACCCCCGCGGCATGGATTGAGTCCTGTCTGGATATACCCTCGAGGGAAATAGCCGTATCGATTACTTCTTTTATTCTCATATCGTTCTCATAAATTTCCTTTAAATCGGGAACTATTTCCAGCGAGTTTTTGATTGTCACATTCAATTCCATGGGAACCATTTTTGCTATTCGGTCGACTTCCGCATAGGGGACCTCCATTACTCTTCCGGCATCTCTAATCGCCTGTCTGGCAGCCATTGTTCCAAAAGTTATCAACTGGGCAACCCTTTTATCACCATATTTTTTGGTAACATATTTAATGACTTCATCTCTCTTCTCATAACAAAAATCTATATCGATATCGGGCATACTTTTACGTTCCTCATTTAAAAATCTCTCAAACAATAGTCCGTACTTTAAAGGTTCGATATCGGTTATGCCCAGGATATAAGAAACTATACTGCCTGCTGCCGATCCTCTTCCCGGCCCCACTCTTATGTTATTATTTTTGGCATAGTTGATTAGATCCCATACTATTAGAAAATATTCTGAAAATCCCATCTTCTTTATGACTTCCAGTTCTTTTTTTATTCTTCTGTCAATTTCTGCGGTAATATCACCATATCTTTTTCCGGCGCCTTCATAACTTAGTTTTTTTAAATATTCATCAGAGCTGGATCCATCGGAAATAGCAAAGGATGGTATAAGGTTCATATCAAATTTTATATTTACATTACACCTTTCAGCAATCTCCAGAGTGTTCTTAATGGCACCTGGAAATTGGCTAAAAAGTTCTTTCATCTGATCGCAACTCTTGAAATAATATTCATCTGTCGGAAATTTCAGACGTCCGGCTTCATTTATTGTCGAGCCCGTCTGTATACAGAGCAGGACATCATGGGCTTTGCTATCCTCTTTATCTAAATAATGTACATCATTTGTAGCAACAAGCGGAATCTTATATTCGGAAGATAATTCAAGGAGAACCCTGTTTACTTTCTTTTGTTCCGGAATTCCTGAATCCTGCAATTCCAAAAAAAAATTATTTTTTCCAAAAATATCCAGGTACTGCTCCAGACTTCTTTTTGCACCTTCGATTTGATCCGAAATAATATATTTTGGAATCTCGCCGGAGATACATCCGGAAAGAGCAATCAAACCTTCTTTAAATTTACCGAGCAGTTCTTTATCAACTCTTGGTCTGTAATAAAAACCTTCCAGAAATCCCATGCTGACCAGCCTCATTAGATTGTGGTAACCCTGATTATTTTCGGCAAGTAAAGTAAGATGATAAAAGTTTCCTTCCTTTTTTTCTCTTACAGATTGTTTTTCGAATCTGCTTTTTGGCGCCAGATATACCTCACAGCCTATTATCGGTTTTATACCCATTTTTTTTGCCTGCGTGTAAAATTCAATAACACCATACATAACACCATGATCGGTCAATGCCAGAGCAGGCATATCGTACTGACTGGCTTTTTCGATTAATTTTGTTATTCTGCAGGCACCATCTAACAATGAGAATTCACTATGGACATGCAAATGGACGAAATTGTCTTTTTTCATTCTAAAAGAATCTTATTATTTCTTTGACTTAAGGTATTGAATTGAAATTATTTAAAACTAATAAACGACTCTGTATAACTCTTCAAGGGAAGTTATTCCTTCTGCAACTTTATAAGCTCCGCTCTCCAGGAGGGTTTTCATACCCTCTTCTCTGGCAGCATCACTGATCTCATCCGTACTTTTTTTATTTAAAAGCATCTCTCTGATTCTTTTTGTCACCTCTAACATGGAATATATCCCTGTTCTTCCCAGATAGCCGCTGAAATTACATCTTTTACATCCAACTGCTTTGAAAATCTTTTTGCCTTTTAATATATGTCTAATTTCCTCATTAAACGAAGAATCAGGTAACTCTATTTCTGTCTTACAATTATCGCATAATATTCTCACCAATCTCTGTGCTACTATGCCGATAATCGCAGATGATATCATATATGATTCCACTCCCATTTCCAGAAGCCTTGTCAGGCATGAGGGAGCATCGTTGGTATGCAAAGTAGTAAGAACCAGATGTCCGGTAATTGCCGCCTCTACTGCTATCTTTGCAGTTTCCATATCCCTTATTTCTCCTATCAGAATTATATCAGGATCACTTCGGAGCATTGCACGAAGGCCCCTTGAAAAAGTCATATCTATCTTCGGATTTACCTGAACCTGCATTATTTGTTGAAACCTGTATTCAACAGGATCTTCTATAGTAAAAATCTTTTTTTCCACACTTGAAATCTTATTCAAACTGGCATATAGAGTAGTAGTCTTTCCTGATCCGGTAGGACCCGTTATGACGACAGCTCCATGGGGCACAGATATCATTTTTAAATATTTTGGTACTTCTTCTTCGGACATCCCCGACTTTTTGATATCAAAAACTGACTCGTCTCTATCCAGTATTCTTATGGTAATATTTTCTCCGAAAACAGTAGGTATTGAAGCCAGCCTTAAATCAATTATCCTGTTACTGTAATTTATAGAACTTCTGCCGTCCTGCGGCAGCCTATTTTCGGTTATATCCATACCACCCATTATCTTATATCTTGAAATAAGAAGTCGCTGTACCGTTTTTGGAACATCTTTTATTTTTTGTAATACACCGTCTATTCTGAATCTTATGGTACAATTCTTTTCTTGAGGTTCAACATGCACGTCGCTTGCCCGCAGCGATATCGCCTTTAATATGATCTGATTCGCAAGCCTCACAAGGGGATTTTTTTCAACCAGGTCCTCCTCAAATTTTTTACCTATGGTAAAGTCCTCATCTTTTATTATTTCCTGGACTTCTTTTAGACTGTAGTCATCTGAGGTATATAATCTTATAATGTCCTCGATGTTCTTTTTGGTACATATATATGGCCTTACATTATAACCGGTAAGCATCCTTATTTCACCGATGGCATTTATATCTCTGGGATCAGTCATTGCGACACACAGGTTATTATCACTTAAGTCAAATGGAAATACCTTTCTTTTGAATGCAAAATCTTTTGAAATCAGATTTGCTACTAAAGGATCGATTTTATCCTGAATTTTATCTAAATCTACGTACTCAAAACCCCTCTGAAATGATACAAGTTCCGTTAAAGTATCATCGGATATATATCCTTTTTTTAATAATATCTCTCCCAGTTTTTCTCCGGTATTTTTCTGAATATTCAGTGCTTCTTCCAATTGCTCTTTGGTT
>Ga0307437_1002898_pt1 | contig 10220 bp, 10 predicted proteins | sample SalMarWE160390MG_FD_202146 | JGI IMG/M metagenome (GOLD analysis project Ga0307437, IMG submission 202146) | Salt marsh sediment microbial communities from the Plum Island Ecosystem LTER, Massachusetts, United States - WE1603-90 | ecosystem: Environmental > Aquatic > Marine > Intertidal zone >...
CGGCCAGGGAGGCAACCATGATAAGTGAGGGAAGGTAAGCAAGCGAGGGATAGAGAATTATGGACAGGGCAACACTGCCTCCGGGCGATAGCCAGCGGCGCTTTATTCTACCCCTGCCCGCGGTTTGCTCTTCGGCGACGACGACCGTCCCCTCTTTAGCCCCTTCTTGAGCTTTGTGTTTGGCGACATCGTTGGTTGAGGGCAGGCTGGGGTAACAGGTAACCTCCTGACCGATAAAGCGGGTGGCTAAACCATTGGTGATGGCAGCGGCAGACAGGCTGTTTTCTATCATTTAGGGCTATTATAACACCCCAAGCGTGTTTTTAGCCTGCCATATTAGGCCCCGATTTCAACCAGGCGGAACGGCTGAACTTCGTCGCTGCGGGAGCGTCTGACGCTGATTAAGAAACCGCCGTCCTTTTCGGCCTGCCTGCGGCAGTAAGCCACCAGCAGGTCTGATGCCCGGCACAGCGCCATTAAACGTGCCCTGGTCAGCTTATCTCCCAGTTTACTGCCGGAGCTAGACTCGAGCGCCTGGCGGCGGTATGCCTTTCTTACCTCAACCTCGTCTTCAACCTCGTTTAACTTGAGCAAGCGTTTGGCTTCGTCTATCGCCTCCAGGCTGTACCGATTGACCTCCACCGTGGCGAAGCTGTAAGGAGGTAGGGGGCCGATGACCTGAAAGTCAATCTGGTTGTAAAACAGAGCGTTGAGATGTTTTACGCGCTCGTGAAATGTCTCCAGGTTGGCTTCCTCCACCAGGAAAGCCACGCTGACCGCCATCCCGCCCGGGTCGATGGGGCGGGGCTGAATGTCAACCGAAACCGGCTTGAGAAAGCCTGCCATCCGTTCCAGATAGTTCTGGCGACGCTGTGGTGGAGATACCCTAATCTGTTCCGGTGGGAGGGTCTCATCAACGGGCAGCGTTTCCGGTTCAACGCTGTTTTCTTCAAAAATCTGCCCGCCGGCCCAGGTAGCCATAACCTCTAACTCTACCTTGCCCTGTATCCAGAAAAGGGTGAGGGAAAACTGGGGGTGGCCCTGCGCCAGAAGCTGGTGTATCTCATCAGAGTCTGCCAGCACCGTGCCGAACTTGAGCGGCAGTATCGGGTGCCTCTTTACCACCTGCTCCACCACCGTCCGGTGCGTCACCAAGTACCGCGCCAGCTCTTCCTTGGGCAGGGTATCAAAATTGCCGCCGGTGTAGTCGCTGGTCACGCAGCTGAGGCCCTCATGGGCTATGTTGTGAACCAGGCTGGCGCCAGCCAGCCCCCTGACACCGAGAACGGTATCACCGCAGCCCGAAATAATCCCGTAGAGATACTTGCCGTACATCAATCACTTCCCCACACCGCCGTTGATGTTTTATTTAGCGCCCCGAGGTATGAAGATAGCCAGTGCCCCTATAAAAAATTTTCTTTTATTCTTTGAGCAGGTCTCCATCACCTCGGGGCGCTGCAAAGGGAGCATGCCTCCGTGGTAAAGGCGTTGAAGGCACGCCAGGTAAAACTATAAAATACGGCGGTTACACCTCCCTCGTCTTTTTTATCTTTCTCATCTCGTCGGTGGCCGGTCCCGAGCACAGCTTCTGCAGGAGGGTCCTGATTGGTTTGACCCTCTGCGCATTCAAGGTTGAGCGGCGAGCCGCCCACTTGCCTATCTCTCTCTCCGGCACTCCCAGCTTCCGGGCGATTTCTATGGTCATTCCGGTTACATTATCTGAGTAACCGGAGTTCTCCTCGAACCAGGCCGCCACCCCGTAGGATATTGCGTTAATATCGTCAATAAAGGTGCGCCGTGTCTCCTTATTCTGTTGCCCAGTGTCATCTTGCCTGAAATCCGTTCCAAATCTCTCAAAGCTACTCATTAACTGGCCTTCTATTCCAGCGTTGATTAAAACGATTCCCAGCAGGTCGTGGTGACAAACGGGAGACAATTGGCTATATATAGCATAATTGTTGACTCCTGGTACGACAACCCCCATTGGTGTAATCTTACTGTCCACTAACCCTCCTGCGGGTGGGTATTACCCACCAGCTAAAAATAGCCTAATATTTAATAATTCCAGCCCGAGTTGCCTGTATGGCGGCGTGAATCCGGCTGGAGGCATGTAATTTACCCAGGATACTCTGCATATGTTTTTTAACCGTATCCTGGGTAATATTGAGCTCCTTGGCTATGTCTTTGTTGCTATACCCCACCGCCGCCAGTTTGAGCACCTCCCGTTCCCGAGCGGTCAGCTGCTCTATACCACCTTTGGGGGGGGCTGTCTCCACCGGCTGATGCCCCTCCTGCGAATGGACCAGAGAAGATATCGCCTCGGTGAGGAGGCTGGTCTTAATCAGGGTGGCGCCGCTGTTCACCGCCCGTATGGTGTCAACCACCATCTCCCGGGTGGCGTCCTTAAGCAGGTAACCGCTGGCCCCGGCTCGTACCGCATCAACGACATAGGCGTCGGTATCATACATGCTGAGCACGATAACCGCCGTAGCCGGAAACTGGTGTTTGATGCGGCGGGTAGCCTGGACGCCATCCATATTGGGCATACGAATGTCCATCAGCACTACGTTGGGCTCCTTGTCTTCCACCATGGCCACCGCTTCGACGCCATCGCAGGCTTCGCCGACAACCTCTATATTACGGTCGGTGGACAGCATGGTACGAAGTCCTTCCAGAACTACCGGGTGGTCGTCCACAATCAGTACCCTTATTTTCCCCATAATCACTCCGGTTCATTTACGCCAGGGAATATTAACTGTAATTTCCGTGCCCTTGCCCGGGGCAGTACTTATATTGAAAGTGCCCCCCAGAAGCTCGGTGCGCCGACGCATACTTAACAGCCCCAGGGAACCATTGGAAGAGAATAACTTTAGCCTATCGGGCGGGAAACCGGTGCCCCAGTCTTTAACCCTTACCAGGAGACGTTTTCCTTTCTGGTTCATCTCTACTTCAAGCCGGGGCGATTGGGCGTGCTTCCTGACATTGTTGACTGCTTCATGTATGATGCGGTAAATAGCTAGCTCCGCCTGCCCGTGAAGAGTGGGCCAGGCGCCGGAATAAAACCCAGCCCGGCAACCGGTCTCTTCCTCCAGCCACTTTAGTTCCTGCCGCACCACCGCCACCAGGCCATGAGCCTCAAGGGCTGCCGGGACATTGCCATTTATTATCTCCCTGGTTTCCCGAGTGGCCTGCCTTACCAGCCCTACTGCCCGGCTGAATAACCGGTCTAATTCCGGGCGCTGGGCAAAATAAGGGCGGGCAATCTGGTAAACAGTCTGAAGGCACTGGAAGGAGGAGGTCAGCGTCTGGGCGGGTCCATCATGTATCTCGAGGATGATGCGTTCGGCTTCTTGAATTTCAATAGTGGAAGTGGGGGTTTGGTTTTCTGATATATAGCAGGTATTACCAAATGGAGGCAGGCTTCTCACACGCGGCATAACATTCCTCTATTCTTCAGTTTTCAAACCCTTCTACTGCTATCCAGGCAAATCAGTAGAAGCACCCCCACCACAACTGGCATACCTGCCAAACTATGAAGTTTTATCCTACCCCTCAGGAAAAATGCCAGTGGTCACATTTTAAACCATTTCGGTGTCATTTGTCAATAGGGTAGTAAACTCAAGTGTTAGTGAGTATTAGTAAAAAGGGTAAGACGACAGGGGGCAATTTGTTGCTCTTTTGTCACCAGAGGGTGGGGGCTATCCCCTACCACCTGGCGGGGCAAAGTTGACCGCCTCCCCGCCGACTGATTATACTAAAGGGCGATGATTCGCCAGTGCCAGCCGCAGGATTTTGAGCGGATATATTTTGTCATCAACGAGGCCGCCAGAGCCTACGAGGGTGCTATCCCCGCCGACTGCTATCCCCAGCCCTATATGCCCCGGGAAGAGCTGGAGCATGAAATCAAGCAGGTGAGCTTCTTCGGCTGGGAGGAGGACGGGGAGCTGGTGGGGGTGATGGGGTTTCAACCAATTAAAGACGTGACCCTCATCCGCCACGCCTATGTATTACCCAAATGGCAGAAAAGGGGGGTTGGCAGCAAGCTCCTGAACCACCTTAAGGAGATGGTTAATACTCGCCGCCTGCTGGTGGGAACCTGGGCCGATGCCCGCTGGGCAATCGACTTCTACCATAAGCACGGCTTTAATCTGGAGCTGAATAAGGACGAGCTGCTGGAGACTTACTGGGACATTCCACGGCGCCAGATTGAGACCTCGGTGGTGCTGGGGATAAATTTATAAAGCTACTCCACCAGCTCTACCGGCAGCAGTTGGTTGGTCAAATCCTGGTCGCTTTTGGTATATGCCCTGATGTAGTTATCGGTGAGGCCGGACCAGACACCGCCGGTTTCCTTCTCCCACAGTACGAGCATGGTTTTACCCAGAAACCCTTTTCTGAAATTGCGGATACAGGCCCTCCCCAGAGCCAGCATCCGGCGGCTCCGTTCCCGCCTGGCCTTATCATCCACCTGTTGGGGCATATCGGCGGCGCGGGTGCCGGGGCGGAGGGAATAGCTAAAGACATGGATGCGGGCAAACCGCATCTGCCTGGCAAAATTATAGCTCTCTTTAAATTCGGCTTCAGTTTCGCCGGGGAAGCCGACGATAACATCGGTGGTGATAGCCACCCCGGGCAAGGCCTCCCTTATTAATTCCACCGCCCGCTGATAGTCGGCAGCGGTATAGCGGCGCTTCATCCGCTTTAAGACGGCATCGCTGCCGCTCTGCAGGGAGAGGTGGAAATGGCGGCAGAGCCTCCCATCTTGCCAGAGCCCGATAAGCTCCGGGGTTATCTCCTGGGGCTGGAGGGAAGAGAGCCTCAATCTGGCTACGCCGGTTTCCTCTAAAATGCGCCTGAGCAGCTCTGTTAGACCAATTCCCTTATCATTATATGAGCCGATTTCGGTGCCGGTGAGCACCACCTCCTTATAGCCATCGGCAACGCGGTGGCGAACCTCATCAACAACCTGCTTTAACGGCAGGCTCTTCTCCCTGCCCCGCACCAGCGGCACGATGCAGTAGGCGCAGAAGTTATTACAGCCGTCCTGAACCTTAATGAAGGCGCGGGTTCTGAAATCATCACGGGCTGAAACTGCATCAGGGCGAACCAGGTGCCCCGACTGCTCAAGATGGGTGAGTAAATCCATCTTCTGGCTGTTGTCCAGGACAAGGTCAACGCCCTTAATCTGGGATAGCTCCCGGCGGGCGCGCTGGGCGTAGCAGCCGATGGCCACCACCAGGGCTTTCGGGTTGCGGCGGCGGGCGGACTTAAGCAGGCGGCGGCATTTGCCGTCGGCGACATGGGTCACGGTGCAGGTATTGAGCACATAGACATCAGCCCCGTCGTCAGGCGATACCAAACAATACCCCGCTTGGGCAAACTGCCGGGCCAGATGCTGGGTCTCAGCCTGGTTGAGCTTGCAACCTATCGTGTCTAAAGCAATCCTGGTTATTTCAGAACTTCCCATATATAAAATTATATGGCGATATTCTAAACTGGTCAAATAGAGAGGTTTTTCTTCCCACCCAACCCACCCCCACAGGCACAGCCTTTTAAACTGGGGCTACACTCCACCCCTCTGTTTAACGTGCGTTTTACTTCCCACCCTCCCACCCTACAGAGGTTAGACCTCTCCAAACTCCTTAAAACAGGGCGGGGGGAGAAGGAGGTGTTAATTTCTCCCCTCTGGGGGAGGGGCAAGAGATTCTAAAAAGGTGAAACCTTTTTGGGCGGGTGGGTATGGGAAAAATGAGAACCGTTAAAAATGAGGGGCGGGGAGTAAAAAAACCCGCCTCAAATACGGGCTTTCCTTGCAGAGAAAGCGAAATTATGGTAAAAATAGCTAACCAATATCTATTTCCCCCATTTATATTATGTCAAATAATAACAACAGAGTAGTAGTTACCGGCATGGGGGTTGTCTGCCCCCTCGGCCTGAACGCCGCCGAAACCTGGGAAGCCCTTACTGCCGGCCGGTCCGGGGTGGACCGTATTACCCTGTTTGATACCGAGGGCTTTGATACCAAGATTGCCGGCGAGTTAAAAGGCTTTGAGCCCACCAACTATATGAACCCCAAGGATGCCCGCCGCAACGACCGCTTCTCCCAGATGGCGGTAGCCGCCGGCCAGCAGGCGCTGGAACAGTCGGGGCTGAAAATAGACGACAGCAACAAGGACGATATCGGCATCGTCATTGGCAGCGGCATCGGGGGACTGACCACCCTGTTCGAACAAATTAAGGTCCTGCTGGAGAGGGGACCCAACCGGGTAAGCCCTTTCCTCATCCCCATGATGATGCCCAATATGGCTTCCGCCCAGACATCCATCGTGATGGATGCCAGGGGGCCCAACCTGTGCACCACCTCGGCCTGCTCCAGCGGCTCGGATGCCATCGGCTTTGCCTGCGAGACCATCAAGCGCGGCGATGCCAAAGCGATGATAACCGGCGGCAGTGAGGCCATAATCAACCCGGTGGGCGTCAGCGCCTTTAACGCCATGAAGGCCATCTCCACCCGTAACGATGAGCCGCAGCTCGCTTCGCGTCCCTTTGACGCCGAGCGCGACGGCTTCGTCATCGGGGAGGGGTCGGGCGTACTGGTGCTGGAAGACCTTGCCTTCGCCCGGGCGCGGGGGGCTAAAATACTGGCCGAGCTGTTAGCCTACGGAGCCAGCGCCGATGCCTATCACATCACCGCCCCCATCGAGAGCGGGGCCGGCGCCGCCATGGCATTACAGAGGACGCTGGATAAAGCCGGAATTAAACCCGATGAGGTTGACTACATAAACGCCCACGGCACCTCCACCATGCTCAACGATAAAATGGAGACCAAGGCGATAAAGACGGTATTCGGCGAGCGCGCCTACCATATTCCGATAAGCTCGACCAAGTCAATGATGGGGCACCTGGTGGGCAGCGCCGGCGCCGTTGAGGCGGCGATATGCATTATGGCTATACGGAACGGCATCATACCGCCGACGATAAACCTCACCCACCCCGACCCCGAATGCGACCTGGACTATGTGCCCAATGTGGCCCGCCCGGCTAAAGTTACCACCGCCCTGTCCAACTCCTTCGGCTTTGGCGGACACAACTCGGTGCTGGTCTTCCGGGAATACGCCGAGAGGTAGATTTGAGTCATTACCGCTGGAATCTGCTACCACCGGTTCCAGACAAAAACCTGGCCTTTAACTTAGGCCTCTCCCCACTGATAGCCCAACTTCTATACAACCGCGGTCTCGCCGAGCCGTCCCAATTAGAGCCGTTCATCAACGCCGACAAGCGTCTTTCCGGCGACCCCTCACTTTTGCCCGATATCCAGCCGGCGGTGGCCCGGGTTTACCGCGCCCTCCTTTCCGGGGAGAACATCGCCATCTACGGCGACTTCGATGCCGACGGCATTACCGGCACCGCCCTGCTCGTCCAGGGGCTGACCCGCCTCGGCGGCAAGGTTACCCCCTACATCCCCCACCGCCTCACCGAGGGCTACGGGCTTAGAATAGCCGCCCTGGAAAAGCTCCACCAGCAGGGCATCAGCCTGGTTATCAGCGTCGACTGCGGCATCACCGCCCTGGCTGAGGTCAAGCGGGCTAATAGGCTTAAACTGGATATAGTTATCACCGACCACCACACTCCCCTGCCCGAAATACCCCCCGCCGTGGCCGTGGTCAACCCCAAGCGGATTGATTCCGCCTACCCCTTTCCCGAACTGACCGGCGTCGGCGTCGCCGGTAAGCTGCTCCAGGCCCTGCTACAGGGCATCGGCAAGGAGGAACAGCTTGACGAGCTGTTTGACCTGATGGCCGTGGGGACGGTGGCCGACATGGCGCCCCTTGCCGGAGAGAACCGCTACCTGGTTAAAGAGGGGCTTAAATTGATGAATACCAGCCCCCGGCTTGGGCTGCGGGAGATTATCGCCCAGGCGGGCTTGAGCCCGGGCAGCCTCGACGCCGAGAGCATCTCCTGGGTTATCGCTCCCCGCCTGAACGCCGCCGGCAGATTAGCCCACGCCATGACCAGCTACAAACTGCTGATGACCGACTCCCCCAAAGAGGCGGAGGGGCTGGCGGCATGGCTGGAGCAGAAAAACGCCGAACGGCAGCGGCTGACCGCTAAAGTCCAGGGAAAAGCCAGAGAACAGGTGCTGGCCCAGGGGATTTCACCGCTTTTGATTGCCGCCGGCAGCGAATACCCGCTGGGCATCGCCGGGCTGGTGGCGGGGAGGCTGGCCGAGGAGTTCTACCGGCCGGCCCTGGTCATCAGGACCGGCGATAAGATAAGCAGCGGCAGCGGCCGCAGCATCCCCGAGTTTAATATCATCGCAGCGCTGACCGGCTGCAGCCGCCTGCTTTCCCACTTTGGCGGCCACTCCCAGGCGGCCGGTTTCACCCTGCCCACCAAAAACCTGCCCCAACTGGAGCAGTACCTGGCCCGGCAGGCCGAAAAGGAGCTGGCCGGTGCCGACCTCCGCCCCCGGCTGGACATTGATGCCGAGGTCACTCTGCCTGACTTAAGCGGGGACACCTTTAACGCCATCCAGCAGCTATCCCCCTTCGGCCGGGGCAACCCGTCACCCACATTCTTGAGCCGCCGGGCGGAGATAGTCGACTGCCGCACCATGGGCAACGGCGCCCAGCACCTGAGGCTGAAACTGAGGCAGGGGGGCACGGTCTGGGACGGGGTGGGCTTCCGGCTGGGCTGCTACCTGGCCGAGATATCGCCCCGGCTTGACATCGTCTATAACCTGGAGATAGACCGGTGGCAGGGCAGGGAGAAACTGAGGCTGAATATCCTTGACTTTGCGCCGAGTGAGTAAGCGGTGCCGGGAAAGCCGTCACCCTGCCCTTGCCAACGTATTACCTTTAGTGTATAATGTTTTACGGTGGTTTAAGGTTCAGGTTATCGCATACTTAGTTAAACACTTAAGTTTTACTCAGAGTGTTGGATGACCGCAACTCTAACCAACTAATTTAGAGAGAGGAGGTCATCCAATGAGTTTTGAGGATAAGCAACTCCACTGTTCCGATTGTGGAGCCGACTTCACCTTCAGCGCTGAAGAGCAAGAGTTCTTCCAGTCCAAGGGCTACACTAACGAGCCCAAGCGCTGCCCCGCCTGCCGCGAATCCAGGAAATCACAGCGTTACGGGAATGATAGCTACGGCTACCGGTCCCGGCGTCAGATGTTCCCGGTAACATGCGCCGAGTGTGGTAAGGAGACCGAGGTACCGTTCGAGCCCCGTGAGGGCAGGCCGGTATACTGTAGCGATTGCTACAACAAAGTCAAAATGAACCGATAAAACTGGTTCAGAATTAAGAGACATACATGGGCTGGGAGACACCCAGCCCATGTATGCCACTAAAATATGTGAGCATGTAATGTCACTTAAAGTTTCAATACGTGAAGGTGAAAGCCAAGACTCCTTGTTGAGGCGCTTTCAAAAGATGGTGCAAATGGAAGGAATCCTGCGCGAGGCCAAAACTCACCGTTATTTCCTGTCCAAAAGGGACGCGGCGCGCCTGAAAGCCAAAAAGAGCGCCCGGCGGCGGCGACTCGGCAGGTAGGACCGGGGTGGATTTGAAAGTAGTTTTCAACTAAAAGGGGGGCCAATATGAATATCTACGTGGGCAACCTATCCCGTGAGGTCACTGAAGAGGAACTGCGCCAGGAATTCGCCGCTTTTGGAGAAGTGGCCTCGGTGAATATTATCAAAGATAAACATGGCGGGCAATCAAGGGGATTCGGCTTTGTTGAAATGCCGTCAAAGACGGAAGCCGAAGCGGCCATTACCGGCCTCAAAGGCAAAACACTGAAAGAACGAACTATGGATATTAACGAGGCTCGCCCTCGTACTGACAGCCGGGGCGGCCGTTCGTCATACGGCAGCCGAAGGGGCGGCGGCGGTGGCAGACAGAGAAGATACTAGAACACCGGCTTAAGCATTATACCTGCATCACTCAATCTTACCTTCCCCTTTTACCCAGCGCGTCCTCAGCACCAGTATAGGGATAACAATCAGCAGGACGACTATGCCCACCACCTGAGCCTGCTGCAAGCCAAAGAGGAAGTCTGTACCGTCCCGCAAAAAGCCAAGGCCCAGCCGCCACATTGAATAGAGGCTGAGATAAATCAGGAACAGGGAGCCTTCCGGCTGGAATCGCCTCCTCAGCCAGAAAAGCACCCCGAAAACGATGAGCAGAAAGATAATCCCATAAGGCTGGGTGGG
>Ga0307437_1002903_pt1 | contig 10210 bp, 7 predicted proteins | sample SalMarWE160390MG_FD_202146 | JGI IMG/M metagenome (GOLD analysis project Ga0307437, IMG submission 202146) | Salt marsh sediment microbial communities from the Plum Island Ecosystem LTER, Massachusetts, United States - WE1603-90 | ecosystem: Environmental > Aquatic > Marine > Intertidal zone >...
AGAGTATAAAGAAAGCCAAATCTTGTAGGTCGATCCTAGGAGGTGAAGCAAACCAGAGTTTCTTTCATTATAAAAGGTAAGATTCTAAATTGTCAAGTCCGTGTACTCGTTCATATGATTAGTGACACCTCTTTTTGTCATTGCGAGGAACGAGATTCCTCGCTTACGCTTCGGAACAGGCTCCACAATCCCTCCTTCTGCCTCTGCGAGGAGCCGAAGGTGACGAAGCAATGCCCGCGGAGGTTATGGGATTGCCACGCACCGACAGGTCGGGGCTTGTAATAACACAGGAGGTTACTTCTCAACGTTACAAACCCAATAAGTGTCACCCACCTATCTGAACAAACTCCCTACGACTAGCTTGTAGGCTGCCAGAAATCTTTGATTACCCCCTGTTTTTTCCATTCTTCGATTTGTTCATTAGAATACCCGAACCTCTTCAGGATTTCTACACTGTTTTCTCCTAGCGCAGGAGCTCCTTTGGTAGGTTTGATGGGAGTCTTAGTGAATTTAATCGGATTTCCCACCATTTTGTATTGACCAGAAACCGGATTCTCCAAGGACCATATCATGTTTTGAGCCAGGGCGTGAGGATCATCGTATATTGTCACACCATAATTTACGGGTCCACAGGGCACGCCTGCTTTCTCCAAGACTTCGATCCACTCGCTGGTGGTTTTTTCACCTAGGATGTCTTCTATTTTCTTCATGACCTCTTTCTGACTAAAGTAAGTCTGATCATTGCCGTCCCCCAAGTTTATATGGGCGAACTTGTCCTCAACTCCCAAGACAGCACACAGAGCCAGACGTTGTCTGGGAGTCAAAGCTGCGATGCTCATGAATCCGTCTTTGGTCTGATAAACGCGATAATAGGCAAACACCTGACGGTCTGATGGTCGGTGGTAGCAGTCTGGCACTTCTATATCTCGGGTGGATTCCGGCTGTTCATTACGCAGCCTCATGAGAGCAAATCTATCGATTATCTGGGTATGCTTCATGTTATTGGCACGAGCGGTCTTGAGAACCTCCAGCATGTTTTCGTGTAGCTCCTTGTCCAGCTTTTCAATCTCTACTAAACCTCCTGCCAGTAATGCCATTCCCGTATGGAAGAGCGAGGTTTCAATTTTCTGACCAACGCCGGCCTGGGTTCGGTAGTAGAGTGCGGCCACTGCGCTCATGGCGTTTAACATAGCTGTGCCGATATCAACATAAGCTGATCCGCCTGGTCCTTTCGGGTTGCCCATTTCATCAGCGTACATAGACATGACACCAGAAGCAGCGTGTGCGATGATATCAAAGCCCTTGCGGAGGCTGTAGGGACCGCTCTCTCCGAAGGCGGTGGAGGAGATGAAAATGATTTTATTGTTGATTTTTGAAAGGGTCTCATAATCGATACCCATTTTTTTGGCAACACCGGGGGCATAATTCTGTAGAACGATATCTGCTTTCTCTGCCAGCTGGTATATGATTTTTTTGCCGGCTTCGCTCTTCAAATCCACACACAGGCCCTTTTTCCCTCGGTTCAGGGTAAGCGACATCCGCGTATTTCCTTGGTATCTTAGTGTATTGCCCATGCGTCTTTCTTCTGCACCCTCCGGCGGTTCGATCTTGATCACTTCCGCCCCCATGTCTGCCAGGAACATACCTGCGTAAGGTCCAGCAATCCAATGGGTGAACTCCAGTACCAGTATTCCGTCTAGCAGCGATTTCATGGATGACTTCTCCTCTCTATAGATAATGCGCCTTGCCTGTAACCAACTTATTCAGGCGTAAGAAAGTATCAAGAAACAACGAGCAATTCCTAAAAATGATATTTTTAGTTATTTACAAAAAGCAACATAATTGAAACAAGCTGAAAGAGATTTGTCAAACCAGGCGATCGGGGTGGACTTGACAATCAAACCTGTAGATTACGCCACCTGGAGTGCCACAATGTATCTGCGGAGTTATACTGACATGCTTTATGGCATATACTCTGGCGTCGGAACCTACTTGAAAGGGCTAAACTGGTCGACTGTGGGAGTGTCTGGTGAGGCAAGAATGTATAATGCAAGCTACGTCAATGACCCGGAACTGAACGACTACCGTGACCAGATGCTGGCAGCCTATCCTGATGAAGATGAGTGCGACAGCAGCCACAGGGAAATGCTACCCTATCTCCTGGAGCAGTGTTACGTTTTGCAGACGGCGTCACATTATACCTACCGCTTCTTGTGGCCATGGGTCAAAAGCTACAGCGGCGAAGGGACGACGGATTACTACGGGGGAATAAGAACCTGGACACCATATGTCTGGATAGACCAGGAGCTCAAGGCAGAGATGAGGCACGGCGCCTAGACAGCTTTTGCCAGGGTGATTTATTTACCGCTCTTTCCCCAAACCGGGGAAAGAGCGGTAAGTTTTCTAAAATACGGTCTCCTGCATAATTTCCGATGAAACCCTTCCCCTCGGGGAAGAGAGAATTACACCATGCTTCCTGTAGTTAACTATATTATCGTCTAGGATAATCTGAAGAGCCATGAAGAAGAGGATATGAGGGCGGAAGCCAAAAGACTTGAGATAGGGCTTGGTTCACTCCCGCCTTACTGCCCCCACCCAAGCCCAATAGGACACATGTGGAAGAACGTAAAGAGCGTTATGTCAACAAGGACGGAAGGGAACCTGAATGCCATAAGAAACGTTATGAACAAGACCTTTTATCAGCTTCCGAAAAACCTTGACCTTCGCCACCAGGCTTGATGAATTTCTTACACCTCATTTTAATTATGGTAATTTTTGTAGATGATTATACATCACCCAGCACTGCCAAGCATTTTCCCGAGTTTTTTATCAAGAATCTCATCAACTTGGTAAAAGGTCAGTAAATTTGTGATATGTGGCTCGCCTTCCGCTCTTTTTTATGCTAGCATGAATCGATCAGAGAGACAGTAAGAATTCGTAATAGGCAAGTCTTTATGAAATTCTACTTGACAGACTGACAAAATTACGAACGTGAAACGGTGAATTAGCTATAATATGAGCCTAAACAAGACCAAAGAGGAAAAAATTATCCATACTATCTGCAACAGCCACTGTGGCGGCATCTGTGAAATGAAGGTGCACGTAAGGGAGGGCAGGATTGTACGGATTGAAAGCGGTGGTGAAGGAGAAAGCTCACACCGGATGTGTGCGCGAGGCCGTGCCTATCGTCAGCGTGTTTATGCTCCCGACCGTCTTCTCTATCCCCTCAAAAGGAGTGGAGCCAGAGGTGCTGGCAAATTCACCAGGATGTCCTGGGATGAAGCGCTGGAAACTATAGCCCATGAAATGAAGCGGGTCAGAGATACCTATGGTAATGCCGCAATTCTTCACTTTTGCTCCATGGCTGACGCTCATGTCGTGCATCATGCACGGGCTTTCCACAGGTTGCTGTGCCAATTTGGAGGCTATACTGCACCCTGGGGTTATATATCATACGAAGGACTGGCTTTTGCTGCTGGCACAACTTACGGAACCCCGCCAACAGCATATACCCATGAAGTCTCTCTAAGAGCCGAAGAATATCCAAAAGCGCGCCTTATCATCATGTGGGGCTGGAATCCGGTTGATACTCACCAGGGTACCAGGACCCCTTTGTCGCTAGCCCGGGCGAAAGAAGGAGGTACCAGGTTTATATCCGTCGAGCCCAGATATACCGACTCAGCGGCCGCTTTCGCCAACCAATGGATTCCAATAAGACCAGGCACTGACGCCGCAGCTCTTATTGCCATGGCTCACGTGATAATTAAGGAAAATTTGCATGACCAACGTTATATTGACACCTACACGGTTGGCTTTGACAGGTTTAAGGATTATGTGTTCGGACTAGAAGACGGGGTTAAAAAGACGCCTGAGTGGGCTGCGGATATTACTGGCATCCCGGCGGCAACCATTACCGACTTAGCTCGCGAATATGCTGGCACCAAGCCTGCCATCCTGGAGGCTGGTTATGCTGCCGGACGTACTGCCTTCGGCGAACAATTCCACCGGGCAATAGCTATTTTGGAAGCGATTACGGGTAATGCAAGAATCAGTAATGGCGGACGGGCTAGACCCAGGTCCCTCAGACGCATACTCCAGATACCTAGTCCACCAAACTCAGTGGAAATGAGCGCGCCACCACGTTGGAACGCTCTCCCTTACCGCAGCTCGAGTGTAAATTCCAGCGCCCGAGTTAATGTGAACTTGCTCGTCGATGCTATCCTTAAGGGTAAGGCAGGCGGCTACCCCACCGACTATAAATTCCTCTGGCTATCCAACACCAATTATTTGAACCAGCTTTCCGAGGTCAACAAGGCAATAGAAGCCTTTCGAAAATTGGAATTCATCCTGGTCACGGAGCAGTTCATGTCATCCTCGGCTAGGTTTGCCGACATCGTATTGCCTGTCTGCACATTCCTAGAGCGAAATGACTTCCGCACTCCTAAAGCCATAGAGCCGCTCGGCGAATCTAGGTCCCAGCTACAAATTTGTGAGGCTCTGGCATCAAAACTCGGCATCAGCGATTACAGCGATAAATCGGATGAAGAGTGGGTGGAGTTCATGATGACGAAGCTATCTGAGGAGTTCAGCAAGGCAGCCGCGACTCCCGATAAAGAGCCAGAAGATTCGGAACACAAACCACTTCCCACCCCATCGGGAAAAATAGAAATCTACTCCCAGATAATAGCCGAAATGAAGCACCCGTTAATACCACCCATTCCCAAGTATATACAGACCTGGGAGAGCTCGAATGATCCGCTAGCCAAGAAGTATCCACTGCAGCTAATTACGCCGCATTTCAAGCGGCGCGCACATAGCCAGTTCGATAACTTGCCTTGGCTCCGTGACCTCCAAACCCAAGCGGTCACCATCAACAGCCTCGATGCCGAGTCGAGAGGCATCTGTGACGGAGAGATGGTGAGAATCTTCAACGACCGCGGTGAGGTAGTAATTCCAGCCGAGGTGACAGAAAGAATTATGCCCGGGGTGGTCGCCCTTCCCCAAGGGGGATGGTACAGTCCTGATGAGAATGGAATCGACCGCGGCGGCTGTGCCAACGTGCTAACTAAAAACGTTACCTCACCAGCTGGAGCATTCCCCAGCCATACCGCTCTGGTACAGGTAGAGAAAGCTGAAAAGTAAGCCATGCAATATGGGTTTTACATCGACCAAACTCGCTGTATCGGCTGCTTCACATGCGTGGTAGCTTGCCGAGATTGGCACGATGTGCCAGCCGGGCCAGCCAGTTGGATAAGGATAAAGACTATAGAAAAGGGCAAATACCCTGACCTATTTGTTGCTTTTCTTCCCGTAGCTTGTTACCACTGCCTTCAACCCGCTTGTATTCCTGCCTGCCCAACAAGTGCCATCACCAAGCGTGATGAAGACGGCATCGTGACAGTAGACAGAGAGACATGCTTGGGCGCAGGCTGCCAACTGTGTCAGGAAGCATGTCCCTACGACGCCCCACAGTTTGGCCCTGAAGAAAATGCCATGATGCACAAGTGCGACTTATGTGTAGATAGATGGGCGGAGGGCAAGAAGCCGGTATGCGTTGACGCTTGCCCGATGTGGGCTCTAGACGCTGGCCCCATAGACGAGCTAAGGGCAAAGTACGGCGATGTCAGATGTGCCGAAGGATTCGTGTACTTCGAAGACCTCACTCCCACAGTTACTTTCAAACCTAAGCAAGATACGAAAGGTCTTGTTACCCAAAAGATTTCAGTATCGCCCCCAGCACGATAACGCCGCCTAATACTTCCCGAAGTACAGCTTTTTGGGTCATGACCAATATGGCAAAAAGCCAAAGACTATGGCCGTGGCAGATTAATCAAATAAGACTCTCGAACAGAGGTAAATCATGCCGGCTTAATTCATAGGCCACTCACAGGTAACTATTTAGGCTTCGTATGCCTTATCTCCTGCCAGATTTTATGAAAGTGGAAGCCGTAATCGAAATGCTCCTTCGCCCAGGAATTCTATATGTCCTAGTAGCTCAAGATTTCCGGTAACCTGAATTTCTGCTCGTTGTGCGGCGTATATACCAGTATGATTTTCAAGGACTCTAGATGCTAACTTTTCCGGCAAAAGCGGCCAGATTCATCTTGCTCACCCCCGGAATGACGTAAGATAAATTTGCGAACTACCTCATTGAACCTGCCCGCCGCATCAATATTTACCGCATGTCCCCCATCTAATTCGATAAATTCAAGAGACGGGGTGTTTTCCAAGACCGTGGGCACAAGCGCGCCGAACCGTTTATCAAACTTACCAGCCACCAGCAACGTAGGCACGCTAATCTTGGAGAGCAGGTTGCGAACCGAGCACCTGGGAATTAGGTAGAGGAGGTTATTGGCAAACCCTTTCATGTTAATCAGATTGATGTCCTCAACCAGAGCTTTCTTGATCTCCGGATCCAGAAAACGGTTCCGCGAAGGATTAAGAGGAAAATTGTCCAGCGATGCTCGCCCTCCTTGGAGCATCAACATGGCCAACCTTTCCATGTTTGCATTCTCCCCAACATCTGACAGAGCCGAAAGGGAATTGGTGAAAATCTGGGCCTTTACTCTTTCTGGATGGAGAATACTATAACGAAGAGTCAGAGATGCTCCCAGTGATTGACCGCAAATGAACCAGTTTCCCAACCCCAACTCTTGCCTGATTATTTCAAATTCCCGTATGTAATTTTCTGGGAAATAGGCTTCAGGATTTTGCGGCGACGCAGACCGCCCGTGTCCAAACAGTTCTACTACAACCGGCCGGCAGAATTCCGTAACTGCCTTCAGATTAGCAATCCATTGAGCCCGGCTGGACATAAGACCATGAACCATCAGCAGGTGGGGCCCTTGTGTCCCATGCACTTCGTAGTAAAGATATGGTCCACCTTTAATGTTCTCTTTCATCTGAAATGTTTATTCACCCTTCCATTCACTCTTCTTGGAGGCAATGATTGAGCTTTTTTTGAATAACTGCATCAATTGGCTCATTCAATTCTTAGTTCTCAAGAACCGGAAAGCATAGTCCAAATAATCCCAAATGCGATCACAGATGTCAACTATAGCAAGGTCTAACCAGGACCATGTCTGTAAAGCTTCATTAACAATTTTCCATAACATTCAGGATGGAGCCGCACACTCTATTGACAAGTGGGGAGAACAATGATAAACTGCTTGCACTTGATTTCAAGGTGAGGTCTAGGACGGCTGGCTAATTGTAGTAGACTCGTTTATTGGTTTTCCTGAAGAGCTGCCAGCCAACTTATTGGAGTATGCATTGGACGAATAGGCAGAGCGATGAAATCTTCAGCCAGATAAGAAAACCAAATTCAATGAGAGGAAGGTAAGCTAGATGGGAGTCAGGACATACCCAGAGTACAGCACACGATATCCACTGTTGTTAACTAAATGCATGAGAAGACCGCTGGACTACTACCCAGACGACGTCGCGGTTGTTTACCGTAATGATGCTGGAGAGTATAACCGTTTCACCTGGCGCCAGTGGTATAGACGCACTTCTCAACTTGCTCATGCCCTTGACGAGCTAGGTATAAAGCCAGGAAAGCCAGGTGAGCCTGGTGACCGTGTGGCTACCATGGCCCTTAACCATCACCGCCATCTGGAGTTGTGCTATGCGCCCACGTGCATCGGGGCTATTTCACATCCCATCGACATAGGGCTATCGCCGGACGATATCGCATACATAATAAACCACGCCGAGGATAAGGTTATATTTTTGGACGATATCATTATGCCCTCACTTGATCTCATATATGATCGCATAAAGTCCACGGTTAAGGCGTTTATCTACATGTCAGATCGTCCTGGTAAGCCTCAGACGAGAATAGAGCCTCTTTACGAGTACGAGCAACTGATAAAGGGGCAACCTGAAGAATATGATTGGCCATATCTGAACGAACACACTCATGCTGCGCTCTATTACACTAAGGACACGACCGAAGCCCCCAAAGGGGTCATGTTCACCCATAGACAGCTCTATCTTCAGACTATTCATCCTGTAACCAGCGTGCAGTTGAATCCTATACCGTGGGATTTGCCTGAGGAGATTCCAGCCATTCGCGTACCACTGGTTAATTTGCCTCTTTCCCATATCCATGCCTGGGGGACACCGTGGTACCATGTTCTCGCCGCAAGCAGAATTGTGTTTCCGGGGAGGTTTACTCCTCAAAACTTTTGTGAGTTAGTTGAGACAGAAAGAGTTACCTCCACAGTGCTTGTGCCCACCATGTTGGCTGCGCTTAGTGAATATGAGGATACCAAGAAACATGACTTGAGCAGTGTTTTAGCCATCGGCGTGGTGGGAAGTGCCTTACCATCAGGGCTAAAAACTAAGGTGAAAAAAGTATTCCCAAATGCGAAGATCTCTTCGGGCTATGGGATGACAGAGACTGCTGGTCTGTCTATTCAAGCAGTCGCCAAGCGGCATATGTCTGATTGGCCTAGAGAGAAGATCGACGAGGTCCTGGTTAAAACAGGACTGCCCCCGCTAGGAATTGAGGCACAAGTTATCGGTGAGGATGGTAAACCTGTGCCCAATGACAATACGAGCCGAGGGGAGATAGTACTGAGAGGGCCATGGATTATGGAGCAGTATTTCAAGGATCCAGAGAAGACAGCCAGTGCCTGGCGGGGCGGCTGGTTCCATACTGGTGACATAGCAAAAGTAGACGAAGATGGCTATATCATCATCTGTGCTGCTTGAAAACCTAGTGGCGAGTTCAAAGCATGTCTTAGAGGCAACGTTTGTGGGGGTGCCAGAGGGGAAGATGGGTGAGCGGCCAATAGCTATTATTAAGCTTGTTCACGGCGCTAAAGTGACAGAAGAGGACATCTACAAGTTTCTTCTGTGCAGGCATTAACGCGATGCATCCTTATTCCCGATACCGACCGACGAGTGGCGCAGTATCTCATAGAGCCATGCCAGGCTAGCCACCACTTTTGAGATGACCCTAAGTGCTGGTATCAATGCAGATAGGACTCTGTGAGGCTGGAGGTGACGCTCGCCCCCCACCTAAACTCAATGGCTGTGTAGAGAGAGCTTGGTGGGAGCAAAAACAAAGAAAGGAGGTCACGTCTCACTAATATACTGTGCCAGTACAATCACATCCGATATAATATTCCATGCCGCAGCATTTCCTTTTGCAGATAGTCTTTCTTTAGGTTTTACCACAAAAGTAGTTGATGCCGCAGCGCTTTGATATGATCAATTAATCAATGACAGGTAAAATTGTGCCGGGATTTATATAGTTGACTATAATACCGAGATGGGCAGGATTCAGATGCTTTTGGCGATGATACGTGCCAACGCCAAATCTTCGGTTGTGGTCACCTTTATATTCTTATAATCGCCCATATAAAGCTGCACCTTGTGTCCCAAGCGTTCCACAGCAGTAGCATCATCGGTAACCTCTGTGGCGAGGTTCTCATAAGCCTTGGTTATCATATCAAAGCTGAATATCTGCGGGGTTTGCGCCGCCCATAACCTGTCGCGCCGAAGTGTTTCCCCGATCAACTCCCCATCAGCAGCAAGCTTGATAGTATCTTTAACTGGCACTGCCGCTACAGCAGCTCCAATCTCCTCGACTATCTTCAGACCATGCTCAATCAAATCTAGAGTCAAGAAAGGCCGAGCTCCATCATGAATCATGACCCAATTACAATCCCTCATCTGCTTTAGCCCTTCCCTCACCGAATCCTGTCGCCGTGCGCCACCCGGGCATAAAGTAACTTTAGACCAGCTCCTTTCCTCTTTTAGTTTCTGCCCTCGAGCTAAATCCTTATCTTGCAATACCAAGACTATCTGTTGAACCAAGCTGTATCCCTGACACGTATCCACGGACCAGGCCAGCAAAGGTTTCCCCCTTAGAGGAGCAAAGAGCTTGTTTATACCCGCCATCCGCTGGCTAGTCCCGCCAGCGACTATAACCACGCCTAATTTAGTACCTTTATTCATTACCTTGCTTCTCAACAAGGAAAAGCTCTAAACTTGATCCGAAATTAGAAAGTCAAAGATAAAAATCAAAGTGCAAAACCTTCCTTTTCTTATTCTTGCCCTGTATTTTTGCCATTTGCACTTTGCATTTTACTTTCCTTTGTAAGTCCCAGCCTCAGAGCTTCAGCCACCGAGCCAACCTCGATTAGGTGAATGTCCGCAGAGTGAAGGGATTGCTTCACTTCGCCCGCAATGACAGGGG
>Ga0307437_1002906_pt1 | contig 10206 bp, 12 predicted proteins | sample SalMarWE160390MG_FD_202146 | JGI IMG/M metagenome (GOLD analysis project Ga0307437, IMG submission 202146) | Salt marsh sediment microbial communities from the Plum Island Ecosystem LTER, Massachusetts, United States - WE1603-90 | ecosystem: Environmental > Aquatic > Marine > Intertidal zone >...
CCTGACGTATCATGATAATGTCCTTTCCTGCCACCATGCCCTCCTCTGAAAAAGGGCATCCTAGCATGCCTAAAAGAGGACATTTCTAAATTGGTTAAACAGGACATTATCATTTTGGGATTACACCCTGCATACCCTCCTTCTCCCTCCTGTTGGCCCTTATCCGCGGAGGTCTTGGGAGCAACGGGAAGCTCGTTGACACCAGGAGGGGAGGGTGCTATAGAACTCATGAGGCGTGCGATGGAGTTTCCCGACACCCTGATAGCGTCCTGTGAGCCCACAAAAAAGGTTGTGGTCCTTACCGGCGCAGGGATCTCGGCCGAGAGCGGTGTGCCTACCTTTCGGGGAGAGGATGGACTGTGGCGGCGATACCGGGCCGAGGAGCTGGCCACCCCCTCCGCCTTTCAGGCGAACCCAAAACTGGTCTGGGAGTGGTACGATTGGCGCCGAGGTATAATCGCTGAGGCCCAACCCAACCCAGGTCACCGGGCCATCGCTGAAATGGAGGGGATCTTCCCTCACTTCTGCCTCGTCACCCAAAACGTGGATGGTCTGCACCGCCGGGCGGGCACTACCAAGGTCATCGAGATCCACGGCAACCTGTGGGACCTGCGGTGTGTGGCTGACGGGCGGGTGCGGGAGGACAACCGCTGCCCCTTGCCGGAGATCCCCCCCCTGTGCGAGTGCGGGGCCTTGCTGCGCCCTCATGTGGTTTGGTTCGGGGAGTCCCTGAACCAAGGAGACCTGGCCCAGGCCTGCCGTTTGATAGAAGCGTGCGACCTCCTCTTTGTGGTGGGGACATCGGCCGTGGTCGAACCGGTGGCTTCTTTCCCCCTCATGGCCAAACAAGGGGGGAGCTTCGTGGCAGAGGTGAATATGGACCCCACTCCCATTTCACCGCTCGTGGATGCATCCTTGCAGGGGAAGGCCGGCGAGATACTCCCCGTTTTCTTGGAGAAAATAAAGGAACACTGGCGTAGAGGAGATGGGGCATGAGGGGTATGATGCTGGGCAGCCAGAAGACGTACGGTGCTGCTCATCCTGCCTGAAAGGCATCTTTGATCAGTTCTATATCCGGCCCGGACGGAGTGAGTTTGACAGCCACGACATCGAAGCGTGCGGGTATGGTCTCCTGCAGGCGATGCTCTGCCATATAGGCCTTGGCCACCTGTATGAGTTTTTCCTGCTTGAAACGGTCTACCGCATCCTGGGGAAGACCGAAACCAGATGAGCTCCGGGACTTGATCTCAACGAAGATCAAGGTCTCTTTGTCGCGGGCGATGAGATCGATCTCCCCCCACTGACAGCGATAATTTCTCTCGATGACCTTATAGCCCTTTTTTTTGAGATACTGAACGGCGAGGTCTTCCCCCTTAAACCCCAGGGCCTTCCTGGTATCTTCCATCCCCAGCCTCTAGATATTCCTTGACCCCTTTGAAGGTCCTTCGGTGGATCTCACAATAGCCGTGCTTGCGGATGGCCTCTCGATGTTTCCTGGTAGGGTATCCCTTGTGGCAGGCGAAATTGTACAGGGGGTAGACGCGGTGATATTCCAGCATCAGCCGGTCCCGGGTGACCTTGGCCACGATGGAGGCTGCAGAGATAGGGGGATACTGAGCATCGCCCCTCTTGATAGCTCGTTGGGGGATATCGAGGGGAAGGAGGTTGATGCCGTCGATGAGGAGGAAGTCGGGCAATGGATTCAGGCTCAGGACCGCCTCTTTCATGGCCCTGATGGTAGCCTGCAGGATGTTATGTTTCTCGATCTCCCGAGGCCCCACAATCCCCACCCCCCAGCTGAGGGCACGGGAGGTAATGATCTGATAGAGCTTCTCTCGTTGTCCAGGGGTGAGGAGCTTGGAATCACGGACGCCGGGGATCTCGTCGCCTGGCCGGGTAATAACCGCACCCGCTACCACCGGACCAGCCAGGGGGCCTCTGCCCGCCTCATCCACCCCCGCCATCCATCGGTAGCCCTGGGCGCTGATCAGCTCCTCTACAGGTACCTGGTCAAGGCTTGCTGGATCGCCCGTGCGCATTATTTATTGTCCTATTCTGGGAGCAAAATCCTTGCCTTTAGGCCGAGACTCTAGCTCGATCTTTGTTCCAAAAGGGTTCAATCCCGCTCCTTAATTTAGATTTTATTATAGGATGCGGGATCCCGCAAAGCGGGAGGGTCTAATCCTGCCCCGCAGTTTTCCTGCGGGGCAGTTTATTTTACTGTTGTCTTTTTTCCTTAATTCGAGCCGCTTTCCCCTTACGGCCGCGCAGGTAGTAGAGACGGCTGCGTCGGACCCTACCCCGGCTCACCACCTCGATCTTGTCGATATAGGGGGAGTGTAAGGGAAAAATCCTCTCCACGCCAATCCCATATGAGACCTTTCTCACGGTGAAGGTGCTTCTGGTGTTGCCCCGCCGTCTGCGAATGACTACCCCCTCAAATACCTGGATTCGCTCCTTGTCCCCTTCCTGGATCTTGAAATTGACTTTGACGGCATCTCCCGGCTTGAAATCAGGTAAATCCATGCGCAGGTACTCTTTTTCTAGGCTCTCTATAGCATTCATTCTCATTCTCCTCCCAAGAGTCGGTCTAGGATAATGGCGGCCGCCGTTCGGACGGACAGATGATTATACCCTTTTCCTTCTATTGGTTCCAGTACATAATCTGATTTTTCAACTATTTCTCGCGTCAGCCCCCACCCGGTGCCGAAGAGGATGAGATACGGGGCATCTCCCCCCTGGCGGAGGACTTCGGTCATCTCTTTATAGGACCGCGCCTGAGCGTAACGTCTGGCCGCTGTCGCTACCGTCTTCGCCCTGCGGCCCTTTGCTTGTTCAATCCCCTCTAAAGCCTCCTCCAGGGTGTCCGCCATCCGCACCAGGGAGAGGGCCTCCTTCCTGGTAGGGTTGTATGTGGCTCCTCTTCCCCTCACCCAGTGATCGGTCAGCCTCCTGGCCAATGCTTGCTGTGATTGTAAGGGGGTGACCACATAGAACCCATCCAGGCCGTAGGTCCGGGCCAGCCGGGCCAAGTCATGGATATCTATGGTGGTCAGGGCGCTAGCAGTCACCCGTTCCTGCCGGTCATAGACAGGATAATGCATGAGGGCGATATAGAGATGGTCACCAGAACCCCCCACTTCCTCAATCTGTCCCTGATGACCCTGTGAACTCGTCGAGGATCTTTTGATCCTCATCGGAAAGTCCTGCCTGGGAGAGCAGGTCAGGCCTCCGCTCCCACGTCCTTCGCAAGGACTCCCGTTTCCTCCAGCGCTCAATGGCCTGATGGTCTCCGGAGAGGAGGACCTCTGGAACCTTCCTCCCTTCGAATGCCCTCGGCCGGGTATACTGGGGATATTCGAGCAACCCCTGTGAGAAGGAGTCGTCCTCACTCGCCCCCTCATCCCCGAGGACCCCTGGAATCAATCGGGCGATTGCATCAATCACCACCAAGGCCGTCAGTTCTCCTCCGGTGAGGACGTAATCACCAATGGAGATCTCCTCGTCCGCAACGTCCCTCACTCGCTCATCCACCCCTTCATATCTCCCGCAGACCAGGATGAGATGTGCAAGCTGAGCGAGTCTCTTGACCACCTCGTGCCTCAAGGGAGTGCCCTGTGGGGTCATCAGGATGACCCGTGCCTCCGGGTTGCCCGCTTGTATCGCCTTGATCCCTCTGATGATGGGCTCCGGTTTCATGATCATTCCCTTGCCACCGCCGTAGGGATAATCATCGGTCACCCGGTGTCTTCCCTCGGCGTAGTCCCTGACGTTGACGAGGTTGACCTGGATCAATCCTGCGTCACGGGCCTTTCCGAGGATGCTTCCCTCCAACGGGGAGTGGAACATCTCAGGGAAAAGGGTCAGGATGTCAAAGATCATCTTCTTGAAAAAGCCCCTCCAGGGGGCGAATGACTATCGTGCGGGCTTCTCGGTCTATGGCGATGATCACATCTTTGATAGCAGGGATCAAAAACTCCTTCTCTCCCTCCCGCACCACATAGACATCGTTGCTCCCCGTGGGGAAGATCTCCGCTACCTTCCCCACATGCCCCCCGCTTTCAGTCACTACCCGCATCCCCAGGATATCGCGCCAATAATATTCGTCTTCTTCGAGGGGTGGGAGTTCTGTGGGATCGACGAGGACCTGCTTGCCCCTCAATTGTTCCGCCTCTTCTTTGGTCTGGATTCCCTCCAATTGGGCCAGGATGAACCGCTTGTGAGGACGGACAGCGATAGGCCGATATGGTTGGGGACTCCCCTCTGCCCCTTGGAGAAATATCACCTGATAGCGGGAGAAAAGATGGGGGTCTTCAGGATTGAAATATTCAATTCTGATTTCCCCTTTCATGCCATGAGGCCTGGAAACCCTTCCAATGACGATGCGGTTTTCTCCCACAGCCTTCGGGCGTTTGGCTACTCTAAGATCTCAAGGACGGCCCGTTTATTTTTCTTGGCGGAGGCGGCACTCAAGATGGTCCGGATAGACCTGGCTGTCCTACCCTGCTTGCCTATGACCTTGCCCAAATCCTCTTTGGCTACCGAGAGTTCAATGACGGATGTCTTTTCGCCTTCGATTTCGTTCACCCTCACGTCGTCCGGATTATCTACCAAAGCCTTGGCGATGTACTCAATGAGCTCTTTCATGTTCCGACCTCCTTCTGTGATTCAACCCCTGAGACCGTCCTCGTACACCGAGCCTGCTTTCTACGCGTCTGCGTTGATCCCTGCCCGCCTCAGCAATTGGGCTACCGTGGGAGTAGGCTGCGCTCCTTTCAGAATCCACTCCTTGACCTTCTCCATGTCGACGGAGATGCTCGGCGGTTCTTGTTTGGGATCGTACGTACCGACCTTCTCAATGAACCGCCCATCCCGCGGAGCCCGGGTATCAGTCACGACAATACGATAAAATGGCTTTTTCTTAGCCCCAAATCGCGCCAATCTGATTTTTACCGCCATCTGTTTGGTCTCACCTCCTTTTTTAATCAGTCTGTAATGATAATGAAAGAAACAGTTAGAGAGGAAACATGCCGGGAGAAACCCCCTTGCCTCCCTTTTTATTCAACTGTTTAATCATCTTTTTCGTCATCGAAAACTGCTTCAGGAGCTTGTTGACATCCTGCACGGTGGTGCCGCTCCCTTTGGCGATGCGAAGCCTCCTGCTTCCGTTGATGACGCGGGGATTTTTTCTCTCCATCGTTGTCATGGAGTTAACGATGGCCTCCAGGCGCACGAATTGCCCCTCGTCCGGGCGAAAGGCCTTCATCCCCTTCAGTTTGCCCAACCCCGGTATCATCCCCACGATATCCTCCAGGGGACCCAGCTTCTTGATCTGACGCAATTGATCACGGAAGTCCTCCAGGGTGAACTCTGCCTTTCTCAGCTTTTTTTCGAGGGCCTCGGCTTGGCGTTCGTCAAAGGCCTCCTGCGCCTTTTCTATCAGGGAGAGGACATCCCCCATCCCCAATATTCTGGAGGCCATCCTGTCCGGGTGAAAGACCTCCCAGGCGTCGAGTTTTTCCCCGATGCCGACGAACTTGATCGGCCTTTGGGTAACCGCCTTGATGGACAAGGCAGCTCCGCCCCGGGCATCGCCGTCCAGTTTAGTCAGAACGACCCCGGTGATATCCAGGGCATCGTTGAACCCCTTGGCCACGTTGACCGCATCCTGCCCGGTCATGGCATCGGCCACGAGGATGATCTCCTGCGGCTTCAACAACTTCTTTATTTCTCTCAACTCCTTCATCAGCTCTTCATCGATGTGCAGACGACCGGCAGTATCAAAGATGAGGGTGTCACATGCCGGTTCTCGGACCTGTTCCCGGACTTTGGCCGCGATCTGCAGAGGATCGTCACCGGTCGCAGGGGTATAACAGTCGATTCCCAAGGTCTCCCCCAATTTTCTCAATTGTTCGATAGCCGCTGGTCGATAGGGATCGGCAGGGACGAGATACGGTTTTCGTTTTTGTGCCCGCAGGTAGTCGGCCAGCTTGCCCGCCGTCGTGGTCTTGCCTGAACCCTGAAGCCCTACCAACATGATGGAAATAGGGGCAGGGCCTGATAGTCTCAGACTGTTGTCTTCCCCGCCACCCATTAAGGTGATAAGCTCCTGATGGACGATCTTAATCACCTGTTGGGCAGGGGTCAGGCTCTGGGCGACTTCTTTCCCTGCGGCCTTTTCTTGGACCCGCGCGATAAAATCCTTCACTACCGTATAATTGACATCCGCCTCTAAGAGGGCAAGGCGTACCTCCCGCAAGGCATCCTTGATATCCTTTTCCGTCAGTTTGCCCCGCCCCTTGAGTTTTTTGAAGACCTGATCTAACCGTTCTGTGAGATTTTCAAACATCTTCCGTCCGTGGCCTTATTTTTAGCTGATTTATTACCTTAGATTACCATCCCTTTGTTGTCAAGCTCCCTTTTCGTTCTTACCTGGCAACAGTCGCTTGTACCAGGGTTTCTCTCTTTTGTCCGCGTCCTCTTTGCCCTCGAGGGCAGGAGAGTCTTTTTCCGTTTTTACAAATTCAAAGTGAGATTCCTCCGCCGGCATGTCTTCCTGCCCCACAATGACGACCTGAAGTCCATATTTTCTTTCGATGGCGTTGAGATCGTCCCTCTTGTAGTTCAGGAGGTATTCGGCTACTGCCATGGGGAGGGTCCCTTTGATCATCTTGAAATCATCCTGGGTCACTTTCTCCTGGATCGTTCTCAGAACGGTGAGGGCCATGGAGTAAGGGGACCTGGATCTCCCTCGCCCCTGACACGACTGACAGACGGTGTAGACACCATGGGCGAGGGAAGGCTTGAGGCGTTGGCGGGATAGCTCTATGATCCCAAATCGGGACATACGCGACAGGTCCACCTTGGCCCTGTCCTTTTTGAATGCGTTACGCAGTGTTTTCTCCACCTCGCGTTTGTGCGGGGTGGACCGCATGTCGATAAAGTCGATGACGATCAACCCTCCAATATCCCGCAGCCGCATCTGCCGGGCGACCTCCTCGGCGGCCTCGAGGTTCGTAATGGATGCGGCTTCTTCGATATCCTTGGCCTGGGCCACCCGCCCGGAGTTTACATCGATAGCCACCAAGGCCTCGGTGATATCGATGCAGATCTTTCCCCCGGAGCTTAACGGGACCTCTCGGCCATAGATCTGGTCTATCTGCTGTTCTATCTGGAAGCGAGAGAAGAGGGGTTTTTCGTCCTGATAGAACTTGACCCTGCGCCGATACTTGGGCATGACCTCCTGAAAGAACGCTTTTGCTCTTTTATACGCTTCCTCTTTATCTATGATTACCTCTTTTACCTCTGTGGCGAAATACTCCCGAATCGATTTTACTACCACATCACTCTCTTGATAGATTAACGAGGGGGCGGGGAGCTTTTCGCTGCGCGTCTTGATGGTCTCCCAGAGGCGCATGAGATACCGGAAGTCGGTCGACAACTCCTTTTTGTTCCGATCCATCCCGGCCGTGCGTACGATAAAACCCATCCCGTCAGGGAGGTCGAATTGACTGACGATCTCTTTCAGCTTTTTGCGTTGGGTCTCATTCTCGATCTTGCGCGACACCCCGCTGCTGTTGCTTGCGGGCATGAGGACCAGATACCTGCCGGGCAGCGACAGGTACGTGCTCAGGGCCGCCCCCTTGTTCCCTATCCCTTCCCTGGTAACCTGGACCAAGACCTCTTGGTTTCTTCTCAGGATGTCTTGGATCTTTGCCCTCTTTTTGTGGGGAAAATCCTTGCGGGTCCAGAAGTCGCGATGGATCTCATCAACGGGGAGAAATCCATTCTTGCCGCCCCCATAGTCGACAAAAGCGGCCTGAAAACTGGGTTCAATCTGGATAATGGTCCCTTTGTAGATATTGCCTTTGATATTTTCTTTTGTGGAGGTCTCGATGCTGAAATCGGTCAACACCCCCTCTTCCACTACCGCCACCCGGACTTCTTCAGGATAGGAGGCATTGATCAGGATCTTTTTAGCCATGAGGTGAGCGAGCCTTTAAAAATATTTGGATGTCCTTTAGAGGAAATTATAAAGATACCTACAGAAAATGTCAATTATATCCTCTCTTATGATACGCCCTCATTTATTACGGTGTAGGGGTAAGGGGATAGGGTGAGGAGGCAGGACAAGCCCTTTACTGTTCTCCGTATTCGCCGCCTCACGGAGGGCAATCCCGCCAAAGGCGGGGCTCAAGCCAATGTAGTATATGTGACGGAGACGGAAACTTGATTTTGTTCCGGTTAATTGAGGCGCAAGGCATCAGAATTTAGAATGAAAAGAATTGTCGATATCATCTGGAATGTAACAGATTAACGTTAGGCTGTTATACCTATTGATGTTAAGAAATCTTGTGGAATGTCGGCATTCTTTCGCCCCGCTATTGCAAAATAGTACAACGGTTGACCTTCCATTGAAAGCCTGTGACGGTATCGCTCGAGGTAATATATATCAAGATAATCCGAGAAGATCAGTTCTCGCATAGTGACAGAAAATCCTGTTGTATCACTTTTATCAAGAAATGTTTCCTTAATATTGAAAGCTATCCAACCCTTGCCTTGAAGAATGTTGAACGCCTCTATAAATGCTTTCGCAGGAATATCTCCGAATCCGAGCGCCGCAACAGTAGTCAAGCAATCAAATGACCAGCCTTGCAAGTCTTCTATTTGTTCCTCAGTTAAATTACAAAAATCAACTACTTCGTAAGCATCATATACGGTAGGTCTATCACGATGACATGCCTCACATGCCTCATGAATTATATCTGCACCGACAAGACGTGCACATCCGTACTTTCTTAATTCCTCGCCCATCATTCCATTGCCCGCTCCTAAATCCAGTACGCGAAGTTCCGTAAAGTTTTCTTGAGCCTGAGACAGAGCATATCTCAGTGCTTCTACTACCTTGTTCGGAGAAGTACATTTAAGGCGTTCATAGAACAAATGTTCATACAAACCCATTATTTTATATATTTCAGCATATTCATGAAAGAGAATTTTTCTTTTTTTATCATCCGGTTCCAGCAGATAAAAATATTCTTCATCCTGACCAAGATTTTGTGTGTCTATCTTTGGAAATCTAATTTTGAACTTTCCGGTCATTATTAATCCTCCTTATTGATAAGCCTAACAGTAGTAATAAATGGGAAATTTTGCTTGATATTTATAGCATGTCAGATTTTCTACTTATTGAAATATTATATAGGGAAAGGGGGAAAAATGTAGCTGAACTTCTATTTACGAACTTTATACCATAATACTATGAAACGCAAGAAAAATTTTAAAACAAATCCTCAGCTGCCAACTGAAACGCGCAATTTTTGGTTGTTCTATATTGACAGAATATTTGAAACAGAATTTATTACCGCCTCCAGGGTTTGAAAGGCGTTTGAGTGTAGCAGTAGATTTGACTGTGTTGCAGTTTGGCTTTTTACCAAAATCAAGAATAAAGATACGACCCCTTTTGTCCTCCGCTTAGTCGCAGATGGGTGGGGTACGGTCGAACCAGGGCTTTGCTTGTTCGAGCTGACCAGCCAGACGGAACAACGTAGCTTCGTCGCTGTAACGGCCAACAAAATGTATGCCAATAGGCAGCCCTTCATCGTTCCAGTACAGCGGGACCGACATGGCCGGCTGGCCAGTAGCGTTGAATAGGGGGGTGTAAGGTATGAACCCAAAGATCTTGTCGACACTGGCGTCTACCCCTCCGAGCCGCTGGAGCAGGCCGCCGGCATTGAGACTGCCCAGCAGTTTCATAGCAAAGGCCTCGGCTCCTTGTGGTTGCAGCGCGCCGATCACCAAGGGCGGGGTAGCCAGGGTTGGGGTCATCAACACGTCATAGTCTTCGAAGAACTGGCCGATTTGCCGGGCGCTGCGCTGGAGCAGGCGGATGGCCCTGGAAAACTCTGCGGCCGTGATTTGCTTGCCGAGCAAACCGGTGGCCCAGGTCTCAGGCTCAAAATCTTTGGACGTTGCCTTGCGGCCCAAGAGTGCTTCGGCCTCTTCTATGTCGGCCCTGGTTTCGCCGCATACCATCGTCAGGAAGGCTCTGGCAAATGCTTCTCCGTCGATCTGCGGAACCGCTTCCACCATCTCGTGGCCGAGATCTTGACACAGCTTCACCGTCGCTTGCAGACCCTTGACACAGTCTTTGTGGACAACACCGGGCAGGAACGGCTTTGACGTGAAGGCGATGCGCAGTTTTCC
>Ga0307437_1002909_pt1 | contig 10201 bp, 12 predicted proteins | sample SalMarWE160390MG_FD_202146 | JGI IMG/M metagenome (GOLD analysis project Ga0307437, IMG submission 202146) | Salt marsh sediment microbial communities from the Plum Island Ecosystem LTER, Massachusetts, United States - WE1603-90 | ecosystem: Environmental > Aquatic > Marine > Intertidal zone >...
ACCAAAAAAATAACAATGATAATCATTCACAAAAGTATAATTTCCCTTGAGATCTACTTCAAGATACCCTTCTTGTATATTATCAAGAATATTTCGATATTTTTCTTCGGATTCTTTTAATTTTCGTTCTACCTTAATTTGTTCCATGCTTTTAAAGTACTCCCACTCGCCCTCCCGTCTAAGAAGAGCAAATTGATGATTATTTATAACATCTAATAATTCAAATGGTCCACATTTCTCGAGTGCATAAGTGCAAATGGCAATCATCTTATGGAATGGTATCACACTATTTATTTCTGCTTCATAATCAGTAAAGCTTTTCCAATCTTTTTTCTCAAGCCAAGCAGTATTCCCAGTCACTCTTAATCCATCATATCCTTCATTTAAGGCGTACTTTAATTTCTCAATCCATTCATCAAGAACTCTTTGCAGATCAAACTCGTTATTTTTAAGATAAAAGTCAAAATATGGAATTATCTCTATTTGTTTTCTTTTTAGATATTGCTCAAAATTTGGTATAGCTTTACTTATACCTATTTCAACATCTTTTTGATTTAGTGGTTCTGAAGTTACCCAAATACAGTATTCATTATTCTCTAATCCTGCTTTAAAATAAGGTATTAAAATTTCAAATAAATCTTCTTTTTTTTCGTAAAAAAGACAGAGATGAGTACCCCATGGAATGACATCTAATATTTCAATTCCTGATTTCCTATTTTTCAAATCCATAATTATACTTTCATTAGCATGATACGTATCTATCAAACTAATGCCATCTTTACTATACTCATATGAGGTCTGATATTTTTCTTTGGTTTCGTTTAATTTCTTAGTCATTTCCTCCACTTCTTGTTCTAATAATTTATTCAATTTTTTTAAAGTGTCTTTAGATTTTTTTAATTCCCTAGGTCTTTTCTCTACTTTCCATTCTAATTCTTTTTTTAATTTTTTAAGGTTTTCTTCTGATTCTTTTAATTTTTATTCCATCTTCTTACGTTCGGTAATATCATGAGCAACATTTAAAATAGCATATATTTTCCCATTTTTTTTAAATGGAATTCCATATGTTTCGACATATATGAAATTACAACTTTTTGTTTTAAGTTTGGATTCAAAATTTGAAGATTTTTTCCCTGTTTCTTTAATTTCTTTGATAGCATTATATGTGTGATGATCTGATCTTTATCTATTAAATCTTTAAGAGATAATTTTTGAAAATCTTCTAAATTATATCCAAGAGATGTTAATGCAATATCATTTGCATCAATATTATATCCTTCTGATTCATATACATAAATTAAATCTAAAGAAAAGTCAAATAAAGATTTATACTCTTCTCTAATTTTCTTTTGAGAATTAGATAGAATTTCCTCTAGAATGTGATATCCATCTCCCTATTGAATCTAAAATTAATCCGACAAAATTTTTTGTACTAACATATATAAATCAAAAATTCATTTTTAAATATTTTGTAAAAAATAGCTTTCAATTTAGTTATAAATTCTAATTTTGAGTAAAAAAAAATCCACTTGGATCAAAAAATCTTAGCATATTAATTCTCTCTTCCGAAAATATGTATAATTCTTTAATATTTTCCCCTAACTTTAAATTCCAATCCGTATTTTGCCTTATTTCCTATATTATATCAATTTAGATAATTTACTAGTTATATTAATTTTTCGAAAACTTAACACTAAAACAAGTGTAATTCTTCAATAAAAAATTTAGAGATGAATCCTCTCTTTTTTGGTTGTATCTGCCAGTAAAATTTTAGTCATCTGTTCTATTGCAATTTCAACATTTTTACCTGATTTTGAGCTTAACTCAATAAATGAAAATAAACCAAATTGCTTCGCAACACTTAGACCTTCTTCTTTACTAACAGTTCTGTATTTATTTTAATCTAACTTTGATCCAATTAACACTATAGGGATATGCCCCTCTTGCTGTCTTACAATATCTAGCCATTCTTGAAGGTGTGAAAATGAGATTGAACTTGTAATATCATACATTAAAAAAGCACCATTAGCTCCTTCAATGTAACCTGGTAATAAAAATCGAAACCTTTTTTCTCCAGCAAAATCCCAAATTTGTAATTTTATTGAATCTCCTTTATATTGCACAAGTTTAGAATAGAGTGTAGTTCCAATTGAACTTTTAAGGGTTTGTAAAAAATCTCCTGTTATAAATCTATATGTTAGAGTAGTTTTTCCAACTGAGGCATCTCCTAAAATTACAACCTTAAAAATATATTTATATTCCGTCATAAACCTACTCTCAAACCCTTTTTAAAAATCTAGCAATTAATAATGCTATTAATAATAGATTTTCAGAAATTCAATATTTTGGTATTTAGTAAAAAAATATAAGTAAAATTAAATTAATAATTTTTCACTTAATTAAGCGTTTATTTATAATAAAAAAGTAAGAATAATTGACCCAAGCGCCTAGTTTTATAATTATGAGATGATATCATTAAAATTCTCTAATTTAATATTACTCATGCTTAAAATGAGTTAATGGAATCCTTTTCAAGCCAGTAATTAGATCATAACCCTTATCTTGTGATATTATTTGATTATCTAAATTTAGTGCAATTCCCGCATGTAAAGAATCAAAAAATGAAATCTGATATGTTTCTCTGAGATATGCTGCTGTTAATGAATTTATTGCATCTAATGGTGCCCATTCAATATTTTTTATTCTTTGGATTTCTATTAAATCATTTTTAAATTCATTTTCAATATTCTTTGATTTATATATCAAAGCTAATTCAACAAGAGAAGCAGAAGAAAATATTGCTTCTAATTTATTTGAAATTATTTTTTTTATAATTTCTTCTGAAAATTTATGATATTTATCATTGCTATTAAGTAAAGCATAAATTGTATCCGTTTCAATCAATGGCATTTTAAAACCTTTTATTAACTTCTTCTAATGCAATTTTTTCTGCAAGTTTTTTTGCTTCTTTTGAAGTTTCTTTCCATTTATATTTTCCACTTAATTTTTTAAAGGGGTTTCCGTTTACGGGAATAATGCCAATATGATCTCCGGCGTTAAATGCTATTATTTCTTGTCCTGGTTTTATACCAAATTTTTCTCTTAATTTCTTCTTTATTATAATCTCTCCGTGCGTTCCGACTTTTATATATTGCATTTATAATTCTCCTTAAAAGATTTTTCCTATTAAATAAATATTTTTCATATATTTATATTTTTTTTCGGAAATTTTTTTTTCCCTTAAAATATGAAAATCATTCAAATATTAAATATCATAAATATTTTGGTATTTAATAAAAAAATATAAGAAAATTACATTAATAATTTTTCACTCAACAAATATCAATTAAAAATCATTTTACTTTTTATATTTTATTCCAAAATTCACTAGGTGTTATCGATTTTTTAATTTTAGAAAATGGGCATACTGTAATGCAATTTCCGCAATCACCGCTATTTTCTACCCAAAATTCAAAACATTTTTCGACATTTACATAATATTTCTTGACACCTGGATTGTTTGAAGATGATTCTCCTTTAAAGCTCGGCTCTTTATCCTTAGTTATTGCACCATTTTCACAAGCATCAGCACATTTAAAACAATCCCTACAAGTTTCTTTAATTGTTTCAATAAATTTAGAATTTGGTTTATCAGATTTTAAAGGTAGATCTGTAAAAACTTTACAAATTCTAACCCTTGGACCATATTCAGGAGTGATTAATAAGCCTGATCTTCCTAAAGCGCCTAAACCTGCATCGATTGCTAGAGGAATGCTTAAAGCAGTATCATTACCACATTGAATCGCCCTATACCCAAGATTTCTAATAAATTCGCCAACACAAGCTATTGAAAATGCCATTTTTGAATACGCAATAGCAGATGATGCTGAGGATGGTTGTGCAGGTGCAGTTGCTAATCCATCTGAGTTCATTTCTATTGCTATTATAATAGCTTTATTAATTCCTTTCGGTAAAAAGATGGGTTTTTTGGAAAAAGCATCGTCATTCTCAGTAGATTTAATTCGATTTTTATCTATTTCTATTTTTGATAATGCTTTTACTTTTAAATCAGTGTTATAAATCCATTTTTTGTCAATATCTGTAATTCCTACTAGCGATGCTCCATAAAACTTTGCAACTTTTTTAATTTTTTGAGTAAATTCATTAAGATTTTCAATATTATGTTCGGATCTTGTCCAATTTGTGCCATATTCATCTATTGTATGAATTTTCTCTCCTTCCCATGCAAAAGCAAATGGAAAATTTTCATAAATTGTCCATCCAGCTTTCACAAAAGCGAAATCAAAACGTGTATATCCTTCTTTCTTAGATTTAATGTGTTTTTCAATGTTAGTAAAAAACATCTGTCTGTAAGTTGGTAAAGTTTTGTCCCAGAATGGTCTATAGATCATATGATTTTTTGCATCAAAACGTTGATAACTATCATCAATTTCATAATATTGACTTAATGTACTCTTATTACTCGTGATGTTTGCGTTCATTAATAATAATTACACTATAAAAAATAAAAAGTTTTGAAAAAGATCCAAAATTATCTAAAAAAGTAGTAAGAAAAAATGTTCTAACTATCGAATATCATAAATATATTAAAAATTTAAAATAATAAGGATTAATTTGGTAAAAACAGTAGATTGGTCAAAATATTTTTCAATGGATTTGAAGAAAATTGAAAAATTACAAACAATTTTCGGAGTAAAGAAAATTTACGCTATGGGATTAATGCCGGTTAGAGGTCCAAAAGGGTTTAGAAAATTAGATTACCAATTTGCTCAAAATGGTCTTAATGTAAATGAGGTAATGGATAAATTAGGAGAGTGTCATATTAATGTTTTTGGTTTAGTTATTAAAGACACTGATGGTGCATGTACTTGGGATACAAATATTGGATGGAATCCTACTGATCGAGACATTTTAGGAGAATTTTGTGATGCTGGAAAGGATAGAAATATTACATTAATGGTCTCATTCACATCAATGAATGATGCTTATCAAGGATATTTACATCCAGAAAGAGTAAGTATTCACGGTAAAAGCGGAAAAAAACATGGGATAGAATATAAAAAAGGAGAAATATCAACCCATAATGAAGGTGAAATGAGAGTTGATTTACCAGATGGTATTTCTTTTGAGGAATATCAGAAAAAAATCCCCTTCTTAACAAATAAAATAGATGAAAAGATTGGGGCTTCTAGAGGCACTCGCGGGCAAGGTTATATTCCCTTAACTAGTTTCATGTGTCCAAATAGCAAACATATTGATTATCTTCTAGAGCTAACGAAAGAGATAGTAAGAAATTATCCCATTAAAGCTTTTTTTGCAGATTATATCAGATATAATGGAGCATTTATTGATTTATGTGCTTGTGATCATTGTGTTAAATTATTTCATGAGAAATTTGGAGAGAAAGCAAAAATCATTAATAGTAAGGAATGGTTTGATTTTAAGACCAATGCTATTGCAGAATATGCTCAGAAATTGCAAGATACGATTAAATCTATTAATCAAGATTGTATCACAGGATGGTTTTGTCTTCCTGGACCAAAAAAAATATTATCAAGGAAAAGATTGGGCCAAGATTGGAAGAAATTATCTACGATTTTGGATGTTGTCTCACCTATGGAATATCCATATTTAATGGGAACTAGAGATGATGGATGGTTTTGGGGTAAAGTAGGTGATATTTTCTATTGGTATTTTATTAGAAATATTAAAAAGCGAGCTCACGAATTCGGTAATACTCCTGTATTATCTATTACTAATTCCGTAGAATGTAATACTGAAGAGATGTTAAAACAAATGAAAGGCTTCGATTTTGGTTTAGGTATCGCTCTCTTTAAATATTATGGAACAAGTGAAAGCCAATGGAAGGCAATAAAAAAGTATGCGGAGGAAGAATTAGGATTGAAAAAAGATAATGTAATTGAAAAATAATGGAAGCCTTCAGATAAACGAGGAAGGTAAAAATTCTTTTATTGTTTAAAATTCGTATCAATATGATTAAATTTTTATAAAATCAATTAAATGAAATAAATTAAAATACGTTTTTATAAGGTAAATATATTATGAGTTATGAAGAAGAAAAAGATGAAACCTTCATTGACAAATTAAATAAATCATTCGTTGATTTTGTTGGAAGTGTTTTTGGTGATTCTGGAAGAGATTTTGTAAAAGAAACACAAGAGAAAGTTGAAGATTTATCTAGTAAATCGATTAAGAAGTTTATGGAATTCACCGATTCAGTTTTAGATAACTTGAACTTGAAAGATAACGAACAAGTTATGAAAACAAAAGAAACTGTTGAGGATTTGTTGAAGCAAACAGGTTTGTTAAAGGAGGAAGAAGAAGAGGAATTTTAAGTTAATAAATTTGATTACAAAAATTTATTTTTCATAATATTTTTTGTTTCTTTAAAAGTGATTTAATCTCCTTTTCTGAGACATTAAACAATTCACTAATTACTTTTAAACTCATATCCATACTCATCCCCATTGCTGTGTAATCTTTGTAGAGCTGAATCCACGTAGTTCTATTTTCATGGTATTCTTTTGGATGTTTTTTTTGTAGATGTTTCCAATATGGTCTTTTTAACATTTTTCCACATATAGGGCACTCTCTGGTCTCTTCAGTGATATCTACTGGTTTTTCTTTTGTGCTTTTTTTTTTATTTTGTGGCATAAAACTTCACATGAATTTCTAAAATTGAAATATCTTAAATTTATATGAATTTATTATTTTTTAATAAGTTTTTATTTATCTTTACCTAAATTTTATTGAAATGTAAATTTTATGAGATTTATGCGCTATAAAAGATCTTTAAGATTATTAGATTGGCAATATTTCTCTAAATTTCTCAACATCCCGGTAATTTTTGTTCTTAAAATGAGTTCCGCTGCACTTTTCCCAATTAAATTGATAAAATCACTACTTAATTCAAGAATTTGAATGAATACTCCAATTTTTACAGTATTTGTTGAGATCTGTTTGATTCTGAAGCGTCCTTCTAATTTTTTAACATCTTTATTATTTCGAACATTAAATTCTATTAATCTTCCCTTTTCCGGTACTTCTCCCTTATCCAGTAAAACCATTTCACCGGTCATCTCTATTGGAATATTTAAAAGATTACCTACAGTTAATTTAACTTCATCAATTATCTCACTCCGAAATACATTGGGGGAAATGAACTCTACTTCAATTTTGGTAACGGGACTAATAATTTCCCAAAATTTTTCTTTGTAAATAGCTTCTACAAATGTATCTCCATTACAATTATTTATTTCTACTACTTTTGTAATTATATTTGCGGTCAAAGATTGTTCTAGCTCTTTTAATTATTTTTTATTAAAATCTTAAAAAGTTTTAGATATTTTATAGTTTATCTCCTTCTTTTTTTTACATACGTTGCAAACAAAGAATCAAAGTGCTTTTTAAATCTTTGACAATCTTCTTTCGAAATTAAAATAGGGTCTCCTATTTGAAGTGCACCCCAATAAATTCTTGCCAATTTTTCAACTAATTCTGCTAATATAACAACATGTCCCATAGATCTTGCACATACTAAAACTCCATGATTGCCTAATAATACACCATTTTTTATACCCATAACTTCAAGTGCTTTTTCTCCAATTTCTTCAGTATGTGCCTTACCAAATTCCGCTATATCAATAGATCCACCTAAAAATACAACTTGTTCTTCCATAATTACTGGGATTTTTTTTTGCACAACAGAAAGCATAGTTGCATATGGTGAATGAGTGTGTATTACGCAATTAGCTCTTGGACGCGCTTCATAAATAGCTACATGAAGCCGATATTCTGTAGAGGGCAATTTTCCTGAACTTAATGGCGCACCATCAAATTTCATATGAACTATTTCATCTTTCACTAAGGTTGTATATTTATTAAATGATGGTGTGATGAAGAGTTCATCCTTTTTCGGAATTCGAATACTTACATTACCTTCCCCTGCTTCCACTAAGCCTTTAGAAAAGATCTCTTTCGCCCCATTTACAACTTCTATTCTAAGTTGGTCTTCTTTATCATCTTCCATAATTTTTAATAAATATTTGAAAAATTATAAAAATTTCGCTATTTAATTATAATTTATGAAAAATCCAATGAAGAAATATATTGGAATAGATCTAGGTGCCAGTTCAGGAAGAGTAATAGTGGGAGTTCTTGAAGACAAACTATTAAAATTAGATGAAATATACCGTTTTTCCAATGGTGTTATTCAAGTGTTTGATTCATTATATTGGGATACTTTAAGACTCTTCGAAGAAATAAAAAATGGTTTGAAGATGTGTGTAGAAAAGTATGGACCCAATTTTGATGGAGTTGGAATCGATAGTTGGGGAGTTGATTTTGTTCTTTTGGATTGTAATAATGAGCTTGTAGGGCTCAATTATCATTATCGAGATAAGCGAACTGATGGAATGGTTGATGAAATGTTTAAGGTCGTTCGAAAAGAAGAGATTTTTAATCAAACTGGAATTCAATTCATGCCAATTAATAGCTCTACTCAATTATTTTCTATGGTAAAATCCAAATCCCCACAACTCACCATTATAAATAAAGTTTTAATGATTGCAGATTATTTTAACTTTTTACTATCAGGAAAAATTGGCTCGGAATATACATTAGCAACAACATCGCAGTTATATAATCCAATTAAGAATGAATGGGCGTTTGATTTAATAGAAAAGTTAGGGTTCAATCCTAAATGGTTTCCCGGTATTATAAACCATGGAACTATTCTTGGAAAAATTCATAACTCTATAACAAATAAAACTTGTTTAGATGAAAATACACCCGTTATTGCAACTCTCTGTCATGATACTGCTGCGGCAATTGCAGCAGTTCCACTTGAAGAAGAATTTAAGAATTGGGCTTATATTAGCTCCGGTACTTGGAGTTTAATGGGGTTAGAATTACCTCAACCTATAATAAATCAAAAAGCTCTTAAATATAATTTCACAAATGAAGGAGGGGTTTTTGGAAAAATATGCTTTCTTAATAATATTATGGGATTATGGTTAATTCAAGAATGTAAACGAATATGGGAAGAACAAAATAGAACAAAAATTTCTTATCGTGAAATTGAAAAATTAGCTAAAAGAGCAAAACCATATACTAGTTTTATTTTTCCAGATAATAATATGTTTTTAAATCCAAAGAATATAATTGAAACAATCCAAAATTATTGTAAAGGAACAGATCAAGATGTTCCTACGGAAATAGGTACTATTTCTAGAATAATTTTTGAGGGATTAGCTTTTAGATATCGTCAAATACTCGACCAATTACAAGAATTTTCATATAAAAAGATCGAAAAAATTTATATTATTGGTGGAGGTTCACAAAATAAACTTTTATGTCAATTTACATCCAATGCTACTAATCTTCCTGTAGATGCTGGACCAAGTGAAGCTACAACTATTGGAAATATTTTAATGCAGACTGTAGCGACAGATCAAATAGAATCACTTCAGCAATTACGCTATATTGTTAGGAATTCATTCGAAATAAAATCATTTAACCCAAAAAATGATTCAAAATGGGAAAAAGCGTATAAATTGTATTTAAAATATCAAGAAATGCAAAAAGATAAGCCGATTAATTAACCTCAAATGCATAAATATTAAAAAAGAAAATAATATATAATATTTGAATGGATAAGAAAAGAATAGTAAGATATAGAGAAAAATTAGAACAAATAGACGAATTCTTAAATTATCTTAAGGAATGGACTAGAGATATTAAAGAAAAAGATTTTTTAAACAAATTGAATATAAGAAATCAATTATCCATATATCATGCTTATCAAATTATAATAGAGGCAATTTCAGATTTAGCAGCAATGATCATAAAAGATTTAAATCTAATCCCAAAAGATGATTATACAAATATTGATATTTTAGTTAAGAAACAAGTTATTTCCAAAGAGTTATCACTTGTTATAAAGGAAGCACATGGTCTGCGAAATAAAATTGTACATAAATATAATCGTCTTGTTGATAAAATTGCATATAAAGGAATTTTGTCTCATTTAGATGGTATAGAAAAATATAAAGAAGTTATTAGGAAATGGTATCAAAAGAACTTATAGATCAAATAATTAATGATTTTTCATTTGCATTTACAAATAAAAAGATATTAGGGATATTATTATTCGGATCTT
>Ga0307437_1002911_pt1 | contig 10195 bp, 10 predicted proteins | sample SalMarWE160390MG_FD_202146 | JGI IMG/M metagenome (GOLD analysis project Ga0307437, IMG submission 202146) | Salt marsh sediment microbial communities from the Plum Island Ecosystem LTER, Massachusetts, United States - WE1603-90 | ecosystem: Environmental > Aquatic > Marine > Intertidal zone >...
CGTCAAGATCGGTCATGGCGATCTTGAAGCCCTGGCCCTCCTCTCCCAGCCGGTTGGCCACAGGCACCCGACAATCCTCAAACACTAACTCAGAGGTGTCCGCGGCGCGAATGCCCAACTTATTCTCCTCCTTGCCCACCGAGAACCCAGGCGTGCCCTTTTCGACCAGAAGCGCGGTGGTGCCCCGGTAGCCCTGACTCTTGTCCGTCACGCCAAAGAGAAGAACGACATCGGCGAAACCACCGCTGGTGATGAAGTTTTTGGTGCCGTTGACGATATACTCATCGCCATCCAACACCATGGTCGTTTTTTGGGCTGCCGCGTCGCTGCCGGCCTCAGGCTCGGTCAGGGCAAAGGCACCAATGAACTTGCCCTCGGCCAGCGGCACCAGAAATCTCTGCTTTTGATCCTCTGTCCCGAACTCCTCGATCCCGTGGCAGACCAGGGAGTTCTGCACGCCCATCACTATCGCTGTGGCTGCGCAGGCTTTAGAGAGCTCCTCGGTGGCTATGCAGTAGCTAATCGTGTCCATGCCGGCGCCGCCGTACTCCTCAGACACAGTCAGGCCCAGCAGCCCCAGCTCCCCCATCTTCTTGATGTTCTCGAAGGGCACCTCGGCCCTCTCGTCCATCTCTGCCGCGATGGGAGCCACCTCCTTCTCGGCGAACTGCCGGACCATCTTGCGGATCATTTTGTGCTCTTCGGCAAGTTCCAGATCCATCGCAAACCTCCTCGTTTGTAGATTTATGGTCGGCATATTATACTACAGCCTTGGATAAATGGGAAGAGCGGTGCCACCGGCAACCAAAACCCCCGCTCCTCGACTTGAGAAGCGGGGGTTTCATCGTCTGCCTCGCTTATTCACCTGACATAAGGATTCACGGTAGTGTCCCTGGTCAATTTAGATAAACTATGGTATCTATTAGCTATAGACCACCGTGAGGGAGGTGAATCATGAAGCTGATAGGATGGCTACCGATGGCTTCCCTCTGCGCCGGCCTCAGCGTTACCTGGCCTCTGCAGGGGGCTCGGAACCTTGTCCCCAATTCGTGACGGTCGCTTACCCGATGTTGTCAAGTTTAGCAAAAACTGGTATAATTTAGTAGATCCACTGTGAGAATACCTGCTGCGAGTAGTGAGAGAAGGGACGATGAACAATCGCCAGGTAGCCGATATACTCTACGACATCGCTGACCTGCTGGAGATAAAGGGCGAGATCATCTACAAGCCCGTGGCATACCGGCGGGCAGCAGATAACATCCTCAGCCTGGGACGAGACATCAATGACGTCTGGCAGGATGGCGAACTCAGAGAGATACCCGGCGTCGGTGAGGCTCTGGCTAAGAAGCTCGATGAGCTGTTGCGCACGGGGCGTCTGGGATATTACGAGAGACTGAGAGAGGAGATTCCGCCAGGGGTAGTGGACATGTTGGCCATTCCCAATGTAGGCCCCAAGAAGGCCAGGCTGCTCTACGAGAGGTTGGGGTTGACGAGCGTGGCCGACTTGGAACGAGCAGCCCAGGAGGGCAAGCTCAGGGATCTGCCGGGATTGGGCGCCAAGTCGGAGGCCAATATCCTGGCCGGCATCGAGGCCCTCCGCCGACGCAGCGATCGCATCCCCCTGGGCACTGATTAGAAAGCGTCATTGCGAGGAGCGGTTTTTGCGACGAAGCAATCCCCCGCATACATCGGAGGAGATTGCTTCGCACAAACCGCTCGCAATGACACAGGTGTAGGTTATTATCATCTCTGAATACGGCTCTTGAATAGGCAATTGGTATTAGCTCGGTCAGTCTTCCTACGATGTGCTGATGGAGGACAAGTAATAAACAGAGAAAGGAGCATCAAAATGTCTGACTTCGACACCCAAGACGATTATTACGAAGAGGAGGTTCCGCGGCGGACACAGGCGAAGGGTCGGCGCGGGTTGCCCCTGTGGCCTCTGGCGGTCATTCTGCTGTTGATATTGACCGTGTTAATCACTCTTTGGAACCCCTTCGCGCCGCCAACCCAACCGACTATGGAGATCATACCTACCGTCACTCCCGCTCTGCCGACGGTGGCCCCGTTCCCCACTGCCACTCCCACTCCCAAGCCTACGCCCACCCCAGGCGTCCCCACCGAGATCGCAGTCGGCGGCCACGTGAAGGTGGTCAGCGCCGAAGCCGATGCACTGAGCTATCGCTCAGGTCCTGGGTTGAACTACGCCCGCCTCACCCTCGTCAAAGACGGGACGATTCTCGAAGTACTGGAGGGTCCTGAGGAGGCCGATGGTTACACCTGGTGGCGGCTGGAGGACGAGGACGGATTCATCGGCTGGGCGGCAGACGAGTGGCTGGAGCCGACTCTGCCATGATGGTCTCCCAAATGACCTGGGCTGGGGACCATGGCCGCCGAATATAGAGTCTACAGGCCGAAACGCATCCTGAACAGGCACAAACGCGCTGATCACTGGTTCTGGACGCGCTATACGGCCCATCCCTACATAGGCTGTCAGCACGGCTGCGAGTATTGCTACTGGCGCGAGAGCAAGTATTGCCTCTACCCTGATCCCGACGATTTCTCCCGTCTGATCAAGGTGAAAATCAACGCGCCGGAGCTCTTGCGCCAAGAGCTCTCCAGGGTGCCGGGGGGCGTCGTCGGTTTGGGAGACTACCAGCCCGCCGAGTTCCGCTACCGCCTCTCGCGCCAACTGCTCCAGGTCTGTCTCGACCTCGGCTTCCCCGTCTTCGTGCTGGAGAAATCTCATAACGTGCTGCAGGATTTGGAGCTGATCACGGCCATCAACGACAAGGCCCGAGCCGTGGTCAGCTTCAGCATTATCGCCACCCCCGAATCCCCCGATTACAAGTACCTCAAAGGCTTCGAGCCTGCTGTGCCCATGCCGCCGCGCCGCTTCAAGGCCATGGAGCAGTTCGCCAAGGCGGGCATTGTCACTGGCACGTCCTTCATGCCCATCCTCCCCGGCATTTACGACGATGACGAGAACCTGGAAGCGGTGGTGCGCTGGACGCGGGATCACGGCGGCGCCTTCGTCTTGGCCGGTGGACTGACCCTCTCCGACAAGCAGAAGGTCTATTTCCTGAAACAATTGGCGCGCATCTATCCGGATAAGATGCCTGTCTACGAGCAGCTCTATCCCCCAGGCAGTTACGGCCCGCCTCGGAGCTACTGGAACCGGCTGGGGCAGAGGGTGGCAGAGTTGTGCCAGAAGTACGACCTCAGCGACCGCATGCCTCGCCCCATCATTCCCGGCGAAAAGAGGGCGGCGAACAAGCGCATCGCCGAGTACCTGGCCGACAAGACCTATCGCCTGGAACTGGCGGGGGAGCAGGGCTACAGGATTTGGGCCTATCGCAAAGCTGCCTGGGCTCTGGATGATTTAGAACAGGACGTGCGCGTGATCTACGAGCGGATGGGGGTGAAGGGGCTGGAGAGTATCCCGAATGTGGGAAAGAAGTTGGCCCGGGAAGTCGAGCAGCAGATCCACAGCGCGGTGTAGCCGCGGCTACGCTCTTTTGCTCGGCCTGGATCGCCAGATCCAGGCCAAAAGCGGGGATTTGGCAATCCCCTCAGAGCGATTTGGAATCCACACGAGGCGAGAGGTCGTTGGGCGGGAGGTGGGAGAGGTTGCCGTGGAGGGTAGAACTGTCGTAGGGGTGCGGCGGCGGGGCAAGATGGCAGAGACCTTCGGCGAACGAGAGTCAAGTGTAGAGATACAAGCTCAGGAAACCGGCCAGGGCATCGGCTCCCGAAGTGGCACCTGAGGACAGGATGCGCCTGGCTGCCCGCTGTATTCCTGTTGCTTCTCCCCCAGCTAGCTCTGTCAGCAACCTATGCCAATTTTCTCCGAACAGACCCTTTCTGGCACTGCGCAGGAAAGCGCTGCTGAGGAGAGTGGTCTTGCCCTCCGTCTCTTCGAGGATGATCTGGCAGACTTCGTTGGGCGCTAACTCGCATGGGCCTGGCCAGACCCGTAGCCCAGCCATAAATCCCACCAGGTAGTCATCGCCTGCCGGCGTCAGTCCCGGCCCCAGACCGGCCAGCAGCGCTGCGCTTTCACGGATGCCCAACCGGTCGCCATCTTGTAGCGCTTGCATCAGCCCTCTGATCCCCGCCCGCGCCGTTGTCAAGAAAGCCCGGTTGTGCAGCGAGCGAGTTCCATCCGCACGCGCCCCGGGCTCTTTCTCTTCACCTAAAACTAGACTCAGCAGATCACAGGTGCTCACGGCGGATTGCCGAAGGGATCCAGCGGGAGCAGATTGTGAAATGCCGTTTTGAGATAGCCAGTTGCACAGCTTGGCTAAGCTGTGCCCTAACTTTCTCCGCTGAGCTGTCAAACGTTCCCAGTTTATCTCGGGTCTCCACAACTGGGCCTCGTCCAACGAGACAAACAGTGAATCGCCCAAAATGAGCTGCCCATCGGAAAAGACCGCTGGCCACCCAGGCTTCGCGGTCTCAAGAACTCCGGCTTCCTCGATCACGATGTTCAGCGGGCCGTTGCCGATGGCTGAGCCGACCAGAGCGATTATCTCCCCCTCGGCGGTCACCAGGTTGCAGGCACGGTGATAGTTGGCAAGCACCCGGCCTGCCAGGTCTTCCCTCTTCGTCACGTCGAAAACCGGTCGGCTGATTGACAGCGCTTTCAACCGCTGGTTTTGCATCCTGCTGCTACCCTTCGCCAGACTCTCAGTTCGTCTCCCCCTCTGCCTCCTCCAGCTCTTCTGATTCCACCACCTCTTCGCACTTAACACACTTGGCCCTATCCTTGCCAGCAACAGTCAACAGGCCGCCGCAATTGGGGCAGGGCTGAGGCAGCGGTCGGTTCCAGGTAGCGAATTCGCATTCAGGATAGTTGGAGCAGCCATAGAAGGTCCGTCCCCTGCGCGTCCGCTTCTCCACCAGGTCGCCGCCGCACTCCGGGCAGGCCACGCCGACCTTGATCTGGTAGGACTTGGTGTTGCGGCACGCCGGGTAATTGCTGCAAGCGATGAACTTGCCGTAGCGGCCAAATTTGACCACCATGGGATGGCCACACTTCTCACACATCTCGCCAGTCTCTTGCGGGCCGAGATCCACCTTTTCCATAGTGAGACCAGCTTGTTTCACTGCTTTCTCGAAGGGGCCATAGAATTCCTGCAACACCGGCACCCACTCCCGTTCACCTGCGGCGATGAGGTCCAGGTCGGCCTCCATGCGGGCAGTGAAATCCACGTTTATGATGTCTGGGAAGTGCTTCACCAGGATATCGTTGACGATAAAGCCTATCTCGGTAGGAGCCAACCGTCGGTCCTCGCGCTCCACATAACCCCGCGTTTGGATGATGGAGATGATAGATGCGTAGGTGCTGGGCCGGCCAATACCGTACTCCTCCAGGGTCCTGACCAGGGTGGCCTCGCTGTAGCGCGGCGGCGGCTTGGTAAAGTGCTGCTCAGGCAGAAGCCGCAGGAGGTCCAGAATCTCGCCTTTGGAGAGCGGCGGCAGAATCTTGCCTTCGCCCTCATCAGGAGCCTCATCCTCGTCCCTGGCTTCCTCGTAGATGACAAGGAAACCCCGGAAGCGAATACTCGATCCCGTCGCTCGAAATAGATAGTCCGGCTTATGGCTGATAGCTGACAGTTGATCGCCGCTGATTGACGTTAGCTCGCTATCGGCCAACTGCAATTTGCTATCTGCTATTATGTCCACAGAAATGGTGTCAAAGATGGCCGAGGACATCTGGCTGGCCAGGAAGCGCTTCCAGATGAGATCGTAGAGGCGGTACTGGCCGCGCGTGAGGTATTTTTTTATCGCTTTGGGTTCGCGGCGCACCGATGTAGGACGGATGGCCTCGTGGGCCTCTTGCGCGCCCTTGGTTTTGGTTTTGTAGCGGCGCGGTTTGGCCGGCCTGTACCTGGCGCCATACCTTTCGGTGATGTAAGCGCGGGCTTCCTCCTGGGCGGCCTCAGCCACGTTGACGCTGTCGGTGCGCATGTAGGTGATGAGACCCACCAGTCCCTCATCGCCGACCTCCGCCCCCTGGTAAAGCTGCTGGGCAACTGCCATGGTGCGCTTGGCGGTGAAGCCCAACCGTCGGGAGGCCTCCTGTTGCATGGTGCTGGTGGTGTAAGGAGGCGAGGGGTTTCGCCGCCGCTGGCCCTTGCGCACCCTGGTTATGACGTAGGTCGCCTTCTCCAGATCATCTACAATCTTCTGGGTGTCCTCCTCGCTCTTGAGGTCCACCTCCTCGCCGTGGATGCGGTGCAGCTTGGCGGTGAAGCTGCGGCGCTCCTTCTCCCGTTTGGCCAGCTCCGCATCAATGGACCAGTATTCCACCGGCACAAAGGCCTCGATCTCCCGCTCCCGCTCGACGACGAGGCGCAGGGCCACCGATTGCACCCGTCCGGCCGTGGTGCGGTTGCGGACATTCTCCCAGAGAAGCGGGCTGATCTTGTAGCCCACCAGGCGGTCCAGGATGCGCCGGGCCTGTTGGGCGTTGACCAGTTGCATGTCTATATCGCTGGGGTGAGAGAAAGCTGCATCAATGGCATCACGAGTGATCTCGTGGAAGACCACCCGTCGGGCCTGCTCTTTGGTGATTCTAGCCGCCTTCATGAGGTGCCAGGCAATAGCCTCCCCCTCGCGATCGGGGTCTGTAGCCAGATAGACCTCGCCAGCCTTCTTGACTTCCCCTTGCAGTTCCTTGACCACCTCTTTCTTCTCGTTGGGCACGCGGTAAGAAGGCTCAAAGTCGTTCTCCACGTCCACGCTAAGGCGGGACCTGAGCAAATCCCGCACGTGGCCGATAGAGGCCCTGACCCGATAGGAATCGCCCAAAAACCTGCCCACGGTACGGGCCTTGGCCGGCGATTCCACGATGACCAGCTTGCCGTCTTTTTTGGGCGGATCGGGTCTGGGAATGCCGGCGTGGGCAGGAGTTTCGCCCATGCGGAACATCTTAGCTCCACACACGGGGCAAGTGCCTGTTGTGGCCGGCCGACCAGCCTTGGTGAAAACCGGCTGCGGGTTCTCCATCTCCTGTTTAGCTTTACATTTTACGCAATAAGCAACGATCGAGTTATCGGTCATGATTCTCCCCTATTCCCATGCTTACAGCGCCCCCACGCCAGCGAGATACTCCTCCATCCTGGCCACAAATCGGTCGGTGTCGGCGATGATGCGCTGTGCCGTTTCCTCATCTAATTCGATCCGGTCCGCATAATCGCTGGTTTCCCTGGCCTTACGAGCGCTGGTCAGGATACGCCCATATCCCGGCTCGATCAGACCTGGCTTGACGAGATACTAGCTGAAAGCCGACTGCACGCCGGAGTGTTTACTACGTTCGATATCCTGAGTCAACAACACCGCAGTAGCCAGGTGATAGATAGCATAGTAAGCCCGGTTGACCGCTCCTCGGAGCCGTCTCAAGGCTATCAATTCATGTGCAGTGGCGATGTAATCTTTCGCCTTCTCTAGCCGGACGCCGATGATGATCTTGGTGTTCTCATCCACAGGTCTATCCCTTCCCTCTCAATGCTGCGATATAGCGGTGCCCTGTATCGGCGATGCCATTCGTAGTTCTCTCTGCTCATGATCAGCGAGGAAATAACAACGTCGTATTTAAGCACCAAATCCATCTCAAGGGCAACGAGGTCATCCCGGATATGCCCGTTTTTGTCCTTGATCACGACCAGCACATCAACATCCGATTCCTCATCGAAATCACCGCGCACTTTTGAACCAAAGAGACTAACGAGCACCACCTCACTTCCGTGCTGCTCACGCAACTTGGTCAGGAACTCCTTTAACGCCGCCTGCTCATGATCGGCAAGATATTTCAATGCTTCTTTGTCCACTTCTCAACTCCTCATCAGCACACAAATCACAGATACTCTTCCCTACCGCTCTCTCTGAGCTTCTTCACCAAATCCCGCACCTCTTGCGCTCGCTCTCTGGGACAGACTAGCAGGGCATCCTCGGTATCCACAACGAGCATGTCCTCCAGGCCGATGGTGGTCACCAGACGGCGGGACCCGTGGATCAGACAGCCCCTGGTGTCCAGCCCAACGTGCTGACCGACGACGACGTTGCCCTCCTCGTCGGCAGGAAGGAGATTGGACAACGCCGTCCAATCCCCCACGTCGCTCCAGCCAATGTCCACGGGGATGACGGCCACGTCCTCGGCCCGCTCCATGATGCCGTAGTCAATGGTCTCTTTTTTCACCTGGGGCCAAACCAACTCCAGCACGGCTCGCTCCTCCACTGTGCCCAGGGCGGCGTCAATTTCCATCAACTGAGCGTATAATCGGGGCATGAGCTTCTCGAACTCCCGCAAGATAGCTGAGACCTTCCAGATGAACATGCCACTGTTCCAGTAGTACCGGCCGCTCTCCATGAAAGCCTGGGCTGTGGACAGGTCGGGCTTCTCGGTGAACTTCTCGACGCGGTACACGTCGAGTCCGCTGATCCGAGCCAACCTCTCACCTCGTTCAATGTAGCCGTAGCCCGTCGCTGGACGATTAGGCTCAATGCCCAGAGTTACCAGGCGACCCTCCTCTGCCACCTGTGCCGCCGCCCCCAGCGCGCCTCGCAGCTCATCCGCCTTCTCGATGTAGTGATCGGCGGTGAGGACGGCCATCACCGCCTCAGGGTCCAGCCGCTTGAGGTACAGAGCAGACAGGCCGATGCAGGGCGCGGTGCCGTGGCCCTCCAGCTCGCCGATGACGTTGGCCGCCGGCACCTGCGGAATCTGCTGGCGAACAACGTCGGTGTAGGCCTCGCTGGTGACCACAAAGATTTGATCGTCGGGGACGAGGGGCGCGACGCGCTGACAGGCTTCCTGCAGCATCGTCCTCTCGGAAAGTAGGCCCAACAACTGCTTCGGGCGAGCTTCTCGGCTAGCAGGCCAGAGGCGGGTGCCGCTCCCCCCGGCCATGATCAAAGCATACAAATTCTACCTCCACTTCCCTCTGACACTTTGGGCAACATTGCCCAGAAGCAAGTCTACGGCAGCACGAACTCGTGAAAAGCCCTCTGGCCACCCTCGATCTTGATGATGGCCACTTCTTTGATGGGATCGCCAAACTCGTCGAAGGCACCCTCTCCTGTGACCCCCTCGAACCTGAGATGCGCCATCGTGTCCTTGACCCGCTCTGGATCGGTCGTCCCCGCCTCGGCGATGGCCTGTAGCAGGATGTTGGCCGCATCGTAGGCTAAAGCAGCGTAGGCATTGGGCTCGCTGCCATATTTGTCTTTGTAGGCGGCAATGAAATCCTGCACCATGCCCCGTGGATCAGTTGGGGAGTAGCGGGACCAATAGTAGCTGTCTTCCAGGAGCCTCAGATCCAACTGCGGGGACACATCCCAGGTATCGGAGCCGAGCAGGGTAGCTCCTATGCCCTTCTGCTGGGCTTGTTCGGCAATGCGGTTGACCACAGGGTAGTAACCAGGCAGAAACAACACATCGCAGTAGGCTCCCGCCACCTTATCCAGATAATAATCCCAGGCATAATCGTGAGCGTGAGTGTAGGCGCTGTGATCATAAGCCTCGAAGATGGATACGACGCCTCCTCTCTCCTGAAAACCGTCTCGGAACCACTCGGCATAGTGGGTCTCGATGTCGTTTTCCTCGTTGTACAACACGCCAGCGGTGTGGGCCCCCAACTGCTCCACGGCGAAGGCTGCCATACCCTCAGCCATGAAGGCATCGAGAGGGACAGCGCGGAAGGAGTAGGGTTTATTATCACCCTCTTCATCAACGGTCACTGGATAGTCAGTTGATGAGGCGCTAATGTGCAGCACCCTTTTAGGGTTAGCTATCCTCGACATAGTTATAGCGTCATGAGCGATGCCACCAATTATAAAGCGTACCTTGTCCTCTTCGATGACCTTGGTAGTAACCTCAGCTGTGGCCTGCATGTCATTGAACACGCAGTCCCTCACCACCGTCTCAACGGGCACACCCAGGACGCCTCCCCTCTCGTTCCACTCCTCGATGGCCAGCAGAGCACCATCCCTGTTCGCCTCGCCAAAAGGCTTCACGTTCCCACTCAAAGGCCCCAGGATGGCTACCCTGATGGACTCAGGGGATGCTGGCTTGCAACTAGAGGTGACTTCCAAAAGTTTTTAGGGTATAATTGAGGCCACTACAAGTCAAGGAGGCCTCAACCTAATGGGACGTGCACCTTACAAATATAGAGTCAAACTCAGCGGTAAG
>Ga0307437_1002918_pt1 | contig 10177 bp, 9 predicted proteins | sample SalMarWE160390MG_FD_202146 | JGI IMG/M metagenome (GOLD analysis project Ga0307437, IMG submission 202146) | Salt marsh sediment microbial communities from the Plum Island Ecosystem LTER, Massachusetts, United States - WE1603-90 | ecosystem: Environmental > Aquatic > Marine > Intertidal zone >...
CAGCTTACGGTCGTGGTTCAAATATTCACGCGTTGAGGATTGAATATATTGCTGGATTTCAAGCGCCGCATCCAGCATGTGCCGTAGTCTTACCTCGTCCTCACGCTTGATATTGAATTTGGGCATTTTGCATTACCTCATCCCGAAAATATCGGCTTAAATCTTCAGGTGTCCGCAAGTCGACTTTCCTGCCAAGCATTTCTGCTAACTCCATTTCCATTTTGATAATCGAAAAAAGACCAGGTGTATGGTCTTGCTCAAACTCTACCAAAAGGTCAATGTCACTATCCGGCTGCAACTCGCCCCGAATAGCCGAACCAAAAATAGACAGTTTTCGGATATGGTTTCTTTTACAAAACTCTATCAAATTGTCTTTGGAAATTTTTTTCTCAAGTGAATAAGACATTCCTATCTTCCTATGCTACTCTGCGAAGTAGCAAATATTCTCTTTCTTCGCTACGAAGCACGAGTAGATAAATCGTATTCATTGTTTTCTTTCACATCTGCTCAACAACCTCGATGCCCAAAAGCTCACTTAAGCCGTGCTTGATTGTATTTGCAGTTAAATCGCAAAGCAAGAGCCTCGTAGGCCTCTTATCCGATCCAGCATCTAAGACCGGACAGTTCGTATAAAATACGCTAAATTTCTGCGCCACTTCATAAAGATAGCTCGTCAGATAATTCGGCCGATAGTCGTTCGCAGCAGCCTGAATTGCCTCTCCGTAGCGAATCAAGTATTTAGCCAAATCAAGCTCTTCCGGCTCAGTCAAACTTACCGCGTCTAATTCCCCAAGCTCCTTTTCAACATTTATGCCCTTGTCCTTATCTTCCGCCTTTCTTTCGATTGATTTTATCCTCGCGTATGCATACTGCATATACGGCGCAGTATTGCCATCCATCGCTAACATCTTGTCAAAGCTAAAGACATAATCGCTCGTTCGATTATTTGAGTAATCAGCGTATTTGACGGCTCCGATTCCAACTGCTTCTGCGATTCTTTCTTTTTGCTTCTTTGATAAACCTTCTTTCTGCTCCTCTGATGAATCAGGATTCTTTTCATCAACGATCTTTTTTGCACGCTCTATAGCCTCATCGAGTAAATCTTTTAGCTTTACGTTCTCTCCTTCGCGGGTTTTCAGAGGTTTGCCATTTTCACCGAGTACCGAGCCGAAAGTAACATGCACAAATTCTGTCCTCTGTCCTCCGTCCTCCGTCGTCCGTCTTCTGTCTTCTGTTCTCTGTTTTATGTCCCATCCAGCCATCTTGGCCACCGCAAAGAGCATCTCAAAGTGCAGTTTTTGCCGGGCATCCGTGACATAAATAATTTTGTCAGCTTTCAGTTCATTGACTCGATAACGCAACGCCGCCAAATCCGTTGTCGCGTAAAGATACGCCCCATCGGATTTTTGAATCATAAATGGCAACGGCTGACCTTCTTTATTCTTAAATCCCGGCGGAAAGACACAAACCGCGCCATCAGACTTTCTCGTTTCTGGCAGTTTCTTCAACTCCTCTACAACATCCTTCAGCATGTCGTTATAAAAACTCTCGCCTCGAACATCTTTTCTTTTCAGGATTACGCCAAGCATGTCATATATTTCCTGACATTCAGAAAGCGAAGCTCGCACAATACTTTTACAAAAAGCAATAGCTTCCAAGTGTCCATTCTGGAGACTAACAACCCATTCACGTGCTTTTTGGGCAAATTTAGGATCGGAATCGTATCGCGATTTGGCCTTCCTGTACAATTCCTCTGTATCAGACACTGAGAAGTCGCCTTGCTTATACACTGGAGTGCCAGTAACTCCCTCGAAAGCAGCAGCCATTCGGCCTTCAAAGACTTGTTGGATGAGCATTCCAAAATGTGTCCCCCAGTCGCCGACATGGTTTTGTGGTTTGATATCGTGGCCTAAAAATCTGAGCACTCGGCAGATACAATCGCCGATAATTGTACTTCGCAGGTGGCCGACGTGCATCTCCTTGGCGATATTCGGGCCGGAGAAATCAACGACGATTGTCTGAGGTTGAGATGTTTTTTCTATTCCAAGGTTATCTTGATCTGAGTTAACTTCAAGCAGACTCTCGGTGATGAATTCTGGTTTCAGACGAAGATTGATAAAGCCGGGACCTGCAACTTCCGGCGGCTCGCAGATGTCACTTAATAAGGGTTCAGCGTTCGGGGTTCGAGGTTCAGTGTTGAGCTTACTTACGATTTCTTCGGCTAACTTGCGAGGGTTTATTTCGAGCTGTTTTGCAAGGGACATTATGCCATTAGCCTGATAGTCTCCAAACTTAGGATCCGTCGCCGGGCCTACCATAGCGGCACAATTCTTTGCTACTTTGCGAAGTAGCGAAGCCTCTTCGCTATGTAGCACGAGCTGCCCAGCGACATCAGCCATCGCAGCACTAATTTTTTCTTCAAGAATATCGCAGACCAATTTCATCAAATAATCAATTATCAATCATCAATAATCAATTCGTTTTGCGTCGCCCCACAGAAGCTCCAGGTCGTAATAGTCCCGATGCTCGCTATCGAAAATGTGAACTACTACATCGATAAAATCCAGCAGAATCCAATGAGCGTGCTGATAGCCGGCTATGCCGAAACGCTGCAAGCTTTCCTCTTTCGCAGCCTTAGTTATCTCGTCGGCAACCGTGCGCATTTGCCTGTCACTTGTGCCGGTCGCGATCACAAAATAGTCCGTTGCCGGTGACAGACCTCTCAAATCCAGAATTGAAATGTCGCTGCAATGTCGGCTGGCTGCTATCTCTGCAGCAGCCACTGCAAATGCCTTTGATTCTACATCTTGCTTTTTCGCCAAATTCCTTATCCTCGTGTTCAATAAAAAAGGCGGCTATTCCTGCCACCCTTCAGATTACAGACATCAACTCACTGCGTCAACTACGTGACCTCGAACAAGCGCCTCTCGGCAACAAACAAGAACCGACATAATCACTTGCCGCCCAGGCCAAGCCAGCCGCTGACAACCGGAGCGAATTTGACCACAACGCCTGAGAACACTACACTAACTATTGACATAAGTTTAATCAATATATTCAAGCTCGGCCCCGAGGTATCCTTGAACGGGTCGCCAACCGTATCACCGACCACGCTTGCTTTGTGGGCATCGGAACCTTTGCCGCCAAGATGCCCCTTTTCAATGTACTTCTTGGCGTTGTCCCAAGCGCCACCAGCGTTATTCAGCGTAATCGCCAGAACAAAGCCACAAGTCAGCCCTCCCGCCAAAAGCCCCATCACGCCTGCCACACCCAGCAATAGTCCCGTTAAAACAGGAACAATGATAGCTAAAAGCGACGGCAAAATCATCTCTTTCTGTGCACCTCGGGTCGAAATAGTAACACACCTGGCGTAATCTGGCTTTCCCTTTCCTTCTATGATCCCAGCTATCTCCTTGAACTGCCGGCGCACTTCCTCCACCATTAAACCTGCCGTCCGGCCGACTGCCTTCATAGTCATCGCGCAGAATATAAAGGCCATCATCGCACCGATAAATAGCCCGCCGATCAGCTTCGGATTCATAATGTTCATCCCGTAGGCATTGATAAAATCCATAATCTCAGCCGTCTTGGCGTTAATCGCGCCAGCCACACCCTCTTTGCCCGAAAACGCTACCTCTCCAATATGAAACAGTCCATCTACACTTTCGTTTGCTAGTCTGGCGATCCATATACGAAGCTCCTCGATATAGGCCGCCAACAGCGCCATTGCGGTCAGAGCTGCCGAACCTATCGCAAAGCCTTTGCCTGTCGCCGCGGTGGTATTACCAAGGGCATCGAGGGCGTCGGTCCTTTCTCTGACCTTTGGCCCAAGACCGCTCATCTCAGCATTTCCGCCGGCATTATCCGCTATCGGCCCATACGCATCAGTCGCCAATGTGATACCCAGAGTTGACAGCATACCAACCGCTGCGAAACCGATTCCGTATAGTCCCATGGAAACATTCGAAAAACCACCTGCAAAACCGAATGCACACAAAATCCCGACCACAATCGTTATCACCGGCAAACCCGCAGAATACATACCCGTTGCAAAACCCTCTATGATGGTAGTGGCCGGTCCCATCTTCGTCTGCTCTGCAATCCCGCGGGTCGGACTGTAGCTGTCAGATGTGTAATATTCAGTGAATTGCCCTATGAGTACACCTGCTACCAGCCCCGAGACAGCCGAGCCAAAAACACCCCAGCTAATCCAGCCTGTCCCAGCCATTATCGCTATGGCAACTACAACTAAGCCGGAACTAGTCAGCGTTCCCGTCAGTAGAGCATGCAATAGATTCTTCTGTGTCGCGTTCTCCCTGCAGCGAACGAGGAAGATTCCAACGATAGAAAGCAGAATCCCCAAACCAGAAACCAGCGTTGGAGCGAGAACAGCTCTCAACGGGTCCATTCCCTTTTCTGCCAGCACGCTCAGCGGCAAAGCGGCACCAAGTACCGCCGTTGCGAGGATTGATCCGATATAGCTTTCATAAAGGTCTGCTCCCATGCCGGCGACATCGCCAACATTGTCGCCGACGTTATCAGCAATGGTAGCTGGGTTTCTGGGGTCGTCTTCCGGAATTCCGGCTTCGACCTTGCCGACCAAATCTGCTCCGACATCGGCTGCCTTCGTATAGATACCTCCACCAACACGAGCAAAAAGGGCCTGGGTAGAGGCCCCCATAGCGAACGTGATCATCGTAGTGGTAATCTCGAAGAGCTTGTCGCTGGGAAGCATTCCTTTGGGTACGAGGATCAGGCCGAGGAATTCGAGGCCTTGTCTCATATGTTCCGGCGTGTAGATGAGCCTATCAAGAACCAGATACCAGACCGTGATGTTCAGCAGGCCGAAGCCGACGACGACCAGGCCCATGACCGCACCTGAACGAAAGGCGACCTGCAGGCCGCGATTCAGACTCCCACTGGCACCTTGAGCAGTCCGGGCCGAGGCGTTTGTGGCGGTTTTCATACCCAGAAAACCAGAAAGGGCACTGAAGAAACCAGCAGTCAAAAACGCTACCGGAACGAATGGGTTTTGAACGCCCATATAAGCGCCAACCGTCAGGATAGCCAACAGGATCAAGAATACCAGCGATACAACGCTGTATTGTCTGAACAGATAGGCGTAGGCCCCTTCGCGGACATAGCGTGCGATTTCTATCATTTTCTCAGTACCTTCGGGCGCAGCCATCACCTTCCTATAAAAATAATACGCAAAACCAAGCGCCAACAGCGACCCCACAGGAGCCAGCCACCAGCTAATTGGCGTACCAGCCAATTCAGCCGACTCAGCCCCTTCAGCCGCCATCGCCGTCGCACTGAACACAAAACCAGCCATCACGAAACCCACTATGCCGCTAAGAACCTTCACTTTGTCTTCTCCTTTCGAATCTTGCCGCTACTACGTATATACATGAGAAATAAGTCCAAGCAGTTTAACCAAACACAGCTTTTTTTCAACTGTTTTTACCAAGGAAATCAGAGTTAAATCTGTGCGCACAACAAGACAACTAAAATGAAACCAGAGATTCTATTATCTTCCGAATGCTTCCTTTTTCACCACCAACTCTGACCTTATAGCTCTTAAGTGTGATATTCCGCGTTGATTTTTACATATTCGGCACTTAGGTCACAGCCATAGCAAAAATCGCTTTGCTTTCCCGCTCCCAGTTCTACGGTGATTGTGTGTTCAGTTTGTGATACGATTTTGCTCGCCTTTTCTGCGTCAAATCTGGTTGGTTCACCATTTTTAAAGACCGTAAGATCATCGAGCTTGCACGATAGTTTTCGGGGATTTACCTTCACACCTGCTGAGCCTACAGCACAGATAATCCTGCCCCAATTCGGATCGCCTCCATGCACCGCGCATTTTACCAGCGGATAATTTGCTATAGCCCTCGCAGCTTTTGCCGCATCGGCCTTTGTAGCTGCGCCTTTGGCAACAACCTTGAATATCCGCGTTGCTCCTTCTGCATCAAGAGCCATCTGCCTTGCCAGATCATGGCATAAATCCGCAAGAGTCTTAGCGAATCTTTTGTATCGAGGACACTCGCTTACAATTGGCCGATTACCCGCCAATCCCGATGCAAGAATTATCGCCGTATCATTCGTGCTCTGATGACCATCAACCGTCAGCTTGTTTAAAGAATCGCCAATCGCAGCTTTTAGCGCCTTTGCGAGTAGCGACTTTTTTATTGCGACATCGGTAGTGATAAAGCAGAGCGTCGTAGCCATATTTGGCGCAATCATCCCCGCTCCCTTTACCGCCCCGGCTATAGCAATTAGTGGCTCGTGGCTCGTGGTTCGTGACCCGAGATCGAATTGGCGGAAAGATTGTTTTGGCTTTTTATCCGTTGTCATTATCGCCCTGGCAAAATCCAGACCCGCCGACGTAGAACTCGATAGCTTATCTACCGCCTTTGGTATCCCATCATTTATCTTCTTAATTGGCAATAGCTCTCCGATGATACCTGTTGACGCAATAAGCACGTCTCGTGACTCGTGACTCGTGACTCGTGACCCGGCCAGCGAGCGATGGGCGACGAGCAACGCCGTCTTCTCGCACATTTGCCTTGCATTTTCGATTCCTCGGCGTCCCGTACAGCAATTTGCATTGCCTGAGTTAACGACAACCGCATAGACCTTGGGGCTTTTGATATGTTCTCTGCACACTTGCACCGCTGCTGATTGGATTTTATTTGTCGTAAACACCGCCGCCGAAGTTGCCCCAGCCGGACATACAATTAGTCCAATATCTAACTTGCCCGACTTCTTGATTCCACAACTCACTCCCGCTGCTAAAAATCCTTTCGGTGCAGTAAGAGTATTATTTGCCATCTATATTTTTTGCTCCCGCCTTTATTATTCTTTACTCGTTATTCGTATACAGTTTCTTAGGATAGGCTTGCTACTTTGCCAAGTAGCTCTGCTACGTAGCACGAGTCAGCCCATGATGCATACCGTTTATCAATTACAGCCTAAATACTTTTTGTATTCTTTGACCGTGGGCCTTCAATTTTTCTCGGCCCGTTACTAAGAGCCCCAGCAATAACCATATCCCTGAAATCCGCCATCGGATCGTAAAATTTCTTGCTCAAGTCAACGCTATTGACCATCATGCCTGGCCGATTCGCTCTTAGCTGATGGACAATCATGCCATCAGGCTGGATGAAACACGATGGATACGGCGCGTAATACCCGCTCGAATTAGCCATGCTTACCCAGAAATAGTTCTCCGCCGCCCGGCACTGCATTGTCTGCCGCATAATGTGTGTGTGCACGCTTGGCCCTTTCTGCCGGGCATTGTAAAACGACTGCAAAACGCAATCGACACCCTGTTTGTAAAGCTCCCGATAAAGCTCCGGAAACCGCGCATCAAAACATATAAGTAGCGAGCATTTGACACCGTTGACAGTGAAGTTCACAAATCTATTGCCTGGTGTCATACGGCGTAGGTCGCCTTTGGTACAGAATCTTTTATCGTATCGGTCAACAATTTTGCCTTTTGGACTAATCAAATACAAACTATTATACGGCTTGTCCGCCATACGTGTAGCGGGCTTGCCCACTATACGTGTGGCTGGCTTGTTCGACTCAGCCTGCCTCCGAATGCTTGCCCCCGAATGTCGTAATCGGGGGTCACCGGGAGGCAATGGATGCGTACTGCCAAGAACAACCCATAGGCCCAATTTGCCAGCAAGTGACACAATTTTTTGTGTCTCTTCTCTGAGAAGGTCCCAATCGTAGCCATCGAAATTCGGAAAATCAGTTCCCACATAACCGCTCAGCGCACATTCAGGAAAATGCACAATATCAGCTTTATCCTTTTTTGCTTTATGTAAAAATGCGCAAATACAACGGGAGTTCCGCTTTATCGACCACCCCACTGCAAACTGACACGTCGCAATTTTCAATACCCCTTGCCGCATATAAAGTCACTTATTCCCGAATACACTCTCTATAACATCAAGTGCGAATCTCGCTGAGACCGTTGCAGGCCCTCCACCCATTTCCATCCCAACTTCGATCGCCTCCAAAACCTCTCGCTCAGAAGCCCCGGCTTTTACCGCCTGCTCGATATGCCACTGCATACACGACTCACAGTCAATCACAACCGAAATTCCAACGGCAACAAGCTCTTTGTACTTTTTAGCCAGTGCACCGTCAGAGAATGCTGCCTTCTCCAAATCCAAAAACGCGGCATAAACCTTCGACTTCATGGACAACAGCTTCTTATGCGCTTTCTCTCTCTCCTGCGAGATTCTTTCAAGCTCATTCATATTTGCATATCCTTGCCAACATCACAAAACCTTGTATCACTCAAGCCCCAGAGTCTCATCCAGCCCAAATACAATATTCATATTTTGAATCGCCTGGCCGGACGCGCCCTTTACCAGATTATCAATCGCTGATAAGCAAACGATCCGACCTTTTACATAAGTAACAAAAACGTGGCAGTAATTCGTGCCCATTACATCCTTGACTGCCGGCGCACTTCCGCGCACCTGCACAAAAGGTTCATTCTTGTAGAAATCAATATAGAGCTGAGTTAATTGTTCGCTCGTAATCTTATTCTTCGGCTCACAATACACAGTCGATAGGATCCCCCTATCGAATGGTCCTACGTGTGGCTGAAACAATATCTTAACATCCGTACCAGCAATATCGCTTGCGATCTGCTCCATCTCCGGCATATGTCGGTGCGTCCCGATCCCGTATGCGAATAGATTCTCATTCATATTTGGAAAATGAAACTTGCTCGATGGATTTTTGCCCGCCCCGGATGCGCCGGTTACCGCGTTGACAATAATCGAATCCGTCTTAATGAGTCCTTGCTTAAGAAGCGGCGCCAGAGCAAGCGCCGCTCCCGTCGGGTAACAACCGGGATTGGCAACGAGCTTTGCGCCTTTTATCCGATCACGGAAAAGCTCCGGCAGACCGAATGCCGCGTGCTGTAGATTCTCGGTGTCGGTGTGTTCGACATAATACTTTTCATAAATAGCAACATCCTTGAGCCGATAGTCCGCACTGAAATCAATCACCTTCAGCCCCGCATTTAGAAGCTTCGGCACAAATCCCATCGACACTTTATGCGGCAAACAACATAATGCCACATCAGCTAAGTCCGAAAGCTTATCAATATCCAAGGGCTCAATCTGCAGATCACATCGGCCAGCGAATTGCGGAAATACTTCTGCCACGTGCGCGCACTCATCCGGCAGCGCACTTAGATAAACAAGCTCCGCCTCATCATGCCGCAGGATTATCCGTATCGACTCCGCCCCGGTATATCCACTGGCACCAATTATTCCAACGCGTATCATATTTTCTCCTCATAAAAAATGCCGCCAAGATTTTCTCTCAGCGGCAATTGTAATAACCAAAAAGCAACTGTGCAAACTATCGCTTCGAGAACTGAAATCTCCTTCTTGCGCCCCTTTGGCCGGGCTTCTTTCGCTCGACCATCCTCGGGTCGCGTGTCAGATGCCCACCGTCGCGCAGCACCTGCACATACCTGTCGTCATAACTCTTTAGCGCCCGACCAATACCCAGCCGTGTCGCTCCAGCCTGCCCGGTCGTACCGCCACCTTTAACATTGACGAAAACGTCGAACGATTTCTCCGCATCTACCGCCTTCAACGGAGCCAACACCATCGTTCTATCCTGCCCTCTCTTAAAGTATTCGTTCAACTCGCGCTTATTAACCACTAGCTTACCTTCGCCGGGCCTTATCCGCACACGGGCAACGGAGCTTTTCCTTCTGCCCGTGCCCCACCAGTACCCGTACTTAGGCTCACTGCTCGCGACTGGTGCCCGTTTCGACTTGCTTTCTGTGCCTGAGCTTTGCTGTGTGCCAGGATTATCTGCTCTAATTTCCGCCATATTTTGTAACTCTTAAAACAGTTCTATCTTTTCAGGTCCCTGGGCCTGGTGCTCGTGCTCCGGCCCACGATAAACCTTAAGTTTCTTTAGCATCTTTCTGCCGAGCCTGTTCTTTGGCAGCATCCTCCTTACCGCCAACTCAACCACCTTCACCGGCTTTTTAGCCATCATATCGGCAAAGCTGACGTATTTATGCCCGCCGGGATAATGAGTGTAATAATCGTACTCTTTTTGCTCAGCCTTTTTGCCGGTAACCCTTATTTTCTCAGCATTGACCACAACTACGTAATCACCAACA
>Ga0307437_1002930_pt1 | contig 10153 bp, 13 predicted proteins | sample SalMarWE160390MG_FD_202146 | JGI IMG/M metagenome (GOLD analysis project Ga0307437, IMG submission 202146) | Salt marsh sediment microbial communities from the Plum Island Ecosystem LTER, Massachusetts, United States - WE1603-90 | ecosystem: Environmental > Aquatic > Marine > Intertidal zone >...
CGTATCAGTAACTCAGTCAACCGTTGAGGCAATTGATTTTCCATTAAGAGCAAAGTACAGTGTTGGAGCGCAGATCGATCTTCAGAAAGCTCATGGGATCAACCTGGAGAACGAGCTCGTCAAATACCTGGGAGGAGAAGTTAAGTATACTATCGACCAGGTAGGGCTCGATTTAATCGATGAGGCTGCTGCTGGAGATGATGCTGCTGCTGCAATTACTACGTGGGATGCTCGTCCAAGCCTTGGCGAGCCTTGGCTCAAAGTGAAGGGCCCTTTGCATGGTAACATGTATCGAAAAGCTGCTTAATTTAGTGAACATCCTAACAGGTAATGCTGAGGACAATACTAAGCCAGATTGTTAGAAAAATGATTGAAAACTGGGACCAGTACAAAGATTTAGAATATTATCCAGACAGGCTTTGTGCCTGTGGCTGTGGTGGCAGACTTAAGGTAGACCATATGCACAAGTACAGGGATTCTATTCCTGAGTACATTCATGGACACAATGGTCGAGGATTAAAAGTTCCTCGAGAAACAAGAATTTGTGCTAATCCTAACTGTGATGTTGTTTTTGAGGTTGCAGTAACCAGAACTCAGAAGTTCTGTAGTACAGAATGTCAGCTCAAACATGTTCATGAATGTAATCAAAGATCTCCTTCTAAAGAAACCTGTAAAAAGATAGCAGAATCAATTTCTAAGTGTTATATGGAAGGTCATAGAACCTTCCAACCTGGATATAAGTCCGGATATGTCTATCTTGAAAAATTTGATTTATCTTTGTTCTTTAGATCTTCTTACGAAGAGAAAGCGCTACTTTTTCTAGAGAATTTAAGAGGTGTTGTTGATGTTGACACCGAAGCTATCAGGATTAAGTATGAAGATAAAGAAGGGTACACTCATTATTATCTTCCAGATATTTTGGTAAAAGATGAAAAAGGGAACTGCTGTTTAATAGAAGTAAAACCTTCTTATCAGTTAGAGGACGAAGTAAATCAATTGAAATTTAGAGCTGGAGTTCAATATTCTCTTGAGCATAACATGAAATATCTTATCTGGACTGAAGACATGATTTTTTCTAACAAAAATGGTTCAACGACTGAGTTGTCTTTACAAGCGATTGTAGAGGCCACGGCAGCCACCTTATCAGAATCAGGTAAGGTGATGATACAGTCTGAGCTGCATAGAAATATGCAGAGGCAAGAGGAGACTACTTGCCCGCCTACGAATGTAGGTTAACAAGTAACAGCGTGCTGGAAGAAGCAGGAAATCAAAGACCGTTTTGAGCAAGGAAGCAATAATATCTTTGAAAAGACCAAGCGTGGAGTTGCAACGTTCATCCACTGCGGCAACAATGTTGCCAGGGTGATCAGACAGCTCGAGGATTTCAAACCTCGAAAAGGTGCTGCGAGCACTCCTCCAACTGGTCCAATGGTGATTGGTGAGATAAATGGAAGGACAGTGGTTCAGAACCCATTCAAGAAAACAAATTACTACACGATGGGGTTCAGAGGACCCAACTATCTCTATGCTGGGACGGATATTTATAGGGCAGCTGCCTAAGTTGGCAGAAAGTAAATCGGCCCAGGGTAAAAGGGGTTAACTCGGTGAAGGCTAAAGATCAACATAATTATATTGAGAAAGGAAGCATGTTTAAGTTGATCTATGCTAATACCGAGCCAAGCCAGATTAGAAATGATCTGGAAGGTGTAGAGACTACAATTGAAAGCCTAAGGCATCAGTTTTTTGCTATGGTGAGTAAATTGCACGAATGCCTCTCTATCGTAAACGATAGAAGATATAGTCCAAACTTACAGGAAACTGTAAGAGCTGAAGATAAAGAGCTTCAGGATAATACAAATGTGGTTTATTGCCCTTACATTCCGTCAGAAAGGCGGCATTGTCAGGTGACTGATAATGAAAATTCTGTAAATTGCGGGAACATCCGGAGTATCTCAAAGTACGAAGTCTTAAGAAAGGCAGCGTAACAACCTTTGAGTGCGGACAATCCGCAGCCAAGCCTCTTAAAAGGGGAAGGCTCAACGATCATAATCAGAACATCTCAAAAGAGATGATGGTATGATCTGGTCTTCACAGCGATGTGAAGAGATCGACAGAAATGATCGATCCCATATTGTAAAAATATGAGTAACAAAAACGTATTCACCACGCCAACTTTGATTACTTCGGACTTGATGGCTCAGAAAGGCTTCTTGAGTTCAGCAGGGTTCAAGATAATCAATCCAGGCTTGTTCTGCGAGGGAGCTATATCCAATCTTGGAGGTGGATATCAGTCGTAAAGGAATGTGTATAAAGGTGTGGGGAGGTATTTTCCTCCCCCTCCTTCTTTTTGTTATTTTATTTTAGGAGAGTAAGAGATGTGGGTAGACAAGAAAATCAGATCCTTAAGAGATTGTGAATTACGAACACCATTTGATACTTATTTTCTCTCAAAAGGAGAAGTTAGGACAGTAAGGTTTAAGAATCAGAGGTCATTTGATACTTTGCTAAAGAAAGGTAAGTTTGTAGAAGCAAAAGCAGATGAACCAGAAGTAAAAGACATACCTATTATACCAATTGAGTTTGATGATGATGAGATTAAAGTAGTAGAGCCAGAGATAGTTGAAGCTGAAGGAGTAGCAGGAGATAATCAGTATGTGAGTATAGCCACAGTGGTGACTGGTAATTCAACTGAGGAGATAGAAGTAAATACTGAAACTACAGCAAATGATGAGTTAGTTATTTTAGAAGGAAATCCAGAGGATAAAGTAGAAAAGGTTATTGAATCAAATGATAAGGAAAGTGAATACAGAGGAGATCAGGAGGATCTTGGACGAGCTGAATAGAAAGCTTCTTCTCTTGAAAAGTGAAACAAGTAAAAGTAGGAGAGAAGATATTATTGACAGTTTGTATATTGATAGTAGTGCTTGTCCTGGCGAGATGATAGCACTGGATAGGATTTTGTTTGGAGAAAGCAAAGAGTAAAAATGTTTTATCCCACTTCCTCAGCTGATTATGTAACTTGGATTCGAAATGAGTTTTTACCTCTCCAGCTTATAACACCAGAGGTAACTATACTACAGCAGATTGAGAATGCGAGAAGGTACTGGAATACTCATTCTGCATTCAAAGTTATGGATGTCTATGACTATGCTCCAGGTGTTAAGAGGGTTCAGATAAGCCCAGAGTTTAAGGGAGTAGTTCAAGTTACTCCTACAAAAACAACTACATGGATTTGGAATGATCATCCTTTGTGGACACTTACTGGCATAACAGTTCTTGATAATGTTACCACAGATTTGATTTTGATGTCGGAAGCATTTAGGAACTATAGAATCTATGTAGGGACAGATTTTAGGTTTGTTTTTCAGAAGTCTGACGATCCGAAGGTAGGAGGATACTTATACTGTATCAACGTTCCCAGGGGAACTCAAAGCGTGCTAGCTATAGGAACTAAGAGGTTGCAGGAGAATGAGTTTCCTAAGAATGAGTATATAAATGATTTTTTGCTGAATTATTCGAAAGCTCTTGTTAAGCAGATAGAAGGGAATACATTGAGGAAGACTGCTATTATAGATACACCAATAGATGGCCAGCAGCTTTATGATGAGGGACGGGAGGACATGCGTGAGCTGCAGGAGAAGGTTGTGAAGGACTCGCGTTGGATCGTTTTCGCAAGAAGGAGATAAAAAAATAGAAGTAGAGGGCACTTCCTCTCTACTTCTAAGTGACTACTACCCTTCCTTGGGCGAGGGGTCTTTTTTATCTAAAGTATTTTTTGCTCTTTTTCAAGTTAATAGCTATTTGTCTTTGTCCGATTCCATAAGTATTGTTGCCCAAATTCCAAAAAGGGCAGCTTCAGTATACTTTTTAGAAACAAGGAAAATAATAGCAATAATAGAAAAAGTAGCAACACAGATTACTCTCAGAATAATTGGCATTTTTAATCTCCTAACTAAAGGTTAATACGAAAAGCCCTCCGTGGCTAATTCCCATGTCTATATGTGCGTTTAGGCTCTGGAGGAGCTAGAAAGGATTTAATCAACAATTACATTATTGAGATCAAGTTCTTTGCCATAGGCAGCTTTGTAGATATCTGCGATTTGAAGGAGATCTTCAATTGTATAATCTTGAAGAGCATCTTTTTGGTAAGTGTCGAGATTGGTCTTGAGATCTTTAATGATTGTGGATAAACGTTGTTTTTCTTTTTCCATTTATTTTCTCCTAACTAAAAGTTAATAATTTATTGTTCTTATATATAAAGTATAATATACTTTCAAAAGAATCAAAATAAAAAATAGTAAAAATATCAAAATTTTTGTAACCTGTTATATTATATAGAGTTAGAATATGTGGATTTTAACACTACTTGAGCAACTTACTGGATTCATACCAAGACCTATTCAAATGCGCCAGGATGAAAGGGGATTTCGTCAGACTCCTAAGCCCTGGAGTGGAGGAACTTGGCTAACAGAAATGAAGTCAGGTAGATGGTATTGGCTTGTTCCCTGGATTATGGAACATGAGATATGCAAAACTAAAACGCAAGTTAAGGATATTCGAGCCCAATCCATCTGGACTAAAGATGGTAGAGATACTACAGTAGGAACTTCTATTCGGTATTACATCTCGAATCCCTTGAAAGCATTGTTAGAAGTTCATGATTATGATCAGAGTTTGCAGAATTTTAGAATATTGCTTAGTGGAGATTTGTTAAATATAGCAAATGTTGGATAGGCTCATAGATAATATGTTGGAAGCAACCACTACTGATATTAGAAGAAAGCAAAAATCTATCAAGAGATTATTTCCTGACTTCGATGTAAAAACAAAAGGAGTGGAAGATAAAGGTGGGCTCAAGCTTGTAGATCAGGATGTGGATACGTGGAAGTTCAAAGTACATTCAGGTACCCAAGATGATTTGTGGTATGACAATTTTGTACACTTCAAAAATGTAAGGCCGACCCTGGAGAGATTAGTTAAGGATAGAAGGCTTTGGGTTAGTGATAGATCTAGAGTAGACTTAAGGAAGTTAGCAAAAGAGTTTATGGATAAGGTAGATGTTCAACTATTATGCTCATGCCCTGCCGACATTTTTTATGGTGGACACTACATCAGAAGCTTAGGAAAATACGATGCTAAGTACACAAGTAAAGAGCTTCGCAGCCCTAGAGTTCGGAATCCCAAGCAGCTGGGAGCTGTCTGTAAGCACTTAGATCGATTATTGAAAGCTCTTCCGTTCTATCAAGCTACAGCAGCTAAGTGGATAAGTGATTTTTATGGAAAAGATATAGCTAAGTGGGAGAAAGAAGCAAAAGCAGAGTTTGGTTGGATTAAGAAAATAGCTCGATTCTTCAAAGGTAATAAGAAAGAAACTCCAAAAGTAGAGCCAAAAGTTGAAGAGCCTCAAGCAGAGAAGCCCCCGGAGGAGGAGATGTTTTAATGTTTGACAAACTCTTAGAAAACTGCATCTTTGAAGAAGATGATCCAAGTCCAAAAGATATGCAAAAATTCGAACAAGATACTCGAGATCACATTAATAAAGTTCGAATTCTAATAGAACGAGTTTGCTCTGAACTATCTAAGAGAGCTTCTGAACATGATGCTTCCAAGCTTGGAAAAGAAGAAGCTTCGAGCTTTGCTGAAGTCACTCCCAAGTTAAAGAGCTCGCCTTATGGATCTGATGAATATAAAGAGAATTTACGAAGCATCCAGCCAGCACTGGATCATCATTATTCTGTTAATAGACATCATCCTGAACATTTTGAAAGTGGAATTCAAGGAATGAATCTTGTAGATATTGTGGAGATGGTTTGTGATTGGATTGCTTCCTCTTCTAGAGATCCAAGTGGTAATATAGAGAAAAGTATAGATATAAGTCAAGAGAGATTTGGTTTCTCGAATGATCTCAAACAGATATTTTTGAATACAGTGAAGTTTCTAAAGGAGTAACATGGGATGGATTTATTCGCGTTAGCTACAGAATTAGAGCAGATAGATACGCAAAGAAGGCAAAAGCTTTTTGAAGCAACGACGATGAACGCTATTTCTTTTCTTCCAGCACAAATTGGAGTAGTTAAGGCTCGATTCAAAGATATGGCCAAGAAGAAATGGAAATGGGGTTTGGAAATACTTGAAGATGATTCTGGAAATAAAGATGTAAGGGTAGAGAATGAGTTGAGAATACTTGTTCCCAAAGAACATTGGATCAGCTTCCAAGAGATGTTCATGGGAAAACTGGATGAGGATTCTTATTTGAATCTAACATCTATGTTAGATGAAGCAATGGAAGATGATCTTAAGAATCTCAGATTAGACTTAAAGCCTGCTCTGGTTGAGATGTATCATGGTCAACGCTTTTCTTCTTTAGATAAGGTTGCAAAGATCTGGGTAAGTGAGTTTGGAGCTAGGAGTTATATAACTAGAAAAGATAAAGTAGTTGTAGCTCAAGAGAGTAAAGAGAGAAATATTCAAAAGCTATGTGGAAATCTCCTCCGTGCTTATAAAGATGACAAAGGTGGTTTAGAGATGTTAACTAATGATATTAAAAGCATTCGACCACTTGGAGCTTATGAAGTATTTAAGAAATACGATTATCTATATGGAACGAGAATTCAAAGTCAATATGAAGATGTGAAGTTGATTTTTGAAGTAACAATGGATATGACTTTTATGGTATCAGAATCAATTGTTGTGGATGATGAAGATGTTCTGGATGAACTTGAAGATAGGATTAGCTCAGTTAAAAGAGTAGGAAATATTTTGTATCCGGAAGGAGAGCAGTTCAAGCCGAGTCTTTTCAGAACTATTAAAGAAGTGATAGATGATGTACAGGAGGCAGAGGAGTCCAATGAAAGAAATACTTAAAAGAATACAAGAGAGTAAAGATGTTCAGATTTATCAGAAGTTGTTAAAAGTTCTGGGGGATTACTCAATAACTACTCCAGCCACAGGCATTGATAGTCTTTTCGATACAGCTTCCGGCGAGGGAAAAAAGGTACTTCCAAAGGACAAGAAGGCTTTAGAGATTTTAGACTATGTGCTCTCCTGTAATTCAGTTCCAAGATGTATTCATAAACTACTTAATCTTAGGTTCTCTGATCTTCCAGTAGAGTATAGACCCATTTCAAAAGATGGTAGAAAGCATCGAGTTTGTCATTGGGTAAGAGGTGCTGAAATAAGTGACAGAGTAAAAGATTTAGTTGATTGGAAGAACACAGGTAAGATTGGAAAGTGGGGAGACATTGAAGGAGAGCCCGTTGAACTTATTCCTTTAGAGAAAGAGGAGAAATAGAATGTTACCAAAACTTGATGTACTTGAGCTCTTAAGAAAGATTCAGGAATCTACTACTGAGGATATAGATGAGGAGATAGGGTCTTTTCAAAAAGGAGATAGGGTTATTTACAATATACATGGAAACAATCTCAATGATTCTGATCTTAGTAAGATGATGAGTCCTAATGAGCTTGCTAGACGTTCAAGCCATAATGAAAAGGAAGCAACTATTATTGAGATGGTTGAAGGAAAAGTTTCCAGATATGATATTGGATTTGATGATGGATATGTGATTAAGGATGTTACAGCTTCTGAGTTGAAAAAGAATGAAGTGGAATCGAAAGTAGATGAACAAGATGGCTTGAGCGTGGTTCTTTATCGAGTTTACTATGAGAATAGTGCTGGAGAAGAAAAAAATGCTGATGTGCTAGCAGATAGTAGAGAGTCAGCGAGGTATAAAATAGAACACGATTCGGAACTTGATGTTCAAAAAATTGTGCAAGTTAAAGTGATTCATGAGTCCAAAACTAATGAAGCAGAAGAAGTTCCTCAAACTATGCAGCCTCAGGAGAAGCCAAACATAAATGCTGAAGATTATAACATGGAAGATTACTCAGATGAAGATCTAAATAAGCCGGATGCTAAGGTTAAAAGTAAATCAGAGGATTCAGGCAATGCTATTAGAGGAGTTGAGGATGAGGAGTTAAAGCAGGAACCAGATAAAGTAGTAACTCCAAAAAAGGAATCCAAACTTAAAGAAGTAACTTTTAATCAAGAGAAGGAAGTTCTTGATTTTATTAGTACAGCAGATGATGAAGATATTGAAGAACTTTACTCAAAATATATATCAAAGGAAGATTTTCCGGGACGATTGGCTGCAAGGAAAAATTTAAGAGATGAAGTAAAGATGCAAGATGATGTTTGTATGGAAATATATCATATGTATATTTCTGGAAAGAAAGAATCCAAACTTAAAGTGAAGAAAGAATCTAGATTTCAGTTCTCAAGAGTAACGAAACCTCTCTGGCTATGCAACAGTTGTTGCAAAACATTCAGGTCAGATGAGTCTAAGTGTACTGAATGTAAGAGTGAAGATACTGAGAAGATAGTTCAGGAGCAGGATGTAGCTCTTTTCAAGGAAGTATATGAGGTAAATTATACAGACAAGGTTGGTAATGCAAAGTCAGATAGAGTTGAAGCGTATGATGAAGCAGATGCTAAAAGGATGGTTAGTAAATCTAAAGGCATTGAGCTTGAATCTATAGGTAAAGTTGCTAAGGTAAGTAAGACTAATGAGGATAAAATAAAAGAATCAGTTCTCGAACTTATAGGAGAAATTCCAGGTATAGATTTTGAAGATCAACAGACGCTTAGGTGGGCTTATAATAGAAATCTTATTCCACGTGAGTGGCCCGAAGATGAAGAAGTTGTGGATGCTTTATCTAAAGTAGATGCTGATATTCCTCCGGAGGAGAAAGATCAGTATGATGATCTCAAACCTCTTTATCTCAGATATGTTTTACTTCCTAAAGCAAAGCAGGAGTTTGCTTCAGCTTCTGTGAAGAAGGATAAGGTAGAACCTAATCTTCAAGAACAAGAAAAAGAAACATATCAAGTAGTAGCCCAAGGAATAGTAGACAAAGGAGATGCAGACAAAGTAGCTACTGACAAGAAGGGCACTGTTATTGCAGACAAGGATGATCCTAAGAAGTTTGCTGTGATAGTTAAAGAATCTACTATAAAGGAGGATGCTACATCTATCAAGGAGCTTGAAACTAGTATAATCGGAGCCATGGATAAAATAGGGTTTGATCATTTTGTAGGAAGAAGAGAAACTGAAGACGGTCGAGTATTGGAGTTTCGTCATCCGTCAGGGATTGATATGGAAGTTTTAATAAAAGGTCATTGGTATCAAAGAATGAAGAAAGAGCAGGAGAAAGGAACTGCTGATTATTCCTAATTGATATGGAAAAGCTATTAGAAAAAATATTGAAAGAAGGTTCATTTGCTGATCCATTCAGTGGAAAGCTTCCAGATAAGAAACTTACAGATCTAGAGCTAATTCGAGCTATTCGTCTGGACATCGCTGCTGAGGAAGAAGCAATACATCTTTATACAGCACATGCTGAGGCTACTGATAATGAAGTAGCTAAGAAAGTATTGCTTAGTATAGCAGATGAAGAAAAAGTTCATGTAGGTGAGTTACAAAGACTCCTCACTATTTTAGATAGTAAAGAAGAAGAGTTCTTATCCAGTGGTGGTAGAGAGGTAGATGAGCTGATTGGTGAGGAGGCACCTAAAGAATGAGGGAACTTCTTGAGAAAATGTTAAGGGCTGATGAGCAGATGCATACTGGAGAGTGGGGATTCGTAGATCCTTCTGGGAGAAGAATTACTAATGTGGGAGATCATGAAAGCTATGCTGTAAAATATCTTGAAAAACATAATTTGCCTTACTCAAAGTATGGAGTAGCTATAATAGCTAAATTTTTGAAGGTGTCGGGGTATGTAAGATATTATATAGAGAATAAAGAAGTAGGTCTTACTATAGCTAATTCTGTTAGTCCTCTTCAGGTGAGCGAATTTAGAAAAATGTGTGGGAGAGATAAGAATGTTTGGTTTGATGTTGTAGATGAAGACGGGGATACTATCGAGTATGGTAAAGGGGTTTCCAATTTAATTTCTACGCTTAAGAATATGAATTTACTTGAAAAAAAGTTAAGGGTTGAAGAAAGCAGCATAGATTATCCCCAAAAAGATCTTGACCTCTCTGTTTGGAATAAGGATAATAAAGAATACTACTTAGGCAAGGTTTATTATCTTAAGCCAGAGGTAAAAAGTAAGATACTGGAATTAGTTAAAAAGTACCCAAAAGTTTCTT
>Ga0307437_1002932_pt1 | contig 10149 bp, 10 predicted proteins | sample SalMarWE160390MG_FD_202146 | JGI IMG/M metagenome (GOLD analysis project Ga0307437, IMG submission 202146) | Salt marsh sediment microbial communities from the Plum Island Ecosystem LTER, Massachusetts, United States - WE1603-90 | ecosystem: Environmental > Aquatic > Marine > Intertidal zone >...
GCGACCGTGGCTTCGAAGTGACCGACGAGGTCATTGACGGGCCGCAATCGGTGGCTTTCGACGAGGCCGAGAACCGGCTGCACGTGCAGAAGGCAGTGATGGCGCTGACGATGAAGTGAGATGGCCCTCTCCCCCCTAACCCCCCTCTCCCAACCCTGGGCGAGGGGGGAACCGGAGTCCCCTCCCCTAAACTTGGGGGAGGGGCTGAGGGTGGGGGCCTGTGCTGAGCCACACTTTCTCGGCCTTTTTGCAAGCCCTGAAGGCTAAGCGTATCTACTTGCCCATCATGCTGAAGTAGGCGTCACCGTGAAGAGAGGAGCCTCAACGATGACCAAGCTCGTCAAAAGACCTTCAACGGTTCTGTATCCGGTGCCTGTCGTTCTCGTCACCTGTGGGAGCGGCGACCAGGCTAACATCATCACCCTGGCCTGGGTGGGCACCATCTGCTCCGACCCGCCGGCGATCGGGATCGCCATCCGCCCCAGCCGGCATTCCAACGGCTTGATCCGCCAGACCGAGGAGTTCGTGGTCAACGTCCCCACCGCCGACCTGGTGGCCCAGGTGGACTACTGCGGCCAGGTCTCTGGACGGGACGTGGACAAGTGGGCGGCCTGTGGCTTCACCCCGCAGCCCGGCTCGGCCGTCGCCACCCCGCTCATCGCCCAGTGCCCGGTCAACCTGGAGTGCGAGCTGGCCAGGATCATCCCTCTCGGCACGCACGACCTCTTCGTGGGCGAGATCGTGGCCGTGCAACTGGACGAGGCCATCCTGGACGACAGGGGCCGCATTGACTACGCTCAGGCCCGGCCCCTGGCCTACCTGGGCGGTCAGTACCGGGGAATCGGGGAACTTCTGGGACAGTACGGCGACTGGCGAGAGGAACCGCTCAAGGCTCGTGGCTTCGTAGATTCGTAGATTCGTAAACTCGTAGATTCGTAGATTCGTAAGTTCGTAAGTTCGTAGACTTGTAGATTCGGGAGGGGGCGGATGGCGAAGCAGAAGAGGGGCTTTGAGGATTTGGATTGTTATAAGCTCGCCTTGCAGGTTGTGCGTGAGGCATACGATTTGGCGAGACGACTTCCTGATTACGAGAAATATGACCTTGCCCGCCAACTCCGGCGATCTGCATCTAGCGTCACGCTCAATATTGCCGAGGGCTATGGACGCTATCACTACCTTGACAGCCTGCGCTTTTTCTACATAGCACGAGGCTCGTTGAGCGAGACGTTAAGCGGCTTCATCACCTGTCAAACTGTAGGATATACCTCCGAGGCCAATCTGGATCGCCAGCGCGAGTTAGCCCACCGCGCCTTGCAAGCTCTCAACGGCTACATTCGCTACGTGCGAAAACAGCAACAAGGCCAAGAACTCTTCGGCAACCGCCTGTTGCGTGAAACCGAGCCCGAATACGAATCCACGAGTCCCGAATCCACGAATCCCGAATCCACGAATCCCGAATCCACGAATCCCGATCACAAGGAGGAAACATGGACCTCTACGGACGAGACCTGATCTGCACCCAGGACTGGTCAGTCGAAGAACTGGAAGCGGTGCTGGAGTTGGCGGCGAAGATGAAGCGCGACCGCTTCTCGCCACGCTGGACCTCGATACTCCAGCACAAGACCTTCCTGATGTTCTTCTACAATCCGTCGGTGCGCACCCGCCAGAGCTTCGAGGCAGCGGCCACGGAGCTGGGTGGTCACGCGCAGTTTCTGGAGCCGAAAGCCATGCGTCTCAAGACCGCCAAGACTGCGGGCGAGACGGTGGAGGACGCGGCCAGGGTGATGAGCCGCTACGCCCACGGCCTGGGCATCCGCATCCTGGAGGACAAGATCGGGGCCTACGGCGAGGGCGACGACCTGTTGCGCGAATACGCTCGTTGGGCCACCATCCCCATCATCTCCATGGCTCACGACAAGTATCACCCTTGCCAGGGCCTGGCCGACGTGATGGGCTGGCTTGAGCACCTGGGGGACGTGAGAGGCAAGAAGCTGCTGGTCACCTGGGGTCACGGGGCGCTGGCTCGCTCCTGGTGCAGCGTCCAGGAGGCGCTGCTCATCGGCTCCCGCTTCGGGATGGACGTGACCCTGGCCCATCCTGAGGGATACGACCTGGATCCCCAGGTCATCGAGTGGACCAAGGGAAACTGCACCGCCAATGGCAGGACCTTCGAGGTAGTCCACGACGTGACTTCAGGCTACGAGGAAGCGCACGTGGTCTACTCCCGCCACTGGATGAGCCCTCAAGCCTATCGCGGCGGCGAGTTCCACAAGCAGGAGGAAATTGACAAGGCGCTGCGATACCCGCAGTGGATCTGCGACGCCGCAAAGATGGCCCTCACCGACGACGCCCTGTTCACCCATCCCATGCCCGTGGACCGGGGACACGAGGTAACCGACGAGGTTGCCTCCGGCCCCCGCTCCGTGATCTACGACGTGGCCGAGAACCGCCTGCACGTGCAAAAGGCGCTGATGGCGCTGACGATGGGCTCGATGTAGTCAGTCGAATTCGGAGGTGCCATGCGCATTATCCTTTACACTGGCAAAGGCGGCGTGGGCAAGACCAGCGTGGCGGCGGCCACGGCCTTGCGCTGCGCCGACCTGGGCTATCGTACCATCGTCATCAGCACCGACGCGGCCCACAGCCTGGCCGATAGCTTCGATCTCCCTCTGGGGCCTGAGCCAACTTTGGTGGCGCCCAACCTGTGGGGCCAGGAGCTCGATGTCCTCTACCAGATGGACAAGTACTGGGGCAACGTCCAGAAATACTTCGCCACGGTCCTGGCCTGGAGGGGACTGGATGATCTGATCGCCGAAGAACTGGTCGTCCTGCCGGGCATGGAAGAGTTGGCCAGCCTCCTGCAGATCGTCCATCTCCACGACGACTGCGATTACGAGGTCATCATCGTGGACTGCGCCCCCACCGGTGCCACTTTGCAATTGCTTTCTTTTCCTGAGGTAGCCCGTTGGTATCTGGAAAAGATATTCCCCCTCGAGCGAAAAGCAGTGCAGCTCAGCCGCCCCCTCATTCGAGCGGTGACGGACCTGCCCATCCCTGACGAAGAGCTGTTCGACACCATCGCCGAGCTGATCACGCAACTGACCCGCATGCACGACCTCCTGTCCGATCCCCAGAAGGCTTCGGTGCGCCTGGTGCTGAACCCTGAGAAGATGGTCATCAAAGAAGCGCAGCGCACCTTCGCCTATCTCAATCTGTACGGTTTCCTCACCGATGCGGTGATCTCCAATCGGCTGATCCCGGCCCGGGTGCAAGACAGCTACTTCGACTCCTGGAAGGAGAGCCACGAGAAATACAGCCTTATGATCGAGGAGGCTTTCTCACCCCTGCCAATTCTCAAGGCGCCCCTCTTCGATCAGGAGGTGGTAGGGCTGGACATGCTGCGGCGCATGGCCGAGAGCATCTACGACGACAGCGACCCAACCGAGATTTACTTCGTGGGCCAGACTCACAGCGTGGAAAAGAAGGACGGGCGGTATATCTTGAGGTTGGCGCTGCCTTTCGTGGAGAAGCAAGATCTGGAGCTGACCCGTTCCCGTGATGAGCTCATCGTGCACATCGGCAACCGCAAGCGCAACCTGATCCTGCCTCGCGTCTTGGCCAGCCTGGATGTCCAAAGCGCCGGGTTCGATGGGGATACCCTGGTGATAACTTTTGGCACGGATGAAGAATAGCCACCAGGAATAGAAACCGCCGAGGCTCCACCTCGGCGGTTTTTGCATTCAGCTACCCTCTACTTCCAACCTCCAACCTCTAATATCCAATCTCTAATATCCAACTATCTCCCTCCCCTCATACTGCCGGCGATAATACTCCATGTACTCCCCGCTCTTGATCTTGCGCCACCACCACTCGTTGTCCACGTACCATTGAACCGTCTTCTCCAGCGCCTGTTCGAAAGTGTGGCGGCTGCGCCAGCCCAGGGCTTTGATCTTGTCGCAGTTGAGGGAATAGCGACGGTCGTGGCCAGGCCTGTCTGTGATGTGCTGGATGAGGCTCTGCGGCTTGCCCAGCAGCTTGAGGACCATCCTGGCCATGTCAATGTTAAAAGTCTCCACCTCGGTGCCCAGGTTGTAGATCTCGCCCGGTTGGCCCCTGTGCAGCACCACGTCTATCCCCTCGCAGTGATCGCTCACGTACTGATAGTCGCGCATCTGCCGGCCATCGCCGTAGAGAGGGAGGGGAATGTCGTCAATGGCGTTGGTGATGAAGAGGGGGATCACTTTCTCCGGATATTGGTAAGGGCCGATGTTGTTGGAACCGCGGGTGATGGTGGCCGGCACGCCGAAGCTGACGAAGTAGGCGTAGCACATGAGGTCGCCCCCAGCCTTGCTCGCCGCGTAGGGGCTGCGCGTCAGGAGCGGGTCGGTCTCCAGCGAAGAGCCTTCCAGTACCTGGCCGTAGACTTCGTCCGTCGAGACCTGATGGTAGCGCTCGACCTGGTACTTCTTGGCGGCTTCCAGCAGAATGTAGGTGCCGAAGACGTCGGTCTGGATGAAGCTGCCCGCCTCCATCAGCGAGCGGTCCACATGCGTTTCCGCAGCGAAGTTCACGAGGGCGTCAATCTCGTGCTCGCGCATCACCTCGTCCACCTTCTCCGCGTCGCAGATGTCGCCTTGCACGAAGGTGTAGCGTGGGTCGTCGGCTATGTCGCGCAGGTTGTCGAGATTCCCGGCATAGGTCAGCTTGTCGTAGACCATGACCCTGTAGTCGGGGTATTTGTTGAGAATGTACCGCGCGAAGTTGGAGCCGATGAAGCCAGCCCCGCCGGTAACCAAAATGTTTTGCATTGACTGTTTGCCTCCTGACCAGTGATGAGCAGTCCAATTCATTTTTCCCAAGTGTCATTGCGAGGCGCGCTGTTGGCGCCGAAGCAATCTCCAATTCGCGGGGTGGGGATTGCTTCGCCTTCGGCTCGCAATGACAAGCAAGTGGAAAGGGCTTCTGATCACCCCCCGACCAACATTTGCTTCGCCTTCCGCCAGGCCTTGCGCGGGTTGGCGTAGCGCCTCCAGTTGCGACGCGCCCAGCGCTTGAAGGCGTTCCAGGGCTGGCGGCGCTGGGATTCCGCCAGGGCCCAGTTCAGGAACTCAGGGTCCTGGCCCTTGATCTTGGTCTCGGTGGGGTTGCGGCGATATTGGTCGTGGCTGGCGATGAGGGAGAGGTCGTTCTCGATGCAGTAGGTGTAGAGGTCGCTGCCGGGGTGGGGGGTGTAGAAGGCCGGGCTGTAGTAGTCGGGGTCAATCTCCTTGAGCATGGAGATGGTTTCCATCACCTCTTCTTTGGTCTCGGTGGGGAGGCCCAGCATGTAGTTGGCCCAGACGGAGATGCCATACTTCCGGCAGACCTGAGCTGCTTTCAGGTTCACTTCCCTGGTGGTCCCCTTGCGCAGGAAGCGCAGCACCCTGTCGCTGCCGCTCTCGAAGCCGATGAAGTAGCCTCGGCAGCCAGCGTCGGCCATCAGCTCTGCCAGCTCCTCGTGGCGGACGATGATGTCGGCCCGGCTCTGGCAGAAGAAGGGCTGGGTGAACCCTTCCTGCTTGTAAGCCCGACAGAACTCGGCCACCCATTCCCGGTCGTTGGTCAAGCAGTCGTCGTGGAACATGAAGCTGGCGAAGTGGTACTTTTCCTGCAGGAGCTTCAGCTCTTCGATGACGCTGGGCACGCCCCGCTGGCGGAAGCGGCCGAAGATGATGCGCTCGGCGGGCTGGCAGAAGTTGCAGTTGTAAATGCAGCCGCGCCCGGCGATGATGGTCAGAAAGGGCGGCGGCAGCTCCGGCACGAAGGATACCTCAGGAGAATCGGGGACGTAGCCGCACCTGCGCCACTCGTCCAGGAACAGCTCCCGATCCACGAAGGGGATGGCGTCCAGGTCGGGCCTTTCTCCGACCAGCACTCGCTCTGCTGGCGGCTCGCCCCTCTCGATGGCAGCCAGCAGCTTGGGAAAGGTGATCTCCGCCTCGTTAGTGACGATGTAGTCAATCTTGGGGTTGGCTTCCACCTCATCCAAAACCAGCGTGGGATGCGGGCCGCCGACGACGGTGATGATCGAGGGATCCACGTCTTTGATCACGTCTAAAGCCTTCGTCACCGGATTGTAGTCCACGCTCATCATGGTCAGGCCCGCGACGTTGGGGCGCCGCTGCTCTATCTCTGCTCGGAGTTCGTCCCAGCCCTTGAGGCCCCGCAGGTCAATGAGGTCCACCTCGAACCCTTCGGCCTTGGCGCAGGCAGAGAGTTGGGCCAGGCCGTGATTGATCCAGCCCGCCTCCATCCCCTTGCCCAGGCTCTCGAAGCCGTAGCCGGCTATGCCGGCATAGATTAGTGTCGTCTTCATCTCTTGCCTCGCAACACCCTGGTGAATTCCTCCTCGCTCTCGATTCCCGCTTGTTTCAGCATCTTGTGGAAAACCCAACGGGGAATGTCCTCGCCCCGCTTATGACTGACGGCGACCTTGAAATCATCTGTCTCCGTATGCCGATACCAGATTTCGTGTTTCTTGGAGCGAGTTCTTTGAAAGCCGAGCTTTATTCAGCACCTTGCGGAAGTCGTTGTAGCTATATACTGCCATCGTGACTCCGCTTGAAGAAGGTCTTGACTTTGTTGACACCTTCGGTGTCGTAGACATCCGTGGTGCAACTGGCAACAGCCAGAACATAGGGATAGTGTTGACCAAGGTTGGGGCTATCCCACCAGCCATTTTCTAAGTAGACCTCTGCGTACTCCACCGCCATCTCCGCCAGGTCGGTGAGAGCTTCCTCCTCGGTGTCCATCGCTGTAGCTAGGTCAAGTTCTGGGCAATAGGCGCAGCACTGGCCATCTGACCACTCGATCTGGGCTGTGAGGCAGGGCAGCGCGAGCTCGACAGTAGTTTTCTCCTCCTCGAAGGCGATCAAACTGCGCGTGGCAGCAGTCAAAACCTCATCCACGCTTTTGTAGCGCCCTGAGGCTATCAGGCGGGCAATGCCCCACGACGCCTCAGACGGCAGTTTCACCCGCAAAGTCAACATCCCATTTCCCTCCCTAAAGCATCCCCCGTTGGGCGAAGGTCTCTGACCAAGCCCCGCCCACGGCTGCGGTCAGGAGACCTTGCCGAACTTTTGAGACCTCCGCCGAACTGTTGAGGCTCCTAAAGTATTCCCACCTTACTGTGATCCCCCAACACCATCTTGTAGGCCCGGGGCTTGACGGGCGAGCGGATTATCTCCACGTGGCGCCCGATCAAGCTGTCCTCAATGCGGTGGTGGATGTCCTCGATCTTGCAGTGCTCCATGATGATGGAGTGCTCGATCTCGCAGTCGGCGATGAGGCAGTCGTGGTAGATGGAGGTGAAAGGGCCGACGTAGGCGTTAACCAACCTGGTTCGCTCCCCGATGATGGCCGGGCCGCGCACGGTGCTGTTGATGATCTCAGCATCCTTTTCAATAACTACCCTGCCGTTGACCTTGGAATCGGCGTCAACCAATCCTTCTACTCGAGACTCGTTGGATTCCAAAACCAGGCGGTTGGCCTCCAGCATGTCCTCCATCTTGCCCGTGTCAATCCACCAACCCTCATGGATGTAGGGATAGACCTGATAACCCTGTTCTATCAGGTACTGGATGGCATCGGTGATCTCTAGCTCACCCCGCCAGGAGGGCTGTATGGCGTTGACCGCCTCAAAGACGTGATGGTCGAACATGTAGATGCCCACCACGGCCAGGTCGCTGGGAGGGTGCTTTGGTTTCTCCACCAGGCGGACTATCCGTCCATCCCGCAACTCGGCTACACCGAACTGCTGGGGATTCTTCACCTGCTTGAGGACGATTTGAGCGTTCCAGTCACTGCCGGTGAACTGCTTCACCAGCGCCGTGATACCCCCCTGGATGACGTTGTCGCCCAGAACCATCACAAAGCGATCGTTTGAGAGGTACTTCTCGGATATCTTCACGGCATGGGCCAGGCCCAAAGGCGCCTCCTGGTGGATGTAGGTCACCTTAGCTCCCCAGGCCGAGCCGTCGCCCACGGCAGCCTCGATCACTGGGGCCGTGTCACCCACCACGATGCCGATGTCGCTGATACCGGCCTCCACCATAGCATCGAGGACGCGAAACAGCACCGGGCGGTTGGCCACCGGCACCAGTTGCTTGGCGCTGGTGTAGGTAATGGGCCTTAGTCGCTTGCCCTGGCCCCCACTGAGAATCAAACCTTTCATTGCAACTCCCATTCCATTTCGGATTGCGGATTTCGGAATTCGGGATATCCCTGCAACCTGCACTTATACCAATTGCCGCATGAAGTACCATGAATAAGCGAGTGCCCGCCGGTTGAGCGCCGCCCTGAGTAGCGAAGCGTATCGAAGGGTAGGCCGAAGGCCGTATCGAAACCAAGTGCACGAAGCGTGCAGGAACGCTTGGGCTCGATACGCCGCTCGCTATGACTCGCAGCTACTCAACCGGCGCTTAACTCATGATTTGCGGTGCTTGAATGGGCAATTGGTATTAGCTCAGTTGAAGTATCCGCAATCTGCAATCCCTTGATTTCCCTCTGACAGAGCGAGCTACTCGTTACTTATTTCTCGTTACTCGTTACCTACTTCCCCCGTCTCTGCCAGCGAGTTTTCTTGAGTCGCTTTCTGTGCTTGTGCTTGGCTATCTTTTTGTTTCGCCACTTCTTGACGGAACCCATTTCGACTCCTCCTTTCTAATTCTAGTACTGGCTCTTCAGCACCACTGGTAGATACACGAACCATATCTGCATTTCCTCCGAGAGAGGGCTGCTGTTGCCTGAGCTGTCGTACGCGCTGATGGCCAGGTACGTGGTTGGCGGCGACGGCTTGTGGGGCAGGCGGAAGCTGGTCACGTTGGTGGCGTCGTAGCTGCCAGTGTAGACGCCCGGTTCAGAACCGTAGTAGACCTCATAGCCGACGACGTCGTCTTCCGTGCTGGCCTGCCAGCTCAGCTCCGCCCCACCGCCCGCCAGATTGATCGCGGGAGCGCCGGGTGCCGCTGGCGCCGTGGCGTCCACCACCTTGACCGTGCCCGTGCTGTAGGATACCACCGCCAGGTTCCTGCCGTCATCGCTGCGGCCGTAGACGTAGTAGGTCCCACTGCCCACCTCGGACGTGTCCCAGACGTAGCTGCCGGCGCCTTCACTCAGGCAGTGGGCGATGAGCCGCCCGTCGCGCCCCGCGCCATCGCGGTCGTAGTACAGCGAGATGACCGCCTCGTCATCGGGGTCACTGGCCGTCCAGTGGATGGTGTAGCTGCCGCTGCCCGGCTCCTCGGCGGCACTGGGGCTGGTGATCGTTATCGTCGGCGGCTGGTTCAGGCAAAACAGAGCCAGGTTGGACATCTCGTTCCACTGACTTGTCTCTTCGCAGAGTTCCAGGTTAGTGGTGGCGGACAGGATGCCCGTCGAGGAGATGAAGAAGCGCGCGCTGATCGTACCTGGCTCGACCACCCACTCTGGTAAGGACAGGTCGAGGTCGGTACCGGCCCAGACGCCGCAGGTCTGCTGCACGCACGCGCCCCCGTCGCAGGCCAGGCAGTACTCGCCTAGCTCGCCATCCGCCGTGACGGTGATGTCGTTCGCGGGGATGCCAGGCAGCCCGCCAGGCCAGCCCTCAGGGGTCAGCGAACCGGCTTCGATGGTACAGGTCAGCGACGCGCTGCCGGCGAAGCCGTAGACCCCATCACCCTCTTCCCAGGCGTGGAGGAAGGCCCCGCCGTCACAGCCCGGCGCCGTCAGGGTCAACTCCCCGGCGAAGCCCCAGCTCTGATCCAGGGTCATGGCTGCCTGGACGGCATGGATGGCGAACACCTCCAGGGTGCCCTCGAAGCCCACCTCGTAGGGCTCTTCCAGGCTAACCGATAGCGCACCCGCGCCCGTCACCGCAGGGCCATCGCCGGGCATCTGCTGCTCGCTCTCGATGGTGCCGCTCACCTGGACGGAGGGCTCTGGCTCGAAGACCACCTCCCCCTCCATGCTGGTCAGCAGGAAGCCAGTCTCACCGATAGGCACGCCGGTAGTGGCGAATTTTGACTGATTGTGGTATAACTCCTTATCATCATCCGAGGAGGTATGCCATGATCGTAGAAATCAAAGTGTATCGCTGTCCGAAGTGCAATAGTGTTGACATCATCAAGAACG
>Ga0307437_1002933_pt1 | contig 10148 bp, 8 predicted proteins | sample SalMarWE160390MG_FD_202146 | JGI IMG/M metagenome (GOLD analysis project Ga0307437, IMG submission 202146) | Salt marsh sediment microbial communities from the Plum Island Ecosystem LTER, Massachusetts, United States - WE1603-90 | ecosystem: Environmental > Aquatic > Marine > Intertidal zone >...
CTATGACGCGCCCGCCCTCGGCCTTGGCGCGGTTTATTTGCTCCGCTACCTCTGGGCTGAGCTGGCAGTACTCGCTGTGCATGAGATGATCCTCGACGTTCTCCGTCCTCACCGGGCGGAAGGTGTCCAGGCCAATGTGGAGGGTGACGAAGGCGCACTCCACCCCTTTGGCCTCCAGTTCCTTCATCAATTGCGGTGTGAAGTGCAGCCCGGCGGTAGGGGCAGCCACCGAGCCTTTGACCCTGGCATAGATGGTCTGGTAGCGCTCCGGCTCCTCCAAGGGTTCGCGGATGTAGGGAGGCAGGGGCACGACGCCCAACTCGTCCAGGAGAGGCTCGATGGGTGCTTCGAACTCTACCACCCTCATCCCTTCCCCCGCCTGCCCGACCACCTCACCGACTAGCCCTTTACCTCCATCTCGATCCAACTCTACCTGTGTTCCCACCCTCACCTTTCGCCCTTTGGTCAGCACCTCCCAAACCCGCTCTTCCCTCTTGGCCACCAGCAACATCTCGACCTTGCCGCCGGTGGGTACTTTGTGCCCGAACAGGCGGGCGGGGATGACCCGGCTCTCGTTGCAGACCAGGATGTCACCCGCTGTCAGATAATCGGCCAGGTCGCGAAAGGTCTTGTGCTCGATGGCTCCGGTCGCGCGATCCAGCACCATCAGCCGCGAGGCGTCACGAGGCTCGATGGGGGATTGGGCGATGAGCTCTTTAGGAAGGTGATAATCGAATTCCTCGGTCTTCATCGTCCATATCTTTCCAGCAAAGCCTGGCGAGAGATCCAAAGCTGAGCCCGTTCCAGGCGAAAGAAGTCTTTTCTTCTCAAACTGCCGGGATTAAACGTCCAGATCAGCCACCAGGTGTAGAGATTCTCCCAGAACTCCTCAAAGCGTCTTAGCTTATCCCCTCGATCCATCCTCAACACATCGAACCCCAGCCGTTCGAGCAAACCGCTTTCCTCCAGGTCATCCCTGAGAAAAGCTGTCTCTCCGCGGAAGGCTCGGACGTTTGCGAACTGAGGCTCGTCTTCGAGGTAAGCAACCAGCTTCTTGAGGGAGGCTCCCCACAGGCGATAGGCTTTCGTCGCCCACTCGAGACTTGGCCCCTCTTCATCCATGCGGGGGAGGTGCTCGTTCCAGAGGTGCAACTCTTCCACCACCTCACCCCTCTCAATCCTGGTTCCATCGGAGAGGGTTATCTCTCTCGTGCTTCTCCCCAATGCAATCCTCAGGATGCAACTTTCGTCCTGGGTGAACTCGCGGACGTGATATGCTCGTCGCAGGAGCACATCGAGACCACAGACTGCCGCCCTCCCGATAGAGCCTATCAATTTCTCATCCCCTTCAGCAAACCCTTCAGCGGCCCAGCGAGACTATGACCACTCCTACGGTGATGAGGGCCATGCCCAGCCATTGGCTGGTGGTAATCACCTCACCGCAGACAAGGTGCGCGCCAAAGAACTGAACGGCCACGAAGCCCAGCCCAGCGGTGAAGGCATAAGCGAGATGAAGAGGGATGAATCGCAGGGGGAAAGTAAAGGCCAATACCCCCAGGAACCCTGTCACATTCCCCACCACCTGCCACCACAGGAACCCACGCAGCCTGGAGCTGGCGGCCGACCACTCTAACCCAACGTTACTGACCACGGTGGAGGCCAGGTTTGCCAAGATCAGTCCCGCAATTGCTACGGTTTTCATCTCTCTCCTCATGATAACCTACTTGCCCAGCAGTCGGGCGATCAGATTGAGCAACAAGGTCAATAGCACGCTAAGCAGGATGCAGGTGACGATGGGAAAGTAGAAGCTGAACCCCTCCCGCTCGATGCGGATGTCGCCGGGAAGGCGGCCCAAGAAGGGGATCCTCAGCCTGGGGGCGAACGTCAAAACGAGTCCCAGCAGCAACACGAAAAGCCCCATCAGGATGAGCATCTTGCCCATCGTCTCGAAGCCTGGCATTTCCGTCACCTCGCCAAGTTTGGTTGAGGAGTGCGGACGCAAGTCCGCCCTATAAGCAGACTCGCGTCTGCACTCCCCTAGGGCGTCAACAGCACGTCAATGTGCGCCTCATTGTACCGCTCCCACTCGCTGTAGATACAGCCGCAGTACTGCTGGCGATAGAGATCGTGCTCGCGGGTGAGTCGCCCCCGTTCCGACCAGCCACGACGGAAGTTCTCGAAGTAGAACTCCACCCCCCACTCCTCAGCCACCTCTTCGCCGATCTGGCGGATCATGGCCTGATCCTGGTGGGGGCTGATGAGAAGGGTAGTGGTGAAGGCGTCGAAGCCGCCCTCAGTGGCCGCTTGCGCCGTCTTCTCCAGGCGCATCCGGTAGCAGATGCGGCAGCGCTCCCTGAACCTCTCGTGCCCCGCCACCGCCCGCAAGTAGAGGGGCATCTCGTACTTCTCGTGCCAGATCACGGGCAGGCCGACTGCTTCAGCGTACTTTTGCGCGCTTTCCTGCCTCTGCTGGTGCTCCTGCCAGGGATGGATGTTGGGGTTGTACCAGAAGCCCGTGACCTGGAACCCCTCCTCCCGCAGCCGCTCGATGGGGTAAGTACTGCACGGCCCGCAGCAGATGTGGAGGAGGATGCGCTTCCCCTCGCCCGGCTTTTCGACCTCCGCTGGCTCCGGCGGCAACTCCACGCTGTAGGAGAGCTGGATGGTGAGGGGATCCTCACTGACCAGCGCTACCTTGCCCTGGGCGATGAGCTTCCGCGCTTTCTTTGCAGTGGTGGACGAGAGTTGCTGGCCGTTGGCGTCGAGGACGACGACAGATGTGGGCTTCATCTAGCACCCTCCACCACTGCCACTTCTTCCTCTGTCAACCTATACAGCCGATACGCGATCAGGTCAATCAGGCGGTCAGTAGCGGCCAAGCGGGCCTTGAGGGGCAGGAGTTTCTCCAGGCTGGCCCTGTATTCCTGCTCCAGTTGCTCCTGGAAATCCCGCGCGGTGGGGTTCACACCTAGCTGGCGGCGGTTCTGGCGCAAGATGTCCAGCAGTTCGTCTAGCATCAAGTGGGACTCCCCCTTCTGGTAATCGCCCAGGTAGTTAAGGAGATGGGTCCTTCGGGTCAGATTACCAATGGACGCGCCGATTTTCCGTTCCAGCCAAGTCAGGAAGCCTTTGATCTCAGCCTGTTTCTGTTTATTCATCTCGATCATCTGTTCTGCCAGATGGGCCAGCAGGTCGTGGATGACGTCGGATTGCTCGGCGGGGCCTTCTTCGGGGAGTTGCCAATCTTCGTTCAGCGGATCGGCGTTGTGCTGGCAGACGAGGGCAGGATCGGGGGTGTGGATGAGGGAGAGGCGCTCGTCCAGCCACAGGCCAAACACTGAAGCAGTGAAAGCACTGAATGACACCGAGGCAACCTCTTCAGTGCGCTCAATCCACTCGGTGGCCTCAGTGATTCCAACCCCCGCCAACCGCGCCCGCTCGCCGCGTGGGGTGGTGAAGACGATTCGGCGGATTGGGATAGACTCCAGGTGAGATTTCTGAACATGGGGGAACTTGACTTCCTCGTTCTGAAAAGCCGTGCGATACCAGAAACTCAGTAGCCGGGAACACAGAAGAGCACACAGGGAATTTATCTCTATACCCAATCCCTCCAGAAGGTGGAGATGATAGACAAGGTTAGTGGAAGCATATCCTATCTCATCCTTTCCCACAACAAGCTCAGCGGCCAGGAACCTGACAAGTAGCTTTGGGACTTTCCTGTAAAGAGAAGTGGGCTTCAGCTTGGCGGAGGATATCTTTGAAGAGTCAATGCGCCAACCCGAATAATCTACAGCATATCGGCTCGCATCCAGGTGATTCACCAGAGGTAGTCCCCTGTCCCCAGACTTGCGATGGATGGCAGGATGGTTCATCCCGCACTCGGCCCCTCGTACAATGCTGACTAATTTCCCTAACGAAATGGCCGGGACAGCAGCGATATCCTCTAGCAAGGCCACAGCCGGTGTCCGGCTGTTGACTGGAATGATATAAAACGGCATTATCCCCAGCGCTGTACGATTGACCTGCCAGGTCCGGATCTCAGACTTACCCTCCCGCATCCCCAGGATGATAACATCTCCTGCAGAAAAGCCACTTATCAGGATAAGAGCATCATTGTTCACACCTTCAAATGCAACTCCCAGATCCACAGCAGAAACAAGAGGTCGCTCAATCGCGATGGCTTTTCGCAAGGCAGCATAGGACTCGTTGGTAGCGATGCGTTTAGGCACAACAAATCCTACTTGCCCTAAGCCAAACATCAACCGACTGCCCAGTTCCAGAAAGATAGCTGCGAGGTCAAACTGACCGACCGCTGCCACAAAGTTTCTCCGCATCCAATGGAGTAACTTGGAGTCTATACTCCCTGTCCTTACCCCAAGCCACGGCGGATTCCCCACTACCGCATCAAACCCTGGGTCCTCTTTCCACGTCGCCCGTTCCAGGTCAATGAAGACTTCCGGAAACTCCAGGTCCCAGTGAAAGAAGCGCTTCTCGTGGTACAACTCCCGCGCCTGGCGCATCACCTCCGCGTAGGGCTCTCCCACGGTCTCGGGACCAGCCTGGATGGCGTCAGCTCCATAGAGGCGCAGGAACTCGTCAGCCCGCTTCACCCCGAAGTGCCGGGCAACGAAGATGTCCAGCAACTTCTTGTAGGGCTTCGCCGCTTCGTCGAACTGTCGGAACAGCCGCTCGCTCTCCTCTAACTCGGTAAAGGTGGCATCGGAGAGTAGGCTGACGCCCCGCATGACCTCCGCTGCCCGCAGTAGCCCAGCAAAGGGGCCACCCCAAAGTTCCCCTTGGTATGCAGTCACCACCTCAAGCGCTTCCTCACCTCGGCCCTCTGCGAGCAAGCGGGCCTCTCTGCCCACCCTTTGGGCCTGCTCCGTAATGCGCAGAGCTTGATCTACCTCGCGAGCTGTGACCCCGATGAGAGAATTGCCACAGCGCAGGTGGTGATCCAGGAAACTGAGCGGTGCGCCGATGGTGAAGGAGTGCAGCCAGAGGCTCACCTTTGCCAACTCCACCGCCATCGGGTTCAGGTCCACTCCGTAGATGCAACGCTTCATCACCACCCGCTGGAGGAGCTGTGTGTCGTCCAGCCGCGCCGGGTCTATCGAAATCTGTTGGCGCTCAAGGTTGGCGATGATCTCCCGACGGATGCGGTCCAGCATCGTCAGGACCGGGTTTGGGTTGGGGTGCTCACTCAGGATCTTGATCAATCCATCGGTCAGAAAGTCCACCGCCTCCACCAGGAAGTGGCCACTGCCCATAGCCGGGTCACAGACCTTAATGTCGAGCAGGGTCTCGCGGGCCTGGTGCTCCAGCCGCTCCAGTTTATCCCGCAGGATGGGGATGCTGGCACTGCGGCGACTGTCAGCCAGTTGGCGGCGCACTTCGGCGATCTGCTCCATCAACTCGTCGAAGCGGCAGGCGCGATCCTCCAAAATTGGTCCCACCGTGTGGTGGACGATGTACTTGACGATGTAATCGGGGGTGTAGTAGGAGCCAGTGGCCTTCCGCTCTCCTTTGTCGGTCTCCAGATGGACCCGGCCGCCAGTGGCGTCATCCACGGCCAGGCGATGCTCCAGCAATCCTTCGTAGATGGCCCCCAGGTGGTGCACGCGGATGTAGCCGTAGTCCACCGGCTCGCCATCGGTACGGTAAAGCAGGTCTAGGGCCGGAGCCAGGAAAGCATCCGACACCCTGTGCCGGGTGAGGAACCAGTTGGCCGCGTGTTTCTCCTGGTCGGCGGGGTCGTCGAGGTCTAAGTGGAAGAGGCCGCCGTTGTAGCGGGGCAGTCCCAGACCGGGATCGCCCTGGTCAATCAAGCGAAAGAGATTGAGAAGGCGGTCATAGATAGCAGTTGATGTGCGGCCCAGAGGCTCGGCTAGACGCATCCGGCCTGCCACCTCCCGGGCCATCTGGGTCAGGCTCTGGGCCCGGTATCCGGGGTTGCCGATTGGGAGCAGGTCGCGGGCCTCGGCATAGAGCAGAAAGAGCATCTTATAGAGCAGGGAGAGAGTGGCCTCGTAGATGGCTTGGCGAGCCTCCTCCCCATTCATGTCTTCGCCGCGCGCAGCACAGTAAGCAACGAAGCCACCGGACAGGTAAGGGAACACTTCCTCAAAGACCCGTTCCTTGAGCCGGTCGCCCACCATTCGGGCGTAGGTGGCGCTCCCCTCCCGCACCCGGTCAAGGAAGCTATTCCCCTGGGCGTCTTTGATGAATGCGTCGCGGCAGAAGAAGAGCCAGAAATACTTGAGCCTCTCCAGATCACCCGATTCTAGCGCCTCCACCAGGTCCACTTCGTAGAACTCGGTAGCAGTGGAGGATGCCTGGCGGTAGTGGAGCCTCCAGAGGCGCCCATTGGTCATGATCCCCCAGTCCACGCCGGTGCCGATGAGGTAGTTGACGATCTGAAACAAGGGGTTGGTGTTGCGGAACGTGTCCCTTGCATCATCGCGGCGGGTCTCGCTCAGGGGGCGCTCCCAGTACTTGGCGTCGGCGATTACCAGGGCGCGGGCGTAGAAGGCCGGTTCGTCGTCCTGGAACAGATACGCCTCGGCTTTGGCGTCCTCGTCGGCGAAGAGAGCGTAGTCAGGCCGCTGGACTCGTCCGGCGTGGTGGGTGGGAGTCTGGACAATGTAGGCAAAGCCCAGGATCTCCAGTGCCGGTCGGATGAACTCCGCCTCGGTCTGGGCCTCGATGAGGTTGGGCAGAATCTCCCGCTTTGCTTCATACAGTGCACGGAGTTGCTCGAACGGCCCAGCGACATCCTCGCCCCACTCCGGGTGCTCAGGTAGCCGGTGGCGCAGGTAATGATCGGAGAACAGTGACTTGGCACCGCCACCACGTGGTCTGGAGACAGGCGGCGGGTTAGGTGATGGAGAACAGGGATCTAACATTGATTCCCCTTTGCATTAAAACAGCGTTGGCTGCCCAGGCTTTTCCTCGTAGGCGATGCCCAGGTGCTCGTAGGCGCGGCGGGTGGCGACTCGGCCGCGAGGGGTGCGGTTCAAGAAGCCCAACTGCAACAGATACGGCTCGACGACGTCCATGATAGTGTCGGATTCCTCGGAGAGGGCGGCGGCGATGGTCTCCAGGCCCACAGGGCCGCCATCGAATTTCTCGATGATCGTCGCGAGCACCCGGCGGTCTATGTCGTCCAGACCCAACTCGTCTACCTCCAGCATGGCCAGGGCCTTACCGGCCACAGCCTCGGTGATGCGTCCACCGGCCCGCACCTGAGCGTAGTCGCGCACCCGCCTGAGGATGCGGTTGGCCACGCGAGGCGTGCCCCTGGCGCGGCGGGCGATCTCCTTCACTCCGCCCTCGTCTATACCCACCCCCAGGATGCCAGCCGAACGCCGCACGACGGCTTCCATGGCCGCCTGGTCGTAGAAGTCCACCCGGTACACCACGCCGAAGCGCGATCTGAGAGGCGAGGTCATCAGGGCGAGTCGGGTGGTGGCCCCGATGATGGTGAAATGAGGCAGCTTGAGACGGAGGCTGCGGGCGCTGGGCCCCTTGCCGATGATGATGTCCAGGGCGAAATCCTCCATAGCTGGATAGAGCGTCTCTTCGATAGCCCGGCCCAGGCGATGCACCTCGTCAATGAACAGGACGTCGCCCTTCCGCAAGTTGGTGAGGATGGCCGCCAGGTCCCCAGCACGCTCGATGGCTGGCCCGGCAGTGACCTTGATGTTGACGTTCATCTCGGCGGCCGCGCAATGCGCCAGGGTCGTTTTCCCAAGGCCGGGGGGACCATAGAGGAGGACGTGGTCCAAGGCCTCGCCTCGCCCTCTGGCCGCCTCAATGACGATCTTGAGGTTTTCCTTGATCCTGTCCTGGCCGATGAAATCGGCCAACCGCCTGGGACGCAAGGACAAGTCCAAAGCAACCTCTTCCTCTTTTAATCTGGGTGAAATCATGCGTTCTTCAGTCATAGCTTCCTCGCTTGGGGATGAGAATCACCTCTACAAGCGATTATACCAGAAAGAGCGGAAAATGTGAAATCCTTCTTTGACAAAGGCGTCCATTAGTGCTAAAATAGTGGCCGGCAATTAGCGCCCAGCTAATTGCCTATTGCTGAAACAAGGAGGTTAACGCATGGGTAAACTTACTGAAATTCGCTGGCATGGCCGCGCCGGACAGGGCGTGGTCACGGCCGGCGAACTACTGGCTGAGGCGGCCATGGAGGAGGGAAAGTACTTCCAGGCCTTCCCTGACTACGGCCCGGAGCGCATGGGAGCGCCCATCAAGTCCTACACCCGCATCAGCGATGGGCCCATTGAGGTGCATCACCAGATCCTATACCCTGACGTGGTGATCGTGGTCAACCCCAACCTGATAGGGGTGGTGAACCTCACCGAAGGGCTCAAGGAGGACGGCATAGCGATCATCAATACCCCGGATTCCCCGGCAGAGGTCCGCAAGAAACTGAGGATGAAGGGCGGCAAGGTGGCCACCCTCGACGCTACCCGCATCGCCCTGGACACCCTGGGGCGGGACATCCCCAGCACCCTCATGCTGGGCGCCGTGGCCAGGGTCACCGGCCTGGTGTCGCTGGATAGCGTCGTCCACCTCACCAAAGAGCGACTGGGGGAAAAGTTGCGTTCAGAGGTAGTGGAGGCCAACGTGACCGCTCTCAAGCGAGCGTACGAGGAAGTGGCCAGTGACCAGTAATCAGTGGCCAGCAATCAAAAACGGAGGAATGAAATGGCAGTGAATTTGGAAGCCGGCTGGAGGGAAGCCTCCATCGCCGGGACGGTCTTCGAGGCGGGAAACTCGGTTGAGTACCTCACAGGCACCTGGCGTTCGTCGCGTCCTGTGCGCGATACCGAGGCGTGCACCCACTGCATGATCTGCTGGGTCTACTGCCCCGACTCGATCATCCTCGTCGAAAACAGCAAGGTGATCGGGTTCGACTACGATCACTGCAAGGGCTGCGGCATCTGCGCCGCCGAGTGCCCGGTCAAGGTGAAGGTACATGCCATCACCGGTCGGCCAGGCAAAGTTATTCAAATGGTACCGGAGGTAGTGGGTAATGAGTAACGAGGGATGAGTAACGAGTAAACGCGGAAACTCGTTACTCGTGGCCTCATTACTCATTACTCGCGCTAGGAGGAAATGAAATGGCAAAATCAAAGATAACGGCTCTGGACGGAGCCCACGCGGTAGCCGAGGCCATGCGCCAGATAAACCCCGACGTGGTGGCCGCCTACCCCATCACCCCCCAGACGGCCATCGTGCAGACCTTCTCTACCTTCGTGGCCGACGGGCTGGTGGACACGGAGTTCGTGGCCGTGGAAAGCGAGCACGCGGCCATGAGCACCTGCATCGGCGCCTCGACTGCCGGCGGCAGGGTGATGACCGCCACCGCCTCGGCGGGACTGGCCCTCATGTGGGAGGTGGTCTACATCGCCTCCTCGCTGCATCTGCCTATCGTCATGCCTGTGGTCAACCGGGCTCTCTCGGCCCCCCTCAATATCCACTGCGACCACTCCGACTCCATGGGGACCCGCGACGCGGGCTGGATTCAGCTCTACTCCGAGAACCCCCAGGAGGCCTACGACAACGTCATCCAGGCGGTGCGCATCGCCGAGCGACTCTTGCTGCCGGTGATGGTCATGCAGGATGGCTTCATCACCGGACACGGCGTGGAGCGAGTGGAGGTGCTCGACGACGGAGCGGTCAAGGGGTTCATCGGCGAGTACAAGCCCAAGCACTCCTTACTCGACGTGGACAACCCCGCCACCTACGGCAGTTGGGACATGTACGACTTCTATTTCGAGCACAAGCGCCAGCAGACAGATAAGCTGTCTAAGGCAATGCCCGTCATCGTGGGGGTGGGCGAGGAGTACGGCCAGTTGACGGGGCGCCAATACGGCATCTTCGAGACCCACGGGATGGATGACGCCGAGATGGCCATCGTCGTCCTCTCGTCCGCGTCGGGCACGGCCCGGATGGTGGTGCGAGAGCTGCGTGAGAAGGGGATCAAGATCGGCCTCATCAAGCCACGGGTGTTCCGCCCCTTCCCCGCCCAGGAGTTCGCCGAGGCTCTCGCCAACGTGAAAGCGGTGGGAGTGTTGGATCGCTCCATCGTCTTCGGAGCGATGAACGGAGACGGCCCTGGCCCAATCTACCTG
>Ga0307437_1002935_pt1 | contig 10141 bp, 5 predicted proteins | sample SalMarWE160390MG_FD_202146 | JGI IMG/M metagenome (GOLD analysis project Ga0307437, IMG submission 202146) | Salt marsh sediment microbial communities from the Plum Island Ecosystem LTER, Massachusetts, United States - WE1603-90 | ecosystem: Environmental > Aquatic > Marine > Intertidal zone >...
CATTATACTCCGGCGAGCCGGTGTCGGCATTTTTCACGGCATCTTTATCTGTGCCGAAATAGACCTCATGCGAAGCAGCAAAGACACTCGGCGAGAAGGTAATAATCTGTGTTTGCTTTACATCCACAGCGCCATTAGTCGGATTCGGGTTCCCGACGGCGCCCTCAGTAGTAAAGCTCCAGACGTCGCCTTTATACGTGTCGATGGCATCAAATTCATCGACCCGCCAGTAGTAGGTCTTGGCCAATTTGAGTGTGCCGGGAGTATAGGTTGCGGTTCCCTGTGGGAGTCCACCAGCGGCGTTGCTCACTTCATCAAAATTCTCGCCGAAATATACAGTGTGCAATTTAGAACCGAAACCTGCCGTCCAGCTCAGAGTTACATCCGGATCTACCTGCTCGGCAGCATCAGCCGTATCGGGTGCGTAGGCGGTCTTGGGGGGAATACTAAAGCTCCAGACCTCGCCCTTCCAGGGACTGTTCGGCTCGGTGTCATTGACCTCATCGATTCGCCAGTAATATGTCGTACCCGGAACGAGACCGTCGGGGAATGCAAATCCGGGAAAGCCGACAACAAGAAACGTAGCGACCTGGTTACCCTGGAACGTGCTTTCGGCACCGTCATTCACGTAGTCAAAATTGTTACCGAAATATACATCGTGTGAGACGGCAAGAGTTCCCGGTGACCAGCCAAGGCTCACCCAGGTATCCCCATAGAAAATACCATCGGACGGCTCGGGATTATAGGCATTTACGCGTTTCGAGGCACCAAGCATATAACCGACCGCGTTGAGGAACATTATTTCACCGTCGGCGGTGAGGTTGTATCGACCATCGACGCCGCTGTTCGTGCCGGAGATAAATAACATACGCCGACCGCCGGCAATCTGGCCCGACCCAGCGTAGAATTCCTGCTCTGCTTCCCACTCAACTATCCAGAGTTCGTCGTTGTCTGCTCGCTTGGCGAGCAGCGTACCGTTGCCCGCATCCGTAATGCTCGGAAAGGAGCTTGCCTCCGTGATGACCGGAACCTGATTGTTGTCGTCAAGGTTCACACCATTGAACACAGGATGGCTGATATCCAACGCTTCCATCGCAAGAGGAAGACTGTCATTATAGGCATCTGTATCTATCCACAGCCATCGGTTACTCCTGGCGATATGTGCGACTTGCATGATGATAGGCGTCTCGATGGAGTTCCATGCGGCTATGGTACCAGTGTAATCGCCGCTGTTGGTGTCACGACTGATAATGATAAGGTCGGCAGCGTTAAGAGTCTCAATCTCCGCTGCATCGAGGCTGCGACCTTCCTGATTACGGAAGTCAAGGTTGACGGTGTACCCCTGGGCATCAAGCAGGTCCACCCAGGGCTGGTCAGCCGGGACTCCGTCTGTAGGGGCCTTGTTGTCCGACACCCAGACGATTGTGGCGGCGTGCAACGACGACGCCATGCAAAAGGCCAAGACTAAAACCAAATAAACCAATTTCTTAGACATAATAATCCTCCTTCGAAATATAATAGGATGTTAATTGAAATGCAAAAATCTTAACCACGAAGCACGAAGCTCCTGCTTAAAACTCAGCACCTCACTCACTTAAAAACACTGTAGAAATTCAGCCTGCCGAAAGACTGAAACACATCAATACCCACCCGTTCGACTCTTCGGCTGCGCTCAGGGTAAGCTGTTTTCACTAAGGCAAGCTCTAAACAAAAGCTTGACCATGCTTATTTATACCAAATTACCCATCTTCCAGTCAAGAGGAAATTTTACAATCAGGACATTACACACCAGCACAAGAGTAACCCGGCTATTTTGGAAGTGCCGACTTTATTTCGGCTATCGTTACTCCGAGCGTTGCTTTGGCAATGTTATCGAGGTCAGCTTCGGGGCCTTGCAGATGATAAGCACGATGAATGTGGGATATTGCCTCGCCGGGTTTTAAGGCCGCCGCCGGGGATGATGTTTCAAGTTCATAAAACGGCCCCATCGGTTTAGCGCCCGGTTCAGAAGGACCATCATTGTAAGAATTAACAACATCGCCTTTGTACGGTTCGGTCTGAAGCTCCCACATCGAGTTTACATAATCGGCAGCAGTTTGAGGTTTGTTGTACTGGACAATTGTCAAGACTTTATTGACGGCATCATAACTGCCAGCTATTGGCGTGGCGCGTTGGGGCGAAAGACCTATCTTACTGCGGTATTGTCCGTCACCACTAAAGAACATCACACCATCCTTGACAACCAGCCGATTCGCAGGAACCTTACCAAAGTAGGCATCGTTCACGATGGGGCCAAGCTCATCCTCCGTACCCACGTTGAACGGGACGACAATCGTGGTTGCAGGCGACGGATTAAACATACCAAGAATCCAGATTGAGAGCAGTCCGGTTTCTTTTTCCCAGGCCTTGGTGCCTGTGTTGGTCATTGTGTTGTTTGATTCAAAAGCAACGATTTTAACTGTTATGGCCGGTGTTATTCCCAACGCATTGAGCGCTTCGCTCCGTTCAAGAACTCGAATGTCACGGTCCACCCTAAGGTTAAAAATAGTGCGCGAGTAGTTCTCCAACTGCATCTCTTTTTTTAGAATTGCATGGTTTTTGGATTTGGATACAAGCTCAAATGGTTCTGTATCAATGGGTGCCGGGGTAAACCAATGCTCGAGGTCGAACGGCACATCTTTTTTGAAAAATATCGAAAATTGTCCACCCTCAGGCCCAATCCAGAAACGGTCTTCACCCCCATAAACATTGATGTGCTCGACCGTCTTGCCGGAAGCGATTAGCTCGCGGTTAATCCAGCCGAAGCTCAATCCCTCAGTTCCCTCCGCAGTACTAGTCATTGCCCGGCCCTGCAGCGCGGGCAAAACAGCCACCTGGCTGTTGCCAGAGGTGTCTGATAAAACGACTACGTCGGTATATTTTTTAAGAAACGCCAGGTCGTCGCCAAATGTCTTTTTTGCCATTTCCGTTTTTTCCTCCAGACAGCCTGCCAAAGTCGCAACACATATCAGAACAATCAACAATTTTACATCTCTCATTGTTTGCCTCCCTACTTATTTTGTTCTTAACCCTTCTGCGAAATACACAAATCTATATTAAATAATGATTTACAATCATTATTTTCTTGCAATCTCCTCCGCTTTGGTTAATATATAAACACCGTGTAAAAAGGAATTTATAACCAAAACAAAGGAGGTTTTATCATGCAACATTTTCAGACTTCTTTCTTTTATGACCTACAAGAGCTCATACGAAATTCGCCACTGTTGCGAAAGTATTACTACCTCTTCAAAGCTTTAGATCTTTCAGCACTGCCAGATAGAAATTATGGTGTCGGAGCAACAGGGCACTCGCGACACGCGATACTGCGGGCATTTATCATAAAGCACCTGCAAGGAATAAAAACAATACCGGAACTAATCGAATATCTAAATTCAATGCCACCACTGTTGGAGATGTGTGGTTTTAAATTAGGTAATCTGCCGGACGAAACACAATTCTACCGATTCCAGCAGAAGACCAAAAACTCAACACTCAAAGACATACACAAAAAAGCAAATGACTTACTCATCAAAGATGGTTTCACTTCGCTCGATGAATTCATACTCGACTCAAAGCCGGTAATGGCAGCCACAAAAGAGAACAACCTCAAAAATCCAAACCGCAACACTCGTAACAAAGCAAAAAGACCAAAACGTAACCCACGGGCAACTCTGAGCTATTACTCCTGCCAGGTCATCAACGGTAAGAAAGAAAACATGATCTTCTTCTGGGGATACAGAACACATGCCCTCATTACTAAAGAAGGTATCTGCCTGGTTGAGAAAACATTGCCGAACAACATCACCGATGCAGAAGCTGCTCTTAGCCTTATCAAAGAGCTAAAACGAAGATATCGCTTCAAAAAAGGTGCTATCTTCATCGCCGATAAGGCTTACGATATCAGAGAGATCTATACATTCATCGTCGAAAATATGAAATCGCAGCCGTACATACCCATCAATCCCAGAAATCAAAAAGAGGACAAGACCTTTGGCCCACACGGCTGTCCTATGTGTGATGCTGGTATAGAGATGAAATCAGCCGGCAAATGGACTGATGGCAATCGCCAGAGAGTCAAATTCCGCTGTCCACTCAAGACAAGCAAAAAGGTCACAGCCAAATATGAAAATGCCTGCCCGGTTAAACACCCGTTATTCGATACCGGAAAAGGCTATGGCTGCACAAAGTATCTCGATGTTACTGACGATGCACGTTCAAGAGTGCCCAGGGATAGCAAAGAATTCAAAGAAACCTTCAAGGACAGACAAATCATCGAGCAGTATTTCTCGCGTCTCGGTGACAGAGAAGTAGAACAAACAACACACTATTCGTTCACTGCTATAAGCAATCAGATGACCGTTGCCCATCTTACCGCCAGTCTCGTTGCCGTAGCTGCAGCTATACTGTTAAAACAGCCGGAAAAGATGCGATGCTATCGAACGTTCGCATATCTGTCCAAGCCAAGAGAGGCTGGATGATGAAACCAAGTGGCTTAGCCACAAGCTGTGCCGAAAGATTAACTTTTCAAAGAGCAACTACAAACATCACAGAGAATCTCTATCTACAAAAAGGCTTTCTAGCCTAAAATCACTTCAAAATCAGTTTTCTGTCAGTAAAATCCTCGGTTCGCTGGCGAAATCCATTTTCACATCTACTTGACTCTGCCAAATTCACTCATTTTGCAGGAGTCTTTGTTAATATTTCATTATTTATTTCATCTAACTATCTATATATGGTTTCCGTATAACATCCCAAACTTCTCGTAATTCAGAGGAGTCCCAGACTCTGTCCTCTATCAAAACCTATCATCATCAAGCACAACTCATCGCAAAATGGACCGTACCCCTTTAAGTCCCCGTTGATTCATTCATCTCTCCCTGAAGCTTCACGAAGCTTTTCGAGAAGTTTAGAATCAATCTGGTGCCCCAAGGCCTGTGCTTCATAAACGTCCTTCCAGGCTTTGTTATATTCTCCCTTGTAGTAGTAGGCACCAGCCCTGCCTCTGTAGGCATCAGCAATCATTGGGTCTATTTCAATGGCCTTGCTGTAGTCTGCGACGGCCAGGTCGTATTCGCCTTTGTTCTTATATGCCATTCCCCGATTGACGTAGGCATGAGCATCCGTTGGTTTTATCTCAATGACCTTGGTGAAGTCTGCGATGGCCAGGTCGAATTCGTCTTTGTCGTTATAGGCCATCCCGCGAATGACGTAGGCGCGAGCAAGCCTTGGGTCTATCTCAATGGCCTTGGTTAACTCTGAGAAGGCCTGGTCGTATTCACCATCTAAATAATGGGCTTCTCCCCGATCGTAATGGTCAGTGGCGGCTGACTTGTCTCTGCATCCTGTAACAAATAGGCAAACAAGCATCACCAGACACACCGCTATCATCTTAAACGATTCTTTGTCCTGAACACACACCATAACTAACCTCGCTTCCCTGTGGTTCCCTAATTAGTTTCTGTTGCGGAAACAGTATTTGTCATTCCCGCGAAAGCGGGAATCCATTTTTCGCTCTGGCCCCTGCTTTCGCAGGGGTGACATCGTTTGTTTTTGTTTTTCGCAACAGATACTAATTTATGTAGGTAGGTCCCCTGTCTACTGGAAATTCCGGGGCCACCATACTTAATTCCAACCGATGTCTGCGTCCCAAAGCTCCGCTGTAATTCAGCCTAACCGCTGTTGTACCCTCCTAAAATACAAACACATTTTAATCTGTCAAACAAAAAATGATAACCAAATAGGTTCTTTCTTTTCACTTAATTCAGTGATTTGACTTAGACTAATAGTGTACTCAACCGTTTTAATCCTTGGATTTTTACTTAATTTTGGTTAATTCGACAAACTAATTGCATCTAAGTTGCGTTCTCTAACCCGGTAAATCTCATTTAAGCGACAACCTTGAACAGCCTAAACTTCCACTTCGCCGGCACTTTAGTTCACTTTAGGAACTATAGGCACTTTAGTTCATTTTAGCTCACTTTAGCTCACTCCTCACTAACGAGAATACAGAAAACAGTGCCGTGTCTCGGACATTTTTCAGGATTTCACTCGACTTCAAACCGGTTTTATGATATAATACACACCAAACTAATGGATTAGAATCAAAAATAATCATCAATCGTCAATAATCAATCAGAAAGGGGGATAGCGGAGAGCCAAAATCAGCAGACTAGGCGTTTACGTCTTAAAAGACGCCTTACGCTTAACGCAACCGATACGAGCTGCGCAATCGTCCAACGAAATACAATCTACGAAATATTACGTACGAATTTATCAAAGAATTATGCAAAACAAACCCAATTTCCAAAAAAGTCAAATGAACGTAAATCCATATATTACAACGGATTATGAAAATATAAGCAATTGGACACTTGGTGAAAACAAACCCAATTCAAACCCAATCAAACCCAATTTAAAAATAGCCAAAATGAACGCAAATGTCTTTATCATAAAGGATTACAGAAAAAAAGATGATTTTTCGGTCCGAATAAACAAACCCAATTTCGTTAAAGGCCCAAAATGAGCGCAAACGCTTTTTTACAAAAGGATTATGAAAATGAAATCGCCTTACGGCCCAAAAAAAACAAACCCAATCAAACCAAATCTCAAAATACCACCCCAAAGGCCTGCCCTGAGCCGCGCCTAAGGGACGGATGGATAAACCACGAACTACTGCTTAAATTGATATAAGGAATACTGTTATGAAAAGACGCGATTTTCTTAAAGTATTAGGTGCTGATACAATGGCACTGGTCGTACAATCAAGAATAAGAGCCAGCCAGCCATCAGATAAGTCGAAGACCACTTCTAACAGGGGGAAGCCCAACATCATTTTCATTATGGCTGACGACCTGGGCTATCGGGAATTGGGCTGCTACGGGCAGCAAAAGATACAAACGCCGCACATCGACAGATTGGCGGCGGAGGGAATGCGTTTTAGGCAATATTACACCGGCTCGGCAGTCTGCGCACCGGCCCGCTGTAACCTGATGACCGGCAAGCATGGTGGTCATGCCTACGTGCGTAATAATTCTGAAATCGGCGGTTGGGACAGTTTCCGAGGCAAATTACCCCTGCCCGCTGAGACTGTAACCATTGCCGGTTTGCTCAAACAGCAGGGCTATGTTACCGGGGCGTTCGGCAAATGGGGCTTAGGCGAGGCCGGCTCTACCGGTGACCCGCTCAACCAGGGATTTGACCGTTTTGTCGGCTACAACTGTCAGCGTCACGCCCATAACTTGTATCCGAAATACCTAATCAGCGACCGCGAAAAAATCACACTTGAAGGTAATACCCGCGGCCTGACCGGAAAATATTACGCACCACAAGTAATTGCGGATGAGATGCTCAAGTTTATCCGTGAAAACAAGGAAAAGCCGTTCTTTGTTTACTACCCTACTGTCATTCCCCACCTGGCTCTACAGGTTCCGGAAGAAGACCTCAATCAGTACAAGGGTAAATGGCCGGAAACACCCTACAAAGGCAAATCGTACCTGCCGCATCCTACCCCTAAGGCCTGTTACGCCGCGATGATAAGCTTTATGGACCGGCAGGTTGGGCACATTATGAAACTACTCAAAGAGCTGAATCTTGACGACAATACAGTTGTGTTCTTTACCTCTGATAACGGAACCACGTATCTGAAAGACCAGGTCGATTACGAATTCTTCAACAGCGTTGGTCCGCTGCGCGGATTAAAAGGCTCTCTCTACGAAGGCGGTATCCGCGTGCCCATGGTTGTTCGCTGGCCGGGAAAGGTAAAACCCGGCACCGTGAGCGACCACCTTGCGGCACACTATGATGCGCTGGCTACTTTAGCTGACATTGCCGGTGCAAAAGCGCCAGACGATACCGATGGAATCAGTTTTGTCCCGACATTACTATCCCAGCCGGACAAGCAGAAGAAACATGATTATCTTTTCTGGGATTTTGCCGGCTACGACGGACAATTAGCTGTTCGCATGGGTAAGTGGAAGGGCATTAAACACGACCTGCAGAAAAACCCTGATGCACCATTAGAACTGTACGACCTGGAAAATGATGTCTCTGAGAAGAACAATATGTCTGAAGAATACCCAAAGGTCGTCGCGAAAATCGAAAAGATCATGCTTGAAGCAAGAAGCCGGCCTATAACAAAGAAGTTCCAGTTTGGCCGATACCTGGAATGATTCATCGTCAGAGCAGCCTGCACCTTGAGGTGTTGTTGAGAACATACAGAACAATAATAAAACAACCACATACGGCGCCTGCAGAATCATATCAAAAGAACATTCACATTCATAATCAAGGAATTATCCTTGACGTCAAAGTGGGTGATTTGGTATAAGAAAGGTTGGTTCTGTACCCGAACAGTGGGGCATTTACGGATTTTTGTTATCTTTTGGGCACAAATACCTTAGTTTTGTGAATAGAGGAGGAGTTATTATGTCTAAGAAACTGATGTATTTACTTTTTGTTGTTTTGGTGCTGGACTTTACCGCCGACGTTACCCGTGCAGAATTGAGGCACCGCTGGCGGCTTGATGGCAATCTGGCCGACACCGTAGGCTCGCTGGACCTCACGTCCACGGGTGGGACCGTTTTTATCACAGGCAAACATGGCGGCGCCGTGGAGTTCGACGGGAGCGGTGACTACATCTATGCAGAACTGGCAGTGTTCATGCCGAGTCAGACAACATGCGTGTGGGTCAAGACCGATAACACCGGCCAGTCTATCTTAGGCTGGTCTGGTAATCACCCGACCGATGGCCTTCACGACAGAGAGCTATATGTTAACGCCGATGGGACGGTAACTGTCCGTGTCTGGACCGGAGTGGCAACAACGGTCACATCTCAAACTCTGGTTGATGATGGGACGTGGCACCATCTGGCCACAGGGTACACAGAGGGCGACGAAACGTGGCTTTATGTAGATGGTGTGTCCCAGGGCTCCACGCCATCGAGCAACATATACAATAGTTATCCCACATCGTACTTGACCGTTGGAATAGAGAGCAATGTGAACAGCTACCTCACCGGTGCTGTCGATGATATCCGCGTCTATGATGAAGCGCTGTCACAGGGTCAAGTCCTGGGGGCCATGACAGGCGGAGCTTTCCCATTCGCCTTCGGCCCCGTGCCAAAGGATGGGACTCTCCATAAGGATACATGGATAAGCCTTAGTTGGCGACCGGGAGATATGGCTGTCTCACATGATGTTTATTTGGGTGACAATTTTGATGATGTAAACGCTGGCGCCGAAAGCACATTCCATGGCAACCAGACCGCGGCCAATTTTGTAGCCGGCTTTCCCGGATTTCCTTATCCGGATGGTCTTGTCCCCGGTACAACTTACTACTGGCGAATTGATGAGGTTAATGACACTGAGCCGAACAGCCCTTGGAAAGGCGATATCTGGAGCTTTAGTATTCCTCCCAAGACAGCATACTTTCCCGATCCGGCTAATGGTGCCGAATCTGTGGATCCGAATGCAGATTTGCGCTGGACGGCAGGTTTCGGTGCGAAACTACATTACGCGTACTTCGGTGACAATTTTGACGATGTCAACAATGCCGCCGGAGGACTCCCTCTGGGATCTGCAACCTTTGACCCCGGCCCGCTTCAATTGTCTAAGACTTACTACTGGCGTGTCGATGAGTTCGATCCCCCCGCCACACATAAAGGCCACGTCTGGAGCTTTACGACTGAGGGTGCCGTCGAAAGTCTGGACCCGGTAAATGGCTCTGTGGATGTAAAACAGACACAGATTCTTACCTGGTCACCGAGCGTTTTTGCAGCTTCGCATCAAATATATTTTGGCACAGATAAAGAGGCCTTACGCAATGCCGATACCGGTTCGCCGGAGTATAAAGGCACCAGAAACCTTGGTTCTGAGAGCTATGACCCCGGAAAGCTTGAGTGGGATGCCACCTACTACTGGCGTGTTGACGAGGTCAATAACACCAATCCCGACAGTCCTTGGCCGGGCATCCTCTGGAGCTTTACGACAGCCAACTTCCTTGTCGTGGACGATTTTGAGTCCTACAATGATCTTGATCCCGATGACCCCGAGAGCAACAGGATATTTAACGCGTGGATAGACGGATACGATGACCCGACAA
>Ga0307437_1002944_pt1 | contig 10121 bp, 8 predicted proteins | sample SalMarWE160390MG_FD_202146 | JGI IMG/M metagenome (GOLD analysis project Ga0307437, IMG submission 202146) | Salt marsh sediment microbial communities from the Plum Island Ecosystem LTER, Massachusetts, United States - WE1603-90 | ecosystem: Environmental > Aquatic > Marine > Intertidal zone >...
ATCGCCGGCAGTGGTATAGGCTGGATATGGGCTGCGACGGTTTTTGCATTACGAGGTAGCTTACTCGATGCGATAAGAAACGAATAGCTGGGGCGGCGTTTGATAGATTTGAAATGAAGTTGAGTTATATTATCAGATTTGTGCCGGTATTTGTAGCTGTTCTTGGAGCGGCTCTATTATATAAATGGGTCTGGAGCGGACCAAGCATGGCGCTTGAGTTGCGACTTCCAAAGCGTGATAAACAAGAGCTGACACATCAAGCTGAGCTGGGGCCGGTTGAATTGAAGGGTGAACTGTTGGTGTTTGATAGTGTAGTGGCGGATTTGCCAGGGTCGTGGCCGAGATTTAGGGGCGATAATTTCGATAATATTAGCACTGAGCAAGCAATTCTTAGCAAGACTTGGCCGACAGAAGGTCCAAAGGTTCTATGGTCTATTGATGTGGGACAAGGGTATGCTGGAGCGGCGGTTAAGAATGGGCGGGTGTATGTATTAGACTATGATAGGGACCGCAGCAGAGACACAATTCGGTGTATGTCGCTCGCTGATGGAAAAGACATCTGGCGGTATTCATATCCGGTTAAGATCAAACGTAACCACGGCATGAGCAGGACGGTGCCGGCTGTTACCGATAAGTACGTGGTGACATTAGGACCCAAATGCCATGTCACATGCCTTGATGCGATAAGCGGTGAGTTTCGCTGGATGATTGACCTGGTTCGGGAATATGGCACGAAGGTTCCGCCCTGGTATGCGGGACAGTGTCCGCTGATTGAGGATGGTAGAGCCATAATTGCGCCTGGTAGCGACAAAGTGCTAATGATAGCTGTCGATTGCCAGACAGGTGAAATTGTGTGGGAAAGTCCGAATCCAAAGGGCTGGAAGATGACGCATTCATCGATTATGCCGATGGAGTTCGGCGGAAAACGGATGTACGTATATTGTGCCAGTGGTGGAGTTGTTGGAGTGTCGGCTGAGGATGGAGAAATTCTATGGCAGACGGATGAGTGGAAGATTAGCATAGCGAATATTCCGAGCCCCCTTGTTATCGGAGATGGACGGATTTTCCTTTCCGGGGGGTACAATTCTGGTAGCATGATGCTGCAACTTAAAAAAGAAGGTGAGCAAATTGTGCCGGAAATCCTCTTTAGGCTTGAGCCGGAGGAGTTTGGAGCGCCGCAACATACACCAATTCTATACGAAAATCACATCTATGGTGTTAGGCCCGATGGGCAATTAACATGCCTTAGCCTGGATGGGCAGGTTGTGTGGACAAGCAGCAGTTCTCACAAATTCGGACTTGGGCCTTACATGATTACAAATGGCCTTATATATATTATGAACGATTCAGGAGTATTAACGCTGGCTAAGGCTAATCCTATGGAGTATGTGCAGCTCGCTCAGGCGAAGATTTTGGAGGGGCCGGACTCCTGGGGGCCAATGGCTCTGGCAGGTGGGAGGCTGATTCTGCGTGACATGAATCGGATGATATGTTTGGATATCACCGAGCCATAACTTTACTTCATAAAATGGATACTATTTTATTGGAATAATTATGAGCATTAGAAGCCAAAAAGCAAGAAAAATTGTATTTTTCGTCTTTGTCTGTATCTTGCTGATTGTGGCTGTTGGTGCTGTGGTAATGTTCGACACGACGGGCAGGAGCGGGAACAGGCTAAGCGACGAGTTCCAATACGATATTGAGGAACTTGCAAGTATAGATAAAGAGTTGATTTTGTACGAAGAGTTTGCGCCGCCTTTCAAAACAGGACTTTCGCAGTCACGCGGAATTGCGGTAGATGTTAGTGGAAGAATTTATGTAGCGGGCGATAGAGGGCTGCGCGTATTTGATGAACGTGGCAGTAAAATTGCAGAGGCTAATGTAGGTGATACGCCGGGTTGCCTGAAAGTTGACGATGATGGTGACATTTATGCTGGCTTGAGAAATCACATAGAAGTCTACGACGAGCAGTTGACGAGAAAGGCAAGCTGGCAGGAGCTTGGCGAGAAGGCGGTTTTGACAAGCATTGATATATACAAAAGTGATGTTTTTGTAGCGGATGCCGGAAACCGTGTTGTGTGGCGATATGATAAAAACGGGCAATTAGCAGGCGAGATCGGAAAAAAGGACGAAGATAGAAATATTCCTGGCTTCGTTGTTCCCAGCCCATATTTTGATCTTGCAGTGGCAAAGGATGGTCTGTTGCGTGTCGCGAATCCCGGTAGGCATCGCATAGAAGCCTATACTTTTGATGGCTATCTTGAACTCTGGTGGGGTGAGTGGTCGAACAGCATTGAGGGATTCTGTGGATGTTGCAATCCTGTTAATTTCACGATAATGGAAAACGGAAGTTTCATCACGTGTGAGAAGGGTTTATTGCGAGTTAAGATTTACGATCCGCAAGGAAATTTCGTATGTGTTGTAGCCGGGCCGGAACAGTTGCTCGGAGGTGGTGACGATGAACTTGAGAGGACCTTCGGGATTAGCGTGACACAAGGTTTCGATGTGGCAGTCGACAGCCGAGGACACATCTACGTGCTGGATACTATAAATAATGAAATTAAGATATTTAGTAAGATTGAGGATAAACAATGAGCGAAGGTGTAGATAAGATTCAAAATCGCAGGAGAATGTTAACGGGTGTGTTACGCTACGCAGCTTTGGGAGTGTCGGGCATGCTTGGCGTGGGCATATACGGTAAGAGAAGAAGGTTGCTGCGTGAAGGTGAATGTCTTAATGACGGCCTGTGCAAGGATTGTTCGGTATTCGATGAGTGTGGACATCCACGGGCACTTTCAGCGAAAAAGGTCTTAAAAAGGATGAGTAGTGGAAAAAAATAAAAACAGTAATGTTAGCAGGCGCAGCTTCTTAAGAGATGGCTTGTTTGGTGGTGCGCTTGCAGGATTAGGCGCTTTGGGCGGGCTGGTCTTGAAAGAAACGAAGGCAGCTAATACTGTCTGGCAGATCGATCCTTATGTTTGCGTGGCGTGTGGGAATTGCGCGACATATTGCGTTTTAGAGGAATCTGCGGTCAAGTGCGTGCATGCTTTTGCGATGTGTGGGTACTGCGACCTTTGCTCAGGATTTCTTGAGCCTGAGCCGAGAGAGCTCGATAGTGGCGCAGAGAATGAATTGTGTCCAGCAGGTGCAATACAACGCAGATTCGTTGAGGACCCCTTTTATGAATACACAATTGACGAGAGTCTCTGTAACGGCTGTGGTAAGTGTGTTAAAGGTTGCAATGCGTTTGGCAACGGTTCGCTATTTTTGCAGGTTCGACATGACCGTTGCCTTAATTGCAACGAATGTTCAATAGCAGCAGCATGTCCCTCCGGTGCCTTCAAGCGTGTTCCAGCGGATAAGCCATATATACTTAAGGAAGTTAAGCACGAGTGATGAGGCAACTGCGTTCCATTGTTATCTTCCTTGTGTTACCACTGATTGTGACTACGTATTCGTTCGGGGTAGAACGTTTTCCGCCACCGGATTTTGAGAGCGGCTATGAGATGCCGGTTACAACAGTTCCTTCACCACGTCAGAATTTTTACGAATATATTGATCTGGGTGTTCTGATTGCTGCGATTGGGGTGGCGTCATATTTAGCTTTGCGAAGGCGTAGCCGGCGAGGGCTATTCGTTTTGACGGTTTTCTCGCTGCTTTATTTTGGATTTTGGCGGAAAGGTTGTATTTGTCCGATTGGTGCAATTCAAAATATCACAATGTCGATATTCGACAGCAGCTATGCAGCCCCGCTTTTTGTGTTAGGTTTTTTTCTCGTTCCTCTGATATCAACGCTATTTTTCGGCAGGACATTCTGCGCAGCTGTGTGTCCATTAGGTGCGGTGCAGGACCTTGTATTGGTCAGGCCTGTCTCAGTTCCCCAGTGGCTTGAGAGATCACTGCGTTTTCTGGCATACGTTTATTTGGGGGCAGCGGTATTGTTTGCGGCTACGGGTAGCGCTTTTATCATCTGCCGGTATGATCCGTTTGTATCGATTTTCAGGTTGAGCGGCAATTTTTACATTTTAGTACTGGCGGGCTGTTTTCTTCTGGCAGGGATGTTTATTGGGCGGCCCTATTGCCGATTTCTATGTCCGTACGGTGTGATTTTGCGGCAGCTATCGCGGATCTCCCGCTTTAGAGTGTCTATCACGCCGGACGAGTGTATTCATTGCAGGTTATGCGAAGATGCGTGCCCATTCGGTGCGATTAAGAAACCAATGGTTGAGTGGCCGGCGGAAAGTTACAGTAAAAACAAACGGCTCCTGGGGATTCTCATTGTTGCGCTGCCGGTATTCGTACTGGCAGGTGGATGGCTTGGAGGCAGTGTTAAGCACATAGCAGCGAAGATGCACTGGCGGGTGCGTCTCGCTGAACGGATTTATCTGGAGGATATGGATCAGGTTGAAGGGACAACCGATGCGAGCGATGCCTTCAGGGCTACCGGAGAGGATGTTAATGAACTGTATAGCGAAGCATCTGCTATAAGGCAAAAACTTGGGGTAGGTGGATGGATTGTAGGTGGATTTCTGGGTTTTGTAACAGGGCTTAAGCTTGTCGGCCTTTCGATCAGAAAGAACAGAGAAGACTATGAAGCAGATGCTGGGCAGTGTCTGTCTTGTGGGCGGTGTTTCTCGTACTGTCCAAGAGAGCACGCGCGATTAGAAAGAATAAGACAGAAATCCAGCAAGTGAGATGATGAATAACGAGCGCGGTGACAACTCAAAGAGCAGCAAATTTATGGATATTTTGTATCTGGCAGCGGTACAAACTGCTGTAGTCAGTGGTGTTCTCTCGCTGATAACTGTAGGTCTTCTGTTATTGAATTTTTATAAAGGCACAATTGTCGAACCACGGTTAGAAGAGCAATGGGAGCAATTAAAGACCGAGGTTAGGAATAATCCTAACGATGAGGAACTGTTGTCACGAGTTCGAGAACTCGATCTGGTAATGAGAACCAACCGAGTCAGGCAAGATGATTTTTCACGGCGTGGCGGTTACCTTTTACTCGGAGGATTGACTGTTTTTCTGGTTAGTCTGAAAGGCTCGGTCCAATTAAGGAAGAAGCTTCCCCGACCAGAGAAACAAGGGGACATCCGTGGACTACAGGTTCGAGAGATGGTCTGGGGGCGTCGAGCTTCGACGGTCGTTCTGACTGTGCTGGGTTCATGGTTGCTCATTGTGGCCTTTTTACCAGCATTGGATTTTAGCCGGGCCGTTTCTGTCGTTGCTTCGTATCCTTCGATGGATGAGATTGCACAAAACTGGCCGAGATTTCGTGGGCTAGAGGGAGCAGGTATCAGCGCTTATAACAACGTGCCAACAGAGTGGGACGGAAAAACAGGAAAAAATATCTTATGGAAGAGCAGAGTGCCGCTGCCTGGACATAGTTCGCCGGTAGTGTGGGGAGATCGCGTTTTTGTTTCCGGAGCGGACAAAAAAAGCCGACAGATATTTTGTTTCGATGCTTTATCCGGAACGCTTTTATGGGATGGCTCGTTAGTGAATCCTGGTGCCTTTAGCGGTGAGCCGCTGGAATTAGACGAAGGTACGGCGGGCTACGCAGCGCCGACACCGGTGACAGACGGACGAAGGGTGTGTGCGATTTTTCCGACCGGTGATATAGGATGCTTTAATTTCGACGGAAGGCTGCTATGGTCACGAAATCTTGGTCTTCCAGATAGCATATATGGATACGCGTCTTCACTTGAGATGTATCAAGACATGATTCTGATACAGTATGACCAGGGTTACGCCGAGGATGAAAAGAGTGCAGTGTTAGCGCTGGACTTTCAGACTGGGCGGACCATCTGGGAAACGAAAAGGCCTGTTTCGGGCTCATGGACGTCGCCGATAGTTGTGCAGATCGATAGTGAATTTCAATATATAACTTGCAGCAATCCATTTGTGATCGGATACGATCCGAAAAGCGGGCAAGAGATATGGCGCGTAGAGTGCCTTGGTCCCGATGTTGCACCTTCGGCAATTTATGCGAATGGTCTTGTATTTGCTATTGAACCGTATGTGGCAGTATACGCAATCAGACCCCAGATAAGGGGCGATTCACAGCAAGCTGAGGTTGTCTGGATAGGTGAGGACGGTATTCCGGATATTACAAGTCCTGTAAGTAATGGGCAGCTTTTGTTCCTTCTGACAACGTATGGGATGTTGACTTGCTACGATATTACAGATGAGGTTTCTGATAAGGACAGGATAGATAACCAGCAGCGAATTCGGCCGAAGCTATGGGAGCAAGAGCTTGATACGGAATTTAACGCGTCAGCGAGTTTGGTGGGCGACAAATTGTATTTGCTGAGTACGAAAGGCGTAATGATTATTGCTCAAGCGGGACGCAGCTATAAAGAAATCGTAAGGTGCGAGCTGGGTGAGGAATGTTACGCATCACCGGCATTTGCGGATGGCCGGATATACATTCGAGTTGTCGAGAACCTGTATTGTATTGGCAACAAAGACTAATGGATGAAGTAGATTTGACATTTGTAAAAGTAGCTATCGATAGGATAGGCACCGATAAGGAAAAAGTGCTTGAGGTGCTGCAAGAATTACAAAGACACTACGGGTACCTTCCTGAGGAAGCTCTTGAGCGGGTGTGTGAGTTGACGGAGATTACGCCCGCATCGATTGCCGGTGTTTCAACTTTCTACAGTCAGTTCAGACATCGCCCTGCTGGTCGTCATACAATCCGAGTGTGCATTGGGACAGCATGCCATGTCAAAGGTGGTGAGCAGATTTATGATTCCTTTAAGCGGCATCTCGATATTCCGGATGAAGAAGATACGGATATGGAGAAGATGTTTACTGTTGAAAAAGTGGCCTGCTTGGGATGCTGTATGCTTGCGCCGGCAATACAGATTGATGATATTACATACGGTCACCTAAAAAGTGAGCAGGTTTCTTTGGTGCTGATGGATTTTCTCGAACAGCAACAAACTCAAGCTCAACAAGTCAGCAAAAAAGCCTATGTAGGAAATGAAAAGGAACTTGGCGAGATACGTATATGCCTTGATACGAGTTGTGTCGCAAGCGGTAGCGCCAGGGTATATGAGGCGTTAAGAAAATCTGTTGAAGAGATAGGAACTCACGCCATAGTTAAAAATGTGGGCTGTTCGGGTATGTCATTTCTGGCGCCTCTCGTAGAAGTGGTTTTAGCTGATGGGGCTTCGTTTCGCTATGCAAGGATTCAACCCGCTGACGCCAGAGCTATTGTTCTAAGGCACTTTAAGCCGAAGCAAATTGGGCGAAAAATCGCCAGCGGTGTCTCCACAATGCTTGATAAAGTACTTACAGACAAAGCTCGGCCACCCGTGATACGCTATTCAATAGACGTCAGAGATGGCCCGGTGGCGGATTTTCTGGATAAACAAGTGCATATTGCTACTGAGCACAGCGGGCACATCGATCCGACAGATATTGATGAATATATGGCAAGAGATGGATTTGGCGCGCTTAAGAGATGCTTGACGAAGCTGAGCAGGGAAGAAATTGTTGCTGAGATTGAGCGCAGCGGGCTTAGAGGAAAAGGAGGAGCAGGGTATCCGACATACCTTAAATGGTCTGCTGTTGGCAAATATCATTCGGAAAAGAAATACATAGTCTGTAACGGTGACGAAGGTGATCCTGGGGCGTTCATGGATCGGATGCTGATGGAATCATATCCATACCGGATTATTGAAGGGATGATAATCGCAGCGTATACGGTTGGAGCTGATGAAGGATATTTTTATATACGGTCGGAATATCCGCTTGCGATAAGGCGTATGAGTGAGGCTCTTGAAAAGTGCAGGCAAAATGGATTCATCGGAGAGAATATCCTTGAGAGCGGTTTTTCACTGAAGCTAAGAATCGCAGCGGGTGCAGGTGCGTTTGTCTGCGGTGAGGAGACGGCGCTTTTGGCAAGCATCGAGGGCAGACGAGGTATGCCGCGGCTGCGACCCCCCTACCCCGCTGAAAATGGATTGTGGGGCAAGCCAACGCTTGTGAATAATGTTGAGACATTGGCGACAGTTCCATGGATTATAAGGAATGGCGGTGAATCGCTCGCGAAGATGGGGACATCTACAAGCAAGGGGACAAAAGTGTTTGCACTTGCGGGAAAAATTGCCAAAGGTGGGCTTATCGAAGTGCCTATGGGAATCACCATAAGGGAAATTGTTGAAGATATAGGCGGAGGTATTGCAGGAGGATTGAAGTTCAAGGCAGTGCAGATAGGAGGGCCTTCGGGTGGCTGTGTGCCGGCAAGACTTGCGGATATTTGCATTGATTATGAAGCACTGACAGAGGTCGGGGCGATGATGGGATCGGGGGGGCTGGTGGTGCTCGATGAATCAGACTGCATGGTCGATATAGCCAGGTACTTTCTGGAGTTTACACAAAGTCAGTCTTGCGGTAAGTGCACGTTCTGCAGGATAGGGACGCGGCGTATGCTCGATGTGCTGGAAAGACTGTGCGGCGGCCAAGGCAAAGCTGGTGACATTGAAGAATTAGAGCACCTGGCCGAAATGGTCAAAAGGTCGAGTCTTTGCGGACTAGGCCGGTCTGCTCCAAATCCTGTGCTGTCAACGATCAAATATTTCAGAGACGAATATGAAGCGCATATTGAAAAGCGGTGTCCAGCCGGCAGGTGTAAGGCTCTGATTACATATTCGGTGACCGATGATTGTATCGGCTGTACGATCTGTGCGCAGAACTGCCCGTCAGAGGCTATTGAGATGAGGCCATACGAAAAGCATGAAATCGATGCCGAAAAGTGTATTCGGTGTGATACATGCAGACGGTTATGTCCGGCTGATGCGATTAAGATACAATGACTGATCTATTAAAAAGTCTTATTGTCATTTCGACCGAAGCCCCTGAGGGGCGAAGTGGAGAAATCTATTCAAAAACAGATTTCTCAACTCGCCTTCGGCTCGCTCGAAATGAAATTCCGAACTCTTTTCAACAAAGCAATACAGTGACAGGGTCAAAGGCTTATAAAGATGCCGAAGCTGACTATAGATAAAAAAGAAGTAGAGGTTGATGCGGGGGCAACGATCCTTGAAGCTGCGAAGAAGCTGGAGATAGAGATTCCGACTATGTGCTTTCGACAGGGCTATCGAGCTTCGACAAGTTGTATGTTATGCGTAGTAAAGGTTGAGGGGTTGGATCGACTTGTTCCAGCCTGTGGGGCTATAGCGCAGGAAGGAATGTTTGTTGACACGGCGTGTGAAGAGGTTCGGCTGGCAAGGATTGGGGCGTTAGAGCTGCTATTGAGCGATCATTTAGGAGATTGCATGGGGCCCTGCCAGATTGCCTGTCCGTGCCGTATGAATATTCCTTTGATGATTCGGCAGATTCACGAGGGAGAGCTTGAAAATGCCATAGCAACAATAAAAAAAGACATCGCCCTGCCGGCGGTGCTTGGCAGGATATGTCCGAAGCCGTGCGAAAAAGTGTGCCGAAGAGGAGAGATCGATGATGCGGTTTCGATCTGCCTTTTGAAAAGATTTGTAGCGGATGTTGATTTGCAGTCTTCAACGCCCTACCGTTCGAATTGTATGCCAATTAGCGGAAAGAGGGTTGCTGTCGTAGGTGGTGGGCCGAGTGGGCTGTCGGCGGCGTATTTTCTGCTACAAAAAGGTTATGAGTGCACAGTTTTTGACCAGAACAACAGACCTGGCGGGATGCTGTGGACGGAGCAATTAAGAGAAAGGCTTCCAGCAGAAATTCTGGAGAAGGAAGTCTCTTTGATTGAGAAACTCGGCATGAGCTTTGAAAGCAAAACAAGAGTTGGTTCAGCGGTTTCGATGGCTGAGTTAAGAGAAGATTTTGATGCGGTTTATATCGGCATTGGTGAGCTTAAAGAAGGTGATGAGAAATTGTTGGGCGTTAAGACAGCTTCAGGGTGCATAGTTGTAGATAGACAAAATTATCAGACAAGTTTGGATGGCGTGTTTGCAGGTGGTGATGCGGTTCGCAAAAAAAGGTTAACGGTTCGGTCGGTTGCGGATGGAAAGGAGGCTGCGGTTTGTATCGAGCAATACCTGTCAGGTAAAAAGGTGACAGGGCCGGTGAAAGAATTCAATACTCGAATTGGAAAGATAACGGAGCAGGAAAAGGATGCC
>Ga0307437_1002945_pt1 | contig 10120 bp, 8 predicted proteins | sample SalMarWE160390MG_FD_202146 | JGI IMG/M metagenome (GOLD analysis project Ga0307437, IMG submission 202146) | Salt marsh sediment microbial communities from the Plum Island Ecosystem LTER, Massachusetts, United States - WE1603-90 | ecosystem: Environmental > Aquatic > Marine > Intertidal zone >...
GGTTGAGCTTTTCGCTGCACGCACCGGCCTGCCAGTAGATGCGTACTTTTCAGCCACAAAGATAGAGTGGATTCTGGAAAATGTGCCTTCTGCGCGCGAACGTGCGAAGAACGGGAGGCTCCTCTTCGGCACAACGGATGCATGGGTTCTGTGGAAACTTACGGGAGGTGCTGTTCACGCAACAGATTTTACCAATGCATCGCGAACCATGCTGTTTAATATCGAGAAAAGAACATGGGACGATGAGATATTACAGATATTCAGGATTCCCGAGCACATACTTCCTGAAGTGAGAAGCTCGTCGGCAGTTTTCGGGAAAACGATCAAGATGCAGAACTTGGACTCCGGCATACCCATCTCAGGTATCGCAGGCGACCAGCAGGCTGCGCTTTTCGGGCAGAACTGTTTCGAGCTGGGTTCGACAAAAAATACCTACGGAACGGGGTGTTTTTTATTGTTGAATACTGGTTTGAGGCGGCCGGTTTCAAAATGCGGTCTCATCACCACACTGGGGTGTGATGGAAGGGCTAAACCGGTCTATGTGCTTGAAGGTGCAATATTCATTGCAGGTGCTGCACTCCAATGGCTGCGGGACGGGATGCAGATCCTCCCCTCAGCAGCTGAGTCTGAGACAATGGCAAATTCAGTAGAAGATACAGGAGGGGTGTTTTTTGTTCCCTCATTTGTGGGGCTCGGTGCTCCCTACTGGGATCCCGATGCACGGGGAAGCATGTTCGGAATAACAAGAGGAACAAAAACGCAGCACATCGTCCGTGCCGCACTGGAGGCGATGTGTTATCAAACCAGAGATGTACTGGAAGCGATGCGAAAAGATACCGGACTGAACATTTCCTCACTGAAGGTTGACGGTGGGGCTGTTGAAAACAACTTTCTCTGTCAGTTCCAGTCTGATATTCTCGGAATCGAGGTGATCAGGCCTCAGGACATCGAAATAACCGCCCTGGGAGCAGCTTACCTTGCCGGCCTTGCAGTGGGTTATTGGGCTGATGCGCAGGAAATAAAAATGTGCTGGAAATGTGATACGGTTTTCAGGCCTTCGATTTCGAAAAAAAGAGCTGATGATCTGTATGCCGGATGGAGTGATGCAGTGAGGAGAACGCTTTCCCGGCAGTGATGTGAATTTACTCTTAAGGAGAAACGATGAAAAACCTGCTCCACAACATCGATGAGGTCCTGCTTATGGGGCCCGGCCCCTCCCAGGTTCCGGATGAGGTCTACAAAGCGCTCTCGTGCTACAGCCTGGGTCACATGGATTACTACTTCATCCAGATAATGGATGAGATAAAAACGCTCCTGCAGGAGCTTCTCAGGACGAAAAACCGTCTGACACTTCCTGTTTCAGGAACCGGATCCGCCGGAATGGAGACATGTTTCGTAAATCTGGTAGAGCGCGGCGACCGTGTTCTCATACTGATAAACGGTGTGTTCGGAAAACGAATGGAGGATGTTGCTGGTCGTCTCGGTGCGGATGTCGACACGCTGGAGTTTGAGTGGGGCTGCCCGGTGCTCCCGGAAAAGGTAAAACAAAAGCTTTCGCAGAAGAACTACAGGTTAGTTGCGGTTGTGCATGCAGAGACTTCCACAGGTGTGAGAAACCCTGTGGATGAGATCGGGAAACTGGTAAGAAATCACGGTGCGCTCTATCTGGTTGACACGGTCACCAGTCTCGGTGGTATACCTGTCGAAGCCGACAAATGGGGTGTTGACGCATTCTACAGCGGCACACAGAAGTGCTTGTCGTGTCCTCCCGGCCTTTCACCGGTAACCTTTTCTGATCGTGCCGTCGAGGCGATCAGCAACCGGAAGACCAAGGTTCCAAACTGGTACCTTGACATGAACATGGTCATCCAGTACTGGGAAGGAAAGAAGCGGGTCTATCACCACACCGCACCGATCAACATGCTCTATGCTCTCTATCAGGCATTGCTTCTCATCATGGAGGAGGGTCAGGAGCAGGTGTACGAACGGCACCAGAGGATGCATGCGAGACTGGTGAAGGGGCTCGAAGCGATGGGCCTTGAGATGCTTGTGGAAGAAAAACACCGTCTACCGATGCTGAACTCGGTGATGGTACCCCACGGTGTTGACGAAGCTTCAGTTCGAGACAGGCTTCGCAGAAAGTATTGTATCGAGATCGGTGGGGGACTGGGACCGCTTGCAGGACGGATATGGCGGATCGGTCTCATGGGGCACACGGCCCGAAAGGAGAATGTTGACAGGCTCCTTTCGGCACTCCAAGAGATATTTAGGAGGGGCAGCAACGCATGAAATGGATCGAGGAGCCGTCGAAAAAGACTCCGGTTATGGCGGAAACCGAAGTGCTGGTGGTCGGAAGCGGGCCGGGAGGGCTCTCCGCAGCTATTGCGGCAGCGCGTGAAGGCGTGGAGGTCACGCTCGTTGAACGTGCCGGCTGTTTCGGCGGCAACATCACACAAGTCGGAGTAGAATCAATCGCCTGGTACAGGCACGAAAAAACGGTGGATGCCGGGGGGATCGGTACAGAGTTTGAAGCCCGGGCAAAGACGATGGGGGCGGCTGAAAAGGAGGTCCAGTCCCTGAGTGAGGCGCTGGATCCCGAAATGTTCAAGTACGTTGCAGATACCATGGTTCGGGAAGCCGGCATCGTGCCTGTGCTGCACTGTTATGCAGTTGATGCATTCATGGAGGGCGATACTATCAAAGGAATCATCACGGAGAGCAAGTCAGGGAGGAAGGCCATCGCGGCACAGAGAGTGATCGATGCCACGGGTGATGCGGATATTGCATTTCGTACAGGCGTACCGTATATCAAGGAACCGAAAGACAGACTTCTCGGAGTCACAGTGGTATTCGGGTGCAGCGGTGTGGACACGGTGCGGTTCAAAAAGTATGTGAATGAGCATCCCGCCACAATAGGTGACTGGGATGAATTGAAGGAAACAGCTGGGAAGGAAGACGATCTTTTCAGCCCCTACATCGAGGAGCCGTTCAATGAGGCCAGGGAAGCGGGTGAGATTCCTGAGGATGTATGGATAAAAGGCACCTGGGGGAGAATCACGGATGCAGGAGAGGTCACGTACCTGAATGTGGTGGTTATTCCGGGCGTCGACCCGACTGACGTGTGGGACCTCACCAGGGCGGAAATAGCAGGAAGGCGGCATGCGCTTTTAGCACTGGATGCGTTGAAAAAATACACTCCCGGATTCGAACACGCGAAGCTCAGGACTTTCGGTTCATCAGTTGGCACGAGGGAGTCGAGAAAAATCAGAGGTGAATACACGCTTACGGGGAAGGAAGTGCGAAACGAAGCGCGGTTTTCTGACTCCATCGGAATCTTTCCCGAATTTCTCGATGCCTACGGTGTGGTGATCATTCCCACAACCGGGAGATATTTTCAGCTTCCCTATGGGATTTTGCTCCCGCAGGGGGTGGACAATCTGCTTGTGGCGGGGCGGTGTGTCTCAGGGGACAGGATGGCTTTTGCGGCGACGCGTCAGATGATGTGCTGTTGTGTGAGCGGGCAGGGTGCAGGGGTTGCGGCGGCAGAGAGTGTGAAGGAGGGGGTGAGCTGCAGAGAGGTTGATGTCTCAAGGGTGCAAAAGGCTCTGAAAAAACAGGGAGTCAGGGTACAATAATGTGTAGTACAATATAATAAATATTTTCACAATGGCAGGAAGAGTACGAATCATGTATGAATATGTGGATCAGTTTTACAATAAATCACTGAACCGTGCACTCAGGATCATAGAGCTGCTCGCGCACAACAAAGGTCCGATGAAACTGCAGTTAATCGCAGAGAAAACCAAAATCCCGGAAAGCACTGTCTTAAGAATTTTGAACACTCTCATTACAAACAAATATGCTCAGCAGGACTCCGATACGAAGAAGTATTTTCTTTCTCTGAAGTTTTCATACATAGGAAATCTCATCAGCTCCCAGTTGAGCATTCGCGACGTGGTCAAACCATTTCTGGTCGAGCTCTCCGAGAAAAGCAGAGAATCAACCTGTCTGGCAGTGGAACAAGACGCAATGGCAGTCTATATCGATTATGTTGACGGTCCTGACAGTTTGCTGAAAACGCTGCACCTCATCGGAAGAGCTGCACCCCTCCACTGCACAGGAGTCGGGAAAAGCCTCCTTTTGAATTATTCAGCAGAAGACCTGGACAGGTATATCAAAAAAAAGGGCCTGGAACCGCTCACCGAGCACAGTATCAAGACGAAAAAGCAGCTTGTCCAGGAAATTGAAAAGGTGAAGTCTCAGGGGTATGCGATAGACGACGAAGAGTGTGAGGATGGGGTGAGATGCGTGGCCGCACCTGTAAGGGATTATATGGGGAAAGTCATTGCAAGCATAAGTGTCACCGGACCGAAAAGCAGGTTAACACGAGAGCGGGTCGAAGTGGTCAAGTATTATGTGGTCGATATCACAGACAGAGTGTCCTCGAATTTAGGGGGACACTTACCTTCGGTTGGATCTGGTGAAAAAGTATAATAGAAAAAAAATTATAAAAAAGCCCCGAAATATCGGGGCTTTTCAGTTCGATTTAAAGAGCCATAACATTCGTAGCCTGTAATCCCTTGGGACCTTCTTTTACATCAAAGGTAACCTCTTGATTTTCAGCCAACGTTTTGAATCCGGATGCATTGATTTCAGAGAAGTGCACGAACACATCATCTCCATCGTCCCTGCTGATGAAACCATAACCCTTCTGCTCGTTAAACCATTTTACTTTACCTGTTGCCATGAAAAAACAACCTCCAGAAAATTAATGTATCTTTTTACAAAGACAGCGAAATATAGCGCTTTATTCGAGGCTTGGCAAGGATATTTATTGAGTATTTATATAATAATTTCGTTCGTAAAAAAACCCGTGCATTGACATGCTTTCGCCCGTTGTTTATAATCAAAATGCAATACAAAACCGGAAACAGCAAGGAAGGTCCGCAATGAAGCAAAAGAACGCCCTGGTAACCGGTGCGAGCCGGGGAATAGGAAGAAGCATTGCCCTTGCCCTCTCAGAACACGGGTACAATGTCGGTGTCAATTATTGCTCCAGTGAGAAAGAGGCAAAAGAGGTCTGTTCGATTATCGATCGTAGAGGATCACAGTCGGTGTTGCTCCACGCTGATGTGGGGCGAAAGGATGATATCGACAGAATGTTCGACACGTATTTTTCTGTGTTCGATCACATTGACCTCATGGTGAACAACGCGGGAGTAAGCATGTTTGCGCCTTTTCTTAGAGTGTCAGAGGAGCTCTGGGACACAATAAACAATATCGACTGGAAGGGAACGTACTTTTGCTCTCAACGCGCGGCAGAAAACATGGTTGAAAAAAAAATAAAAGGTGCCATTCTGAACATGAGCTCCAATCAAAAAGACGGGTGCTGGCCGACGGCGAGCGTATACGGGCCCGTGAAAGAGGCGATTGCGAAGTTTACGAAACACCTCGCATATGAGCTGTCACCCTACGGAATCAGGGCTGTGGCAATCGCACCGGGCTATACAAACGTGGGTTGGCCGGAGAACGATCCGATACACGACGTGATCCCAAAACTTCCCCTCAAACGGTTTGCGACCCCCGATGAAGTTGCCGGGCTTGTCCTTTTTCTCGTGTCCGACAAGGCTTCGTACATCACGGGAACGTGTTTCACCATGGACGGTGGAGCACTGTTGCCCATTGTTATGGAGAATGATCTCAACTTCATATGGAGCTCTAAAGAAGCCAAGAGGGAATAAAGAATGAAGATAACAGGACTCGAACTCTTTCACGTGAAACCGAGATGGCTGTTTCTCAGGATACAAACAGACGAAGGGATCGACGGGTGGGGAGAGCCGATTATCGAAGGGCGAGCGCGTACCGTTGAAACCGCGATCAGGGAACTCGAGAGCTTTTTGATCGGACAGGATCCGGCTAGGATAGAGTATCTCTGGCAATCGATGTACAGGAACACCTTTTATCGCAACGGCCCCATACTGGTGAGCGCACTCAGCGGCATCGAACAGGCACTCTGGGACATAAAGGGGAAGTATCACGGGCTTCCAGTGTATGAGATGCTGGGCGGGCTGTACAGGAAAAAGATACGAATGTACGCCCACTGTTGGGGCGCGACAACGGAAAAGATTGTAACACGTGCGCTCGATCGAAAACGAAAAGGGTTCACGGCAATCAAAATTCTTCTCGAACCCAACCTGAAGAATCGTGGTCTCATGTCCTATATTGAGTCGCAGGTTGTGCGGCTTGCCGCCATACGCGATGCAGTCGGAAAAGAAACTGATATCGGCATCGATTTTCACGGGAGGGTAAGCCCCGCTACCGCTATTCAGCTTGCCCGGGAATTTAAGCCCTTTTATCCCATGTTCATAGAGGAGCCGTGTCTTCCGGAAAACCCTGAGACGCTGGTGAAAATATCTGGTTCAACCACCATACCGATCGCAACAGGAGAGAGGCTTTTTACGCGGTGGGGGTTCAGGGAGATTCTCGAAAAGCATGCGGTGTCGGTGATTCAGCCTGATATAAGTCATGCCGGCGGATTGCTCGAAGTAAGAAAGATCGCATCAATGGCGGAGATGAGTTACGTATCTGTTGCGCCGCACAATCCGCTCGGCCCGGTGGCGCTTGCGGCGAACCTGCAGTTTTCCGCATGTACTCCGAATTTTCTCATCCAGGAGCACTTCGGAATGAAGGAGAAGTGGGACCTTGGCGAGGGATACCTGAAAGAGCCCTTTACCATCAACGACGGGTACATTGAAATCCAAAGCAGGCCCGGGCTCGGCATTGAAGTAAACGAGGAGGCGCTCACAGAAAGGGCATATCCTGGAGACTGGGATTCTCCGCGCCTCTACCACGAGGATGATGGAAGCATTGCTGACTGGTAGACTACCCCTTTACCGCTCCGAACGTCAACCCCTTGATCAGGTAGCGTTGCATGAGCAACGAAAATACGATTACCGGGATCATTACAATGAGGCCCGCCGCAGCGAGCGGTCCCCACGCGATACGAAATCCTGTGATGTAGCGACCAAGGTATACGGGGAGCGTCTGGGCGTCGGAATTGCTCGTGAGAAGCAGCGCAATGAGAAATTCCCCCCAGCTCTGAATAAATGCGAGGGTTGTTACTGCGGCAAGTCCCGGTGCACTCAATGGGAGAACGATCCTGAAGAAGCACTGCAGGGGAGAAGCGCCGTCCACATAGGACGCCTCGTCCATTTCCTTTGGGATCTCTTTGAAGAACGTGATCAGAATCCATGTGCTGAGAGGTGTGGTGAAGACGAGATGACAGAGGATGATCGCAAGCCTTGTATTCAACATTCCGAACTGTTTGAAAAATATGTAGAGTGGGAGGATTACCGCGACCGGAGGGAGCATCCGCAGCGAAATAATCCAGTTGGCAAAAACAATGCCCCCGGTCTTGAACCGTGAGATTGAGTAGGCTGCCATTGAGCTGATGAGCGTGGATATGAATGCCGTTGCGATTGCCACGATAAGGCTGTTTCTCAAATAGGGCACGACCGTTGCGATAGAGGCGATTCCACCGAAAAATCCGCCTTCAGTGCCTAAAAAGTTATTGAATGTCAGGGATTTCGGGATGAGCACCGGCGGCCATTTGAACCAGTCCTCACTGTGCTTGAATGCAGTGATCCCTAACCAGTAAATGGGAAACAAAAAGAATATCAGGATGAATACTGCGAGCACCATTTTCAATACTCGAGTGCTTTTAAACTGCAGCGATGTTTTTCCAGCCATGACAATCCGCTCCTCAGAGCTCAAGGAGTTCGCGAATCCGAAGAATTCGCATGAGTATATTTACTAAAATGATAACCACGATAAGAAGCAGGATGCTCAACGCGGACGCATACCCCACGTTCCAGCCATACGAGAGCCCCACTTTGTAGATGTAGTAGCTGAATGAATGAGTCGCGTGACCGGGCCCCCCCCAGGTGACCATGAACACGATATCGAAGAGCTTGAGAATATCGATCATCCTGATAATGAGCACAGTCGAAATGAGAGGCATGAGAATCGGCATCTCCACCCGCAGCAGTGCCTTGAAGGGGTTGGCCCCATCCACTTTTGCCGCGTCGCTCAGCTCTTTTGGGATTGACATCAGCCCTGAATAGATGACGAGAAACACAAAGGGTGTCCACTGCCACACATCGATGACGATAAGTCCTGTGCGCGCAAAAAATTCATTTCCGAGCCATGAAATCTTCTCTATTCCGAGAAATGAGAGAAAATAGTTGAGAGGGCCGAAGTTGTAATTGAAGAGCATCTTCCACGCAATACCGGCAACAACCGGAGGTACCATCATCGGGAGCAGGGCCGTGCTCCTGATTATTTTTTCCCCGGCCATGTCCCTGAAAAGCCACGCAATGAACATGCCCAGGACCATCTCTATGGGGAGTGCGATGAATATGAGCAGTGCGGTGAAGTGCACAGAGGAGATTGCAAGCTCGTCTTTGAAGATATCCGTATAATTTCTCAGGCCGATGAAGTTCCACTCGGTGCTCTCAGAAAGATCATAATCATGCATAGACATGTAGATCATGTACAAAAAAGGAAATATCGTGAGACCCGCAAAAAGAAGAACAATCGGTAAAATGAGAAGTAGTGCAATAAGTTTTTTTTGTTTATGCATGGTTTCCTGTGTGTTCAGACAAGAACAAGAAAAACGGCAATGTGACGGGACCCTGCGATGTTCCCGTCACACTGCCTTCAGGAGACGATGTCGTTATCTCCCGAGAATCTTATTCCATTCCATTGCGAGCTTGTCCAACGCGTCCGCGATGTTCGGTTTATTTCCGAGAAGAATTTCTGAGAGCGTACCGACCATGATGTCCTCAAGCTTGGGCTCTGCAGGAATTCTCGGCCTGTGGGATGCATTTTCAAGAGAGTATGCATATACCCCTTCCATCCACGGCGAGTCGGCGAGCACTTCAGGATCTTTCAGTACGGAAAACCTGGTTGGACCGATGCGGAATTGCATCCACTGAAGCTTATCGCTCTCTGTGTTCGTTGCGTACTGCACAAAACGAAATGCCGCTTCCTTATGTTTGCTTGCGTCATTGATGCCGAGTCCCCAGCCGCCGGAAACAGGATGCCCTCCAGGTATGACTGCCACGCCGACTTTATCATTGATCGGCGAGAGTTCAGGAAGGTCCTTCCATCCCGAGAGGACTGCTGTCCATGAAGGGCACATTGCCGCGATTCCATGTCCGAATGCCTCGTATGTCTCACCGTAATCAGAACCAAGAGGATCGGGAGAGTACTGCATGATCTCCATCATCATCTCCATAGCCTTCACTCCTTCAGGGCTGTTGAATGCGGGCTTTTTGTCAGCAGTGAAAAGATCACCCCAGTCGAGTGAGACATCACCGTATTTTGCGATCCCCCTGCTGCTTCGCCGCATCTGGGCGAACCAGTTGATGTACATGTAGAAAAGTGTATGGGAGCGAGGAAACATGAGCGTGATTCCGTATTCGGTGGGAGACATGGAATTCTCTGATTTCGTAAAGAACTTGGTTACCTCGAGAGCTTCTTCCCATGTCTTCGGCGGTGAAAGCTTACGCCCGTACATGCGCTCGAAGGCAGCCTGGTACATCGGCTCTTCGAAGTAATCTTTTCGATAAAACAGGAACATTGTTGCCCCATAGAAGGGGTATCCTATGTTTTTCCCTTCCCACTTCCCGTAGACGTAGGCTGCTGTAGGAATGAAATCATCGTGGTTGAAGTCCGGATCCACGAAGTCCGGATTTTCCTGTGCGAATTTCTCGAGGTCGAGCATTCCCTTTGCAATCGAACCCGCGGTCATCAAATCCCACGTGCACACATCGAATGCACCGGTCTTTGCATTGATATCAGCAAGTATCTGGGGATAGAGCACCTCCCAGGATACAGGAGACACTTCGACCTTTATATCCGGATTTATCCGTATGAACCTTTTAGATATCTCTGCGAGTGCATCTGCGTTGTCCGGAGAAGAAAGCACGTTCAGGGTTACTGCTTTTTTCCCCTCTTCTTTCTGGGAGCCGAAAGAAAGAGAAACAAACCCGAGAGCAAAGAACACACATACAGCGTATGTGCACAATATGAGTAACTTCCGTTTCATATTTTCCTC
>Ga0307437_1002946_pt1 | contig 10115 bp, 5 predicted proteins | sample SalMarWE160390MG_FD_202146 | JGI IMG/M metagenome (GOLD analysis project Ga0307437, IMG submission 202146) | Salt marsh sediment microbial communities from the Plum Island Ecosystem LTER, Massachusetts, United States - WE1603-90 | ecosystem: Environmental > Aquatic > Marine > Intertidal zone >...
TTCTTTCGCATCCCCTGCTTTTTAGGTTACGAACCAAATGTGTCCCTAGAAATCCTTTTCCACCGGTTACTGTTACCTTCCTCCCAGACCAGAAACTCATCCCTTACCTCTCCGAGAGAGTTGAATGGTAAAATAGTTAAATGGTTGAATAGTTAAGACTAAAAAGTTAATCATCCGCATCCTTTCTCCCTTTTAAGTACTCGGGAAATTTTTTGACAAGGTTTGAAATATCTTTACGAAGGGCTCTTGCCTTTTGCTATACATTTAAATCTTCAAATGTAGCTGTTTTTTCTTTTCTTTCTTTTTTCCCCATTTGACTCATTTAACCATTTATTTATTTATTTGACTGAAAATCCTTTTTTGGATTTTCGGTTTCTAGATCGGCTTCGACCATTATCTTCACCAACTCCTTAAACTTGATTTTTGGCTTCCAGCCTAATTTTTTCTTCGCTTTTGAGGAGTCGCCAACAAGGGATTCCACTTCGGTAGGACGGAAATAATTCGGGTCAACTTCTATCAATACTTTTCCCGTCTTCTTGTCTATACCTTTTTCATTTGCTCCTTTCCCCTTCCATTCAAGTTTAACATTAATATTCTTAAAAGCTTCTTCTGCTAATTCTCTGACACTATGAGCTTCACCTGTGGCGATTACAAAGTCATCGGGTCTTTCCTTCTGAAGCATCAACCACATCGCCTCAACGTATTCAGGAGCATAGCCCCAGTCTCTTTTTGCATTTAGATTTCCAAGAAATAATTTATCCTGTACGCCATGATAAATTCTGGCTACAGCACGGGTAATTTTTCTTGAAACAAATCGTTTGCCGCGTCTGGGAGATTCATGATTAAAAAGAATTCCGCTGCAGGCAAACAAGTTATAAGCTTCTCTATAGTTTACCATAATCCAGTGAGAATAAACTTTCGCGGCACCATATGGACTTCTCGGATAAAAAGGAGTCGATTCTTTCTGCGGTGTTTCTTTTGCCGCTCCAAACATTTCACTCGATGAAGCCTGATAAAAGCGGGTTCGTAACCCGGTCTCTTTTATTGCATCCAGCAGTCTAAGAGTTCCAATTGCGTCAACCTCGGCTGTGTATTCGGGAACTTCGAAGGAGACCTTTACGTGACTTTGCGCGCCGAGATTATATATTTCGTCCGGTTTTATTTTTTCGACAAGGCGATTCAGATTGCTGGAATCCGTTAAATCGCCATAATGAAGAAGAAGTCTGATATTTTTTTCGTGCGGATCCCGGTATAAGTGATCTATCCTTTCCGTGGTAAAGACACTTGCTCTTCTGATTGTTCCGTGAACCTCATACCCTTTTTTAAGTAAAAATTCAGCCAGGTAAGAACCATCCTGCCCGTTTATTCCCGTTATCAATGCTTTTTTCATTAATTTTTTCCTCCAGAATGTAAATTTAGAACATCAAGAAGGGTTGTCAAGTATAGATTAAATAATTAGCCAAAGATTGACACGGATATACACGTTTTTTTTATTTGTTTTACTATTCGACTATTTTCTCATTCAACTATTTAACATAGATTCTTAGAATCTATGAATATTGCCACAGAGAACACTGAAGCCAGAAAACAAGTTAAATGGTAAAAAGGATGGATGAATCAAACATTGACAAATTTGGCGTTTCCTTTATGTTAAGTGGTAAGGAAATAGAATGGAGAAAATGATCCTTAGTGCGCAGGGCTGATCTGTTTATATGGAAAAATCTATAAAATTATTATCGGAATATTTCTATCCTGAACCAACAGCTACAGGAAAATTAATGGCTCAACTTGCAGACGAGTTGAGTAAAAAAGGATTTAACGTGGAAGTCTACACCCGTCAACCTAATCAGAGAGTAAAAAGCAAGGTGAAGCTTCCCGGTAAAGAGATTTATAATGGTGTTAAAATTAACCGATTGTCATGCATTCAATTAGATAAAGAAAATTTATTATTTAGAATAATTAACTGGCTCTCGTTTTTATTTCATCTACTTATTAGTTTATCTTTAAAGAGTAGTAAGGATATCTTGCTTATTGTAACCAATCCTCCGATTTTGCCATTTGTAGGTCTATTTTTTAATGTCGTAAGAGGCCAACGATTTATTCCCATAATATATGATATCTATCCTGATATTGCAGTTGCACTTGGAGTGGTGGAAGAAAACGGGTTTTTTGTAAAGTTATGGAAAAGGTTAAATAATGTACTATACAGAAGAGCTTCCAGGATTGTTGTGATCAGTAATCAAATGAAGCAAACGATAATAGACTATACTAAAGCGAACTCTTTTGAATCAAAAATTGAAGTGATATATAACTGGGAAAACCCGGAGTTTATAAAACCTCTTAAGAAGGAAGACAATACTTTTGCAATGAAAAACGGATATAATGAGGTTTTGACCGTTCTATATTCCGGAAATTTTGGATTATACAATGATTTATGTACTATACTTTACGCTGCAGAAAGAGTGCGAAAATTACCTATAAGATTCGTTTTTATAGGCGACGGAGCCCAGAAGAAAAAATTGAAGAAAATTGTTCGAGATAAAGGTTTGAAAAATGTGGACTTCCATCCTTACCAGCCATTTGACAAACTCCCTCTGACTTTAACCTGTGCAGATATTTCTGTAGTATCGGAAGACAGAAGGGTAAATGGACTCTGCTCTTCCAGCAAGCTCTACAGTTCTCTTGCAAGCGGACAGGCAGTACTCGCTCTGGTGAATAAAGATTCAGACATAGCCGATACAACAAGGCGCTGCAATTGTGGCTTTATAGTTGATCAGGGGTATGTTCATCAGGTGGTAAATCACTTGAAGTTCTACCTTGACAACAGGGATGAGTTGAAGAAAATGGGTAAGAGAGCACGAAAGCATTTTGAGGAACATTATACAATTAAGCATTCCATAGAAAAATATGTGAAGATGTTGAAAGAGGTGTAGTTATATTAACTGTCCTTGTTTGAGTTTTTGAGATTGTGTTTTTCTGCATGGTTAAAAAATGGTGGGCGTAACCTACTCTTGACAATTCGATTAATTTGAGGTAGTCTACAGTTTAAATGGTAAAGCGTATTGCCTTTATACATGAGGAAGTAGATCCATACAGAATTCCATTCTTCGAGAAACTTAATAGAAGTAGATATATAAAACCTACCGTCTTCTATTGCGAGAAAGCGCATCCCTATAGAGGAGGAGAGTTGGATTTGGGGAAGAGTTCCCAATTCTCCGAAATACTTTCGGGAAGCCAGGTTAAGATTCCTTATCTCAAAAAAGAGATGAAATGTAATCCCTGTATATGGAGGAAACTTTCCGAAGGGAACTTTGATTATGTTGCGGTAGGAGGATACTATCATATTACGATGCTTTTAGCTATTCTCTGGGCACTCATCCATTCTGTTCCCTATACAATAATTTCAGAGAGCCATTTGCTAAATCCGAGAAGCAGATGGAAATCTTTGCTGAAAAGGTTGTTTCTCCCTTTTATTATCAAGCACGCCGATTTTTTACTACCCCTGGGAAAATTTCAGGCAGAATATCTTATCCATTACGGTGCAAAAGTGAAAGATATATACTATTTTCCCAATACCCCTGATGTCGATTTTTTTATAGTTGAATCGAATAAATACAGGGACAGAAAGAACGAATTAAAAAAAGAATTGGGTATAAAAAGTCAATATATCGTCCTCTACGTAGGACGTTTAACGGAAGAAAAAGGTTTATTTACACTTCTCAGAGCATTTAAGGAAATCGAAAGCAGTTATGATAACGTAACCCTTTTAATCATCGGAGAAGGTAAATTAAGAGACGATTTAGAAAAATTCACACGTAAAAAAGATATATACAATGTTCGTTTTGAAGGATTTGTAGAAAACAAAGAGCTCCCCAGTTACTATGCTATAGCGGATATCTTCGTGCTGCCTTCCCGGAATGAACCATGGGGAGTTGTAACAACAGAGGCAATGGCTTGTGCTCTCCCTCTTATTCTTTCCGATAAAGTAGGATGTCGGGAAGATCTTCTAAAAGCAGGTAAAAATGGATTCTGCTTTGAAAATGATAAACCTCTTCAACTCGCCTCTTATATTGAAAGATTTCTTGAAAATCCCATAAGTATAAAAAAGATGGGTAACAATTCAAGAAATATAATAAAAAAATTCGATTATTCCTATTGTGAGAAGAATTTGAGAAATGCTTTGAGTAGGAGGTAAGGAGTTCTGACTTATCCTGCTATCTCAGAAGCAAGAACTTATCGGTAAGCATACTGTCTTGGTAATGGAAGCGATAAAAATATATTCCGTTGGATATATAATGACCTTTTGAGTTTTCTGTATCCCAGCAAATAGAATGAGAACCTTTTTCGTACTTTTTATCCGCCAATTCTACAATCATCCTTCCGGTAAGGTCAAAAATACCAAGTTTTATTCTTTCTTCCCGTGGGAGATAAAAAGTGAAACGAATTTTATTTGGGGAAATGTTTCTGTCTATTGTACAACTTGGTAAGCCAGGATACTCATTTACGGGTATGGAGGAAGCCGGAGAATCTATATACACAGTATCAATATAGGGTATAAAGTTATCCTTTGTAACAGTTAGAAGCATTATTCCTTCTCCTCGCGGATATATTGACAGCAATAATGAGCCTCCGGGATCAGTAAACCCGGTTTCATAAATTTCCTCCCCTTTCCATAGACATACGTAAGCATCCTTTAAAGGAACGCCGTGGTCCCTTACAGTTACTCCGAAATGGATTGGCTCTGGCGGTATGGATTTCCGGAAAGATACAGTCATTGACTCCGGAATATCGGTCCAGATAGGCATTAAAGGGTCACCAAACAGGGTATGAGAAAGCCAGGTTTTATGAGAGTAGTTTCTAGTTTTTGCCAATGCTTCAACGACTCCTATATTTATAAGGCTATCATTAAAGAGTACGTCTAACAAATCAAAATGCAGGGCAGTAGAAAACTCTATCGCTCGCGTAAAACCAAAAAAAGCCACTCCCCCTCTTTCGCCTAGAAGAGTGAATGCCTCTGCCAATGATGGTCCATGATAATTATCAAATATAGGAAAATGTTCCTTGTCATATGCAGCCTGATAGCAGGAAGAAACATACATTATTCCGTAATTGTCTCTAGTGATCATTGAATCTATTCCATTTCCGGGTTCGACGTTGTTACCCCAGTGGTTTGCATGAAAATACGCATCGCAGGTATCAAGACTCGTTAAGAAGTCTCTATCAAGAGAAGGATGATTCCCGCCCGGGCAGGAAACAACCATATTATCAAGTCCGCCGTGTCCGTAGAGATTGAACCAACCATAACAATTTTTCATTCTTTCAATAACTTCACTTCCTCTCGGGTGAATTCCGTCTTCTTCTTCAAGCATTGTGGTATCGTGCGTAAAATCCTCAGGGAAGGAGCCGTATTGGATGATGTAACCAGGTGCTGTTCTTAATTCATCCGCTCCGGTCCAGAAGACTCTTTTAAGGTAGGAAGGATCCCCGTTACCGGGATTCTGCTCATAACTTAAAACCTTACTTACCCAATTTTCTACTTCAATGCGGTTATTACATGGAATACGACCGACGAATAACTCAGGGTAAGGATCAACCGAATCATCTAAAAACTCACCATAGAATTCATCACCGTCAACGTTCCAGTTTCCATTTAAATCCGAGTAATAGAGGTCGGAAGGGGGAGCCATATCCACTTCATGGTCTCCCGTTGAAAACCCGTACCGCACAGGTACAATATCCTCGTCTCCGCCAAGCAAGACCCATTGAAGCCCCAGCGGATAATTATCTATTAAGAATCCCCGGATGGCGCCGGCAGAATCATAGATTTCGGATACAGGGTCACCTGAATAATAGGTAAGTATATTTTCAATCGAAACGATGGTCGCCCTTATTCCCTTTCTCGTTATCCAGCGGACTAACGGCCGAAATGCACTTTTTAGAGAATCGGCAGTTATTACAATATAAGTAGTACAATAAATCTGTCTCAGATTTGATTTTCCTTGTGTTGTGTAATTCGAGGTAAAAGGCTTACAAGAATAAGTCGGAACATCTTCTTTGTTATCTACTATACTTTTAAGCGCTCTGTTAATTATCTTATCCGAATATGGGTCCCGGGATAACTTATTTCCCCCCAGACCAAAAGTAGGGCTGCATGAGAGTTTAATTTTAAATTCTTTGGCGGAAATCTCTTTGCTGCTTTCAGGATTAAAGTTTGAGGGATACACCTTAAGATTTACTATTCTGTTTTCCCCAAAAAAATAACTGCCAAGAATCTCAGCCGTCATATTTGTCGGAGTTAATGAATCTATCTCGACGCTGACAGATTCAGCATAAAAACCCTCAGGGATGAGGAGCCGGACGTAATCTACAGGATTATCAAATGAAGAGGAATAATTATATTCAATGGAATAAAATCCCAATAGTGATAACCCGACTACCTGGCATATAATAATGGATAAAAGCCTTATCATTTTATTCATTGTTTTATAATAACCAAATTTACTCTAAAATTCAAGCCCTTTACAATCGCCCCGTGGAATAGGAGAAACTACCTGCTAAACTCCTATTACACGGGGCAAGTTAACCTTCCTTTCTTTCAGGTTTAAATTATTTCTATTAGAGTCGCGTTAGTGCCTTGCGGCAGACTAAGAATACTTTACTCTTTAATCAGCGTACAAATACCAATTTCTTAATATCGCAAAATTCAACTGCTTCCATTCTAAGGAAGTAGACACCGCAAGCTAAAGGCTTATCGTAATTATTTTTTCCGTGCCATGTAACACTGTGAAATCCCCGGGGTTTTCTGCCATTTACAAGTGTTGCCACTTCTCTTCCCAGAAGGTCAAATACACCGAGTCTAACCTTCTCTTCCCTGGGCAATTGATATTTAATTTCAATTTTTGTCCCGCCGATGAGGACATTTGGTTTGGGTAAGTATAGAGCAAATTTCAATTTGTCGTCCGATAGAGGTACCGACGTTACACCACCGGTCTGACCCAACGCCCACATAATAAGCGACGGATTGGGGGCACTAGCGTAAGCTCTAAATTTTACTACTAATCTCAAGGTATCATAAGTTGTTGTATTCAATCCGGAAAGATCCACGTTACAGAAAAAGTTACTCATCTGGAAAAAGTAATTAGAATTGCCCGGTAAATCAACATCAGGGATAGAATCCCAGCTGCCGCCGTGCAAATATTGAATCTGTAATCCAATGGAATCATCAGCAGAGGATTTCGTCCATTTCGCGCCATCCCAGTCACTCCTACTTGAATTTTCAACTAACAGATCACCATAAGCAACTGGATCGGATATAAGGGTCCCTTCGATTGCTTGAGCCGGCTCCCAAACAGCTACAATGCCGGTACCACGGTTTAAAAAGGCACTCCAGGTACAGACATAGGTTTTATCGGTTTGTCCACTCAACTCGATGCCGCTTGCCGTTGCAAGGTCCGCTTCACTCGGGTCCGGCCCGTCTGTACGTACCGAAAGCGGAGATGTCCAGCTTGCAGCAGTCCGTCCACCCATTCCTTGACCAGCACCAAATATTACAACCGAACCGTCCGAGGAGCTAACGTTTTCTACCGAAATCTCAGTTCCTATCACCACGGCTTCCTCTATTTCAAAATCTAAAGGAGCAGATTGATCGACGCCGTAATAAACATGAACGTGGGTTGCCCACCCGGCATCTCCTCCGGTGCATGTAACGTTCACAGTACTGTTGGATGATCCAAGCCCTGATTCAAGAATGTACCACAGTTCTTGATGGCTTCCGGAGCCACTTGGATTATCCGCTTCACCTGCTTTAATACAGTCATTGCCATCGACCGTAACGTTCGTCAGGCTTGTCCCGCTGCCCTCGTCACAAGCGATAACTACGACAAGCCGGTTATTACCGGCACTGCCAATATCAATACTGTGGCTTGTTCCCGTCGAACCGCTTGCCCGTTGGAATTCTATTTCCTCATTCGAGGTAAACACAACCGAATTACCCTGAACAATTACATTATCCCTTGAGCACTGATCAAATTGATGTTCTGAAATCTGGTACCAGTATGGAAAACCATTCCCAAGATCCATATCCATGGTAAAGGAACGGACTACACTCCAGTCGGACCATGTGTTTGAACCGCCCGGATCCCTTGCCCGTGCTTTCCAGTAAAAGAGAGTTTCCGCTTCGGCAGGAGTTGCGCCAAGCAAAATAGTCTCGACGGCAGTTGCCCCCGAAGAATACGTTGCAGTGGTCTCAGAAGACGCACTCAAAAATCCATAATCCGTATCCCACTGGAATTCGTACTGGATATCATCGCTTTGAGGGTCGGTAGAGGTAACGGATAAGGTACAAGCATAAGGTGGAGGATAAGCATTGAATATCGCATTATCGAATATCCGGATAAGGGTCGGGCTGCTGGGTGATATAGAGGTTGCCGCCTCGTATCTGTAGATGCTGTCAGTATCATTACCCGACATATACCAGTAATCTCCATACCTATAGATCCCTGAGGGCCAGCTATCCTCATTACCTATATAATAGGAGGTTCCCGTATAAGACCAGTTATTATCATATCGATATACGCTGTCATTATCATATCCCGACATATACCAGTAAGTACCATCTTTGTGTATTTGTGGTGCAGTTCCATCTTCACTACCTACATAATAGGCAGTCCCCGTATACGACCAATTATCATAATATTGATAGACGCTGTCGTTACTTATTCCTATCATATACCAATAGGAACCATCTTTGCATATTCCTGTGGGAGTTGCGTCTTCCCCACCCACATAATAGGCTGTTCCGGTATACGACCAATTATCATCGTATTGAAAAATGCTGTCATTATCATTTCCTACCATATACCAATAATCGCCTTCTTTGCATATGTCTGTAGCCCCGCCGTCTTCATTACCTATATAATAGGCTGTTCCCATATATGACCAATCATTATCGTATCGATAGACGCTGTCGTTATCATTTCCTACCATATACCAATAATCGCCGTCCCTAAAGATACTCGTGGGGTTTCCATCTTCATCCCCTACATAATAGGCTGTTCCCGTATAGTCCCACTCTGCGCCAAGACAAACCAAGGAAAGAAGAGTTAATACCGGTAATAGTTTTCTCATTAGACCTTCTTCACTTCCAAAAGGACAAGGAAAGAAGATTCTCAACAATACTTTTATGTTTTTTAATATAAAACCTCTTAATTTGGTCATAGAAAAATCCTCTTTTAAATTTTTCTACATTATTCATTTCAATTATACAATATTAAATTATATAAATATACTATAATTGTCAACCCCTTTGTTTCTTTTTTTCCAATGGTATACAGACCTTATTCCCATAACGCATACATTACAAGTGACTTACCAAATATGCAAAAGCAGAAAACTGTTTTTTGAATTATGGAATTTCCTGACCTTTGTTGACTTTTTCTTAAATAAATGTTATAATCATGTATAAAGTATTTTTAGGAGGTTAAAATTACTTTTATCTGTAGTGTAGTAACTTTTGCAGTTATTGGATTTATAAGCATCTTTTTTATAATTAAAGAACAGAGAGAACGGATTTATTCGTTAAACCTTATTCACTGGTTTTTCATATTTGTTTTTTTCTTCCTCACGCCCCTAATTCAGTATATCTCCGGAAAATTTCCTTTGTGGCTTTCGGAAAAAGAGGGCTTTTCGATCTGCTGCACTAATCTACTTATCCTTACATGGGTGGTTTCCTACCAGTTCGGTTACTCCGTTAAGAAACCCCACACAAGCAGGTTATTTTCTTCTTTGAATCGATTTGAAATAGGCGAAAGAGGAGTCTATCTTTCCATCTATCTCTCCTTTATTATTTTCATCTGCTTTTTATTTGTCTTTGGTGTGAAAAATCTTCTTATTCGGGGAGCGTATAGAGCGGTACTTATCTCTATACCTTACAATCCTCTCATGATTATTATAGATAAATTGCTTAGATTTATACCTCTCCTTTCTTTTACCGGTCTTATTATTTTAAAAAATAGATGGATAAATAAACGCGAGTGGTGGATTCTTTTAATTGCTTCGATTTTAATCAACCTGCTCGTTAATAATCCTCTGGCCACTCCAAGATATTGGGCAGGCAC
>Ga0307437_1002948_pt1 | contig 10112 bp, 17 predicted proteins | sample SalMarWE160390MG_FD_202146 | JGI IMG/M metagenome (GOLD analysis project Ga0307437, IMG submission 202146) | Salt marsh sediment microbial communities from the Plum Island Ecosystem LTER, Massachusetts, United States - WE1603-90 | ecosystem: Environmental > Aquatic > Marine > Intertidal zone >...
AAGAGGTTGCTGATCCTGAACCTGAAACTAAAGCCGAGCCCCCGAAAAGTGCAAAGGCTTCAGAAGGCAAGAAAAAGGAAACCGGTACAAAATGTCCGCATGGGCATACCTGGGGAGAAGCAGATGAACATGAAGAATGTGATGACTGTGACAAGTGGGATAATTGCATAGCAGATGCAAGTTAGTTCATGATCTTCTCTAAGAAAAATAAAACAGTGGCTGGGGCAATGACCTTTATCGGGGCCTATTTGCCCCAGCAACTTGTTGATGATATTTCCTTTCTGGCATTAGTTAATCAAACATCTAAAACAGAGATTATTACTCAATTCATTGAATCCGGAATTGCTCGAATATTCAAAAGTCAATCCTGCCAAGAAATGTATAGCACAATCGCAAACCACGCTTTGTGGAAATTTAAGTGTGATCAGAAACAGGAAAAAGGGAAAAGAGAATATAAAAACTGGACCCATTTTCTTGCCCAGTGCCGGCAGGAGCTAACCCAGAGAAAGAATTTGAAATCCTCTGATATCAAAGAAATTATGGATATATTGCTAAAAACTGATTGTGAGTAAATATGGAGGCAAATAAATGTCTATCCTGTTGGGAATGCCTTACTCGTACATTTAGGGATGAAAAAACATTAAGAGATTGGTGTGAGCCAAGGGCAATCCGCTGTCGCATTGAGTGGGTTCGTAAGATCGAAAAGGAAAAGGAAGTTCGATTGTATTGGTGCCTGCGACGAATCACTCGACCAAGAATGGTTATTCGCGCGTGCGATCCCCCATTTGTAAGTGATTGTTCTATTCATGTTGTGGAAACTGAGATCCGAAGCTCTGAGAAATATGATATCTGGCAGGTGAAATATATTACGGAAAGTGAAATCGTGCATGTCGGTCCCCCACGAAGACGTAATATTGCATTACAGGAAGCAGAGGAGTTGGCTAAAGTTTCTCCACATCAGATCGTAGTGGACCATTCCCAAACAAACTTACGAATATTTGATAGTTCTGATTTTGATAAAGAGGAGTAAAGCATGAGTATGAAGCGCGGGCGTCCGGTACAAAGTGAAACTCATAAAATTGCTGAACAAGTAAAGGCCCATAGTGCCAAAACAGTTGAAGCACCGCCTAAAAAATATGCCGGATCTGATACTAAAAAAACATCAACTGGCTCAACTTTACTTGATCTTGCAATAAGTGGAGGCAGGTTCGAAGGTGGGGGACTTCCAGCCGGTATTGTGGTGGAAATATTTGGGCCATCCGGCATTGGCAAAACAGTTTTATTATGTGAAATTGCCGGTGGAGTTCAGCGATTAGGAGGCGAGGTAAAATTTCATGATCCGGAAGGTCGATTAAATACAACCTTCGCCAGATTGTTTGATTTGAAATTAGACGATGAGGATATCCTTCACCCGGACATTCCTACCGAAATATTCAAACCAATCCGATCCTGGGACCCCAAACCCCCTGATAAAATCCATGGGGTATTTGCGGATTCATTGGCTGCATTAGAATCCGATCTGGAATTAGAAGATAAGAAAGACGAATATTCCCGTCGAGCCAAGTTATTTAGTCAGGAATTCAGAAAGACTTGTAGAGTTATTGCTAAGAAGGAATTTTTGGTTTGTTGTTCAAATCAAATACGAGCCAACGTAAATGCAGGGGCCTTCGAGGAAAAGTTTAGCTCCCCCGGCGGGCAAGCAATTGGATTCTATTCCAGTTTAAGATTGCGGGTATCCCGGGGGGCTCCATTTAAAATCAAGAAAGTGATAAAAAAAGGAAGTAAGGAAAACTCAAGAACCATAGGAATTAAGACAAATGTAGAAGTTTATAAAAGCACGGTATGGAAGCCCTATCAGGTAGCTCCCATTTATATCTTGTTCGATTACGGAATAGACGATATCCGCGCCAATCTTCAGTTCGTTAAAAGTCAAACACAGGCTACTGTTTACCAAGTAAATAATCTAAAGCTGGAAGTATCTATTGATAAATCAATTCGTTGGGTTGAAGAGGACCAACTTGAAGAGGAGTTAAGAAAACAGACTATTGCCTTGTGGCATGAGGAAGAGGCTCTATTCAAACAAAATCGAACTGGTAAAAGAAGATGGACCTGATTCATGAAAACAGTTCTCGTTGATTGTCACTACCTGGCATATAGGGCCTGGTTTACTACGGGAATGCTATCCTATAAGGATAAGCCGGTCGGGGTAATATTCGGGTTTCTGAATCAAGTATTTACAATAGGGCAATTCCTGAAACCGAATGAGATGATATTTTGTTGGGATAGTAGGAAATCCATTCGCAGACATCATTATTCTTTCTATAAAGATCGTCCACCACCTGATCAAGATATGACAGACGCGTTTATTCAGTTTAATGAACTCAGGGATGAAATCCTACCTAAACTTGGATTTTGCAATAACTGTATACAACCAGGATATGAAGCCGATGATATAATCGCAAAAATCGTAAAGGAAAAGCCATTAAAATCAAAGTATATAATCGTATCCTCAGACGACGATTTACTCCAATTACTTGATGACTGCATTATATATAACATTGGCAAAGGACGGATTATCCTCAAGGATGATTTATTTGTTGAATATGGAGTAACGCCAGCACAGTGGGTGGAAGTGAAAAAGATTGCCGGATGTAAAAGTGATACGGTGCCAGGGGTAACTGGAATAGGTGAAATAACCGCAGCAAGATTTTTAACAGATAAACTGAAACCTGAACATAAAAAATATCAGGCTATTAAACAGCAAGCCACAAAAGAATTATTAGATCGGAATGATTGGTTGGTCAGATTACCTCTCCCAGGAACTAAATTACCAGAAATTAAACAGTCCAATTTTAAACGGGCAGAACTGGTAAAACTATGCGATAGATTAGGATTCACTCATTTACGAAGTGACCAAACTAAATTAGATGATTGGGAATTTTATTTTGCGAGGAGAAAATCATGAAAGTAGAGAATAGGAGAGCAAAGCCATTTATATTGTTATTTGGGATTATTCTCATGATAATATTTCTTTACTTACCCCTTTTTGATCCCAATACAATAGTTCAAGGCGTATCTTCTAAATTATCTAAAGATGAAGTGCAAACAAGGATGCAATATCATGGGGTCTATGTAGCTGAAATAGATCCAGTTACAGGACAATGGTGGTTCTATAATAATAAGAATGAAAAGTGCAAATTATGGTAATACTTAATTAAAAGGAGGATAATATGAAAAAAACTTTATTGATTATGGGCATTATAACGGGACTCATTATAGGAATAGGTTATTATGTTACTTCACCTTCATTTGAATATGCTGTGATAGAACAAAATGTAAATCTTGATAGCAGAATTGATTGCACCTATTATATTGCAACTTATTTATGGGTAAAGAAACATATATTTGATGTAGGAACTATTGAAGACAGTATATATGCCTATAATGTAAAAAAAGAAGATGTCGAAACAGTAAGAGAACAACAATTAAAATCCATGAAATTACTCAAATCAAGAGTAGAACAATGTATTAAAAGCTATAGTTGTGAGAAGAACTAAATTGAACTCCAAATTAAAACAATTAACAAACACCGAACTTGCTGATTTACGGAAACAGCAATGGGAAAATCAAGATAGAAAATGTGCAATTCTTCACCAGCATATCCCGCTTGATGAAGCAGTATTGGATCACAAACATAAATTGAAAAGAGAACCTGCGGGCCCTGACGGTAAAGGGCTATTGCGCGGAGTACTTCATCGGCATGCCAATATATTAGAAGGGAAAATATTCAGGATCTATCGGCAATACCATCTGGACGAAATTATCCCTCTTCCTAAGTTATTGAGAAATATTGCAAACTATATTGAAAATCCGCCGATGCCACCCCTGTATATTCATCCGAGTGAGGCCCCTACGCGTCGAGTAATAGGAAAACGATTGTATAATAAGATTTGCAAGTACTACTTTAAAAGGTATCCAAGGCGGAAAATATTGCCGGATTATCCAAAGAAAGGGAAAATGACAAAGGAATTTCAGATCATTATTGAAGAGATGAAGGACTGCCTTTAATTTTTTACGGATGATTTTGTATAATATAAGAAACAAGGGAAAAGGAAAATAAAATGATAAAATCAAGACAAGATATTCCACATTTTGCTGAACAAAAGTTTTACTATTTCCGAGACACTGTTCACTGTCCCGTAATAACAGTTTGTATTCTTAAAATTGGAAATCAAATATCCAGGGGAATTGCTATATGTCATTATAATGATTTTCCATGTAAAAAAATTGGCAGGATAATTGCTCAAGGACGTGCGTATAAGGCAATGTTTGAATGCCAATCAAGCTCAAAAGTCAGAGCTGAATTTGTTCCAGGGATGAGATGTACCTGGGGTTCGGATTGTGAGTATAAAGCAGTTTATATGCCTTCACTCACTACCTTTGAGCGCAACTTGATACTCCATAAAAGACCATCTGTTTTCGTTTTAAATATCCCGCCAAATGAGTACGAACAAAAGGAGCTATTTAACTTACGAATACAATCAGATGACAAAATCAGGATGCAAATGAATGATTGAATCCATTACGCTAAAAAACTTTCGTTCTTATAAAGATGCCCGTATTGAATTTCATCCTAACGTTAATATCATAATCGGGGAGAATGACAGTGGCAAAACCAATATTCTCAGAGCGATTAATCTTGTGGTCAACAATCACCCAAGTGGGACTGATTATATTTCTGACTGGGGAGGGGATCTCCAGATAGATTTAGAAGTAGATGGAAAAGTAATAACTCGGGCAAAGAATGTAAAGTGGAGTAAAAAATATGGAGTATTCAAAGCTGGGGAAATTAATGAGTATCGATTAACCGGAGAAAAGGAGCCCTTTAAAGCATTCGGGGTAGGTGTACCTGATCTCATTAAGAAGCACCTAAACATCTCCCCAACAAGTTTCGCGTTTCAATTAGAAGGTCCATTTCTGCTGAATAAATCTGCGGCAGACGTTGCCAGGCATTATAATAATATCGTTAATCTGGACATCATTGATACTACAATTTCAAATATTGCCGGCACATTGAGAAAGGAACGCGGGGCTCTAAAAATAGAAGCCGACCGCGAGAAAGTACTGGCCGAAAAACTCAGTGCATTTGATTGGTTAGAGCAAGCAGAATCAGACCTAATTGAATTAGAAAAGATGGACGAATTAATCGTCAGGCATCAAAATGAGTGGTCTGAATTACGTGGACTGGTAGCCAATTACAAAAGATTCTATGCATTGGATTTGGCGTTAGATGATGTCCTTCAGCATGAAAAAACAGTTGAGGATCTATTAAAATTAACTGCCCAAATTGAACAATTACGCGAGGATGAGATACAGCTTAAATCATATCTGGCTAAAATTGAGGCTCTCAAGAAGCAGGAAGAGGAATACAAAAAAATCAGTAAATGTGGGGCTCAAGTAGATAATCTGATTAAACTGAACACCGTAATTGAAAAGCTAACAAAAGAGCAGGATGAACTTAGTAGAATTTTAGCCAAGTGGAATACCCTGAACAAACAACAAGATCAAATAGATCAAAAGTTAATTCGGTTAGAGGCTGAATTTAAAAAGGCGATGCCGAATACCTGTCCTATTTTCAATGTTCAATGTGCGTATATAGATAAGGTCAAGAAATGAAAAGAAACAGACCTCCCATAGTACCTAAGAAAGCAGATGCGATTTTAAGTGCAGATTGGCATATTCGTCCAGATACACCAACTTGCAGAACAGATGATTTCTTTACTGCCCAAGAAAAAAAGATAGATTTTATTCTTGCCTTGGCAAATAAAAATGATTGCCCGGTTCTGGTTGCAGGGGATTTAGGGCACAAGCCGCTCAATAATGGTTGGCCTACTTGGTTATTAGAATGGTTTATTGAAAAGGTGAAAACTGCCAAGGTGGATATCATGATCATCCCAGGCCAACATGATCTTCCTAATCACAAGCTTGATTTATTTCTCACAAGTGGGATAGGTGTCCTTGAAGCTGCCGGTGTAATTAAAGTTATTGGTGTTGCGACAGTTAACAATAAAATATTTGGATGTCATCTTTGCCCAAAATCAACTGAAAAATATGGATTCAATATTGTTCCCTTCCCATATGGAATGCCAATTAAGTTTCTTGGGTGGGGCACAGAATATGAAATGCCAAATATACCTATGATTGCTATGACCCATCAAATGGTAATTGAAGATAACGTTTCATGGCCCGGACAACAGGCTTCAATTGGGCATGCTTTGCTTACACAATTTCCAGAATATGATTTGATCTTATCCGGGGATAATCACATTCCCTTTACTGCAGAATACGAAGGTCGAATTCTTGTTAATCCAGGCAGCATGATGCGGACAACAGCTGATCAGATTAATCATACTCCAAGGATATATTTATGGTATGCGGACGAAAACAGAGTTGAGCCGGTTTATCTTCCAATCGAACAGGATGTGATTAGTCGGGCTCATATTAAAATTGCTGAAAAAAGAGATGAGCGAATGGAAGCATACGCAATTCGGGCGCGGGAAGATGTGGAAATTGAATTGTCCTATCCTGATAATCTTACTCGTTATTTTAATAAACATAGAACACAAGGCCGAGTAAAAACTAAAGTATGGGAAGCTGTGGGATGATATAATGATAAGGGCCGGGAGCACTCAGTGGAGGGCAATAGGGAGCCAAGAAGCTGAGTGTTCCCTTTAAATTTTTAAGGGTAATTTTGTATAATATACTATAAGGAGTGCAGATAATTATGGAACGTGTGCTTGAAATAAAAGAACAGATCGAGGCCGCAAAAACAAAACAGGCAGGTATTAAGGGACAGATTAAAGAAATTGAGAGTCAGATGTCTGCTCGTTTTAAAGTTACAAATACAACTGAGGCAGAAAAGAAACTGGAAAAGATTGGTGTAGAATTGGATAAATTGAACCTCCAATTCACAGAAAAATTAGAACAACTTGAAGATGCTCATGTATGGGATTAAGTAAATAATATGAATCTCACTGAATTCAGACAGAAACTGGAACGCAAAAAGGGCCAGGCAGAGCAGATCAATACTGATTTGAAAGCCACCCAGGAATTGATTCATAATTTAGAAAAGGAGATATCCTTCTCAGAAAAGGCACAAGCAATTATAATTGCTGTTGCAAAACTGACTCAGGAAGAACTTGAGTATCGAATAACGGAACCGGTATCACTTGCCCTGGCAGCAGTTTACGATGATTCCGCTTACAAAATGGCAGCATATTTTGATATAACTGGTAGAGGAACAACGGAATGTCGACTTGGATTTGAGCGGGATGGAAACTTTAAGAACCCATTCGATGCCAGTGGGGGTGGGCCAGTTGACGTTGCAAGTTTTGCTTTGCGGGTAGGCTCTTTATCATTGGAATCCCCAAAGTGTCGGCCTGTCCTATTCCTTGATGAGCCGTTTAAATGGATTTCACGAAATAAAATGCCATTAGCCGGAATGATGCTGAAAGAAATATCAGAAAAACTTAACCTTCAAATCATAATGGTAACACATATACCGGAATTGATTGAGGCTGCAGATAAATTATTTGAAGTGACTATTAATAAAGGAATTTCATCTATAAAGGAGTTAACATGAACAATACACCTAAAACTACTGTGGGAACCGTGGTACCTATTGTATGGAATGTTCCTGAGGAAATGAAAACTGCATTTGTAACTCGTATGGTGATTCAAACTATGGAGAATGATATTTTCAAGGTATTATTTTTTGAGATACAGCCTCCGATCCACTTTGCAGATTCCGGAGAATACCCATCAGCAGTTAATGCAACATGTAGAGCAAATATAACAGTTACGACAAATACCCTCAAAAGTTTCATAGATACTTTACAAAGGGAATATGAAAAATACACAACGAGACGTTTAGGTCACTAAGGAAATAAAATGAAGATAGTAGCAATTATTCAGGCACGAATGCGGTCAGAAAGATTACCAGGAAAGGTATTACTTCCGTTGGCTGGGCGCTCAACTCTATGGTGGATCTGTGCTCGATTGAGTTACACTAAGGTAAATGAGATCGTTATCACTACTACAGATAATCCTGCAAATAATCCGATTGCGGATAAAACGCATTATCCATACGGGTGTAAAATATTTCAATATACTGGAATTGAAGATGATGTAATTGGCCGGGTCATATCTGCAGCAAATAAGTACCAGGCAGACATCATTGTAGATATTACTGGAGATTGCCCGATGATAGATCCGCGACATGTAAATCATCTGATCAGTATACTATTAACCGATCCTCAGATTGATTATGCCTCTAATTGTATACAGCGATCCTGGCCGGATGGGTTGGATATTCAAGTTTATAAGACAGGAGCCCTGGCAGAAACAATTGACTTATTCTTTCCTACTCAACACGCTGGGTGGAATATTGCACAACATCCAGATGTATTTAAAATTGACAATTGGCCTGCGCCACCAGATATGTGTTGGCCAGAATTGGGATTGACACTTGACACCCCAGAGGACTACAAATTACTTCAAATCATATTTGAGAAATTCGGAAAAAACCCTGGATTTGCCGTTGAGAGTGTTGTGAAATTTCTTAGGGATAATCCCGAATTGGTCGAAATCAACAAGAACGTCCGGCGCAAGACGCCAGAGGAAGGGTAAAAAAAACAGAAGTGACCAAACCCATGAAAATTAAATATCCCACATATTGTGTCAAGAATACAAAGCGCTTAACGCACGAATGTATTTGTGTCAACTGCCGGAGAGACTGCCTATATGCGGGGAAAAGTAGATATCGAAAGAGGCAAGCTCTTGATCTTCACGTCATACGTCAAAGGAGTAGGTAAATGATTTTAGTCAACGTCAGATGGTGGGACGGCTATTTAGAGGCTTTTGAGTGCGAACAGGTACGTCAAGGCGGACATATTCTTTGGATGCGTCTAACAAACGGCCAGAATCGTACCATCCAGCTTTCGGGGAATGTTCGATGGTTTTCGACAGATCTGGAGAGTCATGCTTTCAAACGCAGTGATAGAAATATTGCTGTCTAACCAGTCGCCGGAGTTGGACGGGCAAAAGCCGCCCACCACTCAGCTTAATCGTTAAAGCTATGTTAATGAAAGAAACATATATGTGCTGTAGTTATTGTTATACTGACTATTCCCCTGACCTTAACCATCTTACTGGTATGCAAATTCGTCAAAAGGCGAAAATAGATGGCTGGAAATATTTGAAAGGTCAGGATGTATGTCCAAAATGCTTTAACAAAAAGATTCACTTGGCTGAAAAAAGCAAGTGATCTTCACGTTAGCCGAAAGGAGAAATAAATCATGTCCGTGAAACAGACAGTATCAATACAAGAGACGGTTGATTTTTTGAATAGCCTAATTGAGATAGACCCTGATACTATAAACAACCTTGCATCTATTCGCGTTGGATGTAATAGGGCTTTGGCTGATCATCCGACAGTGCAGGTCGGTGGATTGAGTAAGACATATTTTATCGTCGGGATAATCGGCATTTTGAATGGTCTGTTTGGGTCTGACAAGCATGGATGGGGCCATATCGCCGCCGATTGCGAAGGATCAAAGGTGACGAAATTCCGAGTTTTAACCGACCAGGATGTTGAAAAATATACGGCTAACAAGGCTAATTCAGCCGACACAAAAGAACGTGCGGCTGATTAAATTGTTATAAAGCAGGTGTGAAAATGTATGATGAAAAAAAACTACCGAAGTGGGCGCAGCGGGTAATCTCTGATCTGCGACATGAAATAAAAGCCCTGCAAGCGATAAAGGAAATCAACGCTATCACTTCCGACATTGATAGAGATTGGTTCCCGATTCGCAATGTCGTTGCAGATGATGAAGATATCAATACGCTTTGGCTTCTTTACCCGAACAAGCCCCATGCACTTTGTTCGTTGGCAAAGGATGATGTGCTTTTTGTGGGAAGGGCTTTATAACCAGTTAATCCAGGCGACACCAAACAGCCGGTGCGCCTGATCAACATGTTAGTCTATAGGAGGTTATTATGGAATACGTATTTTTTTATTTTGCAGGATTAATCACAGCTTTTGGAATCAT
>Ga0307437_1002950_pt1 | contig 10110 bp, 7 predicted proteins | sample SalMarWE160390MG_FD_202146 | JGI IMG/M metagenome (GOLD analysis project Ga0307437, IMG submission 202146) | Salt marsh sediment microbial communities from the Plum Island Ecosystem LTER, Massachusetts, United States - WE1603-90 | ecosystem: Environmental > Aquatic > Marine > Intertidal zone >...
GTTCCCGCCAATCAGCCTTGGTAGCAATTTTTTTGATCTGGGTATTACTTATCTTTTTAAAATTTAAAAGTTGGCTCTTCTTTAAACCCTTCCCCTTTTGGCCAAAAACTAAATAGCCCCAAATCGCCCGAGACATATGAATCCCTCTGTCATTAACAATGCAATCTTTGGTTACTTTTGCCCCAAGGAATTCAAGAATGTTAGCCATCGCCATACCTAAGAAATTATTCCGTAAGTGACCAAGCATAATTGTCGTCTGGGGATTAGGACTGGTGTGTTCTAAAAGAATCTTCCTTTTATCTAGCGAAGAGGAGCCATATCTATCTTTTTCCTTTAGCACTCTTAATAAATGATTGACAAGGAGTTCGTTTTTAAGCCAAATATTGATAAAACCAGGTCCTTCCACCTTTATTTTGGCAATATATTCAGGCAAACCAAGGCTACGGAAGGTATTAACAATTTTGTTAGCTAAATCAAAAGGGGTGGGGAAATCTTTTTTCTTTACCAACAAGGCAATATTGGTGGAATAATCACCATGCTCCGGATTAGCGGGATGTTCAAACTCTAAATCCTTATCAGTAATCTTAAGCTTCTTTAAAGCCTTAGAAAAATCTTTTTTTAATTGATTCTGAAACATCTTACTGAGTATACCAAGTTTCGCCATTACTCACAACCTCGATTTCTCCCTCTTGATCAGTTCTCATCACTTTTATACCTAAATTACTTAACTTCTCCAAAACTTCTTTTGTCGGATGGCCAAAAGAATTTTTACCCACGGAAATGACCGCCAATTCCGGCTGGCTTTCTTTCAAAAACTCTTCGCTTGTCGAGTACTTACTCCCATGATGAGCTACCTTTAAAACCTCCACGTCCTCTAAATTAAGCAAAGATTCAATTTGGGAAGAAATATCGCCGGTTAACAAAACATCAAAATCACCATAGGAAAGTTGAAGCACCACCGAAGTCTCATTGGCTTCTTTTTCCATCGTCGTCGCCCCTAAAACTTTTTCTTGAGACTGGGGCCATAGAACCGCTAGCTTAATTAACTCAAGGTTTATTTTATCCCCTTTCTCCGGGAAATAAACCGGTGTTTTTTCTTCTAAAACCGCCTTTTCAAACTCTCGGTAAACCGCCGAATCTTTGCCCACTGAATTTAAAACAAAATATTTCACATTGTATCTTTCTATAACATCAATCAAGCCAGTGATGTGGTCTGCGTCCGGATGAGTGGCCACCACCATTTCTATTTCCCGGTCCCAAAATGGCATATGATTTGACAAGCAATTCAAGACACTTTGATTCGGCCCGCCATCAACTAAAATCTGATTTGAGCCTTGATAAATCAGAATGGCATCTCCCTGGCCAACATCGCAAAAAACCAAATGTAACTGGTTATCCGGCAGGCTAAAGATAGCCGCCCAAATCAAACCGACAACCAAAACCAAACTAATTAAAATAATCTTGGTTCTTTTAAATTCCACCTTTTTCTCCAGGCCCACCAAAGAATCATCCCTAAAACAAAATAATAACCAAGAGCCCACCAAAAAGATAGTCTATCTATATTAAAGTTAATCCAACCCAATCCCCCAAAAAACTCAATTAATTTAACAAAATAAGTAAGCGGCAGCCATAATAACCACCCTAGCAATTGAGCTATCAGTCTGCTAACAAGACCGAAAAGAACCACAATTCCGCCTAAATTCATGAGCAACGGAATTAGCGGTAAAACCAGGGCATTGATGAAGGGCGAGAACCAACTAAGATTGCCGAAGTTTGCCAATAAAATCGGCGTCACGCCTATCTGGGCCGCTAAAGTAGTTGCTAAATCATCACCAAAAACCGGAAAATCAAAAACTCTTTTTTCTTTTAGCAAAGGATAGATTAAAAGTATGCCTGCGGTGGCCGTTAAAGACAACTGAAATCCTATATCAAACAATATCAAAGGTGATATTAATAACATAATGATGGTGGCGGCGGTTAAAGCAATTAAACCATCTCTTGGTCTGCCTAAATACTCAGCTCCATAAGCCAAAATAGCCATAATCGCCGCTCTCACCACTGGTGGTTCAGCCCCAACCATTAAAGTATAAAAAACCACGCCTAAAAAGGCAAAGAATAAGGCTTTCTTACGACTCATAAACCAGATTAAAGCTGAAACAAGAAAACCTGCCACCACCGAAAGATTATAACCAGAAGCAACAATGATATGAAGTGTGCCTGTATTCCGCAAATTATTCAGGAATTTTTCCGGCATTGTTCTTTTGGCTCCCAAAAGGATACCAATCTCCAGGCTTGACTGCGGTTCTGGTAAAAGTTGCTCAATCGCCTCTTCCAATCGTCCTCTAAAATAATAAAGTTTTAATTTAAAATTGGAAAACAATCCCTGTCTTTGAACCCCTTCTATCTTGCGAATAGCCGGAGAATAAGCATAATATTGAGTCTGGAAAGGGTTTATCACTCCTTTTTCAAATTTGCCAGTAACTGCCAATAAATCACCATAGAAATAGCCGGGATAACGGTCGGTTTTTAGAGAAATTGGACCAATTGAAATGAGCTGGTATGAACCCTTTAGATATGGTTGTTGAGTTACCCTACCCCTGATGGTGACGAGAGTATTTTCAGGGATTTCTAATCTCGAAACTGACTGGAGACGAAAAAAGTAAAGAATGACAACCGAAAAAAGAATGAGAACAACAAAGGCTTTTTGAACAGGTTTCATTTTGAGTTTAAAGAAACCGTGGGTTTTTAATCCACGGATGAATTAAACGAGAAACAAACTTGTCCCCCCTAAAATTTTAGGGGAGAATACCGAGAGTTTTCAACCCTCGGTAGTTTATTTAAAAAACAGTGATTTCGTCTTTGATTCTATCAAAAACATTGGAGGGAATAATCTTCTTGTCAAGAAGTTCGTCAATTGAGGAATAAGGACGATTATCAATAATTGACTTTGCCCGCGCCTCTCCAATTCCCCAGAGGGTGTCTAACTCTGAAACAGAAGCGACATTAATATTGATTTTACCGGAAACAACTGTACTCTCACCGGCAACCTCACCAGTCGTCGCCCCAGCCATTTCTGTTTGGCTTGGGATATAAACCTTCTGGGCATCTTCAATCTTTTGCGCCAGATTCAGATTTTTCTCTACCCAATCCCGATCCGCTTCAGCGGACAAGCCTCCTGCCCGCGCCAATAAATCTTTTAATCTCGATCCACTAGGTAATTCATAAACTCCCGGATTAATCACCGCTCCCGCCAAATCGATCCAAATCGTCCCGGTTTCTTCTTCTCCAGAAATAATCTCTATTTCAGGCTCTTTTTGCTGAAATAAAAAAAGCGTAGAGAAAATCCCCACGCTCACCAAAAGAATCCCAATCATTCCCAGAACAATCGGCACCTTCCCCTGCTCCCAAAGTTTCTGGAAATCAAAATTGTCCATGGACAGGCTAAACCACAAAATTAATTAATCTTCCAGGAACAAAAACCACTTTTTTGATTTTTTTCTTATTTAAATACTTGGCCACGTTTTTTTCTTTCTTAGCCAAATTCTCAATCTCTTTTTGATTTTTGCTTTTTGCCCTTTGAACTTCAACCTGCCCCCGTAATTTCCCATTAACCTGAATAACAATGATTATTTTTTCTTCTTCAATTAATTTAGAATCATATTTCGGCCAGGGCTGTTGATGAACGGAAAACTTATTCCCCAAAACCTCACACCAAATCTCCTCGCTAATATGGGGAGCAAAAGGCGCCAATAATTGAGCCAAGACTTCAATTGCTTGGCGACTGACTGATTTTTCCTTGTAAAGAAAGTTAACAAACTCCATAATCGCAGCAATAGCAATGTTATAGCGCAGATTTTGGATATCTTCAGTCACTTTTTTGATAGTTCTATGAATGACTTTTTTTTCTTCAGAAGTTCCCTTCTGCTCAAATTTCTGACCAATTTTCCAAACCCGGCCTAAAAACCGATACATGCCGGCAATGCCCTTATCCCGAAAGTCCCCGCCTTGGTCAAAAGGACCTAAAAACATCAAATAGCATCTTAGTGTGTCAGCGCCAAACTTCTTAATATATTTATCAGGAATAATTACATTACCTCTTGATTTACTCATCTTGGCGCCGTCTTTAATCAGCAATCCATGAGCATAAAAGCGCTTAAACGGCTCTTCAAAATCAATCAAACCCAAATCTTTAAAAACCATGGTCAAAAACCGAGCATACATCAAGTGAAGAACAGCGTGTTCCTGCCCGCCAATATACATTTCTACCGGCAGCCACTTTTTCACTCTCAATTTATCAAAAGCCTTGTCTTTTTTATCAGTCGAGGAGTAACGGAAGAAATACCAGGCAGAGTCCAGGAAAGTATCGGAAACATCTGTTTCCCGTTCGGCAGGACCATCACATTTTGGGCATTTAACCTTGACCCAATCCTTAGCCTGAGCCAAAGGCGATTGGCTAATTCCTTTAGGTTGATAATTTTTAACAAAGGGCAGTTTTACCGGTAAATCTTTTTCGGGCACGGGTTGCCAACCGCACTGGGGACAATTAATCATCGGAATCGGTGGTCCCCAATAACGCTGGCGAGAAACACACCAATCACGCAAACGATACTGGGTTTGTTTTTTCGCCACACCCTTCTTCTCTAACCAAACAGTTATCTCTTTAATCCCTTTTTCCACTGATAAACCATCAAATTGCCCAGAATTAACCAATTTCCCTTTTCCTTCAAAGACCTGGCCATTCAAATATTCAAGGTCAACTCTATCTCTATTATAACCTCTTTCTTTTAACTGCTTTTCTTTGAAACTCTTAACATACCTTTTGCTCAGAACCAGGGCATTAAACCCATTTAACTCTTTTACCTTTTCCTCAAAATCACTCTCTTTTAACCCAAACTCTCTTAGATCCAAATCAACTTCAATTTCTATCTCCTCTTTATTCTTAAAAATTAAATTGGTTAATTTTTTCGATAATTTCTTCTCTTTTACTTTTTTAAAACCAAGCTTGTTTAATATTTGATTTATTTTATGAAGCGATTCGGTGTCCTGAACAATTAGATCTAAATCACTGTGGGCACGATAAATAATTCTTGCGTAAAAAGCACAGGCTAAACCACCTAACACCCAAAAATTTAGCTTTGACTTTCTTGCTTCATTACTAATCTGATCAAAAACCTCAAGTGTCTCTATCGTCTTTTTAAAACCTGCTAAATCAGGCGCAACTGTTTGCACTATTGGCAAATCATACTTAACCGCAAATTCAAAATCCCTTTCGTCATGCGCCGGTACACCCATCACCGCCCCGGTCCCATAGCCCATGACTACGTAATCCGCTACCCAAACCGGAATTTTCCTTTCTGTGGCCGGATTAATCACATAACCGCCGGTAAAAACCCCTGTTTTTCCTCTTTCTGTAAATAATCGTTGAATTTCTGTTTTCTTTCGAGCTCTTTTGATATATTTTGATACTTTTTCTTTGTTTTCAGGCGAAGTTAATTTTTCCACCCATTTAGACTCCGGCGCCAAAACAAAGAAAGTCGCCCCAAAAATCGTGTCCGGCCGGGTGGTAAAAGTAGGAATTTGAAGTTCGGAGCCAAAAACCTGAAATTTTATTTCTGCTCCCTCTGACTTGCCAATCCAATTTCTCTGGGCGATTTTGGTTCTTTCCGACCAATCAATCCACTCAAGATTCTTAAGCAGTTTATCTGCGTATTTCGTGATTTTAAAAAACCACTGCTCCAACTCTTTTTTCTCGACCTCATTTTTGCAACGTTCACACTGGCCGCTAATCACCTGCTCGTCAGAAAGAGTTGTTTTACATGAAGGACACCAATTAACCGAAGCTTTTTTTCGCTCAACCAAACCGGCTTCAAAAAGCTGAATAAAAATCCACTGGGTCCATTTATAATAATCAGGATGATAAGTCTCTAAGGTGTTTTTCCAAGCATAGGCATTTCCCGTCGCCTCTAACTGACGGTAAAAAGTTTTTTCGGTTTTTTGAGCCACTTCGGCCGGATGCTTGCCTAACTTAAGAGCGTAATTTTCGGAGTGGATCCCAAAACCATCCAAACCAATCGGTTCAAAAACGTCATTACCCATCATTCGCTGAAAACGACCGTGAATATCGGCTCCGGTAAAAGCATACATGTTGCCGACATGAAGCCCCTCTCCCGAAGGATAAGGGAACATCATCAAATTAAAGAAGGGTTTTTTGGCTTTGTCCAAATCCACCTTATAAGTCCCTTTCCTCCACCATCTTTTCTGCCATTTTTTCTCGATTTCCTCCGGATGATAATTTTTTGCCATAGTGATATTGTAATTGATTTCTTTTTTGGTGTAAACTGGAACTAATGTCCAAATTCCTGCTCCATAGCTTCTTTCTGATTGCGGCCGTCGTCCTTGTCTTTGTTTGGACCAACATCCCGGGACTATCCGTCTACACCCTCCAGCTGATTGCCCTTTTTGTCATTGCCTATTTCGTCAACCAGTTTTTTCAACGGAGAAAGAAGCAGTCTCTTTCTCGGATTAACCTCACCCTTGACGCGGTTGTCTTTACCATGGTCGTTCTTCTTTTAATTGCTTCATCCGGCGGCTTAACCTCCCCTCTTTTCTTTTTGATTTATTTCTTAATGTTCGGTTTGGCTTTGCTCTTTGAACCAGCCATCACCTTTTCCCTAGCCCTGGCTATGGTCCTTTTCTTTGTTCTCCAACCCACTAAGGAATCTCCTTTAGAAGAAGCTATTCAACTTCTTTCTCTGCTTTTAATTACTCCCCTGGCAATGTTTTTTGGCAAACAATATCTCAGAGTGCTTGAAGATGAAGAGAAAATAAAAATTCTTAAGGAAGAAACAGAAATCATGGAAGAACAAATTGAAAAAGAAGAAACCAATATTTTAATGTGGGCCAGTTTGGATTTGAGAAAGGGTTTAACCGAAATTCTCCATCAAACCTCTGACCTCTTATCAGACGTCGCTCACTTAACTTTACGCCAAAAAGAGAAGTTAAGCAAAGTTAGGCAAACAGCCTTAGAATTACTTAAAAATGGGCAAAAATTAAAGGATGAGGTTGATAAAACAACTGATGAAGATTAGATCTTTACTAATCCTTGCTTTGATGGTTCTGTTTATTGCCAGCCCGGTAGTGGCCGTCCATCCGATGACCTCAGATAGTTACCAAATCGATTGGCCTAATCTTAACATGGGCGCCGGCGTGCCCAGTTCCGGTAATTACGGCCTTGGCGTAACCACTGGCCAAATCGCTCCCGGACTTTATTCCTCAACCGGCTATAAAGTCAGAGCCGGTTTCCAGTATATTCATTCCATCATCCCTTTTGTCTTTAAAATAAACAAAATCGCTGTTGACTTTAACAGTTTAACTGTTGGCACCCCCAGCACGGATACCATTGACCTGGAAGTTGATTGCGGCGGGGCAGGAGGCTATGCGGTTACTGCCCAAGAAAATAATCCCCTAACTTCTACGGCTGCTTCCACCATCGCCGACACTACTTGCGACGCCGGTGATCCCTGCGATGAGTCCGATGCCGGCACCTGGGCTTCAAACACCACTTATGGCTTTGGCTACAGTATGAGCGGGACTGATGTCCCTAATGAATTCTCCGGGGGAAAATATAAACAATATGCTGATATCTCCGGAGCGGAAACACCCCAAGCGGTCATGACTGGCACAAACGTCGGCATTGGGAAAACGTCAACCATGACCCTGAAAATCAATGTTTCCGGCATTCAAGCGGCCGGAGTTTACGAAAACATCATTACCTTTATTGCCACCCCAACTTATTAAGATGTCAAAAATGAAAAGTTTAAAGTTTTTAGCTATCGTTTTAAGTTTTGCCCTTTGCCTTTTAGGCTTAACAACCAAAGTCCGCGCTCAATCCCTTGGCTTGGGTATCTATCCGCCCTTATTGGAGGTGACCATCATGCCCGGCAAAACCATCACCCAAGTTTATAAATTAAGCAATCAAGGTGAAATTGACTTAATGATGACTAGTTCAATCATGGCTTTTGAACCAAGCGGCAAAACGGGTGGTATTGAACTTATTGCCGATACCGAACGCCTTAAACCCATTTCTTTTGCCTTTCTTAACGCCAACCTGAGATTGGGACAAACTTTTCCCTTACCGGCCGGCGAAATTCAAGAAATAGTTTTAATCATCAAGGTGCCGGAAACGGCTCGGGAAAAAGATTATTACGCCACTCTCCTTTTTCAAACCGCGCCAATGAAAAGCTATGGCAGCCTTTCGGCCAGCCAAACCCAGACTAAAATTGGCACCAATATTCTTATCACTGTTTCTCGAACCGGCGAGCCAGTTAAAAAAGCGCTGATTGAAGAATTTCGTTTAGTCAACTGTTCGCGAATCTGCCTTATTGATTCTTTTAACCAACCCCGATTTTTAACAAAAATAAAAAATACCGGTCACGCCTTTTTCAAGCCCTTGGGCAAAATTTCTATTCAAGGCTGGTTCAAACAAGAAGAAACTTTGGACTTGCTCCCTCAAAATATTCTCTCTGATTCTTCCCGAGAAATCCAATGTCAAATTAATGACAAGAATTATCCTTGTCAAGCAGAATCAAAGTTTTTAATCGGACCTTTCAAAGCTAAACTGGAATTTGGTTTGGATGATTTTTCCGGAGAATATCAGCAGGAAATCCGCTTTATTGCTCTTCCTATTAAACTTTTTTTGGGGCTATTTATCCTGGTTATTATTCTCGGGTTTATTAGGGCAAGATTGAGACTTGACAAGGTATGAAAAAATATACTACTGTTAAAACAGTTATGGGATTATGTAGTAAAAAATGGGCGGTTAAACTAGTTCTGGCCTTCTTTGTTTTATCCCTATTCCAGGGTGTTTTTTTACTTCATCCAAGCGAACTGGATTCAGCCACTATCACCTTGGCCAAAGACCAACTTAGCAACTCCCGTCTCTCCTATTTAACCGCCCTAGAAGGGGCGCACAGCGTTGGGGCGACCACCGTTACTATTGATACGACCAATTACACTGACCAAAATAACTTTCATATTTTTCCGGGCGACAGCGTTACGATTGGCTCAGACAGTTATACTGTTTCAACCATTATTGACGACGCCAGTGATGACAAATTCACCATTACCACCGGCTTGTTATCCGGCGACACGGCCGATGACTCCACTATTTATGTCAACCAAGCTTCTACCCATACAATTTCTTTCACCACCACCTCGGCGGTAGCTGATGGCTCTATCCGCATCTCTGTTCCCGCCAACACCAATGACGCCAATAATAGCGATAGCCAGCCTGACATTGATGGTTTTGATTTTGACTCAATGGCCGGCAGCGATGTTACCTGTCCGAGTGATGTCTCCGGTTACTATGATTTCTTAGCCACCGGCACCGCTACCGATGCGGCCACCAGCGGCTGGCACACCTTTGAATGCCGCTACTCAGGCAATGGCGACACCTCAACGGCCCTGACCATGACCATTGGCGGTACTAATAAGCTTATTAATCCCGCCCCCGATTCGACTCACACTCAAGGAATAGCCGACGACTACACCATCAGAATTGAAAACAGGGACTCCAACTATGATGTGGCTGATACAGTTGACGCTAAAGTGGTGGTGATCGAAGCTGTCCGAGTCTCTGCCACCGTTGAAGAAACATTATCCTTCACTATTGCTAGCGTGGGTACGGGAGTCACTAACTGTGGTGCAAACGCGTCGACTGACGCTACCACCACCGTCTATTCTGTTCCCTTTGGTTCAATAAGCTCCTTCAACGCCTTTTATGATGCCGAACAACAATTATCGGTTTCCACTAACGCTGATGACGGTTATGAGGTAAGAATGTATGAAGATGATGAGTTAGGCAAAGACGGCGCCGATTCTCCTTTTATTGCCGATACCCCCTGTGATACCGGTCCTTGTACTCACGCTTCTCCCCAAGAGTGGGTCACGGCGACTCAGAACGGCTTTGGTTATTCTCTCCAAGATTCTAACGGCACTGATGCCGAGTTTGAATGGGACGACACCACCCCCACAACGGGCTTTAAAGCCAACCAATTTCCTAACTATACTACTGGTCCAACTGAATACCTTGACCCTAGTGCTAAAATTATG
>Ga0307437_1002954_pt1 | contig 10106 bp, 9 predicted proteins | sample SalMarWE160390MG_FD_202146 | JGI IMG/M metagenome (GOLD analysis project Ga0307437, IMG submission 202146) | Salt marsh sediment microbial communities from the Plum Island Ecosystem LTER, Massachusetts, United States - WE1603-90 | ecosystem: Environmental > Aquatic > Marine > Intertidal zone >...
CCGGCGCGATAGCAATACCATTATCCAATGCATCCATTACTTCAAATGCTAAATCTGCACGATAATTGGTATTATCATAAATTTTCTCATCATATCCTTCAGCAAGACATCCGGCAGCTAACGAAAGATACTTGTAAACTTCCGGATTTTTTGAATCTATCTCTGCCAGTTTTCTGAAAACTTTGACAGCTTCCTCACAATTTTCTTTCTCCAAATAGGATTTTCCTTCCTTCATAAGAGATTTAGCATCCTTGGGACTCTCTTTAATTATTTTCTTCGATGGTTTACTATCGGGAATAGGAATTGCCTTAACTTGTTTTTTTGCTTCCTCGGCAAAAACCGAATTGGGAGCAAGCTCGATAACTTTATTCCAGGCAGAAACAGCCTTCTCATTTTCACCCTGTTTCTGGTATCCTTCTCCCAGAAAATTATACACTTGAACAAGTATGTCATTCGGAACTTTTTCCGGTGATTTTTTATGCACGTTAATAATAAATTCCTGGTCTTTTATTCCCGTATCCAGTTTACCAAAAAAGGTGGGAGCTTTAATTCCCATAATGCCGCGATGAAACCGGGCAGCTAAATTAAGCGAATCCAGCGAAACAGCTTTATCTAACAGCTCAAATGATTTCGCAGCCAGCTCTGCTGCGAGCGACATATTCTGAGTTTGTCCTGCCCGCATACCTGTATAAAGCCCTAAATAAGCATAAACACTGGAGCTGTCCGGATATTCATCCAGAGCTTTCTCCATCAGCTTCGCTGCTTCTTCGACTTTACCGGAATTCTGTAAAGATTTAGCTTCCTCGATATAATCCTTTAAGGATTTAGCATGAACAACAACAGAAAAAAACACAAAAGATAGAACAAAAAGATATTTTATAGATACCTTCATCTTTCTCCTCCTTTTTTAATTCCAAGGTTTGTTTTTAACCCTTTTCATTTTGTTCGACGCAATAATATTACGAAATGTTTCAGAAACCACAACCATAAAATTTGGCTTACGGCTGATCGCTGTTGGCTTTCCGGAATGACTAGGAACAACGAAGGAAGGATAAAGAACCAATTAAGTCTATTTAATTAATCCGAAGAATTCCTGATTGTATCCAACCGTGTTTTAGCATCAGGTTCTTTTGCAAAAAACTCCTCAAGTGTTTTGCAAACATAATCCTCGCAATAAGCGCAGCTTTCAAGCTCTTTCTTCCTTGCACATTTCTTGATAGGGCAATCCTTGCATGTCGAAAACAATCTACCTGTTTCCGTCATACAACCATCGCAGTCAGTAATATCTTCCAATTTAAACTCTAACCCGTAATGTTCATTAATCAACTGCAATATTTCTTCTCTTTTTTCTTTCTGTTTTTCTTTATTGTGTTCCCTTGTTGCCAGATAGATAGGGCAACTATGGCAGTCTAAACCGCAATAAGCAATCATTTCATTTGTCAATAATCTATTTGCCAGAATTTGAACCAGCTCTGGTCTTGCAGTCTTAATGAATCCATTTTTTCGCCAAATTGCAACTTTAAATTCTGAATAAGTTCCTCTGATGCATGAACAACGTATATTTCGGAATATTCCTTCTCTGGTATTTTTTCTTTGGCATTCTTGATATCAGGGGAAGCGCGAAGAATATCAATGTTTTCTGAGGTGCATTCATTTAAAACAGTCAAAAGGCCTCCGAGTCTTAGTTCTAACGGGAATGAAAAATCGGTTATTAATAAAGGTTTTCTATCGTTTGAAAACATTTGAGCTTCTTCGACATTGGCTTTGCAAAAATAATGCGTACCCCAGAATCTATCTCTTGATGTTGATAAAATTGAAAGAATGCCAACGATTACCAGACCCAGATAAATACCTGAGTAAAGGTACTTTCCCTGTCTGAGTTTTTGGCTTAAGAAATAAACCATAAACAGGAATATTCCGATAAAGCTAATTACATGATATCGCCAGATGAATGAGGTTCCAGTTCTCCTTAAGAGATCTGAAATGTAAAAGAACAAGAATAGAGGCAAAATGATTAGTGCCAGAAAAAATGCAATTTCTTTGGGTTCTTTCTTTAGAACATAAATAATCGAAGATATTATTACAGCAAGTATCAATACACTGGTTAACAGTTCGATATATCCTCCCGGTAGCTTGTTATAAAAAAGTAAATACGCATAAGCACTCGAGAAAGGTTCAACAAAAGCTCCAAATATCCGTGTAAAACCTATTAACTGACCGGCAATTAACTTCCAAAAACTTTGATTGGGACTAAATACAGAGTGCCATGCCAGGGCTCCGGTAATTTCAGCTCGATTATGAATTATGGCTATTATCCAGGGTAAATAGCCTAAAAGGATAATAAACGCATTGATACAGTATTTAATTCTCAGTTCTTTTTTAAAAATCATTATATAAACAAAATGTCCGATAATTAGAAATCCCGCCATTATTGATGTATACAAAGCAAGAATTGCTGCGATTGAATAACCTATCCACCACTTTAATTTATTATGATTTATGGCTTGCAATAAAAAGTAGTTGGATAAAATTAGAAAAAAAGCCCATAAAGTATTATATCTGGCTTCCTGAGCATAAAAGTGAAAGAAAGGTGATACGGAATACAAACTAACCGCAATCCAACCAGCCAGGTTAGTTTTAAAGAGAGTTCTGGCTAAAAGGAATAAAAAAGGAAGCGTCAAAATAAATACAAGTACATTAAAGAGTCTGTAGTCAATAGTATCATCACCCGCTATTCGATGCCAGAAAATTAAACATGCATAATGCAAAGGATTAAGGGTTGCTATCTTAAATAATCCTTTTAATTGAGAACCTATTGAGTGATTCTGTTTGTTCAAATGTAGGAAATCTGTATAGTAGTTTATATTTTTTATTTCATTCTCGGGGATTAATTCATAATATTGATTAAAGTCGATGCCAGAGACAGTCAAAACTGTGCAAACCTCATCGAACCAAAAGAATCTGTTGCCTAACTTATAAAACTTCAGAGATGTTCCGATTACAAGAATAATTAAATACAGATAAGGACGGAGTAAAAACTCTTTAATAGTTTTTATAAATTTTTCCATATAAACTAACCTCCTCATTTCCGGTTAATTACAATTACCAGTGTATGGGAAAAAGATATAAATGTCAAGAACTTAATTTTTTAGCATTACTGCTGCCATACCCTCGGAGAAATCCCACGCCCAATCGAATTGCCGTTCTATAACCCATTTACCTGTTTTATCTATAAAACCATGTTTAAAATTTTTCCTTGCCGCTGCCAGCCCTTCGGAAAAATCTCCGACATTATCGAATTGAGGTTCTATTTTCATTTCCCCGGTTGTATCGATATAACCCCATGTACCTTCTTTCTTTACGGCCGCCAATCCTTCGGAAAATCTACCGGCAAAATAGAATCTTTCTTCAATTATAATATTGCCTGTTTTGTCTATAAATGCAAAATTACCTTCTTTGATTATCCTTGCTAACCCGTCAGAAAAAGTCCCGACATTGAATTCTATATCGATGTAGTAGTATTTGTTGCGCAGCCATGCTCTTTTTTTCGTGTCAGATATAGTTAAGTCACTGGGACGATACTGAGACCATTTAAATTGAGGTTTGATAACTAATTCCCCCTTTTTGTCTATAAAACCCCAATTACGGTATATCCAAACCTTTGCCAGCCCTTCGGAAAAATCATAAGCGGAATTAAATTGCGGTTCGATAACCCATTTACCTCTCTTATCGATATAACCCCGTTTGCCTTTTATCTTCCTCAGTCCCCTGGAAAAAATACCTGGCTCTTCAGCCCAGGCTAACCCTTCATGAAAGTCTCCTACATCATTAAATTGAGGTTTAATTACCATTTCGCCGGTCTTATCTATATATCCGTATCCCCAGTCTTCCTTTACCGCTGCCAGTCCCTCGGAAAATCTCCCGGCTTCATCAAATTCCGGTTCGATAACCATATTACCGGCTTTATCGATGTACCCGCATTTACCCTCTATCTCTACCGCCGCCAGTCCCTCGGAAAAATATCGGGCAGCATCGAATTTAGGTTCGATTACAACCTCGCCTTTTTTATCGATGAAACCGTATTTGTTGTCTTTTTCTATCATAGCTAGCCCTTCGGAGAAGTGCCCGGCGTATTTGAATTGCACTTCGATTACAACCTTGCCGGTTGTATCGATATAGCCCCACTTGCCTTCTCTCATTATTTGAGCTAAGGCTTTTTCCCAATGAGGAAGGTCGTCGAAATGTGCATTATCTACATTTTTTTCGATTTCATCTGCTAAAACGTATTTAGTTCCTAATAGTGTAAAAGTTATTAGTATGAAGAAGAACAGTTTTTTCATATCCCATCCTATTATAATATTATAAGGATTTTTTATGTTTTTGTCAAAGGTTTTTTGAACCACAGAGCTCACAGAGATAAATCCGCCAATTAGTTGACATAATCAAACAGGTAAATATATTGAATAGGAGGAAATCCTATGTGGCTAATATTATTCATATGTTCTATATTTGCTGAGGGGTCCAGAATCGATGAGGCTATGGAACTTTTCAGGAACAAATACAATGAACGAATTTTCCAGGGTCAGCAAGTAGCAGTTAATGATATAATTCCTGCCGGGCCAAAGCTGTTACGGGAATATACACCAATGACTTCTATGCGCGGGGACCTCGTAATCGGTGATACCCCGGCTGAGACATTAAGCGTTACCGGTTATTTTTATAATCAGGGTAATATTGTGGTCGTGAATGACGGCGTTCTTGAAGTGAAGAATGCCGATTTCAATCTTGACGGCGATATCATCATAGCGAACCATGGAAAAGCTACTTTTGATTCAAGCGATGTCAATATTGTTCAACATTATATCTACCAACATCTTCTTTTCTTAGGCGATTCTGCTTACTGTTCAATAACGAACTCTGAGACTTCTTTCAGTGGCTATCAACTTTCTGTCAGTATCGCCTTCGATGGTGAAATAAATATGCAGAATGTCACAAATCAAGATTGGATAACTGCCGGCGTTCAACATACTGCGACTGTGACCTTAAGAGATGTTGACGGTTACACCGGCGAGTGGCTTTTCCTCGATGATTGTTATGCCGAGTTCAAACATGTTGACTATCTACTTACATGGTATTTCTTTCCGGACGCTTCAGTAGTAGATTTTGATTTCCCGGAAGATGATACCCTCTACGGTTTTTACCTTGACTCTACTCATGTGAATGTTAGTGGTGTCGGCTACCATGTTGAAATTGACAGCAGTACCGATTGTATGTGGGCAACAATACCTCTAAGGGGCTCTGACGTGATTGTCAGGAATTCCTCCTTACGAGTAACCGGTCTTATGTTCGAGGGAACCGATACATTTTCTGTTTCCGGACTGGTAAACGGTCTTGATTATTCCGATTGGGAACTGCCTGTTAGCGATCGGACTTATCGCCTTATAAACACTGCGGTTCAAACCTGGAATCTTTATCCGGACGATTCGGTTAACATTAACCTTTTAAGCTCGATATTCGGCGAGCTATGCGGATTTACAGACAGCTATACATCAATTCAAAGCGCGTTCTGTGACGGCAGCGGAGGCCATATCGAAGCTGCGCATCGTTCATTTGTAGCTGTTTTCTCCTCAAGTATATTTGCCGATGTTATTACCAAAAACAGAGGAATCTGCTTGCTTGCGAACTGCGCGATGCCAGTGGGGCGAATATGGGCGACCGGAGCCTCGATTATGGTAATTGTCAATACTTCATTTCCCGAGGATCCGATCCCATCCGATACTTCAATAGTCTTTGTCGCATCGATAACCGCGCCTTCAAGCGGTTATACCGAAGACTCGATTGGAGTTATAGGTTCGGCATGGATCGATAAAGGACTATATCAACCATTAGACTTTGACCATTATAAACTTTCTTTTCGTAAAGTTGGCGATTCAACCTTGACCCCGTTTGGTGACACACTGTATCAAGAGGTGAGGCGAGATACTCTGGATTATTGGAATACAGCAGGACTTACAGAGGGTGATTATGAACTAAAACTCGTTCTAAAAGACAATGCCGGCGACAGTGTTGAAGCATGGAAACAGGTAAGTCTTTCTCTGCCATCTGGAATTAACGAAGAGACAAATCAGAATATAAACAATTCTGATATTTCAATTAAGCAGGTGGGGATGCGGCTATTCTATATCGAAACAAGTCCGGATATAACCGAATTTAATATTTATAATATCTCCGGTCGTCTGATTAAAAAGATTACAAACAATAGAACCTACTGGCTCGCCCCGGCAAGCGGAGTCTACTATTTAAGAAACAGCGAAAAAAGTATCAGTAAGAAATTAGTGGTATTCTGAAGAAAGAGCAAGAAGAAAATATGTTTCGCTGACGGCTGACCGCAGACAGCTGATGGTTAAAAACCCGACCCAACGAACCCACGACTTAACGTCCCAACAAAATATTTGAACCACAAAGACCACAGAGTTTTTAGTTCTTTCCCTACTCAACCACTCAACAATTTAACTATTCAACGTAGATTCAAAGAATCTACATACAGGAACAACAAATAGCACAAATTACACGAATGATTTTAACTCGAAACACGAAACTTTAAACTCGAACCTTAATTGAACCACAGAGATTCTAAAATGTTGGGAGTGTGCATCGGTTAGTACGTAGAGCTTATCCCTGAATACAATATTTTACAATGCTTTCGCAATGTATCGCAGTTGTGTTTAAAAAAGGAATACCATATTTGCTTTCAGTTAAAATTAAAGGCAATTCAGTGCAACCTAAAATTAAGGAATCGATTTTATCATCGTCTATCATTCTTTTAACAATTTTTAACAACTCATCTCTTGTAGAGTCTTTAAAAATACCCAATTCGATTTCCGCAAACAGCCTCTTTTGTATCAGCTCTCGTTCGGTTTCAGAAGGTATAACTACCGATATACCCTTATCCTGGAGATGCTCTTTATAAAAATCTGATTCCATCGTTAGTCTTGTACCCATCAAACCAATTCTTTTTACTTTTAGCCTTTGGGCTTCTTTACATGTTTCTTCGACTATACTCAACATAGGAATAGGAGAGTTTTTCTTAACTTCTTCAAAAACAATATGAGGTGTATTTGAAGCAATGGCAGCGAATTCAGCGCCTGCACGGTAAACGGATGATACTTTTTCCCCTAACCATTCAGCGAATTCTGACCATTTTTTTGAATTTACAAATTCCAGCAGCTTGTTAATGTTAGCACTGTATATAACCATTTCCGGATATGCCAGGTCTTTATACTGCGTATTAAATGCTTTTATTATCTCTTTGTAATAATCAACTGTAGATTCCGGACCCAGCCCGGCGATAATACCAATTTTTTTCATTTTTACCTCCTTAATTTTTATCCTCTTTCCCCCTAACTTGCGTTATTTTATCTGCCATTGCCACGATATTAAAGGGAATAATGGCGGTATACCTTCTTCGTATTCAAGCTCAGGGAAATTTACATAGAATCCCCATAATTCAATTCTCATATTCCTGAAAAATCCCGGTTGCCAATTAGAAAACGGCGCAAACTGGATTCCCATCTGAATGGCCCATTTTTGAGGATTCTGGTCATATATAAGTAAATGATTTCCTTTTGTATAACTGGCTGTAATTCTCACGTTCTTTTTAACTAAGTAATCGAACCCGGCAGCAAAATCAAAAGAATAATAATCTTCGTATATCTTCTCTTCACTGAAATTTGCATTCTCTTTGGGTGTATATTTTTGATATGTATCGAAAGTACTTCCTGCGGAAAGATGCATCCTTAATCTTGAATTTATTCTGTAAGTTGCGTTTAAGTGCAGCCAGGCTTGCCAGCCACTTTGATAAATCTCAAATTCTTCGGTTTCTACTGCTTTTACCTCCTCATCGAAATGCGCTAATGAAAACCCAAATAATTCTAACGAATAGGCAAATTTTTCCGTATGGGGAGGTAACTGATACCTTATAAAGCCTGCTGGAATTTTTGCCAGCACTAAAAGCCAGTCATAAATAATAGTTAAATTGTTTGTAATGCCATAGGCTCCCCATCCCCATATATTTAAATAGTTTTCCTTTTTATGAAGGACGTCGGCAGTCGGAGCTCCTGCAGCATGTAAAAGAGGTTCATATCCCAACCCGTTCATTATATCAGAAGATTTATCAATCGAAGAATTTGAAGCGTTGAGATTATTCCCCGCTGCAATTAAAACAAATATCAACAAACAAATGATGTGGCTCTTCGGTTTTCCCTTACAAACTGTCATCCTTGAATTTTAAAGAAATCTTGATCTTTGTCAATGTAATAATTTAAAAAAGTATTTTAAAAACCCACGAACAAAAGAGATTGAACCACAGAGAACACAGAGTTTTTTGTCTTCGGTCATCCGTCGTCGGTCTTCGGTCAACAGTCCTTTCTGTTTTTTTTGACTTATGACTAGCGACTCACGACTCGTGACTTAAAGTTTTTTCACCAATTTACAGTTAGGGCATTTGTCCGGTTAGGGTTGTTAGAAGAGATATTTTTATTTACAATAGTTCACAAAGGAGGGAGAAATGGAAGCCCAAGCTCTAAAGCGGATAGAGTCCAAAACCAGAAGTTCTCAATTAATTCAAGTTTTAGAAAAGGAATTTGAATTTTCCCCCAGGACTGCGAGAGCAGTTATGGAGGAAGCAAGGGAGATTTATAAGTTAGACAGTATCGATCTTTCATTCTTAAGAAAGAAAGGGAAAATAGCAAGGATAGTTATTTCTAAAGAAGCCAACCATGGACCTCCCATCGATGAATTACCCAAAATTGAAGTATTTCTCACTTTGAAAAGAATATCTCTTAGATAAATTTGGTGGTTTCTCATTAAATATATGCGGCTTCTTTTTCTATTGCTTCTCTGAGTTCTTCACGTAGAGCTGTTCTGGGAACTATATCCACTTTACGTTTGAGTTTTTCTTCCAGGAAGTCAGAAAGTCCGATAAGGTCTAAAAGATCTGCGCTTTCTTCGAATTCGGTTAGCAAATCGATATCACTATCTTTGTTTTCAGTGTGTTTGACGATTGAACCGAAAAGACCTATTCTTCTGACTTTATATTTTTCTCGGATTTCCGCATATACTTCTTCAAGTATCTTTACAATTTTACTTTTATCCATTTTTTTATCCTTTAAACTAAATATACAAAGCTCTTAAAATATTGTCAATGGTAATATTTAGACAGCACCTAAATTTATCTTACACGAAGGCACAGAGATTTAGACTGTTGGACGGTTAGTCCGTTGGGCTGTAAATAAGAATGACGGATGACCGCAGATGGTAGACCGGTTTTCACTACGAACAACGAACCAGGAACTACGAACTAACTTCTAAGCCACTTTCCCTATACCCCCAAAATTCTTTTAATAAGAGTTTTCAATTCTTTAACTTCAAAAGGTTTTTGGAGGAAAGCGTCTATCCTTTCTATTCTTAACATTTCCTTATCAAACCTGAAACTTCCCGACATAAGGATGGTTTTTATTTTCGGATGCCTCTTCCTTATTTTATTTATGAGTTCGATTCCAGAATTTCTTCCCAGGTCAAAATCAGATAACACTAAATCGAATTTAACTTTATTACACAAACTCAGGGCTTTTTCAACCGAAGCGGATAAATAAACAGCGAAACGTTTTTTATCCAGAAAACGCCCAAGCATCTTCAGCACTTCCATTCTGTCATCGACAATTAATATTTTTTTCATTTTAATTTCAATTAGTTTCCAATAATTCGCTAACTTCGATACCTAAAGCACGGGCGATTTTTTTAATATTAAGAAGCGTTACATTCCTTTCCCCTCTTTCAATCATACCGATGTAATTCCTGTGAAGTGAAGCGATTTCTGCAAGTTTCTCCTGTGAATATCCTTTCTGAAGACGCAACTCTCTTAATCTTTTTCCAAATTCTTCTAATTCTTTTCTTTTCGTCATAATGAATAATATATTAGGACACACCAGACGTCTACACACAATGCGTGTGACAGTAAAAACAAAAGAAATTGAACCACAGAGGGGAAACGCTATCAGCTTACCGCTGTCGAAACCCCACCCCCAAGATTTACCACAGAGGACACA
>Ga0307437_1002957_pt1 | contig 10098 bp, 9 predicted proteins | sample SalMarWE160390MG_FD_202146 | JGI IMG/M metagenome (GOLD analysis project Ga0307437, IMG submission 202146) | Salt marsh sediment microbial communities from the Plum Island Ecosystem LTER, Massachusetts, United States - WE1603-90 | ecosystem: Environmental > Aquatic > Marine > Intertidal zone >...
AGTTGGGGGCTGTCTTTTTCAGGAAAAGTACTGTTTTCAACATAGAAGTATTATTAGTCTCCAAATATGACGTTTGGGTTTGGGGTTTGGGTTAAAATTTAACACTAAAAAAGTTTTAACCGCGAGCGAAGCGAGCGCACGGTGTGTGTGGATTAAAATTTTATCTACACACACCAACTCTAATTCATTTTTAGTTATGCTATACCCAAATATATAATTAGAAAACGGATATTTTAGAGGTTCATGAAAATGGGCTTTTTGCAATCAGAATGGTTCCAAAGCTCTTATCTGTAAAGTGTACGGGCTTTGAGTATTTTATCTGGTCTACTCCGTATCTGTTTAAGGGCTTTCTTATAAGGACATGTTCCATCGATTATGGTCTCGATCAAGTTAGTCCACCATTGATCTTTAATGATTGAAACTACTGTTCGTTGTTGTTTGGTATCTGAATTTATGAAGTTGCGAATTTTAGCTGCTAATCTTAAGTCATCTTTCACTTTTTGGTCCAAGTTTTTGTAATATTTCGTTCGAATAGTATTCGCTGAAACATCTCCTTCTTCCAACGTTTCTGTAGCGCTTATCCCAGCTGCTTCTCCTGACTTCATTGAATACCAGATGCCTTCTGAGTTTACCCGGGATACTGTTCCGCTAGCATCCCCAACAATTAGGCAACCTTTTGCGACGTTATCTTTCAAAACTCCAGGAAAACCAATAAGATGTGCTTGACCATGAAGCACTTTAGCCCCTTCCAGTTTCGTAGATGCAACGGGATGTTTTTTTATGAAGTGATCTAAATGTTTTTTGAGGCTTATTTTTCTTTGTTGGATTACATCAATCCAAGTACCACAACCAACTGTTACAACGTTATTCTTGGGAATAATCCATGTATAAGCGAATGGGATCCATTGACTCCCAAAATATGTTTCAATATTACTGCCAATTCTTTGCTCAATGAGTTCATTGGAAAGTTCCATCTGGTATTGAAAACAAAATCCGATTGTGTTTGGTCTGCCCGAGTATAATTCAAGCTTTTTTGCCATTGTACTTGGAGTCCCATCCGCTCCAATGACCAATTTTCCTTTGATAGTTTTGGTTTTACCCTTGATTTTTGTTTTTACACCAATTACTTTTCCGTTTTTGATTAGTGGTTCATTAACTAGAGATTTCTCAAAGAACTCTGCACCTTTATCCATAGCCATTTGGCAAAGAACCTTATCAAAAACACTTCTCATAACTAACCTGATTTTCCCACGTTTTCCGATTACTACCGTCCTATTTTTTGGACTGCACAAAAATATTCCAGTACACTTCTGAGCAAAGGCTTTTTCTGGTATTCTGAAATGTTCAACTACCCTATTGGTTATTACCCCAGCACAAGGTTTTTCCCTATCTAGAGTGTACTTCTCTAGGACAAGAACTTTAAGCCCTCTTTCAGCAACTATTTTGGCTATAGTTGATCCAGCTGGACCTGCCCCAACGACCACGACATCATACGTCATAACAATCACGTATCTGTATGTGCCTACGTTAGCTTTCTAGTGATGTAATATTTCTGGTTAATGTTTACAACTCGTCCAAATACACGTTAAATTTCTTTTTGTAGATGTTTGCCCTTATTTTAGGCATGGCACTTCTACTTCTTTATACGTAGAACCGCATCAATTCTTAAGCCTTACTGCCTGCCCTGCTAGAAAAAAGACTTAGTTAATTAGTTAATACCCTATAATTATCATCATCATTATCAACTGCTTCCATGCCTTTTTTCTCTCTCAATACCACTTCTCATCTTAGATTGCTACTTGATTACACACGCCATTTTTTTATAATGACGCTGACGCTGGTCTCCACTACTCACCTTCAGCGTCAGCTATCGTTAGCAGGTTTTTAAAAAAAAGGTTAAAATTTAATCCCCTCAAACCCAAACGTATTCATTCTTTCTAGGAATTTTCTATCTCCAAATTTTTAAAAACTAAAACAAAGATTCTATTCCAGATAAAAAACTTAGTATAGGAGCCAAACAACTCGTGAATAAGATACTTATCATAGGATCTACACCTCACAAGAAAGTAGACAACATTAAATGGACACAACCTTTTCCAAATATGGAAAAATACGACTCCCTGATAATCGACCTCACTTCATTTCCAAAAAATTATCCCCCAACACTCTTCAACAATATAGGTTTATTGAAAAAAACAGCTCGCATTTTCATCCGAGACAATAAAGAAATCTTTTGCATAATGGAAAAACCCTTCAAAATCCTGTTTAAAAAAATCCCCCTAAACTACTCGTGGATACCCTTCCCACAAAAACTAACAGTAAACCCCATGCTACTGGGAAGAACAATAAACCTCACAGATGAAAGATTCTCAGAATACATAGAAAATGTCGAAAAATGGGATAACGAACTAGGCTGGAAAAACACAGCCAACTGCAGTTTTGATCACATCGCAATTAACAAATCCCAAAAACCAATAGCCGCTACTATCACAATAGACAAGAGAGGAAAAATCCATTTCTTACCAAAAACAACAAAAATCAACCACTCTAAGGCAATAAAACTATTGATAGGTCTAGCCACCAGAGAAGAACCAGAAGAATATCCATGGTTAGACTCCATAGAAATTCCAGAACTCAACCAAATTGAAAACTCATGGAATATCAGTATAACCCCTAAAAAATACCGCAACCTATTCTCAATAGACGATAAAAAAATCACAAAAGCGGTTCAAACAATCCTAGAAGATTTGGGTATACTAACTATTCAAAGTATCGAATTTGACTTAACAGGCTTGAAAGGCAACATAGTGGTTAAAATAGCTTCAACAAAAGGAAAAGTTGAAGCTCAAAACACCAAAATCAACCAACTGGCAAAATTCATTGAAAACCAAAGAAAAAACGAAAAAATCATAATTATAGCAAACACATACAAGGACTTACCCATTAACAACCGAACAAACAAAGATCACATTGATCTTTCAATGAAGATCTTTCTCGAAACAAACAACGCAATACTCTTGACAACTTTGAGTTTATATCATCTTTGGAAAAAAGTTATTACAAATCAAATTAGTACCCAGGAAGCCTCCTCGCTAATTCAAAACGAAATTGGCGAAATAGAAATATAATTCACAATCACCAATGCAGGTCTCTTTTTGATTGCTGAATTTTAGGTGACTTTGAATCTCAGTTCTTTTCCAGTTTTCAAACGATTTTTATTGTATCCATTTTTCTGAGACAATAAGTGATCTTACGAGCTAAAGTAATAAGAACTCCTGTGCGCGCGCATTTATTTGGGTTGGGTGGGTTGGGGTTAAATTTTAACTCCATACACATTGTGCATTTCACGCACTAGTATTATTTCGTCATTTTGATAATATCAGATTCTTCCTTGGATTTGTCTCCTAAATGAGTGGCTTGTGTTTCTGAAAGGTTATCAGCGAGTTTATCGTTTACACTTTTTGGTTTGGTGCAAAGATGGAGTGGCTTGTGTTTGCTTTGCTGTGCCCGGCGTTCTGGGGTTTGAATAATGTTTTTTATAAATTTCTTATGACTAAGAAGTTTCGGGGCTATTTTCCTATGCTGTCTTTTATGGGTTTAATAGATGTGATTTTTGCTGTTATCGTATGTTTAGTTAACCCTGTTAGTTTCGTTTTTCCCTATGTTCTTTTTGCTATGGTGGTTGGTCTTATGCCGCTCTTGGCGTTTTGGTTTTACTCTAAAGCCCTTATGGTGGAGGAGATATCACGGATAACCCCTCTGTTCCAGTTTATACCCATATTTGTTGTCTTATTATCCGTTATTTTTTTGAACGAAATATTAAGTGTGCAAAGATATTTTGGGGTCGCCATAATCTTAATCGCCGCAGTACTGATTTCGTATAGAAACTCGAAAAGTGGAAAGTCGTTATCTTCTGCGCTTAAATTCATGATACCCTTCAGTTTAGTTCTTTCTGTACACGCTATTTTAGAAAAATTTCTTCTAAGCTACATAGACTATTGGTCATTGTTCTTCTGGAATATTCTGGGTGCTTTCTGCGGCATCCTATTCTTGCTAACTTTTTCTAAACCACGCAGAGAATTTGTTGAAACGGTTCCTGTTGTTGGAAAAAAAGCCTTTTTTGTAGTGCTTGTAGGCGAAGGAGTATACTTTTTAGGCACAATATGCTGGCTAATCGCCGCATCTATGGGTTACGTCTCTTTAGTCTCCGCATTTGCAGGCTTACAGCACTTCTTCGTTTTCATCTACGTGCTACTGTCAAGTTTATTTGTGCCAAAACTCCTCAAAGAGGAAATAAGCAGAGGCGTAATTGTATTGAAAGTTTCTGCAATAGCTTTAATGTTCGCAGGAACTTGGTTAGTAACTGTATAACTTCAAATGTGTTGCAAAACGAGTGGCAGCTCTTTTTATGCGCTAAACTCTATTCTTGCTTATACGAAGCAGCGCAGTATTTGCAGCAAAACACAGTTACTTTTCCAATTTGACGATTCCGTCTGGTTTACCTAGGTAAACTAGGTCTGCCATTCCAATGAATAGACCTGTTTCAATTACGCCGGGGATAAGCTTGAGCTGTCGATTCAGTTCTTCAGCATCATCTACAGACCCAAAATCCACATCAACAATATAGTTGCCATTATCCGTAACCACTGCACCAACCTTTCCTTTTCCCTCCCGCAGAAGAGGCTTCCCGCCCAGCTCCTTTATATCCGCCGTAGCTGTCGCCAAGGCAAAGGGCAAAACCTCCACTGGAACCCGACAGTTTGTTCCCAGTTTTTCCACCAGTTTCGTCTCGTCCGCTACTACAACAAACTGTTTAGCTGCTGAGGCAACAATCTTCTCTCTCGTCAATGCTCCGCCCCCGCCCTTAATCAAGTTGAGTTTCTTATCAATCTGGTCGGCGCCATCTATCGCCAAATCTAGAATAGGATACTCATCTAGAGTCGTCAAGGGAATACCTGACCGCACAGCCAGCATCATAGCTTGGCTAGAAGATGGGACTCCGAGAACCCGTAATCCTTCCTGCAGCATCTGGCGCCCTATCTCTTTGATGACATAAGCAGCTGTGCTTCCGCTGCCCAACCCAACGACGAAACCGTCTTCTACATGCTTAACTGCTTCCAAGGCTACCCTTCTCTTAGCTTCTTCTCTCCAAGTCACCTTTTCAGGCCTCAGTTTCCATTTGCCCAAGCCGCTCCAAAACCTTTTCCACCTCAGCTCTAATCTGGTCAATTCTCTCTTCAGCCTCAGTTTTCTTCGGAACCAAGGGCTTCCGTGGCTTCCTCGTAGCTTTTTCAGGTAGAGAAGACGGTAAAGCTGATGAAGGTTTGGGGATCTCGGGTTTTGGCTTTATGTCCAGGTTCACCCTCAAGCCCCCTATCTTTTTGTTTATCTCGTCGAAGCGTTCATTGAATAGTTTGATAAGGTCCTCTTGCATGCCTTCTAGTTCATGGAGGGCTACGACTGACTCGTTTTCGGACATTGAGTCTTTGATCTCAAGCATCCTTTGCTTGTATCCTTGGGCTAGACGCTCTCTTTCCTTCTCGCTTATTTTTCCTTCAGCCTGAGCTTCGTAGAGGCGCCGAATTCCGTAACTAAGAATTTCCCTCTCCACGTCTAATAGACTAAGTTCCTTTTTGGATTTCTGAGCGTCAAAATTCGTAACGGTTCGTTCTCCCTTCAGGGGCAATATCGCGGCAGCCTCGGTAACTTCCGACGGCTCTTCGCCAGTCTTTTTCCTTCCGCTCCTCATCATATAGATTGTTATCAAAGCTACTACAACTGCCCCGAGTGCAACCGCGTACGGCAAGACCTCAGAAATCACGAAGGTTCCTTCTCCAACCACGTTCCTTTTTTTTATTGTTGTATATAAGTTTGAGGAATAAGTTTCTGAAGCTTTCGGTCATTTTTATACAAAAATCCTCCGTAGACCATTAGAAAGCCCTTCATGGTGAAGCATCTAACAAATCGGAATCGAAAAAAGGTGATAGCTAAAGCAGCGATACCGCGGGGAGGAACCTAGGTTCTTCGATTGACCTCTTTGTGCAGACTTGCCTGTTAGGCTGCCATCTACATTAGAGTAAATAGTCTGTCTCTCTTTGAAACAAGCTTACTGGTTTTGAAAAGAGGAAAGAGAGAAGCGACTTAACGGTTTTGTTTGGCTCTATTATCTGAACTAATTCGGTGTCTGGTCTTCACTCTTTCCTTCCGTGCCCGCTAAACTATTCGATCTCAAATTTTTCTGTTGACGCGAGTTCAAGCTCGTCTGTAAAAGTTTTGAGGACGTATCTTTGCTGTATTCTTGTCCATAGTGTTGGAGCTAGCAAGGTGATGAAGCCAACCGTTATCATGATTGCAGTCAGGGGAAGGATTGTTGTCGTGTAGGTGCTTCTCCACCATTGTAGAGATCCTTCGTAACTCCATGTTTCTTCTGTCGTCAGTTTTGAGGAGTCTAATAGTTGTGTGTAGCCTTGGATTACGGATGTTGTGTAGAGCCAGATGCTGAACCCTGCTATTAGGAGCAGGATTGCCGTTAAAACCGTTAATCTGAACCGGTTTATTTTTTTCAGGTTTTTGAGTGCGTACATTTCTGAGCCTCCATTCATGTTTATTGTGTCTTTTGATTTAATATATCGCTTATTGCAGTCTAGACTGTAATTCGAACTACGACATATGTCAAACAAAATACATATACGGTCCAATTTGGCTCCTATGCGCCTGAATTCTGAAGCTAGACTCGTGATTTATTTTTAGACTCTATTCTCAATAGCACGCGGCTTTTCGAGCCTCTCAGTTATAAGCTGAGTTTTTTTCATTCAGCAAGGGAAGCAAAAGATTGAACTTCATTTCATAGAGCTCGTCGAGAAACAAAAAGTGGGCTTCCACCTCTTCATATTCTTGTTTAAGCTTGAGACATAAACGTTTGATGCTAACCGTCTGTATAATTTGCGCTCCCTCTTTACCTAGCAGCTTCTCTAGATAGGAGATAATAACCTCGATTTTGTTACCGACTTCTTTTAGTTTCAGTGATGTTTGTCTTTCTGTAAGCGAGTGAATCAACTCGGAGACGCTTTCTCCAAGCACTAGCCTGAGTGTATCATCTAATGCTTCAAACATCAGATCGTTAAAATTCTCCATTTAATCAATTCACCATCGAGTCGAAGCAAAATTTGTCGGTTGTTTATTTCAGATTCCGCCATAAATAATTTTTTGTTGTAATCGGATTCGGAATTCGAATTATATGTAAATGTTAAATAGAAAAACCTATAGAAGAGTCTAATTCTAAGTTGGAGTCTGATTAAATGGTGTCAAAAATTGTGGAAAATTTGCGGAGGCGAACCATAAAAACTTTCATGGATATGCTAATATTGGCTGAGCTACAGGAGAAACCCTTGAACGGCTACGACATTATTAGCCTCGTTCACAGAAGATTCAATGTCTTGGTGAGTTCAGGCACAGTCTATTCCCTGCTCTATTCGCTGGAGAGGAAAGGTCTCGTGACCGCCGATATGGACCATCGGAAACGAGTCTACACCTTAACTGAGAAGGGAGAACAAACCCTAGAAACTGTAGGGCGAGCAAACGGGGAAATTAACGGTCTTGTGCACAATCTGATATCAAGCAACAGATAAGTCAATTGCCTGAATAACACCCACAAAATCAGCTTTCCTCCAAATCTACAGATTGTCCAGAATCTATTCGGTACCATGAATGGAATTCGACCCTGACTCAGATCCATTTTTCACGTGGATTAGAAACTAATTAAAATATGCGCACGTAAGTAATGGTTATATATCACACCTGATATCACGTACGATATCGCCTGTGATATCATGTTTAGTCACTTTGCTGAAATCAAAGAAATGATGCATAAAGAAATTGAAAAGTTCCGTCAGAACGGAGCCATAAGCCCTGAGAAGGCGATGAGCGTTGAAGAATTGGGGCTTTCACCCAAGTTTAAAACTTTCTTGAGGAGTTCTCCAAGACTATTTGGCGTTTTCGTAAAGGTTGACAACAAATACTACCTTTCAGAGGAACGGTTAAAGAAAATTGAGGAACAACTTTCATCTCGCCCCTTAAGACAATGGTTAAGGCATACAGCAAGCGTTCCAAAGGGACTCCTGAGATTCTATGCACTCAAACTCTTGAAAGATAAGCCCATGTCTGGATCGGAAATAATGGAAGAGGTTAAGAAACAAACCGGTGGACAGTGGAAACCCAGCCCAGGTTCAGTTTATCCCCTTCTAACGTGGCTTCGAGAGAATGGTTATACCGACGAGTTGCCCCGAGAAGTAACTGGAATTAAACGTTACGCGCTCACAGAAAAGGGTGCAAAATTCTTTGATGAACACGCAAACTTCGAAGATAAACTGCGGAAAAAGATAGGGTCTATGGCGCCTATGTTCTTTTTATGGATTGACCCCCATTCCAAGAAACTAATTAAAATTCAAGAACCTATCAGGCAATTTGTTGCATCCCTTTATAATCTCTGGGTGGCTTTACAAGAAAATTTGACAGAGCAAGCCTTGAACGAAGTTGAACAATTCTTGAATGACTCTACTGAAAAAATTGAGGAATTAAATAAAAAAATTAGGAGTTGATGTTTTTGGCGACACCTGTTGTTGAAACAGCGGACCTGAAGAAAACGTACATTCTTGGAAAGATTCCGGTGAATGCGTTGCGAGGAGTAAACTTGAAGGTTGAAAAGGGCGATTTCCTCGCAATCTTGGGTCCCTCTGGAAGTGGCAAGTCCACGCTTTTGAACATGATCGGCGCATTAGATAAGCCAACTGAAGGAAAAGTCTTGATAAAAGGTGTTGATGTTTCCACATTAAATGATAACCAACTGGCTGACTTACGACGAAATATAGGGTTTGTATTCCAGTTTTTCAACCTTATTCCACGGCTCAATGCAATAGGAAATGTTGAATTGCCAATGGCTGTATCTGGCTTAGGCAAGAATGAACGAAGGAAACATGCTGAAGAGCTTCTTGAAACCGTGGGTTTGAAGGAACGAATGAAGCATAAACCCGCTGAACTAAGCGGCGGTGAACGTCAACGTGTGGCGATTGCCCGAGCTTTGGCGAACAACCCTGGGTTTTTGCTGATGGATGAGCCTACAGGAAACATTGACTCCAAAACTGCAAAAGAGATAATCAGATTAGTTAAACGGCTGAACGAGGATGAAGGCGTGACCATAATTATGATTACGCATGACCAGCAGTTAGCGTCGCAAGCAAAGAGAATCGTGAAGATGCTTGACGGCTCGATAATTAAGGAGATTGATCAGCTATGAAAGTAGGTGACGTTTTCTCTTATGCTTTCGGTGCTATACGGTTAAGGAAACTTCGCGCAGGCTTAACCACCTTAGGCGTAGTCATCGGCATTGCAGCCATAGTTGCTTTGCTTTCTATCAGTCAGGGTCTTCAAGTTACTATAACTGATCAGCTGAAGTCAGGATTCGCAACTGATACACTGATTGTTTCGCCTGGAAGTGGAGGCGGCATATTTTCTGGTGTTGGAGGCGGTATTGGTGGGTCAGGTTCAGATTTCAGTTTGGTGGTAACTGACACTCAGATAATTAATGAAATTGAGGATGTTGTCACTTCAGCGGCGGTTATTCAAGAGGTAGGAGACATCAAATCTGGAGACCGAACGGTGAAACTTAATGTGGTTGGTGTAGATTTCGCTGTTTATTCAGAGATTTACAGTAGCACCTTTGTAGCCGAAAGCGGAGAGATAGTTCCGAACCCTAGCAATGGCACTGTTGTGGTTGGAAAACGGGTAAGTGACCCATGGGAAAACGGTACAATATTCTGCAACGTAGATGATGTTGTTGAAATCGTCTGGACTAACACTACTGTTCGACCGCCCGAGAACAAAACATATGCCGTTACTGTTGTGGCTGTTCTTGAAGAGATTGGCGGTTTAAGCCTCACTGGACCTTCAGACTTTGCAGTTTACATTCCAATTGGGCAAGCCCAGAGCTTATTCGGAACCGATGAATGCGACCGAATCGTTGTGAAGATAGCAAACGAAGACGACGCAACAATTAAGGCTGTTTCAGAAGCAATAGAAGAGAACGATGCTTTCAGCGGTCAA
>Ga0307437_1002963_pt1 | contig 10076 bp, 9 predicted proteins | sample SalMarWE160390MG_FD_202146 | JGI IMG/M metagenome (GOLD analysis project Ga0307437, IMG submission 202146) | Salt marsh sediment microbial communities from the Plum Island Ecosystem LTER, Massachusetts, United States - WE1603-90 | ecosystem: Environmental > Aquatic > Marine > Intertidal zone >...
TCAAAGTGAGTTGCAATGTCTTTCGCCGTCTCAAAAAGAGGTAAATGACTCATCGCACTGCTCACAGACATGCTTTGTGCCCTCACTATTTTGCCCACCAACGATAGTTCACATCCGGGAAGACCTTATCCAACTCCCACAATTCCTCGGCCAGTGCCCGGTCGGGCCGGCCTGCCTCTACACTGGCGACCAGCCGCTCGAACCGCTCTACGTGACTGGTGAAGCGCTGGATGGCGTATTCCCGCGCCTGGCCCGTGGTGACGAGGAAGGGCCAGTCGGACGCCTCCAGCAGCAGCAACTCCCGCGCCGCCTGGTTCAATACGACCGTCTCGTCAGAATCTGCAATCTGCAATCTCGAATTTGCAATCTGCTCCATCTGCGCTTCGGCCTCATGTATCGGCTCCCACATCCAATGCGTCTCCGGGTTATCCCAGGTCCAGTGACCGCCGCCCATCCCCCACGAACTCTCAGGGAGCGCCAGCACCTCCTCGGGTGGATGGGCCTCCAGATACTCGCTGGCGGTCATCAGTTGAACAGTATCGGATTCGGCCAGCAGTCGCAGCACCTCGCCGATCCAACCCACTCCCTCGAACCACCAGTGGCCGAAGAGTTCGGTGTCGTAGTTGGAGGCGATGAGGCCAAACCGCCCCGTTTCGGCGTGATACTGGGCCAATAGGTCGCTCACCAGCCAGGCGAAGTGGCGGCTATGCTCGCCAACCTTGTACTGTGCCCAGTCGGGATGGTACCAGTCCTTGTGTCCCAGGTCCACCCGCGCGCCGGTCACACGCCAGTACTGCAACCCCGAAATGTGGTCTTTCTGGTGGAACTCGCGATAGTCGTAGTCGCCCGGATAGCCCCAGTCGGCCGACCATACCTGCATGCCAGTGCGGTTGTTGCGCCCGACAACGGCGACGCCGGAGTGCTCGCTGACCACGCCGGGAGTGGTGTTGACGACGTAGTAGGGGCGGTAGGTGGAGCGTGGGCGGTCGGGCAACTCAAATTGCTCCAACGGGAGGACGTAGTTGCGCACGATGGCTCCGTAGGGGCCGATGGCGTCGCCGGCTGCCTTGCCCACCGGCCGCCCCCCCTCAATTGTGTGTGTCTCGGCGAAAAAGCAACCCAGGTTCTCAGCGGCCAGGAAACTTTCGAGCCCCGGCCGCACGCTGCCGCCATCGGTGACGTAGGCGGGACGGTAGGCGCACTCGGGCAGCCAGATAGCGCGGGGGGCGCGCCCAAAGAGCCGTTTGTACGAAGCGATGCCGGCCTTCACCTGGCTCCGGATGGCACCGTCGGTGCCCAGCAGCGGCAGGTAGCCGTGAGTCGCCGCGCAGGTGATGATCTCCACCACGCCGGCATCCTGCAGACGGCGAAACGCCCCCACGACGTCGCGATTGTAGCGTTGTTGAAAGGAACGCAGGATGTTGCTGTACCAATCCCGGTAGAAAGTCGCCAGATACTCGGCGTGGGGGTTCTCCCCTTCCCGGAAGCGAGGGATGTCCCCCTCGGCAGCCTGAATCTTTTCCTCCAGGTAGGCCTCGAAGTGCTCCTGTACCAGTGGGTCGGCCAGTTGCTCGCACAGGATAGGGGTCAGGCCGAGGGTTAGCCTGGCGGGGAGTCCAGCCTCGTGCAGGTCGTGGAGCACATTCAGCAGGGGGACGTAGGTCTCAGCAGCCGCTTCGTGGAGCCACTCTTCGCCATGGGGCCAGCGCCCGGCCCGGCGGCAGTAGGGCAGGTGGGTGTGTAGGACGAAGGTAAACGCGCCGATTTTATCCATTATGTGATCTCCTCGTCTGTGTTGGTCGTCACGCAGGAGTGGACGTGGGCGTGCGGGTAGGGAAAGGAGTGAGGGTGGGGATGGGCATAGGTGTAGGTGTGGTACGGCGTGGCGGCACAAATGCCACCGCGAGGCTGAGCCCCATGCTGATGACGACCAGCAGGCTGATAATCCAGAGTATGATGCGCGTTCGTCGGGCTTTTGAGCGACGCACGGTGCCTCCTGTGAACGGTTGCTATTTGGCATTTCATTATAGCACAGCAGTCAGGAGACACAAGCGCGGCATACCTTAAAATTTTCGCCAGGCTATTGACAGCGCCGATTTTTCGTTATATAATGACTATAAGTCAGTTAATGACCGCGAGTTAGCATAAAAGGTGTCTGCGTGACGACCAGAGCGCGTCGCGAGCGGGAAAAAGAAGAGCGGCGGCAGTCCATCCTCAGGGCAGCCCGTGAGGTTTTCTTCGAGAACGGCTTCCATCGCGCCACTGTGGATAACGTAGCCGATCAGGCGGAAATCAGCAAGGGCACCGTATACCTGTACTTTGAGAGCAAGGAGACGATCCTTGCTCATTTGCTTTTAGAGGGGCTGGATAAACTGATCGAGGAACTGGAATGTGCTTACACGGCGGGGGAGTCTCTCCCGGCCGATGAGCGGCTGCGGCGACTGAGCCAGGCCTACCTGCGTTTCTTCGAGCAGGAGCCAGAGTATTTCCGGCTGTTGATGGCGATGGACCGGGGGCGCTTTCGGGAGTCGGTAACGCCGGAGGTATACCAGGAGGTATTGACCGCTAGCCTGGAGGGGCTGGAGATGGTGATACAGGCAGTGCAGCAGGGGATTGACGAGGGATCGTTTCGCTGCTGCGATGTGCGCCAGGCGGCCAGCATCCTCTGGGCGATGATGAACGGCGTGTTGCAGTTGATGGAGCATCCACTACGCCGGGAGATGGTAGGGGTGGGCCGACGGTCACTCTATCAGACGGCGTTGGATGTGGTGATTGAGGGATTGCAGGCGAGAGACTGAGACGAAAGACTGAAGGAGGTCGGGATGAAAGAAGTCGTTATCGTCAGTGGGTGTCGCACTGCCATCGGCAGCCATGGTGGGGCTTTCCGCACCATCCCTGCCCAGGACCTGGCCGCGGCGGTATTCAAGGAGGCCGTGAAGAGGGCGGACGTTGACCCTAACGTCTTTGATGACGTCATTCTGGGGTGCATCAGCCAGCAGAGCGACGCGGCCAACATCGGCCGTGTGGCGGCGTTGATGGCCGGCGTGCCTGTACACGTGCCTGGCTGCACCATCCAGCGCAACTGCGTATCGGGCATGATGTCCATCAGCATGGCCTACCAGGCTATCCAGGCCGGCGATGGGGAGGTGTTCCTGTGCGGCGGCACGGAGAGCATGTCCACTGCGCCGTACTGCGTGCGGGGCGCTCGCTGGGGCCTCAAACTGCGCCACGATAAGTTTGTTGACACCCTGTGGGAGGGTCTGACGGACCCCGTCTGTGGGCAGATTATGGGGTGCACGGCCGAGAACCTGGCCATGATGTACGACATCAGCCAAGAGGAACAGGACAAGTTTGCCGTGCGGAGCCATCAGAAGGCTTTCCGCGCCACGCGGATGGGCAAGTTCCGAGATGAGATCGTCCCCTTCCGGGTGTCCAAGAAGGTCGCCGGCAAGGAGGTAGCCTATGAAGACATCACAGAGGATGAGTGCATCAATCCAGGCCTGACAGTGCAGAAAGCCGCTCTCTATCCGACGGTGTTCAAGAAAGGCGGCACTGTCACCCCGGCCAATGCCTGCCCCATCTCCGATGGTGCGGCGGCGATGGTGGTGATGACAGCCGAGAAAGCGCAGGCGCTGGGGCTGGAGCCGATGTGTACCGTCCGCAGTTATGCCTACGCTGCCATACCGCCGGACATCATGGGCATCGGCCCGGCCTACGCTGTCCCTATGGCGCTGGAGCGCGCAGGCCTGAAACTCACCGACATTGGCCTCATCGAACTCAACGAGGCCTTCGCCGCGCAATCCATAGCCGTGGGCATCGAACTGGAGGACCAGGGCTGGGATTGGGAGAAGGTCAACGTCAACGGCGGCGCTATCGCGCTGGGCCACCCAGTGGGCTGCACGGGCACGCGCATCGCGGTCACGCTGGTGCACGAGATGATCAAGCGCGACCTGACGCTGGGCCTGACCACGGCCTGCGTAGGCGGAGGCCAGGGCGGCGCGATGATCATCGAACGCAAGTAGCGAATCGGCATTTGAGGAGGAAGGGCTATGGCAGACGTATCTATCTGGCAGGACAAGAAGGCGCGGGAGGCGTTCATCGCCAAAGGGCGGGAGGTCTTTGAGAGAGTCAAGGGCGAATTGGAGAGTCAGGAAGGAGTAGTGGCCATTGAGCCTGAAAGTGGCGCTTACTTCGTGGGCCAGACGCTAGGTAAGGCCGACCGTGCCGCGTTCGAGAAGTATCCCGACCAGTGGGTCTACTTCGTGCGCCTGGACAACCCAGAAGCGGCGGTCCCTCTGCCCACGTGGTAGTGGTGGGAAACTGATAGAGGGATCCGTAGGCCAACACACACTACTTGACCCCATACCAAGCATAGCGCGGCAAAGCCGCAAGTCTGCAAGTTTGCAAGTAGCCGATCATGATTCTCGCGGACAACGCAAATGTTGCCGGGTAATTCTATAAGGAGGTGACGAATGTATATCTTCAAAGCCGCAGTGGTCGGCGCAGGGACGATGGGTGGCGAGATTGCCCAGGTCATCACGTACTCTGGCCTGCCGGTAGTGCTCAAAGATATTGACCAGGAGATGCTGGACAAAGGGATGGAGAAGGCCCGCTCCATATACCAACGCCGGGTAAACAAGGGTAAGATGAGCACCGGTGACATGGAGTCCAAACTGGACCTGATCACGCCGACCATCACCTACGACGAGTTTGGGGACGTGGACATTGTCATTGAAGCAGTGCCGGAGAAGATGGAGATCAAACGTGCCGTGTTCAAGGAACTGGACGAGGTCTGCTCAGAGCAGACGATCTTCGCCAGCAATACCTCTGCGCTCTCCATCTCCGAGATGGGCGTTGCCACCAAACGGCCCCATAAGATAATCGGCATGCACTTCTTCAACCCCGCTAGCGTCATGAAACTGGTGGAGGTCATCCCTGGCCTCGATACCAGCCAGGAGACGGTAGACGACGTGGTGATGTTCTCCGAGAGCCTGCGCAAGATACCGGTGGTAGTCCAGGAGTGCCCTGGCTTCCTGGTCAACCGGCTGCTGATGCCCTACCTCAATGAGGCGGTCTTGGCGCTGGAGGAGGGGGCGGCGACGGCGACGGAGATTGACCGGGCTATCGTTAAGTGGGGGATGCCGATGGGCCCCTTCACGCTGATGGATATGCTGGGCATTGACGTCTGCGGCCACGTGGGCACTTATCTGTACAGTGAATACGGCGACCGCATGACGCCGGCGCCGTTGTTCTCCAAACTGGTCGAGGCCGGGCGCTTCGGCGAAAAGACGGGGGCCGGCTTCTATGACCATCCCGGCGGCGAGTCGGAGGTGGTTAACCAGATGATCAAGGAACTCCAGGAATCGGGCGCGGTGCCCGCCGGCACGAAGTTCAGCGTCGAGCGGCTGATGTACCCCGTCATCAATGAGGCCGCGCTGTGCGTGCAGGAGCACATCGCCAGCATCACCGACATTGATATGTCAATGGTCGCCGGCACGGGGATGACCTACGGCGGCGAGCGGGTTGGTCCCCTGGCCATCGCCGACAAGATCGGCCTGGACGTGGTGGTGGAGACACTGCAGGCGTTGGAGAAGGAACTGGGTCCCCGCTTCCGCCCCTCCCGCCCGCTCAAGTTGCGCGTCCGCGCCGGGCACCTGGGGGAGAAGACGGGGAAGGGATTCCATGAATACGCGTAGTTCGGGAATCGTGATTCGGGAATCGGAATTCGGAACCCGAATTTACGAATCTGCGAATCCCGAATTCACAGACCACGGACCAAAGGAGTGAAAAATGGGAGAATGGCAATACATCCGAACCGAAATCGCGGATAAGGTCGCGGTGCTTACGATTGACCACCCGCCGGTCAACTCCTTCAACAAGCAGGTGGTGACGGAACTGGACCAGGCAATTGACCAACTACTGGCCGACGATGAGGTCAAGGCCATCGTCATCACCGGCGGGGGGACCAACGCCTTCGTCGCCGGGGCGGACATCCCAGAGGTCAAGGCGTTGCTGGACAAGCCCGAAGGGGGATATGCTGCCGCCCGCGAGTTTATCAAGCGGGGGCAGGGGGTCAACCTCAAAATCGAGAAAGCCGCCAAGCCGATCATTGCCGCCATCAACGGCTTCTGCCTGGGCGGCGGCCTGGAGATGGCTATGGCCTGCCACATGCGCATCTGCTCCGACCGGGCACGGCTGGGCCAGCCGGAGATGAACCTGGGGCTAATCCCCGGCTGGGGCGGCACGCAGCGATTGTCCCGCCTCACGAACAAGGGGAAAGCCATTGAGATGATCCTCACCGGCGACATGATCACCGCCCAGGAAGCCTACCGGGTGGGCTTGGTCAACAAGGTGGTGCCGGCCGGGGTGGTGCTCAAGGAGGCGCGAGGCCTGGCCCGCAAGATCGTCTCCAAGTCCAAGTTCCCCGTCGCCGCCGCGCTGCGGGCCATCTCTGAAGGTCTGCAAGTCACCATCGAGGAGGGACTCGAGATTGAGGCAGGCCAGTTCGTCGGTCTGGCCGATACCGAGGATATCCGCGAGGGGATCAGCGCCTTTCTCGAGAAGCGGCAGCCGCAATTTAAAGACAAGTAACCCTGGGGAAGCATTTACCTACCCTTGCGAAGGTTGCGAATTGCCCTGGTAATAAGACGATTTCCGGTTAGTGAAGACGTTCTGTCCTAAGGTTTGCCGTCTAACCTTCGCAAGGGTTCACGGTTTGGCAGGAGCGTGTTCTGTCCCGCAGCCCACAATGAACTGTACACCATCGCCACATCGTCATCTATCGTAGCCAGCAACGCGGCCACGCCGCTGGGATCAGAACCGTTGCCTGTGGTGCTCCGGCCCCGCTGTATCGTCGTGTCACCGTGCCATTGCGGGGCCGGAGCACCCCGAAAACTCTGGAGGGGCCAATGAACTTCATCCTTAGTGAAGAACAGCAGATGTTCCGTGCCATGTTCCGGGACTTCTCCGCCAAGGAGGTCGCGCCCAGGGCCGAGGAGATTGACCACGAGGAGAAGCCTCCTTTGGAGGTGCTCCGTAAGGCGGCCAATCAGGGTTTCCTGGGGGCAACGCTGCCGGAGGACTACTTCGGTGCGGAATTGGACGGGGTCAGTTATGCCTTGCTCATTGAGACGCTGGCCGGCGACTGCATGTCCACCGCTGTGACGCTGGCGACGCACGTGAGCCTGGTGGCGATGACGATCCTGGGGCACGGTACCGACGCTCAAAAGGAGCAGTACCTGCCGCTGCTAGCCTCCGGCGAGGCCATCGGTGCTTTCGCGCTCACCGAGCCCGACGCTGGTACCGACGCGACGGCGCTCCAGACCCGCGCTACCCCCTCTACAGGGGGGGGGCCAGAGGGGGAAGTAGTCCTGAATGGCGTCAAGACCTGGGTCGCAAACGGTGGCATTGCCGGGTTGTTCCTCGTCTTCGCGGCCGCGCCCGGCGGCATCACGGCCTTCGTCGTCGAAAAGGACACGCCTGGACTGACGGTGGGCTATCGCGAGCCGACGCTGGGCCTGCGCGGGGTCGCCATTAACACGCTTTATCTGGAGAACTGTCGTGTCCCGGCCGCTAACCGGCTTGGTGAGGAGGGCGAGGGCTGGGACATCGCGCAGCAGGCGTTGCACCGGATGGGGATCACGCTGGCGGCGGCCGGGCTGGGCGTGGCCGAAAACGCCGTGGACGTCGCGGCGCAGTTTGCCAGCGAGCGAGTCCAGTTTGGTGTCCCCATCGCCCAGAAGCAGGCCATCCAGGACTACCTGGCCGACGGCCTCATTGAGGTTGAGGCGCTGCGCTACCTGGTTTACCACGGCGCATGGCTGGCCGACCAGGGGAACGACCTGACCTTTGACGCGGCGGTGGTTAAGGTATTCGCGGCGCGGGTGGCCCGCAGTGTGACCAATCGCATGTTGCAGGTGATGGGCGGCTACGGCTACATGGAGGACTACCCGATGGCCCGCAAGTACCGGGACGCCCGCGCGCTGGGCATCATCGGTGGACCGACGGAACTGCAGCAAGTGATTGTTGCCCGGCGGATCATGGCCGGCAGAGACGTCGAGATCACGCCGTAGGAGGTGGAGGATGGATTTCACATTTGCGCCTGAACACGTCGCCCTGCGGCGGTTGGTGCGGGAGTTCGCCGAGAACGAGGTGGCCCCGCTGGCGATGGAGATTGATCGAGAGGGGCAGGTGCCCTTTGAGACGCTGCGGAAAATGGCCAAGATCGGCCTGTTGGGCGTCTGCTTCCCGCAGGAGTACGGTGGAATGGGGGCTGGTGAGACCGGCTACTGCATCCTGATGGAGGAACTGGGCCGGGTCTGCACCTCCACGGCGACTAACGTCGGCGCCCACATCGGTATCGGCGCTATGTCAATCTACCTGGACGGCACCGAGGAGCAGAAGCAGAAGTTCCTGACGCCACTGGCGCGTGGGGAGAAGATCGCCGCTTTCGTCCTGACCGAGGCCGACGCTGGCTCTGATGCGGCGGCGATCCGCACCCGCGCCGTGCGGGATGGGAACGAATGGATCATCAACGGCACCAAGACCTTCAACACCAACGGCAGTTTCGCCGACATCGTAACCGTCCTGGCGGTCACCGACCCGACGCTGGGCGTCCGAGGTGGCATCACTGCTTTCATCGTTGAGTCCGACACGCCTGGTTTTACGGTGGGCACTCACGAGAACAAGATGGGCATCCGAGGCAGCTCCACGGCGGAATTGATCTTCGAGGACATGCGAGTGGCGCATGAGAACGTGCTGGGCAAGGTGGGAGAGGGGTTCGTCAGTTTCATGAAGACGCTTGACCTTGGCCGGCTGACGCTGGGCGCAGCCTGTCTGGGTGGGGCTGAGGCGGCGTTGGAGGCTTCCATCCACTGGGCCAAGACGCGCAAGCAGTTCGGCCTGGAACTGGCCCACAAGCAGTCGGTGCAGTGGATGATCGCGAACATGGCCACGGAGGTCGAGGCGCTGCGCAGCCTGGTCTACCGGGTGGCCTGGATGGTGGACACTGGCCAGCCATTCACTCAACTGGCGGCGATGTGCAAGATGTACGGCTCCGAGGTGGCCTCGCGGGCCATTGACACGACGTTGCAGATTCATGGCGGGCTGGGCTACAGCCGGGACTACCCCGTCGAGCGCAACTTCCGCGACGCCCGCATTTCGGAGATCTTCGAGGGCACCAACGAGATCCAGCGTATCGTCATCGCCAGCAACATCTTCCGCCAGCACGGCGTGCGGATCAGACCATAACCTGACCTACTCCCTGTCCTCCTGCGATGAGACCAAGGCCCATCTTGAGATTCTACATGAGACTGGCCCACTTACTCCTCAGCGTTTCGACTATTTCTACAACCAGTACCGCAAGTTGGGCGCTATGCTCTACAACTATCGTGAGGCGGCTATTCAAGGTCGCGTTTGATTTTGCGTCTCTGCGACCCCGAGACTCTGCAACCTTGCGCCTATGCGGTCTGAAGACTGGAGGAATACTATGCGTATTCTCGTTGTTATTGGAAGGGTCCTCGACCCCAGCGGCATGGTTGTCAACCGGCGGCGGGGCCGTATCTTCATCAACCGTGAAGAGTACCTCATCAATCCGGCCGATAGGTGTGCGCTGGAGGCGGCGTTGCGCATCAAGGACGCCACTGGTGGTTCGACTGGGCTCACCACAAGCGTTGAGGTGATGGCCCTCCCCCGGAGCCCGCTGCCCGACGACGATGTGCTCCGCCAGGCGCTGGCCGCTGGCGCAGACCGGGCGGGGCAAGTTGCCAACTTACCCCCCACCGCTGGCGACGCGGTCATGGCCCGGGTGCTGGCAGCGGCAGTGAGGAAACTAGGCGGGGCCGACCTGGTCCTCATTGGTGCGACCACGCTCGACACCGGGCAGGGGCAGCTGGGGCCACGGCTGGCCGAGGCTCTGGGCTGGCCCCAAATCCTCGGCGCTTGGCAGGTAGAGGCTACCGACGGGCGGGTGCGGGTGGTGCGCCGGGCCTCTCCTCCCCTGGTAGGGGGGGCAGGGGGGGGTATTGGCTACGCGACCGTCGAGGCTGACCTGCCAGCAGTCGTCACGGTGCTGCCGG
>Ga0307437_1002966_pt1 | contig 10069 bp, 10 predicted proteins | sample SalMarWE160390MG_FD_202146 | JGI IMG/M metagenome (GOLD analysis project Ga0307437, IMG submission 202146) | Salt marsh sediment microbial communities from the Plum Island Ecosystem LTER, Massachusetts, United States - WE1603-90 | ecosystem: Environmental > Aquatic > Marine > Intertidal zone >...
GAGGAGGAACTGGCAGCCCTGTGCTCGGGCTCGCCTCCCGAGCAGATTGGGCCGGGAGAGGTCTCAGAGAGAGCCGCTCTGCTCCGAGAGTCCAAAGAGATAAGCATAAGACTGCATCGAAGTAGTAAAATAGAGATGGGTGATGAAGAGGGTCTCGCGGCCAGCGGCCCGGAGGTGGAAGTGAATGGCTGAGCCCTTCGATAAGGGGAGTCGGTTTCAGGACTTCCTGTCTCGGCGGAAGCGAGCGGGCCGCGGCGCCGCTGACGACCGTTCGGACGAACTGGGGGAATCGGAAGTGGATGAGGAGTTTGTGGAGGAGAGAGTGAACCGCCCGTTGTCTGATGGAGAAGAGGACATCCTCGAACAGAAGGAGGGGTCCTTACCCCATCTGACCCGCAACATACCGCTGCCGCTGGGGGAGTGGGCAGAGACTCGGGCGAGACCCAAGCTGAAGGGGGAGGCGGAGGTTGATCTCGAGCTAGAGGATCAGGAGGGTATCGACGACCCTGTACGGATGTATCTCCGCGAGATAGGCAAGGTGCATCTCCTTACTGCCCAGGACGAAAAGCGGCTCGCCCGTCAGATGGAGGATGGCAAGCATATTCAGCGTCTTGAGAAGAACTGGCAGGAGGCGAACGGCTTCCCGCCCACGGCGGTGGACGTGATGATCGCTCTGCTCGAGGAGGTGCATCGTCTGTCGCTGGTCAAGGATGTGGTGGCCAAGGCTTTGGGTCTCAAGGGGCTCCCTCTGGCGCGTCTCATTGGCGAACCCGCCTTCCGCCAGGCTGTGGATGCAGAGATCGACGAAGAGCTGGCTACCCGTGTGTCGGAGAGCCTTTCCATCGAGCGTGGGGAGGCGGAGCGCTCGCTGGTTCGTATGTCCATCGTCACCCACATCCTCACGCCAGAGCTGGTGGCCCTGGCCATGGTGGCCGGCGGCAGTGAGAAGGCTCTTCTGCCGCCCAAAGCAGACCTGAATGAGAAGCTCTCTCACTATGAGGAGCGCTTTCGCACCCCCTTCCTGAAGATCAAGGACGACGGCTTCAAGGGTGAGAAGCGCCTGACCGAGGCCAACCTGCGACTAGTGGTCAGCGTAGCCAAGAAGTACATCGGACGGGGCATGTCTCTGCTGGACCTCATCCAGGAGGGCAACATCGGCCTCATCCGGGCTGTGGAGAAGTTCGACTACCGTAAGGGCTACAAATTCAGCACCTACGCTACCTGGTGGATCCGTCAGGCCATCACCCGCGCTATCGCCGACCAGGCACGCACGATCCGCATCCCTGTGCACATGGTAGAGACGATCAACAAGCTGGTGCGAGTCAGCCGCCGCCTGGTGCAGGAGTACGGTCGTGAGCCCACCAGCGAGGAGGTCGGCTCCGATATGGAGATAACGCCCGAGAAGGTGCGGGAGGTCATTAAGGTCTCCCAGGAGCCGGTATCCCTGGAGACGCCCATCGGTGAGGAGGAGGACAGTCACCTGGGCGATTTCATCGAGGACCACAGCACCCTCGCCCCCGCCGACGCTGCCTCGCATCAACTGCTCAAGGAGCAGGTGGCCGATGTGCTCTCGTCTCTCACTCCTCGCGAGAAGAAAGTGCTAATATTGCGCTTCGGCCTGGAGGACGGGCGCAGCCGCACCCTGGAAGAGGTGGGGCGGGAGTTCAGCGTGACCCGTGAGCGCATCCGCCAGATCGAGGCCAAGGCCCTGCGCAAGCTGCGCCACCCCTCGCGTAGCAAGAAGCTCAAGGACTACCTGGAGTAGAATCTGAGGATGAAACTAGGGAGGTAAACGCCAGATGCCGCTCTACGAGTATTACTGCCCGCAGTGCGAGACGAGATTCGAGCTGCTCCGTCCTATGAGCAGCGCCGATGATTCGGCTACCTGTCCCAACGGTCACGAGGGAGCGCAGCGGGTGCTGTCGGTCTTCTCGTCCGTCAGCAAGGGGGCCGGTGACGAGATGGTGCCCATAGGCGGCGACTTCGGCTCCAACACCTGCGCTACCGGGACCTGCCCCCTGCCCTGAGCTAAACCCTCGGTTGACCCACTGCCAGAGGCCCCACCCTCAGCCGCAGCCTCATTCCTAGGTACATGGCTGACAGCGAGGCCAATAGCACCGCTTCCACAGCGGTCAGGCCTGCCACCAGCATGGTGGCATCGAACCAGAAGTCGCGGGGGAACATCTGGATGAGGTGGTCGGTGTCTGGGTTGAGATTCCAGAGGTCGTTGGTGAAGGCCACCAGGTGGAAGCGAAGGAAGAGCTCGTCGAATCCCACCAGCGCCAGGACGCCAAAAAGGGCCAGCAGGCCCAGGGTGAGCAGAGAGGCCTGGAGGAGGATTCGAGCCAGAAGGCGCAGGGGAGCCTCGGCCGCCCAGATGAACACGGCCACCACGAATACCAGGGCGAAGGCCAGCGATGCCTCCTGCACCCGAAAAACGGTGCGAAAGAGGTTCTTGACGTCGGTCAGGTGGCTTGACTCTCGCTCATTGAACAGGGCCACACGGCGATCATCCTCCTGCACAAAGATTCGGATGCTCTCATCGTCATTGTTGAAGTAGCGCACTAGCTTATCGGCCGCCCGGTCGAGTTCGCTGCGCGAGATGCCAGTGGCGGCCTCGGCGTCGTACTCGTCGAAGCTGTAGTGATAGAGACCCACCTCGTTGGCGACCCAGCGCACGTTACTGGTGACCAGCAAGACGGGGATGCTGATGAAGAAGAAGATGGTCGCAATCCTGGGGACAAGGCCCAGCTTATGCCTCCTCTCCGCTGCGGCTGCCTCATGCCGAGCTATCTAGAGCCATATTAGGGATGGCCCTTCCTCTTGTCAACGACAAGGGGCCATCCCTATAATCGAGCGACAGGCAGGGGAAAGGACAGGCGCTATGGGCATATCGGAAGAGGAGATGCGTACCTTCGAGGGCTTCAGGGCTATCATCGCTCGCCTGCGCGGGCCCGATGGCTGCCCTTGGGATCGGGCTCAGACTCACGCCTCCCTCAAGCCGTACCTGCTGGAGGAGGCCTACGAAGCAGTGGCCGCTCTAGACGAGGGCGACCCGCAGAGGCTCTGCGACGAGTTAGGCGACCTTCTCCTGGAGGTATTCCTCCACGTCCAACTCGCCGAGGAGGCCCAGGAATTCACCCTGGCAGACGTTATCTATGGCATCGCCAGTAAGATGGTGCGCCGACATCCTCACGTCTTCGGCGAAGAGCAGGCCGATTCGCCCCAGGAGGTCATGGTTCGCTGGGAGGCGCTGAAGCGAAAGGAGAGGGGTGCACAGGCATCGGCCCTGTCCGGAGTTCCCCAGGCCATGCCCGCCCTTGCTCGCGCCCAGATGTTTCTGGCCAGGGCGGCCAATGTCGGCTTTCAGTGGCCCCAAACGGAGGACGTGCTGGACAAGCTAGGAGAGGAGCTAGAGGAGCTGGCCCAGGCGAGCGAGCCAGATCACAAGCGAGAGGAGTTGGGTGATGTCCTCTTCCTCCTGGTCAACCTGGCCCGCTACCTCGATCTAGACGCCGAGGAAGCCCTGCGACAGGCCAACCACAAGTTCTCTCAGCGCTTCACCACTATGGAGGCCCTGGCCCACGAGCAGGGCCGCACGCTGGCCGATATGCCCCTCGCGGAGAAAGAGGCTCTCTGGGAGGCAGCCAAGAAGCGCCTGCGCTCCGAGGGCGGCTAGCCCTGGCTGGCTGCTGGCTAGCCTTTTCCATGCACCGCGTTGCGGAGGCACCCAGGCGTAGCATGCTAGCTGAGGGAAGACCCTTCGCTATGCTCAGGGTGACAGCGTGGCCTACCGTCATTCTGAGCGAAGCGAAGAATCTCAGCGCATGCGCGGCCAAGGAGCGCCTTCGGGTCGAAGGGGGCTCGCCCTGACGGGCTGCCGGCTAGCGTCTGCTCTTAGTTCTCTCCATCCACCAGAGGGCGAGTGCGCCAACTACTATTAGTCCCACTACGCCTCCCATTCCGGCGTACCACCGGACGGGGAAGCTCGTTTCGCCCTCGCCTACTGTGCCCGGAGCGATGCCAGGGGCAGGCGTCGCCTCCGGTGTCAGGGGCACCGCCGTCGGCGGTTGCACGGTCGGGCTCAGCTTCAGAGGCGCAGGCGTCGGACTCGCCGGCGGTGTCTCCACCAGAGGTGGCTCCTCCGTTGGGGATGGGGTTGGCACCGGAGGAACTGGCGGCGATTGGGGCGGTTCTGGTGTTGGCGTGGCTTCCGGTGAGGGCGTCACCGTTGGTAGCGGCTTGCCCACATTGACTCGCACAGAGTCCGTCAGGGCCGGGTCGATGCAAGTGTTGTCGTCGTAGACCAGGCAGACGTAGATCGTGTGCTCACCACTTGCTACGCCGACGAATGTCTCTGAGAAGCGTCCCGAATGGATGATGTTGTCGTCGCCCAGGGGAGTAGGCACGTCGAAGAAGGGCTGGATGTCCAGGAAGTACACGATATGCCCCTTGTTGGGCTCGCGCCTCGGCTCCAGGGGCAGGCTGATGGTGAAGCCGCTAAGGGCTACGCTCACTGTGATATCCGGACCAGAGAGAACCTCTCCCTCTGCTGGCGCAGTGATGACGATGGATGGTCCCTCTTGGGCCAGGCCCCTGCCAGCCGCTAAGGCCAGCAGGAGGCCCGTCGCCAGGAGGACCAGCCCTGACCGGCAAAGATATCGAGACAACAACTCGACCCTTCTCCTTCCCTATGTGGATAGACGTTACACTTAATAGAATGTTTCACCGCCGCCTAAGGTTAACCGCGGGCCGGAGGCTCTCGTTGACGGCTTTGTGAGCCAGGTGACATACTGGCTATAGAGGGAGGCTTTCTTCTGTGGCGACTAAGCGAGCGCCCTTCGAGCTCCTAGAGCACACGGCCGACGTGGGTGTGCTAGCCCACGGCAGGACCCTGGCCGAGGCTTTTGTGCATGCGGCGGAGGGTATGTTTTCTGTCATGGTCAACCTCAGTGGGGTGCGGGAGGAGGAGGAGCGCTCGCTGGCGGTGGAGGCCCACGACTGGCCCAGCCTGCTGGTGGCCTGGCTGTCGGAGCTTATCTACTTCTCCGATGTCGACGGCCTCGTCTTCAAGCGATTCGAGATCAGGGAGATGGAGCCCTATTCCCTCCAGGCCAATGCCTACGGCGAGAAGATAGACCGCCAGCGGCATGAGCTGGGCGCCGGCGTCAAGGCGATCACCCGCCACATGCTGGAGGTGGACGAGGACGAGGAGGGCTATCGCGTCCAGGTGCTGCTGGACATTTAGGGGTGGTGGGAGATGGCCAAGAACTGGAAGCAGATCCTGCAGCAAGTAGATGAGCTGCGCTGGGACCTTTCCCGCGACTACAAGGCGGGCATGCGCGTCCCCGGCCGTATCTACGCCAGCGAGGAGATGCTGGACGCTATGGCCGGAGACGAGGCCATCGAGCAGGTGGCCAACGTGGCCTTCCTGCCGGGCATTGTCGGCTATTCCCTGGCCATGCCGGACATCCACTGGGGCTACGGCTTCCCCATCGGCGGAGTGGCTGCCACCCGCCTGGACGACGGCGTCGTGTCGCCGGGCGGCGTTGGCTACGACATCAACTGCGGCGTGCGCGTAGTTCGCACCAACCTGCGCGAGGAAGAGCTCGCCCCACACGTACCGGCGCTGCTGAACCAGATCTTCCGCGACGTGCCGGCCGGCCTTGGACTTTCCGGCCTGCTGAAGGTGTCTATGAAGGAGATCGACAACGTCCTGGCCAACGGCGCTCGCTGGGCTGTGGAGAAGGGCTACGGCTGGCCCCAGGACCTGGATGCCATCGAGAGCGACGGTGCCCTGGCCGGCGCCGACCCCACCAAGATCAGCCGTCGCGCCAGGGAGCGGGGCGTGCCCCAATTGGGGACCCTCGGCTCGGGTAACCACTTCCTGGAGCTCGACGTGGTGGATGAGATCTTCCATGAGGAGGCGGCCCGGGTTATGGGCATCGATGAAGTGGGCCAGGTCATGGTGTTCATCCACACCGGCTCCCGCGGCCTCGGTCACCAGACCTGCCAGGACTACCTGGACAAGATGGAGACATCGGCGGCCAAGCACGGCATCCAGTTCCCGGAGAAGGGGGGGCTGACGGCCGTCGAGGGGAAGGTCAAGGTCTTCCTGCCCGACAAGCAGCTGGCCTGTGCTCCGATCGCTTCCAGGGAGGGGCAAGACTACCTGGGGGCCATGTTCGCCGCCGGCAACTTTGGCTTCGCCAACCGCCAGATGATCACCCACTGGGTGCGCCAGGCCTTCGCCAAGGTGCTGGGCCGCGACCCCGAGAAGCTGGGCATGGACATTATCTACGACGTCGCCCACAACATCGCCAAGATCGAGCGCCACCGCCTGGACGGCAAGGAGATGACCCTCTGCATCCACCGCAAGGGCGCCACCAGGGCGTTCCCGGCCCGCCACCCGGACGTGCCGTCCAAGTATCAGGGGATCGGCCAGCCGGTGATGGTGCCCGGCGATATGGGGCGCTACTCATTCATCTGCGTGGGCACCGAGCGGGCGATGGCCGAGACCTGGGGCTCGACCTGCCACGGGGCCGGCCGCGTGATGAGCCGCCACGCCGCCAAGCGCGAGCTGCGGGGGGTGGACATCGCCGCCCGCCTGGCCGACAGGGGGATCCTGGTGCGGGCCCAGAACAAGGCGGCGCTAGCGGAGGAGGCCAGCGAGGCCTACAAGGACGTGGCCGAGGTGGTGGACGTTCTCCACGACGCCGGCATCGCCAGCAAGGTGGTGCGCCTGCGGCCGATAGGGGTGGTGAAGGGGTAGGAGCGCGGAAGACATGTGCGCCACCGTCAACGAGCCGGGCGTCCAGTACACCTGGATGGCGCAGGGCAGAGCGGGAAACGCCTTCACGCCCCTCAGTCCTCGCGCCTCGGAGGCGCTTGAGCGCATCGGACGCGCGCTGGTAGCCAGAGCTAAGGCGAAAGAAGCGGGCAGACGGTTCGCCCTCGACACGAAAATCGCGTTTGATTGCGTGCACAAGCTGGAAGCTGTCGCCTACCACCTAAGCCAGCTCAGGGCCCACAAGGCCAGACTCCTGCAGAAAGTCAGCCGCGCGGCCGGCGACGTTGCATCTTGGCAGGCCGTGGCGTTCCTTGAGCCGCAGACCGTCTTTGAATTCGAGGCGCTTCTCTTGCAGGCCCGGGCTACGCTAGACACCGTCACCTGGTTCTTGTCGCGAGCGTGCGGCCAGAAGAGCTCGACATTCAAGAACCTCCGCAAGGTGTTGTCCGCCGGGGCGGCGAGTGACACCAGGATCGAGCAGTGCCTGCTGCTGCTCGACCAGTGCCCGTGGATGTCCGCCAGCAAGGAGCTCGTGCGGGGCGACCGCAGCACTAGAAGCTATGTGGCGCACTATGGGAGCCTGCTCACTGTGCAGCAAACGTGCTTTACGGCGAGCAGAACAGGCTCGGACGCCGCGCTGCTGTTCGACATGGAAATGCATGAGAACGTTCCCTTAATGGCGACAGCCTCCAGGATCCAGCAAGAGGTTCCGTTTTTCGTCATGGGGACGCTCGCCCTCTTTCTTGATCTGCCGCTGCCTAAGAAGGAGGCCTTCGCCAGCGACCTTGGTCGCGAGTTCGTCGTCCTGTCGGAGGCTGCCGTGCCGCCTGGCGAGGGGGTGAAGGTGGGCGTCGTCAGGCAAATGCGCCCGGGTAAGTCTACCGTAGGCGACGTCACCCTGTCCGCTGACGTCCTCGCTAGGGCCGTGAGGCTGAGCGGCCTGGGCGCGGGCGTTGCCTATCAGTGACTGTCCGCTGCCCGCGGCTCCACCGTCTCAGGCATGACGCCCTCTCCATCCTATGCTCCCTATCCCACATCCGTCGCCTTCGCGCCGCGGGTGACCTGGACCCGGTGGGCGTGCACGGACGCTACCAGTGACCTCGGGGAACCCGTGACGGCTATTTCTTCTCTTCCTCGCCCTTGAAGGGTTCTTTCACGATGACCTTCACACCAGATATCGTGCCCGTGACGACGTTGCGGACCTGATCCACGGCCGTGGTGCTGACCTTGCCGGCACCCTTCAGGGCACCGCTGGCCGCCGCGGCCGCAGCGTCCTCGGCCTTGATGCCGATCTCCTTGGCGCCTTCAATGGCTCCTTCTACGGCACCTTTCGCGGCGGCTCCCACGTCGCCGCCCACGTCGCCGACAGCCTTCACCGCCGCCTCCGCACTGGTGCTGATCGCCTCCGCCGAGCCGGTCGCGACCTCCTTGGTCCCTCTGATCACGCCGAGAACGGCATTCTTGGAGGCGATGCCCACGTCGCCGCCGACCTCCGCCACGCCCTTCACCGCGGCGCTCACTGTGTCAAAGATGAGCCCCAGCGTCTCGTTGGTGATGGCGCGGACGCCTTTCAGGGCGCTCACCAGAGTGCCACTGACGGTATCAACCACCGCCTGCGCCACGTCTCCGACGCCACGGATGGCTCCCACGACCCCGTCCTTCACGGAGTCGAATATGCTCTTCTTCTCTTCCGCCATGCCGGTCACCTCCCTTGACTTGACACCTTACGGCCGTCACTAGTTTCGCGACTCTAGCATAGCGATCGTTCTCGATCCTGTCAAAGTGCATTCAGGAGAGGAGCGCAGCGGGCCCGAAGACGAGTAGGAGCATCTAGCGGACTCGGACTGCAACACCTCCTACGCCCCCTCCCCCACGTCCGTGGCCTTTGCGCCGCGGGTGACCAGCACCACGTGGGGGAAGGGTATCTCGATGCCCTCCTCGTCGAAGGCCTTCTTCAGCCGCCTGCGCAGCTCCCCCATCACGTCCCACTGGCGGATGGGCTCGGTGTCCCCCAGGATCTTGATGGCGATGCCCGAGTCCTCGAAGGCGTCCACCCGCAGGACCTGCGGCGCCTTCAGGATCAGCGGCCCGAACTCGGCGTCGGCCGCCAGCTCGTGGCCCACGCGGTTGATCACCTCGAACACCTTGTCCAGGTCCTCGCCGTAGGCCACGCTCACGTTCATGTTCACGCGCGACCACTCCTGGGTCTGGTTGCTGGCCACCGCTATCTCGCCGTTGGGCACGTGGTGGACTATGCCGTCCAGGTCGCGCAGGACGGTGCGCCGCAGGCCCACCTCCTCCACCAGCCCCGAGATGCCAGCCACCGTCACCACGTCGCCCTTGCTGTACTGATTCTCCATGAGGATGAACAGGCCGCTGAGGAAGTCTTTGACCAGGCTCTGGGCGCCGAAGCCGAGGGCGATGCCGGCGATGCCCACGCTGGCCAGGATGGGCGTTACGTTAATCCCCAGCTCGGGGAGGATGGTGAACAAGGCCCAGATGACCAGGACGAATCGGCCCGATCCCCGAAGCACCGCAACGAGGGTATGGATCCGCTGCTCGATCTCCTCCTCGGGCTTGCCCTCCATCTCGCGGCACACGGCCGGACGGATCACGTGCGGTATGACCACCCTCAGGACAATGTCGGCCACGAACGCCAGGGCGAAGATGAACAGTATGCGCAGGCCGTGGGTGAGGAGCCAGTCGGTGATGCGCTCCCAATCGACATCCCCCATGGTCACAAGCAGTGACGTCATGTTGTCCTCCTTTCGCTTGGGTTTCTGTCAGTGGATACAAGACGGATAAGGGTGTGCGGAAGCACCAGTTCAGCGTTCGGTGGGCTCCGCCGGCGTCCCAAGGCACAGGCAGGGCGCCACCGCGCCCGACGCGCGAGTCTGAGTGCTCTACGAGGAGCTCCCTCCGGGAAGCCTGAAGCCGATTTTGGCCCTTGTCTGCTCGAATTCTACGGACCAGTGGCGATTCGCCCACTCGACGTGGTATCGGATCTCGTCGGCATTCGTCCTGAGAATGCCCCAGTCAAGCTTAGGATGGATGGCTTGGTGATCCGCCAAGGCCTCGGATGAGAACGTTTGGTTCAGCTTGGCCATTAGGTCCGTGATGTCACTCGGCGTAAGCGCCCTGAGATCCCAGATGCGAAGGACTATGTCACCTGAACTCTCGTCGTAGTATGCAAGGCTATGGACGGGATAAGATCGTCCGTCCCGGAGGACGACTTCAAGGCAAAACGGAGGCACGATCGCACCCGTGTCCGGCGGATAC
>Ga0307437_1002978_pt1 | contig 10048 bp, 13 predicted proteins | sample SalMarWE160390MG_FD_202146 | JGI IMG/M metagenome (GOLD analysis project Ga0307437, IMG submission 202146) | Salt marsh sediment microbial communities from the Plum Island Ecosystem LTER, Massachusetts, United States - WE1603-90 | ecosystem: Environmental > Aquatic > Marine > Intertidal zone >...
TGTAACAATGTAAAGACCATAACTTAAGTCACGAAAAACACTGCGATCTATATTGGACTCCATTACGTTAAGCCTCCTCATATTGAAATGTTTTTGCCATATGCTTCAAACACTTTTGCCCGTGAAAAAATCTGGAATGAAATAGGTAGTCCTCTAACAACACAATAAAGCTGTAATTCTAAATGGACAGCCTCGGCAAAATTTCCTGCCAATCCTGCTTGAAGCTGAGCATTGACAGATAGACACAGCAATCCGGGTAAGATTCGTGAAGCGCCTTTAGATTTTCGAGATAATCGTATTGTTCTGCCTTTTCATCTTTCTCTTTGCCCACACTTTTGTATAGAAGATCGATGTTATTCGACATCCAAGCTTCAACCACCACAGCAATGTTAAAATCTTTTAGTTTGTCAACGTTTTCGTTTTTTCCGATAATCGGCTGGGTAACCGAATACTTCGCGCCGGCATTTATCTTTTGCTCCATTCGATTTAACTCAAAAGGCATTGGGTTATAAGGATTGAAGGCTGCACCTGTCATGAATTGATCTGGATATTTACGGTTAATGTATCGAATCAAATCAATGGAGGTTGCAACGCTCCGTTTACCGCCGATGCTTTCGGCGTCGAGCTTGGGCAACAGGGGTCCCCCGTCCCCTCTGACAACGAGAATATATTTCAAGTTTGCTTTAGCGGCTTTTTCCAACAACTCGTCAAGCTCGCTTTTTGTATGGAACGTATTCAAATTCATAACAACTTTTTCGGGATCCACTGAAAGATCTCTCAGATCGATGCTCTCCAGTGCACCCAACCGGGGTTGTCCCATGGGGTTGTCCGGTATGGATATTCCGAGCCCCGCATCTATAATTCTTCGATACCGCTCGGCAAATCTGTCCAGCAGCTTGTCAATCTGATCGTCGGACGATCTTTTCGGCGACAGCAATTCTACAAGATAGGGATAATTAAACATAAAAAGTCCTCTTCGTTAGTCTTTGCTTAAAATAAATCTCTCAACAACCCGGACCACTTGATATTGGCCAGCGTTTTCCAGAATGAAAGATATTATCAGAAATGCTGTCAAGAAGCAAATGCAAATGGGGGTTGGCCACTCTAAGTATCTGATAATTTATAAAAAGATCTCAAAAAATGGCCAATTTTTGATATTTCCGCTGCCGATAATTAGAATACCTTCTTCTCGTAACGACATGAGCCGATTTCCCATTTCATAGTGAAACATTGGTGGCTGAGTCTCATCGATACTAAGTTGGACCACAGGAATATCAGCAGTGGAAAACATGTGTTTCAGCACTGACTAAGTTCCATGATCAAGCCCCCAGCTTTCATCAAACCTTACCCAAGTCGGTTTGAGCAGCTCTTTAACACGTTGGGCGAGTTCGGGACTTCCGGGAGCAGGGTATTTTACTTGGTATAGTTCCTTTGGAAAACCGCTGAAATCGTGAATTGTTGGAGGCATAGGGTTTGAGGTCACCATAAAAAAGGGTATGTAATAATGAGCAGAAATAGAAAGTATGGCCTTGGGGCGTGGAATGGATTTACCTATAGAAGCCCATCCCTTGGTATAATTATTTTCAGACAATGCGTTCATTGGGTTACCATGCCCAATGAAAATTGCGGGCATTAAATTCGTCAATAAAATGCCTCCTTATTGTTAATGCTATCGTTTTATTGTTTTTGTTTTCGATGAATTTCATAGCCTTTATTCTTTCCGGCGCCTTCATTTTAATCAATGATCAAGGTCTGAGCCCATTCACTGAAGTTCACCACATGATCTCTAACCACACGGACTCAATGTTCGGATCAGTCCATTCAACCCTGTGTTTACGGTGGGCCGGGATATTTAGGTAGTCACCAGGTTTTAACTCAATGATGTTGTTGTCTCCTTCAAACAATAAAACGGCACGGCCTTTTAACAGAATTACCCATTCATTTTTATCCTGATCATACCAGAAATCTTTAGGAGAAGCATGTCCTTTTGATACGATCCGTTTCACTTCAAAGGTATCTGTTATCAAAATATCTTGGAATAATTCCTGGGGGATGCTGTGGGGAATGGATGAATAAATATTTTGGATATCTTTCATCGGCCTTTATCTTTCATAAATTTTAAATAGTTGTTGAGTAAAATCTTACAACAATCAAGTTTTCAATGTGAATATTTCATTCGTTTCCTCAAAAAACGAATAAGGAATTTAAATAATTGAGATGCAACCCTGGTGTTCTCAGGAAGCATCTTCATTTTAATCAATGATCAAGGTTTGACCACAGGCCCACACGCTACGGGTCCATTACAGCTTCTTATGTTCGGAATCTTCACGTGAATTCCGGGACATGGTGATTGGGCAAAGGCGAGGGCCGGAAGATTCGCAAACATCAGTACTGCAAACCATCCGGGAGAGAATAACGCTCGCCTATTTCACGATCAGATCATTCTTTACGGATTTGACCCCTTTGACGCTACGTGCGATTTCACTTGCTTTATCGACGGCCTGTTGAGAATTAACGAAGCCGCTCAGTTGAACGGTACCCTTGTAGGTTTCGACACTGATCTGGAATGACTTGAGAAAATCATCAACCGCAAGCAGAGATTTGACCTTGGTCGTGATGACCGAATCATCAACGTATTCACCCGCACTTTCTTGTTTGGGTGTCGATGCGCAGGCCACATAGCTGGCGATCAGCATGAGAAGGACAAAACAGCGGATAAACATATTTCTCTTTTTCATAGCGGTTGCTCCTTTTTGTTCGTTTGTGTTGAATTGGTTTATTACGAGACCTTTTCTACTGAAGGGTTCGTAGATTCGATAAAATCTTTCTGGCCTGCTAAACACTTCCTTTCCAAATACCTCATCTTGTCCGACAAGGGTCCAAATCCTTACAATCGTCTTCGGCCCTGAAAAACCTGAACCAATACCACAACGATGGCAAATACCAGCAGGATATGAATGATTCCACCCATCGTGTAGCCGGTCATCAATCCCAGCAACCACAAAATTAAGAGAATCACAAATATGGTCCAAAGCATATTCGACTCCTTGTTATCATGGTTTGCTGAACTCGGCCGCAGCCTTTTTGTAGGCGTTACCCAAATCCTCCATGGCCGCATCGATACTCATTTGGGGTCGGGCCACGGTAACCGACTATAATAACAGTAAAAGAGGCCTAAAATAGGTCCTAAAATCGTCTTAAACGACGCTTTTTGACCCCAAAAAGAACCTTTTAAGCTAAATAGTATTTCAAAAAAAATCTTAGCCTTTTCTCTTATAAGTGTGTTTTAGGCACCAAAATGCCCTTTTAAGGCCACATTTAAAATTTAACCTTTTTAGTTGTAATATCAACAAGATGATAGGGTCCATTCTCCATTCGGAGCGGCTTAATTGTCAAATATTATTTCACAATTCAAGCTTTGACCCCATTCACACGATGTTTTTTAAATTAGAATAATAAAAGGATGGTTAAAAAAGGTCAAGGGATTCTGAATGGTTGAAGCTGGGGTACAGATCATAAAAAAATGCACAAAATCATATGCACCATGCCCAGAAAGTATGCCGTATAGAAGTCTAGAGATCCTAAAGTTTGAACGCTTTTCCCACAATCAACTTATAAACTTATGTACGTCCTGTAAATCCCTACTTACCTTTATTTTATACTTCTTCTTGTCGGGCCGAAGCTTTCAGCAAAGGCCGATAATCAAGGATCATGGTTTGACCCAAGACCTTCAGCGGCTTAATTGTCAAATATTATTTCACAATTCAAGATTTGACCCCATTCACTCTACCTTTGGCTTCGTTGCGAGGCTTTTTTTTCGGAATTTTATTTTGGGCATTGGATTCCGGAATGCTTGCGACCACAAATATGGTCAAGAGAATCAGCGCCAATGATTTAAATCGGGCAGTCATTATCCTCCTCCTCGACTTTCTCTTATTTAGGGTATTAGATTCAATTTTTGGGTCATGTAATGAGTTTCTTAGTCCTCTTACTTAAAATCCGGGTTTTTATGCTTCTGATCTGGGTATCAGGGTTTTCAAAATATCTTCTTTTCCCACGATTCCTACAAGCTCTCCCTCGTCTACCACCGGAATGGTATGAAAATTATTGTCAACCATGAGGGCCGCCAATTCCTCAATGTCCGTTTCAAGCCTGACGGAAACCGGATTTGGCGTCATAGCCTGGGCCACGGTGATCGCCGCGATCTTCTGAAACTGCTTTTCGAACTGTTTCATAGAGGTCAGAGGAATTAATCCATCCAGAAATGTGAAAAAGGAAGGTACGGGAAGTTTTTTCTGTTGCGAAATCAGGTCACTCTGGCAAAGGATACCCACTAATTTTCCCGTTTCATCCGTCACGGGGACACCGTTAATGCGGTTTTCAAGAAGAATCTTTGCTGCATGGACAATCTCGGTCTCGGGCGAGACGGTGATCGGATTTTTTGTCATGATGTCTTTTACTTTAAGCATAGCATCTCCTGAGGAATGTATTTCGTCGGTGCCAGTTTAAATTATCCTGGGCAGGCCAGAAGTTTTCTTTTTCCGGCGTGAAAATGGGGCGATCCGTCAACGTAAGAATATGCCCGGGAAAGTTTTGCTCCACCATCACGCGTTTTGACACCAAAACCTGATATTCTTTGCCGACGCTCATGAGTCCTTTATCAAAAGACCAGTGGCAGAGTTTACAAAGCGCCATTCCGTTGGTCGGCCGGTCATCAAAGCTGTCTTTCCATGGTTTGATGTGGGCGGCATCGACAATGGTGTGGCCTTCGGGCGTGAGCATGCGAATGCCGCACAGGGCACACCGGTGCTGGTACAGGGTGACAATGGTTCTGCGGAAACCACTGTCCCGTATCTTTTTCTGCCAGTCAGATTCATCTTTTGCTTTGCCGAAATCTTTTTTCCATTCAGCCACTTCAAGCAGTTTTTCGCTGTATCGATAAGCAGCATAGTTTAAATGGCCCTGCTCTAAAACCTTCATACGTATCTCAGGGGCGAAATAAGTTTCAATCAGAGCCGCCCGTAACTGCTCCCGCGTTTCCGGTTTGCACAGCAACCGGAAAAGTTCATCATCCATTCGGGCGCCGGCACAAACCTCACGCAGTTTTGTCATCGAACTGAAGTTAACACTGGTTTTATTTTCAAATCCCGGATTCGGGATCAGGTGCCAGAATCCATCGGTCTTCAACCTGGGAAACGGATAGGCCATGCTCGTTTTTGAACCCAGCGGCATGATATTGTTCCAGTAAGTATTAAAAGTATCTAAAAGTTCAAATGATGGTTGGATGAAGTTTTGGGTAATTGATCCCTGAGCAATCAAATCCATAATGGATAACAGCAGGAAAGGTTTGTGAGGCGCCTGATAGGTGGTCAGTGCAGACCACTTTTTACGGTCTTTGTAAGTCCGAAGGCGAGAGAAGCTTATGAGGTAATGGACAAGAGACATTCGATCTCCCGGCTCTTATAAGTTTGCTGGATTTTTTTATTTCTTTAATCAAAGATCAAGTTCGACCCCAGTGACTCAAGGTTTGGCCTGACCCCATTCACATCCGCTCCGATGAATTTCATAGCCATTATTCTTTCCGGCATCTTCTTTTAAACATCAATATTAAAGCCAGCCCTATACCAAAGATTATCACCATTGTTAGTGTGGCAATTGAGCCTATTCTCGAAGCAACCCAACTTAATCCTATAATAGGTAATAGGCTGAAGCGAGTAATTGCTTTAAGATAATCATGTTTTGAAATACACTCGGCCATAACAGGGGAATAAGAATAGTATATACGAACAAACCTCCGACCTAATTTATTGGTCAGTAAATGTTTATCTCTGAACTTACGCAGGATCTTGACATGTGGATCAATTGGAGAGCCATAAGCTGCAGTGGCTATGAAACAGCTTCCCACAATCCAATAGGAGTCTTCATCATCGTTTAGGTAAATTATTGCCCAAAGGCAACCCCTGTTATTGTTTATAGCATCTTGTTCTGCATCAGCTAATTGAGTGGCATATGTGATATCTGGAGGGTCTGAAACGGCATATGCATAACCACAAGATACAAGTTCAAGATTAACAAACACCCCATTCACATAAACATACCTCAAAAGTCTTCCGTCTATATCTGTTTCTGATACATCTTTTTCTAAATATACGGTTTCCCCTGAAATTAGTGATGATAATCGTTGAGTTGCTTCACTTGAACAAGTTTCTCCTGCTTCTGGAGCATCTATCCCGATTAATCTGACATTTTTACCATCAGTTAGTTCGAATGTATCGCCGTCAATAATTCTTTGAACCTCATAATAACCATCCGTATAATCTGCTAAACCAATATCAGCAAAAATTAAAGAGGATATTATAAAAAGATATAAAGCTATTATGATCGAGCGATTATGCATCTAAACTTCTAAGTCCAAGAAAGTTGACGGGTGATATAAAACTCTACTGAACTTTGAATCAAAAGGATATACCAAATATTTTAGGTCTCTGATGTTTGGAGTTATTACGACTACCTTATCAAAACCTGACATCTCTTACCAGCTTTCAAAACCCTATGTCATTACAGATATTATTTATGTTCATTATCAATTCGAGTGCTTATTGTCACAAATTCTGGTTCTGAGAGTTCGATAACACAATTTCTGAAACCATTTTCAGATTTAAGGAACATAGGGGCAATGATCTACAATCAAGGGCAGTTACCGACCTGTCGGAGACATCCGAATTCTAAGGCATTTTTCACCCGCTGATGTGGAGCTTCATTGGAACACCCGTCTGGTGAGGAAAAGTGTTGTGTAATAAGTTAGCTAATCTTAACAGCAAGCATTGAGATTGAGGCTCCATCTACCCCTTGTACCGGAAAGCTTGCTTTTTCCATTTCCTTACGAAGTCCAAGCATATAAATAAAAGGTAGGCACCTTTTTAATCAATGATCAAGGTTTGACCCCATTCACATGGCTTTGGCACCGATAATCTTTTGAACCCCGGCTATTCCTGACCATGAGCCACTTGGAGCACTTGGCATAGATATAAAAACACAAAGTCCGATCCGAAATGGAGATTCATAGTCAAGATTCAACAACTGATTTTTACGACTCTCGTTAAGCTCTTTTACAGATAGGTTTTCATCGTATGGAAGATCGAGGACACCTGCCTTCTTTAGGATATCTTTCCAGAAACGATGCTCTTTTTTATCTCCTTCAAATGAAAAAAACATGCCTTCCTTGACAGAATGGCTGGCAGGATTTCCCAAGACAAGCAATAGGGGTGGGCGATCATCAGATTTAGAAGGGATAAGCTGCTCGGATTGATATTTTAGTACATCTCCTTCTAATTCGAATATTTCATTATTGTGCGGGTCAGATTCAAGAAAGTCTTTCCACTTTTTATTAAATCGTTCTTTTTGTTTCGGGGCAGGAAGAAGTTTTTTGAGGTCAATTTCGCACAGGAGTTTTACCTGATCTTTTTGTCGATATGAAAGTATGGACCTTGTCATAATGGAAGTCCTTATCAGTCCTGTTTACATTACAGCTTGTTATAATTACAATTTTACACACATAAATTTTTCATTGTGAATATGTCACGGACGTCAACGAGTTTTGCATGGGTCAATAGTAGACTTGACCCCATTTCTTTTATCAAGAATGGAAACTTGACCTCTTTGTTTTTTACCCAGCGGCCCTATAGCGTTCATACCTGATGTGCAAAAATTCAGGGTTTGGTCGCGACTCTGTTAATCTGGGAACGACGATTCTAGTTCCGTGCAAATTCTGTAGACCGTGAATCAGCATGGGACCGTCGCTTTCATCCAGAATATCTGGTCTAACCTCTACAACGTAATCCTCCCTTACGCCCACGAAATATCGATCAAAAGCCGCATGATGTAATTTGCACAGCGAAAGGCCGTTTGAAACCAGCGGTTCCCCTTCAGGCTCCGCATCTGGCAGGATGTGTGCGGCATCAAGCAGCTCCCGGTGTCGTAGCCTGCACAGGGCACATTGATCTCGATAGGCTCTAAGAACTCGCTCTCGGAACGAGCTTTGGTGCAATCGCTGACGGAATTCTCGAGTTGCATAAGATCGACGGAAGACGTCCTCTGGCTGCTGCTGGTACCCTTCATGGACTCCACTGAAGATGCTCAACCCTCTTGTCTCATTTTCATCTACTGCTATGCTGAATGTGAGTTGTGAAGGATTGTCTGCAACAATAAAAACCGGCCATGCGGGCAGGTATTTGCCTGGCAGGATTCTATGGAAATAGATCAGCGGAGTACCTATCTGCATGGCGCGTCTCAGACCTATATTGTCTCTGTGATTCGGATCAGTGCCTCGGTAACGATATAATAAAAGACCATCATAACCGAACTCATCATCATAAGGGCCAGAAGGAACGGTTGTGATAGAGATTGGAAGCTCCATATGACGGGGTTTGAAAATTCCCTGGGGCCCTACCAGCCGAATTTGCTTTCCTTGGAAATGAAAACCTTGTTGAAGAACAGGCCTCGGCAAAACCTCCCCATGTATCCTTACCTGAGACTCCAGCCATTGGAAGGCTTGCCGTCGAATTTCTATGTCCGGTCCTGTCTGATCCATCAGACTTAACCTCTTTTGCCCAAAGACTCGGTTTTAGGAACTTACAGAAACCTTTGATACGCTGATTAATCTAAAGTACTTTGAAACTCACATTGAGAGTTAAAATTTAAGAGACACCACGCTTTTTCCTGAAACCTGAACCTGTGAACCTGTGAACGCTTAACTCTTTTTTATACTATTTTAATCAATGATCAAGGTTTGACCCCATTCATTTCTTGTCGGGCCGTCTCGTCTCGTCGTCTTGTCGGGTCGTAGCACGCAGAGCGAAGCCCGAAGCTCGAAGAGCGAAGTCGGAAGCTTACAGAGAAGGCTGATAATCAAGGATCAAAGTTTGACCCAGCCCCACGGAGTAATTTTCATATTGAATATTAAACTTCAAGCACTTTCTGCACGAACGTCCCGTATTACTGAGTATTTTTCGTCCTCCCATAGCGGTATTTAAAGCACATGCAAAACAAGAGATTTTGGCATCGTTCAAAATAATACCCGGCCGATCTAAAAATTTATAACCGTTGTTCTCTCCCTGATGATCTTGCTAACCTTGGCATAACCTGTAACTCTCATATTGAATATCGAGCGTTAAGCACTTTCTGCGCGAATGTCCCCTATTCCGCTTAAAGCATTCCCGTCTATCCATTCTATCCTATGGTGATTGGGAATAGCTTGTTCAATTCGCTTCCGGAACATCTTCATCGATGGTGGTATACTGAAAAAGAAAAGGTGCGAGTGGCAGTTACAGTCAGTCGAACCAAATCCCTTGAGTGGCAATTTAACTCCGTGAACTCCCATAAAGATGACGGCCCACTCATGCTCTCGTTTTATTGGATCATGTGAATACCACACTTCAGTTATTTCGACGGCCGGCCTGAGATAATCAATATGCCAATGAAAAGATTTGGAGATCCGGCAGTGATGTTTAATTCGTGCAACAAGGCCACCGGAACCGAAAGCACTCCCGACATAGACATAACATCCTTTACGCACGCTCATTTCACCGAGCTTTCCGGTGTTAATGCTTCGCTCATGTCGACAGCGAAGAATCAGTGCATATGTACCGACTTTTCGGTGCAATAGACCATTATTTGTGATTTTTGGATTGCTTTGTTTCATTCTTTTGAACACGGAATTTAAAAGTCACTGTCAGGATATGTTAAAATTAGATTAAATTTATTTCCCGCAGACGGCGCAAACCGGATCAGATGCTGTAATTATGCAACCTTCAGCCTGCGATGTCTTACCAGTCTCTTTTAATCAAAGATCAAGGTCTGAACCCACTAACTAATAGTAGACTTGACCCATTTCCCCTGATTAATAGCGGTATAAAACCTACCTATTTTACACCCATCCGCTCCGATGAAATTCATAGCCATTATTCTTTCCGGCATCTTCTTTTAAACATCAATATTAAAGCCAGCCCTATACCAAAGATTATCACCATTGTTAGTGTGGCAATTGAGC